>Ga0209952_1000211_pt1 | contig 176829 bp, 160 predicted proteins | sample ThiBiot_750_biof_2_FD_183951 | JGI IMG/M metagenome (GOLD analysis project Ga0209952, IMG submission 183951) | Wastewater bioreactor microbial communities from Cape Town, South Africa - Thiocy_cont_750_biof (SPAdes) | ecosystem: Engineered > Bioreactor > Thiocyanate-remediating >...
ATTCCCGGTCTCAAGCTGATCAATGCCTATGGCGCCACCGAGACCACTTCTCCCTCTACCATCATGCCGCCGGAGTTCACCGCAACGCACATCGACAGCGTCGGCCTGCCCTGTCCCGGCGCAACCATTGTCGCGATGGACGAGCAAGGACGCGAGGTGCCGCGTGGCGAGGTTGGCGAATTGTGGATTCACGGTGGTTCCATCATCAGAGGCTACTGGAACAACGCCAAGGCCACCGCTGAAAGCTTCACCGGCGGCTTCTGGCATTCCGGCGACCTTGGGTCCGTGGATGAAAGCAACTTCGTCCGGGTGTTCGACCGCAAGAAGGACATGATCAATCGCGGCGGCCACAAGATCTATTCGGCGGAAGTCGAGTCGGTGCTGGCGGGCCATGAAGACGTGGTGGAAAGCGCCATCATTGCCAAGCCCTGCCCGGTGCTCGGCGAACGGGTGCATGCCGTGATCGTGACCCGCAATCCGCAACTCGACGTCGACGCGCTGCGCGCCTGGTGCGCGACGCAGGTCTCCGATTACAAAGTGCCGGAAAGCATTACGGTCAGCACCGAGCCGCTGCCGCGCAACGCCAACGGCAAGGTCCTGAAAAAGAAGCTTCGTGAGGACTTGCTCGCGTCGTTGTCGGTCTGACCCCCTGCTCCGGCAAGCAAGGCCGTTACGGTGATACTTCGTTACCTTCGATATCAAACATTCTCGATACCGAATTGGAGCGTCTTGCGGCATTGCCGTATCGGCGCTGGTGGCGGTGCCGGCGACAATCATTGCCCCCACGTAAAATCAACCGGTTAGCCGTTCTTCGTCCGCGACGAAGAATACAGTTGCAAAGTTCCCCCCAGATGCGTCTATTTAGAACTATAAAAGCTCAACGGGAGGTGTCTCGTGTCAACAGTAAACTTGACGGTGAACGGAAAGGCAGTTTCCGCCAACGTCGAAGACCGAACCTTGCTGGTTCAATTCTTGCGCGATCATTTGAATCTGACCGGGACGCACGTCGGCTGCGATACCAGTCAATGCGGCGCTTGCATCGTCCATATCGACGGGCGGGCCGTTAAGTCCTGCACCACGCTGGTCGGACAGGTCGACGGAGCTAACGTCACCACCATCGAAGGGCTTTCCAAAGGCGACCAATTGCACCCGATGCAGGCGGCTTTCCGTGACAATCACGGCCTGCAGTGCGGCTATTGCACGCCCGGCATGATCATGTCGGCGATCGATATTGTGCAACGTCACGGCGGCAAGCTCGACGAAGCCACCGTCCGGCAGGAACTCGAAGGCAATATCTGCCGCTGCACCGGCTATCACAATATCGTCAAGTCGGTATTGGACGCGGCCGGCCGCATGAGCGTCGCCGACGCCGCCGAGTAGCTTTCGGTGCGGCCCGCGATCGGGCCCGCCACATCGCGCAATTCGAAACAAGCGACCCGAGGCAGCGCCTGTGTTGGCGCGGCGTGAGGTCCGGCAAGGAGCATCTCCATGGGAGTCGAAGGCATTGGCGCAAGCGTACTGCGCAAGGAAGACAGGCGGTTCACCACCGGCAAGGGCCGCTACGTCGACGACATCAAGATCATCGGTATGACGCATGCGCATTTCGTGCGCAGCCCGCATGGCCACGCCAAGGTCAAGGGCATCGATATTTCGGCGGCGGAGAAGATGCCGGGCGTCGTCGCTGTGTTGACCGGGCAGCAGATCGTCGACGACAAGGTCGGCAACCTGATCTGCGGCTGGGCGGTGCATTCCAAGGACGGCACGCCGATGAAGATGGGCGCATGGCCGGCGATGGCGCCGGAGACGGTGCGCTTCGTCGGTCAGGCGGTCGCGGTGGTGATCGCCGAAACCAAGAACCAGGCGCGCGATGCCGCCGAGGCCGTCGAAGTCACCTACGAGGAATTGCCCGCGGTCACCAATGTGAAGGCGGCGATTGCCAACGGCGCGCCGCAACTTCATCCCGAGGCGCCCAACAACATCGTCTACGACTGGGCGCTCGGCGACGAAGCCGCCACCAACGACGCCTTCAGCAAGGCCGCCAATATCGTCAAGCTGGACCTGCGCAACAACCGCCTCGCACCCAACGCCATGGAGCCCCGCGCGGCGGTAGCGCAATACGACGAGGCCGACGAACAGTTCACGCTGCACACCACGTCGCAAAACCCGCATGTGGCGCGGCTGGTGCTGTCGGCTTTCTACAACATCGCGCCGGAACACAAGCTGCGCGTCATCGCCCCCGACGTCGGCGGCGGCTTCGGCTCCAAGATCTTCATCTATCCCGAGGAGATGGTGGCGCTGTGGGCTTCGAAGAAAGTCAACCGCCCGGTGAAGTGGACCGGTGACCGCACCGAAGCGTTCCTGACCGATGCGCACGGCCGCGACCATGTCTCCCATGCCGAAATGGCCTTCGACAAGGACAACAAGATCCTTGGTCTGCGGGTCAAGACCTACGCCAACTTCGGCGCCTACATGTCGCTGTTCTCGTCGTCGGTGCCGACCTATCTCTACGCCACGCTGCTGTCGGGCCAGTACAACATTCCGGCGATCTATGCCGAGGTGATGGGGGTCTACACCAACACCTCGCCGGTCGATGCCTATCGCGGCGCCGGACGCCCCGAGGCGAGCTATCTGGTCGAGCGGATGATGGAGACATCGGCACGCCAGCTAAAGGTCGATCCGGCCGAACTGCGGCGCAAGAATTTCGTCACCGTGTTCCCGCACCAGACCCCGGTCATCATGGCCTACGACATCGGCGATTTTAATGCTTCGCTCGATGCGGCGATGAAGACCATCGACTATGCCGGCTTCCCGGCACGCAAGGCCAAGGCCAAGGCCGAAGGCAAACTCCGCGGCATCGGCTTGTCCTGCTATATCGAGGCCTGCGGTATCGCACCGTCAAAGGCGGTCGGCAGTCTCGGCGCCGGCGTCGGCCTGTGGGAGTCGGCGGAGATTCGCGTCAACCCCGTCGGCACCATCGAGGTGCTGACCGGTTCGCACAGCCACGGTCAGGGCCACGAGACGACGTTCTGCCAACTGGTTGCCGAACGTCTCGGCGTGCCGGTCAGTCAGGTCTCGATCGTTCATGGCGATACCGACAAGGTCCAGTTCGGCATGGGCACCTACGGCTCACGCTCGCTGGCGGTCGGCGGCAGTGCCATCGTCAAGGCGCTGGAGAAGGTCGAGGCCAAGGCCAAGAAGATCGCCGCGCATCAGCTCGAAGCCTCCGAGAGCGACATCGTCATCGAGAACGGCGAGTTCAAGGTGACGGGCACCGACAAGTCGATCGCGCTGCCGATGGTGGCGCTCGCGGCCTACACCGCGCACAACCTGCCGGACGGCATGGAGCCGGGCCTGAAGGAAAGCGCGTTCTACGATCCGTCGAACTTCACCTTCCCGGCCGGCACCTATATCTGCGAGATCGAGGTCGACCCCGGCACCGGCAAGACCGAGTTCGTCAACTTCGTGGCCGCCGACGACTTCGGCCGGCTGGTCAATCCGATGATTGTCGAGGGCCAGGTCCATGGCGGCCTGACCCAGGGTATCGGGCAGGCCCTGCTGGAAGGCGCGGTCTATGACGACAACGGCCAGCTCATCACCGCGTCGTTCATGGACTACGCCATGCCGCGCGCCGACGACGTGCCGTCTTACAAACTGCAGCACACCACGACGCTGTGTCCGGGCAACCCGCTCGGCGTCAAGGGTTGCGGCGAGGCCGGTGCGATCGGCGGCTCGGCGGCGGTCATCAACGCCATCACCGACGCCATCGGCAACAACAAACTGGAAATGCCGGCAACGCCCGACCGGGTGTGGCACGCCATTCACGGCAACGCATAACGAGGGAGACGCATCATGTATGAGACTCATTATCATCGCGCCTCCAGCATCGACGATGCCGCGGCGCGGTTCGCCAAAGGCGCCGACGCCAAGTTCCTCTCCGGCGGGCAGACCTTGTTGCCGGTGATGAAACAGCGCCTCGCCGCCCCCAGCGACGTCATCGACCTCGCCAAGATCCCGGCGCTGATCGGCATCGAGGTGAGCGGCGATGCGGTGACCATCAAGGCGGCGACCACGTACTACGATATCGCCAACGACGCAGGGCTTAAAAAGGCCATTCCGGCGCTGGCGCATCTGACTTCGATGGTCGGCGATCCGGCGGTGCGCTATCGCGGCACCATCGGCGGCTCGATCGCCAACAACGATCCGGCGGCGGATTACCCTGCCGCGGTGCTGGCGCTCAACGCCACGGTGAAGACCAACAAGCGCAGCATCGCCGCCGCCGATTTCTTCAAGGGCCTGTTCTCGACGGCGCTGGAAGACGGCGAGATCATCACCGCGGTCACGTTCCCGATTCCCGCAAAAGCCGGCTACGCCAAGTTCCGCCATCCGGCGTCACGCTTCGCGCTCACCGGTGTGTTTGTCGCGCAGACCAGGAACGGCGAAGTACGCGTGGCGGCGACCGGCGCTTCGCAAAACGGCGTGATGCGGGTACCCGTCATCGAGCAGGCGCTGAAAGCCAACTGGTCGGCGGCCGCGCTCGACGGCGTCACCATCGCCGCCGACGGCCTGATGTCCGACCTGCACGGCGCCGCCGACTATCGCGCCAACCTCATCAAGGTCATGGCGCAGCGTGCGGTGACCGACGCCGGATAGACCTCCGCGTCCGACTGCTCATCAACCGGTTCAAGCGGCGCGCTGCAAGGCGCGCCGCTGTCGTTTGGGACATGACGGAGGGAAAACCTCCTTAAAAGATGTATTGACAATATATCTTTATGGCGCGACAATTCCCCCATGTGAGGCAGACTTGCACGATCGGTCAAAAGACCGACGGGAGGCAAAACTCACTTCGACCACGCCCGCACGGGCGACGACAGGAGCCACCATGTGCCAAACCACTGAAGACACCGACGTCACCGAGATCGATGTTCGCAGCCTGATCCCAGCACAACGCCACGCTAAAATTTTCCAGCTCGTCGGTGAGTTGGCAGCCGGCGACTCGTTTGTTCTGGTGAACGATCACGATCCCAAGCCGCTGTACTATCAACTCGAGGCGGAGCATCCGAACGAGTTCTCCTGGACCTACCTCGAAAAGGGTCCGTCCGTGTGGAAGGTCGAGATCGGTAAACAATTCAAGGTCGCCTGATCCGCGGCCCTTGCGACGTGCAGCGATCCGTATCGCAACGTCCCGTTTGATTGCAGTTTGTCGACAGGCCTGATCCAACCGCAGTGGCAGGCCTGCCGGCTGCGCCGGCGGCCATCCCGCCGGCGCCTTTTTCTGAAAGGAATGCCGCCGTGATCGGCGTCGCGCTCTCCCGCTGGACGATGTCCTATTTTGCGACCGCGCTCATCGCCCTGATTGCCGCCGAAGGTTTGATGCTCGCCGGCTTCGGCTATCCCAATGCCGCAATCAGTGCCCCGCAATCGCTGGTGCTGGTCCATCTCGTCGCAATCGGCTGGCTGAGCCTCCTGCTGTGCGGCGCTTTGTTTCAATTCGTCCCGGTGCTGGTTGCGCGTTCGCTTTACAGCAATTCGCTGCCCTTGCCGACGCTGGCCCTGCTGGTGAGCGGCCTATGCGCGCTGCTTCTGGGGTTTCTGCAATTGAGCGGCAGCATCGGTTCCCGATTTGGTTTCTTTCCCGCCGCAGCCATCTTGCTGGGCGCCGGATTTGCCCTCGTCATCTGGAACCTGGGCCGTACCCTGTGGTCGGCACGACCGTTGACGTTGCCGGCCCGCTTCGTCGTCGTCGGGCTATGCAGCCTGGCCGCCACCGTCTTCTTCGGCGTGGTATTCGCGCTGGTGCTGGGCGGCGTCACGACACGCGCGCATCTGCTCGACGTCGCAGCCTTTGGCCTGCCGATCCACATCATCGCGGGACTCGGCGGCTGGCTCACGTTTACCGCGATCGGAGTCAGTTATCGTCTGCTGGCGATGTTCATGCTGGCGCCCGAACTCGAAGGGGGAACCACGCACGGCACCCTTTATGCCGGAACGGCCGCGCTGGCCGTTGCAATTCTCGGCGGCATCGCCGCAATCTGCACGGCAACCAACGTAATGTGGGCCGTCGGCGGCGCCGGCGCGCTCGGGCTGCTCGGCGTGGCCCTCTATGCCGGCGATGTGGTGCATCTCTATCGCGCACGCAAGCGGCGCACCATCGAACTGAACAGCCGCATGGCCGGCGTGGCGCTGGCCAATCTCGCCGCCACTGTCGTGCTGGGCATCGGCCTTTTGGTCGCGGGTCGCTTCGGCGACCATGTCGGCGTCATCGTGTTTCTCGTCAGCTTCGCATGGCTGTCCGGGTTCGGTCTGGCCAAGCTCTACAAAATCGTCGCCTTCCTGACCTGGCTGGAATGCTACGGGCCCGTGCTCGGCAAAACCGCAACGCCGCGCGTGCAGGATCTCGTCACCGAGCCGCGCGCCAACAAATGGTTTGTCCTCTACTTTGCCGCGGCGTGGTGCGCGGCTGCCGCCTTGCTGTTCGCCATGCCATTGGCATTTCGCGTCGGCATCGCCGCGATGCTGTGTGCGACCATCGGCATCGGCGTGCAGCTGATGCGAACGCGACGCCTCGCCAACGTAAACCCGGACCTGCGTTTACCCAAGGGCGTGCACCCGCCACACCTGCTGCATTCATGGGTTCAACAAAGCTGACAAGGAGACAGTCATGACAGTATCGTTCGTGGACGTCGATGTACGTCCGACCTTGCGCGCTGGCGGCGAACCGTTCGGAGAAATCATGGCGGCAATCGCCAAGTTGGCACCCGATCAGGGCATTCGCCTGCTTGCAACGTTCAAGCCTGTCCCGTTGTTTCATGTGCTTGGCTCCAAGGGTTTCAGCTACGAGGCCAAGGAGCTCGACGGCGGCGATTGGGAAGTGCTGTTCTCACCCGGCGCCGCGACGGCTCCGGCCGATAACGTCGCGCCGGCCGCGAAGGCGGCAACGGCGACCGACGCTTCCGCATGGCCGGCGCCGGTCCAGCACATGGACAACCGCGACCTCGATCCGCCGGAGCCGATGGTTCGGATTCTTGCCACGACCGAAAAAATGGCATCGGGCGAAGTGTTGTCGGCGCTGCTCTGCCGCGAGCCGATCTTCCTGCTCCCGGAACTGGCCAAACGTGGTCACGGCTGGCGCGGCGGCTTTGAGCCCGACGGCAAGACCTACAAAATTCTGGTGCGCATCAATGCCGCCAAGGAGACCGCCGCATGACCCCCGAAGTCGCAGAGGCATTTGCCGGGCAGATCAGGGAGGCGTTACGGCTCGTGATCGATCCCGAGCTAGGCTACAACATTGTCGATCTGGGACTGGTTTACGACGTCGCAGTCGAGGACGGCGGTGTCGCCAAGATCTCGATGACAACCACGACGCGCGGCTGCCCGGCGACCGGCTATCTCAAGGACGGCGCGCGCGACGCGGCGTGGAGTGTGCCCACCGTTGAATTCGTCGACGTGGCGCTCACCTACGATCCGCCCTGGACGCCCGACATGATGACGCCGGATGCCAAGCAACATCTCGGTATCGCCTGATGGCAGCGCCGATCACCGCGGCCGGGCGGGAGTCGCGGCATGAAGCTACCCCGTTAGCAACAGTGCTACTTGCCAGCCTCGAAGCGCTCGCCAAGGCCGGTCAGGCCGACGCCGCCTGCCGGCTTGCCGGAGAGGCCTGTGCCGAGCTTCGGCAGTCTGACCCGGCGACATGGCAACGCTTCAATGTTTTTCTGCACCGAATGATCAAACACGTGTCCTGAAACACGATTCCGGATCGAGACCGTCGATCCGCCATAACTCACGTGAAACGGAGGACACCGCTGCATGTCGACGATTCCGCATGAACTGCCGCCGGGCTTCGTGGCTTATGGCCGTTCGCCGGATTTCACTTCGGACAATCTGCCCGCCAAATTGCAATCGGCGCACAGCACCAAGGCCGGAACGTGGGGATTGCTGCATGTTATCGAGGGCGTTCTCCGCTTCCAGCTCGAACCGCCGCATCAGGGTGAGCGTGTGGTGAATGCGGGCGGCACCGTCGTCATCGAATCCGAAGTGCCGCATCGGGTGCAGTTCCTCGAGCCCGGGCGCATGTATGTCGAATTCTATCGCGATGGAGCGACGAACCGATAGAGACTGCAAGACCTCGCTCTCAGCGCGATGCGGAAGCCTCCGCGGCGGCACGCGCGAGATTGGTTTCATACTGCGTCCGCGCCGAAAGATATTGTTTCGGCCATGGCTGATCGGCAAAACCGATCTTCGCCGCCTCATGCATGACAAAGGCGGCGTCCGCCAGATGCGGCCGGGCGATGGCGCATAGATCGGCACGGCCGGCGGCGATGATCGAATTGGCGTGGTCGGCTTCCGAGATAGCGCCGACCGCAATGGTCGCCACGTGCTGCTCGTTGCGGATCTTGTCCGAGAATGGGGTCTGGTACAGCCGTCCGTAAACCGGCTTCTGCTCGTCCACCACTTGTCCGGACGAACAATCGATCAGGTCTGCGCCCGCTTCCTTGAACATTCGCGCAAAAATCGCGGCATCCTCCGGCGTATTGCCGCCCTCGCACCAGTCGTGCGCCGAGAGTCGGACCGACGTCGGCCTCGCCGCCGGCCAAGCGGCGCGCACGGCGCGGAACACCTCGAGCGGAAACCGTGCGCGATTGGCATGACTGCCGCCGTATTCATCGTCACGCCGATTGGTGAGAGGCGAGAGGAAACTGGACAGCAGATAGCCGTGGGCGGCATGCAGTTCGAGAATATCGAAGCCGATGTCCGCTGCTCGCCGGGTGCTCGCGACGAAATCCGCGACCACCCTGTCCATGTCGGCGCGGGTCATCGAGCACGGTACGTCGGAGTGCGGCAGATAAGGTAGCGCCGACGCCGAAATCAGTGGCCAGTTTCCTTCGGCGAGCGGCTCGTCGGCGCCTTCCCACGCCACCCGCGTCGATCCCTTGCGCCCGGCGTGGCCGAGTTGAATGCCGATTTTGGCTGGCGTCGCGTGATGCACAAAATCGACAATGCGGCGCCACCCCGCCGCCTGCTCGTCGTTCCACAGGCCGAGGCAGCCGGGCGTGATGCGGGCATCCGGCGATACGCAGGTCATCTCGCCGAAGATCAAGGCCGCGCCGCCGGACGCGCGTGCGCCCAGGTGCACCAGATGGAAGTCGTTGGGCACACCATCGACGGCGGAGTACATCGCCATCGGCGACACCATGATGCGATTATGCAGGCTGAGGTCACGCACCTTATAGGGCGTGAACATCGGCGGCGGCGGGCTGCGATTCGGCGACGGCGACACGCCGGCTCGCTCGGCGAACCATCGCTCGTAATCTTCCAGCCACGCCTTGTCGCGCAGCCGCAGGTTCTCATGACTGATGCGTTGCGAGCGCGTCAGCATCGAATACATGAATTGCTCGGGCTCCAGCGTGTCGGCATAGCGCTGCCCAACCACCTCGAACCACTCCATCGCATTGCGGGCGGCATTCTGGATTCGTGCAACATCGACGCGGCGGATGTCCTCGTAACTCTTCAGGACATCCGGAATGCTTTCGCGCTGGTGCCCCGCCAGATCGAACTGGCGCGCCAGTTCGATGGCATCGTCGATCGCCAGCTTGGTCCCCGAGCCGATGGCGAAATGCGCCGTGTGGGCGCTGTCGCCCATCAGCACCACATGGCTGCGGCCGTTGAAGTGGCTCCAGGTCTCGCAGATCAGGCGGCCGAAATTCAGCCAGCTCGAACCGGAGAGATGCCGCGCGTTGGTCATCAGCTTGTGGCCGTCGAGCGTCTCGGAAAACAGCTCTTCGCAGAACGCGATCGACTGCTGCTGATCCATCCTGTTGAGACCATGCGCCTTGAACACATCCTCGGTGGTCTCGACGATGAACGTCGAGGTATCGGCATCGAAGCGGTAGATATGGGCCTGAAACCAGCCGTGCTCGGTCTTGCGGAAATCGAACGTGAAGGCATCGAAGCGTTTGTTGGTACCGAGCCAGACGAAGCGGTTCGGCCGAACCACCATGTCCGGATTGAAGACCTCGGCATACTTGGCGCGAATACGGGAATTGACGCCGTCGGCCGCGATGATGAGGTCGGCATCGGCGAATTCCGCGTCGTCCGCTACCTCGCGCTCGAACACCAGTTCGACGCCGAGCGCAAGGCAACGGTCCTGCAGGATGTTGAGCATCCGTTTCCGGCCGATGCCGACGAAGCCGTGACCCGTGGTGCGAATTCGCCGGCCCTTGAACAGCAGTTCGATATCGTCCCAGTGATTGAAGGCGTCCTCGATGGTGGCGGCGGTCTCCGGGTCCCATTGCCGCATCGATTGCATGGTGGCGTCGGAAAACACCACGCCCCAGCCGAAGGTGTCGAACGGCCGGTTGCGTTCGAGCACACGGATCTCGTGTTGCGGATGCAGCCGCTTCATCAGCAGCGCGAAATACAGGCCCGCCGGGCCGCCGCCGATGCAGACGATCCGCATGATATCCTCCATCCGAAGCCGCTTTGCGACCGAGATCGATCGCCGCCCCTAGCAGGCTGCGAGTATTCGCCAGCAGCTTAATTCTTTCAAGCTTAAAATTATTTCGCTCGCCTTCCGCCGCCTGCCCGGCGGGCGAACGTTGGAGACAACAACCGCCGCGCCGAGCGGCCCCATACCGCTTGAACTGTATCGTTGCGCTGTCATAATGGTTCAATCATTGAACCTGAAAGCGGGGAACGCGGACGCTGCGCTTGCGATGGACAGGGAGGAAGCAACATCGACGGCCCTTCGCGCCGCATCAACCTTGCCATGCGCGCAACCTGCCGGCGTTCGGCAGGATGATTGCCCGACCGGCTTGCATCCCCTGATGCGTAAAAAAGGAAGAACGAAATAGCCATGGACCTCACTCTCAATGACGAGCAACGCCTGCTCCGCGACAGCGCCGGACAGTTTGTTACCAGGACTTACACCGCCGACTTTCGCCGCCAGATGGCGAGCGAACCCCTCGGCTTTCGCGCCAACACCTGGCAGCAATTCGCTGATCTCGGCTGGCTCGCTTTACCGATCGAACAACGCTACGGCGGGCTGGACGCGGGAGCCATCGAGGTCGGCATTCTGATGGAGGCCATCGGCCGCGGCCTCGCGCCGGAGCCCTACGTCGCGACGGTGGTGCTCGGCGCAGCGCTGGTGGCCGCACTTGGCCGCGAGGAGCAAAAGCAGGAGACGCTGCCGATGGTTGCGAACGGCACGCTGCGGCTCGCTTTCGCCCACAGTGAGCGTGCCGCGCGCTGCGATCTGGCGCGTGTCGATACGACCGCGCGGCCCACGGCGGATGGCTGGCGGATCGATGGCGACAAGATCGCGGTGCTCGACGCCACCGCGGCCGACCGGTTGATCGTGTCGGCACGCGTAACGTCAGGCAACGGCAAGCCCGGACCGCTCGCCCTCTTCGTAATCCCGCGCGATGCCAACGGCATGAAGCTGGATGATTTCGCCCGGCTTGGCGGCGGTCGCGCAGCCAATATTCGCTTCGATGGCGTGCAGGTCACGCGGGATGCGCGACTCGGCGACGATACCGATGCGCTCCCGGCCATCGAAGCGGTGGTCGATCGCGCGCTGGCCGCGCTCGGTGCCGAGGCCGTCGGCATGATGCAGGTGCTGCTCGACAAGACGCTGGAATACACCAGGATCCGAAAACAATTCGGACGCCCGCTCGCCGCCAATCAGATAGTTCGCCATCGCCTCACCGACATGTCGATTCAATGCGACGAGGCGCGATCGATGGCACTGCGCTCCGCATTGCACGCCGACAGCGAAGCATTCGAACGCTCCCGTGCAGCCTCCGGTGCTAAGGCCAAAATCGGCAAATGCGCGCGGTTCGTCGCCGAGCAGGCGGTGCAGTTGCACGGCGCAATGGGTGTCACCGAAGAACTGGAGATCGGCCTCTATTTCAAGCGCCTGCTGGCGTTCGAAACCCTGTTCGGCAGCACCAGTCATCATTATCGCCGTCACGCGACCTTGAGCGTCGCGGGTCACGCCTGAACCTTGCGGAGACCGCAACGATGGATTTGAATTTCAGCGAAACGGATCACGCCTTCGCCAAGGAGGTTCGCGATCTGATCGAGCAACACATCACTCCACGGATGCAACGCGCCCAGGCGCTGACGCCTTCGGTGTTTTCCGATCCGGAGATCGTCGCCCCCTGGCAAAAAGCCCTGGCCTCCAGGGGATGGATTGCACCGGGCTGGCCGAAGGAATACGGCGGCACCGGCTGGACCCCGGCGCAGCGCTGGATCTTCGAGGTCGAATGCGTCCGTGCCGGCGCACCGGCGATTTCGCCGATGGGAATCAAGATGGTCGGCCCGGTCATCATTGGCTTCGGCACGCCGGAGCAGAAAAACTACTATCTGCCGCGAATTCTGTCCGGCGAGGACCGCTGGTGTCAGGGCTATTCCGAACCCGGCTCCGGTTCCGACCTGTCGTCACTAAAAACGCGCGCGGTGCGCAACGGCGACCACTACATCGTCAACGGCACCAAGATCTGGACCACGCATGCGCACCATGCCAACCGCATGTTCGCGCTGGTGCGCACCAGCGACGAGCCGCGTCAGCAGGACGGCATCAGCTTCATCCTGATCGACATGACCAGCCCCGGCATCACGATTCGACCGATCCTCACCATCGGCGGCGATCACGAGGTCAATCAGGTGTTTTTCGACGAGGTTCGCGTACCGGTCAGCGACCGCGTCGGCGAAGAGGGCAAGGGCTGGACCTACGGCAAGTACCTGCTGGAATTCGAACGCGGCGGCGGCATCGCCTCGCCGCGCTTGCGGCAGGCACTCAACACCGTTCGTCTCCTCGCCGAGTCCGACGCCAGCGGCCGCGCCATCGACGATCCCGATCTGGCGCTACGGCTATCGGAAGTCGAGATCGACATCGATACGCTGGAGATGACCGAGCTGCGCGTGTTGTCCGCACTGCAAACCGGACAAAATCCCGGCGCGGTGTCATCGATCCTGAAATTGCGCGTCAGCGAAATTCATCAGGCCGTGACGCGCCTCGGCTTCGAGGTGGTCGGCAATGACGGCCTTGCCGTTGAACCGGGGCGACCACTCTACGCGCAGAACCAGACGCGCGATCTGCCGGACGCGGCAAGAACCGCCGTGCCGCGCCATCTCAACGGCCGGGCTTACACGATCTTCGGCGGCACGTCCGAAGTTCAGCGCGACATCATCGCAAAGCTGATGCTGGGTTTGTGACGCCACGAGATTGGTGGCCACCGAAGTCCTAGCGCGAGAAGCGGATCGGCACCGTCAAGCCGACCGATCCACCACTCCCGGACGGCGGTGCAGGAACCGGGCTCGCACGGCGCGGCAAAGCCACCGCCTCGGCATCCAGCATGCTGTCCCCCGAGGACCGCAGCAAGCGCGAACTCAAGACTTGCCCTGAGCGGCTGACGGTAAAGGCAATCGTCGCTGTCCCGTTGTTGCTGGCTGCGCCGGCGGGAAACCGTTTGTAGCGGTTGAGATGCGCGACCAATTCACTCTTCCATGACGCGGCCGCGGCCGGCGACGATGCCGCGCCGGAGGCCGGCGCCGCCGCACGATCCGCGCGCTGAGCGAGACTAGGCGGCGGCGCGGAAGTTCGCGGCGCGGCATGCCTTTGCGGCTCGCGCGGCTTCTTGCGTTCGGCCGGTTTCTTCGGCGGCTGCTTTGCAGGACGGGACACCTCCGGCTTTGTCGGTTCAGGCTCGGTCTGTTGCGGAGGCGGAGCCGTCAATACCGCGGCCGCATCCGGCGGTTTCGGCAGATCGGGCAGATTGACCTCCGGCTCAGTCGCGGCTTCAGGCTCGGGCGGTCGATCCGGCTTCGATGTATCGGGTGGCTCCGGCGTCGATTCCGGTTCCGCCTCGGTCATTTGCGGCCCCGGCGCGACATCCTGCGGCGGTGCATCGGAAGCAACCGAGACAGGCGCCAGATCGATCATCACCGCCGGGGGCGGCTCACCCGGCGCGGCCACCGCCGAATGCCAATGCAGGGCGAGCCAGATCACAACAGCATGCGTGGCGACAATGAGCGCCGCGGCGACGAACCAGCGCAACACGGTATATGTGGAGATATCCGGCAGAAGTCGCCCGTCGGGATCGCGCCAGTCGATCATCGCGAGGCGCCGCTCGCGGCGGGCGTGGAGATGCCGTTGGACCCCTGCCCGGTATCCTCCAGACCAACCAGCGCGATCTTCAGATATCCGCTTTCGCGCAACAAATTCATCACCGCCATCAGGTCGCGATAGGCCACCGCACCGTCGGCACGCAGAAAGATTCGCTGCTCGCGATCGTGATTGGTCTGCTGGTCGAGCGTGGCCTGCAAAATGGCACGCGGCACGTCGTCATTGCCAAGCGACAATGTCAGGTCCGGCTTTACCGTCAGGAATATCGGCTTGTCAGGTCTCGGCTGCGATTGCGCGTTGGAGACCGGCAAATCCACCGCGACATCAACCGTCGACAACGGTGCCGCCACCATGAAAATGATCAGCAACACCAGGATGACGTCGATGAACGGCGTCACGTTGATGTCGGAGACTTCCGTGAGATCGCCGTCCTGCGGCTGTTTCAGCGTTACCGCCATCGGCCTACTCCGCCGATCGCAGGTGAACCGCGCGCGTTCCGGACTCGCTTTCCGTTGCAACTGGAGCCGTGGAGTGCAGGGCCTGCCGTTCGAGATCGCGCGACACGTGTTGCAGGATTTCGCCAGACGCATCGGACAACAGCGCGCGATATCCGGCGATGGCGCGCGCGAACACATTGTAGATGATGACGGCCGGTATCGCCGCGATCAAACCCAGCGCAGTGGCCAGCAACGCCTCGGCGATGCCGGGAGCGACCACCGCGAGGTTGGTGGTCTTGGATTGCGATATGCCGATGAATGCATTCATGATGCCCCAGACCGTGCCGAACAATCCGACAAACGGTGCGGTCGCGCCGATGGTCGCCAGCAGGCCGGTGCCGCGCGCCATGTCGCGCCCGGCCCGCGCCTCGATCCGCGACAGCGCGATGGCGAGACGCTCCTTGATTCCTTCAGCGGTCAAATCCATCGAGCGTCCGGCCTCGCGCGTCGCCGCTTGCAGCAGGTCGGCGACTGCACCCTGCCGGGTCCAGCCGCCCTCGATTTCGCCACGCGCCGCTTGAAGACTTTCGGCACGTTCCAGCTTGCGCGTGGCACTGCGGGCGCGACGCTTGGCGGCAAGCAATTCCAGCGCCTTGACGAGCCAAACGGTCCACGTCACCAGCGAGGCAAACGCGAGGCCCACCATCACGGCCTTGACGACAATGTCGGCGTTCATGAACATCGACCAGGGCGACAGATCCTGCGGCAACGTCGACTGGATCGATGCGGCGAACGTGGGAACACCCGTCACATCGTTCTGCTGTGCCGCGACCTGGTTCTGCTGTGCCGCGACTTGCAACGGCGACATCATCATTGCAAACAAACCAAGGCCGCCGCGGGTAATTCCGCGCCTTGTCCACTTCGCATCGTTGCCGGGGCGACCCGCGCCACTCACATCGTTCATATCGTCAACCTATCTGGATTCCGCCGTCTCCGGCGGACCGCAACTGTTCGACCGCCACCGCTACTCGTAGCACCGCAGGCGCCGCATCGAAACCGCTGGCAAACGCAGATTGTAGCGAAACTAACAAACCCGGATGCCAATGTTCCCATCCGGTATCGCGACAGTCGGCAGCACTTGCGTCGACAGACGAAAGGTCCATTTGAAGGATTCTCCTGGAGATGAAGCGGACTTCCGAACCGTCACGCTCCAGGAGTGAAATCCGCATTCGCTACCCAAGTTTCAGCCATCGCGGGAAGCGAACGCCAACTTCGAAGCTTCTCGAGAATCCCATATTCGCCAGCAGGCACCGGTCCAATTGCCGGATGACGACACAAGCGATGCACGCTTCAACATCCACAGTGAGCGGCGGCCGGATGAATCGCCGGCAGCCAATGGTGCGCAACTGTCGCGCCTGATCGACCAGCCGGTCGAGCAAACGGATCAAGCCTTTCGCGTTGCATCGGGCGGCATCGCGCCGATTTTCGGTTCTACGATTCCATCGCTTTTTGCGGAGCACTATCCTGGCACCGTCCACGCGACTACCGCCGCAGAAGGTGCCATGGCGCTGGTCATTGTCACCGACGATCTGAACAACATACGCAACCTGCCGGGAGCGGTAAAACACGACAGCGTTATCAAAATCCCCGCGGCTCTTTGCTACCGGGGTCATCATACGCTTTGCACAGCGATGACACGCGGCACGCTCATCAACAACTTTTCGCTTGCGACTTATTTATTATGTCAATGTGACAAATTGAAATTGCGTTCTTTTGCCGCAGCTCATAATGTCCCGGCTCGAGAAGTATTAATTCGGGATACCCCTCATGCCAAAAGCGTTGCTCTTGAAACAATCCATGCTCGGCCTGACCGCCGCCGCGGGCCTTGCCGCGCTGGTGTTGTCCAATCAAGCCGCGATGGCGAAAGACCTTGTGTTGGGTGCTTCGGTGCAGTTGACGGGTCCCGTCGCCAATACCGGGCGCTACTATCGCGACGCCTACGAACTGGCGATCGAAAAGATCAACGCCGCGGGTGGCGTGAAGGTCGGCAATGAAAAGCTCAAGGTCGTCCTCAAGATTTACGACAACCAGTCCGACGTCAATTTAAGCGTCCGCCAGTACACTCAGTTGGTATCGCAGGATAAGGTCGACTTTCTCCTCGGCCCGTTCGCCAGCAATTTTGCTCTGGCGGATTCCGCGGTCTCGGAGAAATACAAGGTTCCGATGGTCCAGGGCGGCGGCGCTTCGGATCAGATTTTTTCCCGCAAATTCAAGTATATTTTCGGCACGCTGGCCCCGGCGAGCAATTATTTCGGCTCGACCATCGACATGATGAAAGGGCTCAATCCGGCGCCGAAATCGGTGGCGCTGCTCTATGCCGACGATGCATTCGACGTCTCGGTCGCCGAAGGAACCAGGCCCAAGTTGAAGGAAGCCGGCTTCAACGTGGCGATGGATGAGCGCTACAGCACCAATGCCACCGACTTCAATTCGCTGCTGTCGCAGGTCCGCAGCAAGAACATCGACGCGGTATTGGTTGCCGGTCACGAGACCGAGATCCTCAACTTCGTGCGACAAGCCAAGAGCCTCGCGGTAGCTCCAAAGCTGTATTCCTTCACTGTTGGCGTACCGAGCGAGGACTTCCGCAAGGCGTTGGGCAAGGATGCCGACTACGCCTTCGGGATGACCGCGTGGCTGCCATCCGCAAACCAGAAAGATCGCTGGTTCGGCGACGCCGCGCAGTTCGAGGCCGCCTACAAGGCAAAGTTCAACTACGAGCCGGATTATCACGCCGCGTCCGGCGCAGCCGATGTCGAAGCCATCGTGCAGGCGATCGAGGATGCCGGTTCGATCGAACCGGCAAAGGTGCGCGACGCCTTGGCAAAGTTGAAGTTTGAAAGTCTCTACGGCCCGATCGCTTTCGCCGCGAATGGCCAGATCGACCTGCCGCAAACGGTAATCCAGGTTCAGGGCGACAAGTTGATTGCAATCCACGGCGCTGGCGGTCCGATCCAGGCCGCCAAATATCCGATGCCTGCCTGGAACGCACGCTAGATAGCGTGTCGGGAAGCGCGATGCGGTCTTCGGATCCCATCGCGCTCCGACCATCCGAATCGATCACACACGACTTTTAATCGACCTGATTCACCATCGTCGCGATCTCAACGCGACGCCAGACAGTGAGGGGGCTTCGTGGATCTGCTGGTGCAAATCCTGCTAAACGGCATACTGCTTGGCGGGCTTTACGCCGTGATGGCGCTTGGCCTCGCACTGGTCTGGGGCGTGCTCAATATCGTCAATCTGGCGCATGGCGCTTTCATCATGCTGGGCGCCTATGTCTCATGGCACCTCTACACTTACCTGCATATCGATCCGTTTCTCGGCCTGCCGATAACCGCTGTGGTGATGTTCGCCGTCGGCTATGCAATGCAGCGCGGCTTGCTGAACCTCGTGGTGCGCGCTCCGATGTTCAACACCCTGCTCATCACCTTCGGTCTCGAGGTGGTGATTACTTACCTCGCGCAAATGGCATTCTCGGCCGACTTCCGCACCATCAATCCGTCCTATGCCGGCAACAGCATCCAATTCGGCGCGGTCGTGCTGCCGCTCGCGCGGCTGATGGCATTCGGTGTCGCCATCGTGCTGACAGTGGGGATGTGGCTGTTCCTGCTGCACACCAAGCTCGGCCGCGCAATCCGCGCAACCGCACAAAACCTCGTCGCTGCCCGCCTCTACGGCGTCGAACCCCGTCATCTCTATGCCATGACGTTCGGCATCGGTATCGCTCTGGCCGGCGCTGCCGGCGGACTTTACGGTACCGTCTCGCAGATCAACCCCTATATCGGAGCCACGCTCACCGCCAAATCGTTCGCCATCGCGATCATCGGCGGCCTCGATAACCCGCTCGGCGTCATTGTCGGCGGGCTGTTTCTCGGCATTATCGAATCCATCACCGCGCTCTATATCGGCCCCACATTCGCCGACGTCGCGAGCTTTGGCGTGCTCGTACTGGTGTTGATCGTGAGGCCAAGCGGCCTGCTCGGGAAGACCGCATGACCGCGCTCCGCACTCTGCTCATCCTCGTCGCTCTCGCCATCCTCGCGGCCGTTCCATGGTTCGGATCGGACGTGCTGGTGCAGTTCGGCATCAACGCGCTTCTCCTGGCAGTGCTGGCACAGGGCTGGAACATTATCGGCGGCTACACCGGCTACGCTTCATTCGGCAATTCGGTGTTCTATGGCCTTGGCAGCTACGGCGTCGGGATCGCAATGGTGCAGTGGGAATTGCCGTTCACGGCCGGGCTGGTGTTCGGCGTGGTGCTGGCGGTCGCATTTGCCGTGCTGCTCGGAATTCCGGTGCTGCGGCTGAGGGGACACTACTTCGCCATCGCGACGCTGGCATTGGCACAGGTGATGACCGCCATCGTTTCCAACGTGAAACTGGCCGGCCAGAACATCGGTCTGGTGCTGCCGCCGCTCAACAACGATGCGCTGTTTTATGAATCCGCATTGGGCCTGCTGGTCGTGGCGACGCTGACCGTGTTCTGGCTGTCGCGCAGCCGTTTCGGCTTCGGCCTGATCGCCATTCGCGAGAACGAAGAGGGCGCGGCGGTCATGGGCGTCAACACGACCCTGTATAAGGTGCTGGCGTTCGCGCTGTCCGGTGTGTTCAGTGCCCTGGCGGGCGGAATCCACGCCTACTGGGTTACGTTCATCGATCCGGAAAGCGCGTTCGACATCAGCCTGAACGTCAAGATGATCATCATGGCGGTGTTCGGCGGACCAGGCACCGTGCTGGGACCTATCGTCGGCGCGCTGTCGCTGTCGGCGATTTCGGAATTCCTCTCCAGCGAAATCACCAGCATCGCCGGGTTGTTCTTCGGCGTCGTCGTGGTAGCGGCGGTGGTGCTGATGCCGCGCGGCCTCGCCGACATGCTGCGGCGGTTCCGCAAGAGCGGCTGGCGTTATTTTGCTGAAAACATTCGGGCACATCGGCTGTGAGTGGCATTCTCGATATTCGCAACGTTACGCGGCGCTTCGCCGGGCTGATTGCCGTCAATGACGTCAGCTTTGCGCTGCAGCCGAAGGAAATCCTCGGCATCATCGGCCCCAACGGCGCCGGCAAGACGACGCTCATCAGCCTTATCAGCGGCACGTTGCCGCCGAGTTCCGGAGATATCCTGTTCGAAGGCAAACCCATCACCCACCTGCCGGCCTATCGGCGCGCGCGTCTTGGCATCGGCCGCACTTTCCAGATCATGCGACCGTTTCCGGGGCTGTCGGTGCTGGACAACGTCGCAGTAGGCGCGCTGTTCGGGCACGGTGGCGGCAATGCGCAACTGGAAAAGGCCCGCGAACAGGCCCGCGCGCAACTGGACTTCGTCGGCCTCGGCAAGAATGTCGACCAGCGCGCCGACGAGCTGGGTGGGCCGGGCCGCAAGCGCCTCGAGCTTGCCAAGGCGTTGGCGATGCAGCCGAGGGTGCTGCTGTGCGACGAGGTGATGGCGGGGCTGAACCATGTCGAGATCGACGAAGTGATCGACGTCATCCGCAAGGTGCGCGACGAGGGCATCAGCATTCTGGTCATTGAACACGTTATCAAGGCCATCAAAAGCCTGTCTGATCGCCTGCTGGTGTTGCATCACGGCGAGAAGATCGCCGACGGCGACCCCGAAGCGGTGCTGTCGAACCAGGCTGTCGTCGAAGCTTATCTTGGCAAGAGGCGGACATGAGCGCGACGGCGAAACAGCAGGGCGCGCCTCTCCTGAAGGTCAGCGGACTGAGCGCCGGCTATGGCGGCATGCCGGTGCTGCACGACATCGCTCTGGAGGTCCACCGCGCCGAGATCGTGGCAATGGTCGGCAGCAACGGTGCAGGCAAGACAACACTGTTGCGCGCGTTGTCCCGGGTGATTTCGAGCCGTGGCGATATCGCGCTGGACGGCAACGACCTCGCTCCGATGACGCCGGATGAGGCGTTCGGCGTCGGGCTGGTTCAGGTGCCGGAAGGCCGCCAGTTATTCGATCGCATGACCGTTCAGGACAACCTTCTGATGGGCGCGTTCCAGCGCAGCGACAAGGCTGCTGTCGCCCGCGATCTCGAGAAGATGTACACGCTGTTTCCGCGTCTTTCGGAGCGTCGCCGCCAGCTCGCCGGCAGCATGTCGGGCGGCGAACAGCAGATGTGCGCGATGGCCCGCGGCCTGATGGCGGCACCGCTGCTGCTGATGATCGACGAGATGAGTCTCGGGCTGGCCCCGATCATCGCCGAGCAGTTGATGGACGTGCTGGCCGCGATACGCAACGAAGGCGTCACGGTGTTGCTGGTCGAGCAGGACATCCACCTGGCGCTATCGGGCGCCGACCGTGGCTATGTCATGGAAACCGGACGCATCGTCCATAGCGGCCCCGCCAAGCAACTGATCGACGATCCGGAAGTGCAGCGCGCCTATCTCGGGCTGTAAGAAGACACGCCGTACCCGTGTGTGTCGTCGCGTTTCAGCATCACTTCGCGGTTGCGTCCGGGCCAGACGGCGGCACGATATAAACCTCCCAGTGCATCGCGGGCTGGGGCTTGCCCTGGAAAAAGCGCCGCGTCGTCAGAATCATCTGTTCGGCGGAAGCCGCGTTGATCTTCATCCATGCGGTACATTCGGCGTGGTCCGGCGCCGTCGGATCGCAAATGCCAATGAACCCGCTATGCTTCGCTTCGGCCAACGTGATCAACCCGGCGGAAGGCTCGTTCGGCGCGAACGGCGTCGGATGATCGGGACTGTAGAATGCCATCACGTCGGCGACGCGGGTCGAGCCGGCAACGGCGCGCCATCGCGAGTTGAAATGCAATCGCCATTGCTGCGTCAGATTGCGGGCGAGTTCCGATCGTGCATCGTAGGCTTCCACCGCATTGACGTTGCGCAAAGTATCGCGGCTGGCGATCCACGGCGATGCAGCGAGAACCACCAGCGACGCCAGCAACCAGACGGCGACGATCCGGAACAACGCGATCCGCGTGACGCGGAGTTGAGGAATCGCGACCAGCGCCAGCGGCGTCAGAAAGAACAGCGGAATCCCCCAATCGGTTTTCATATAGATTTTGAGCGCCACGCCGCCGAGCGGCGGCCCAACCGCGGCAATCGCCTGAATGAGCCAGATCTGGATCGCCGGTGACAGCCGCACACCGGAATTCGCCCCGCGCGACCAGGCCTGCGTAACCATGTTCGTCAAGCTCCATGGGAGCCCGGACGATCGCCACGGAACGTGAATCAAAGCCAGCGCGGCAAATGCAATCGGCAACAACAGCAGCGCGATGTTATGATTGATATAGCCCGCCGCGAGATGGAAGCTTTGCAGGCGGCTCGATATTTCATAGACCCCACCGGCATAGGTCAACGGCAGGAAATCCACCTGCTTCAACCACCACAGGTGCGGCGCGATCGCGACTAGCAATACGCCGATGGCCACCCAGGGCGCCGGCGATCGCAGAAAGGCCATCCGCTGCGGATGCAGCAACGCCGCCAGGCCGATGGCACCGATCATCGTCAGCGCCCAATACTTCGCCAGCAGCGCCAGCGCTGCCGCGAGACCCAGCCAGACGCCGGACTGCCACGTCCGCCTTTCGAATGCATTCAAATAGGCCAGCACTAACAATGGCATCGTCACCAACTGGATCAGGTCGGCATTGTACTTGAAGCCCTTGAAGTTGAAGATCGGATAGATCGCCAGCATGACCACGGTGAGAAAGGCGCGGCGACGATCGACCACCCGCAGCGCGATCAGCCACGAAATCCACATGCCCAGCCCGGCAACCGCCATCGCCAAGGCATAAGCAGACCAGTCGGCGACCGGAAGCAGCCTGAACCATATCCCCGCAACCCAGCCGGAGAGCGGTGGGTGCTTGCCATAGCCCAGCAGGAATTGTTGGCCCCAGGCATAGGCTTCGGCGATGTCGAAATGGACATCCTGGTTGCGCTTCAGGATGCCGAGGATGAGGCTCCACAGCACCACATGGATAACCGCGAACCATGCGACAAACCTGCCGCTCGTCCCGGAACCGGTGGCGCAGGCCGCGATCCATGCCGCCAGCCGCTGCACTCTCCTTGGCCGGCGCAGACGGGTCCGGACTGACGCTGACGACATCCAATATCCTTGGCAAACCACCGCGAACGGCATTTCGGGCCAAAACGAATACAGCCGACCCACCCTCTAACCTATTAGATTCGATCCCGGAAAATGTGAATTCAGCTTGGCGTGAGTTGGATCGCTTCCAAGACGGTTGCTGCCCCGTGACGCCAATGCTATCCCGCGCCGATGAGCAAAACCGCGATTGCCAACATCCGCAACTTTTCCATCGTCGCCCATATCGACCATGGCAAATCGACGCTGGCCGACCGTCTGATCCAGACCACCGGCGGGCTGCAAGACCGCGAGATGAAGGAGCAGGTGCTCGATTCGATGGATATCGAGCGTGAGCGCGGCATCACCATCAAGGCCCAGACCGTCCGCCTCAACTACAAGGCGAAGGACGGCAAGGACTACATCTTCAACCTGATGGACACGCCCGGTCACGTCGACTTCGCCTACGAGGTGTCGCGTTCGCTGGCTGCCTGTGAAGGCTCGCTGCTGGTGGTCGACGCCTCGCAGGGCGTCGAGGCCCAGACGCTCGCCAACGTTTACCAGGCGCTCGACAACAATCATGAGATCGTCCCGGTCCTCAACAAGGTCGACCTGCCGGCCGCCGAACCCGAGCAGGTCAAGCAGCAGATTGAGGACGTGATCGGCATCGACGCCTCGGATGCGGTGATGATCTCGGCCAAGACCGGGCTCGGCATCCCCGATGTGCTGGAAGCCATCGTCACCCGCCTGCCGCCGCCGCAGGGCGACCGCGACGCACCGCTGAAGGCGCTGCTGGTCGATAGCTGGTACGATGTCTACCTCGGCGTCGTGGTGCTGGTCCGCGTCGTTGACGGCGTGATGAAGAAGAACTCGCGCATCCGCATGATGGGCACCAACGCGGCCTATGAGGTCGAGCGTGTCGGCTTTTTTACGCCGAAGATGGTCAACGTCGACGAACTCGGCCCCGGCGAGATCGGCTTCATCACCGCCGCGATCAAGGAGGTCGCCGATACCCGCGTCGGCGACACCATCACCGACGATCGCAGGCCGGTCAGCGAGATGCTGCCGGGCTTCAAGGCGGCGATCCCGGTGGTGTTCTGCGGCCTGTTCCCGGTCGATGCCGACGACTTCGAAACGTTGCGTGCCGCGATGGGCAAGCTGCGGCTGAACGACGCCAGCTTCTCCTTCGAAATGGAAACCTCGGCCGCGCTGGGCTTCGGCTTCCGCTGCGGCTTCCTCGGGCTGTTGCATCTCGAAATCATCCAGGAGCGGCTGTCGCGCGAATTCGATCTCAACCTGATCGCAACCGCGCCCAGCGTGATCTACAAGATGCATCTGACGGACGGGCAGGAAATCGAGATTCACAATCCGATCGACATGCCGGACGTGGTGAAGATTTCCGAGATCGAGGAGCCATGGATCGAAGCCACGATCCTGACGCCGGACGAATATCTCGGCAGCGTACTCAAGCTCTGCCAGGAACGGCGCGGCTCGCAGAAGGAACTTACTTACGTCGGCACCCGCGCGATGGTGAAATACGACCTGCCGCTCAACGAGGTGGTGTTCGACTTCTACGACCGGCTGAAATCCGTCTCCAAGGGCTACGCGTCGTTCGACTATCACCTGACCGACTACAAGGTCGCCGACCTGGTGAAGATGCAGATCCTCGTCAACAACGAACCGGTCGATGCGCTCTCGATGCTGGTGCACCGTACCCGCGCCGAAGGCCGCGGCCGCGCCATGGTCGAGAAGATGAAGGAGCTGATCCCGCCGCACATGTTCCAGATTCCGATCCAGGCGGCAATCGGCGGCAAGGTGATCGCGCGCGAAACCGTGCGCGCGCTGCGCAAGGACGTCACCGCGAAGTGCTACGGCGGCGACATCACTCGCAAACGCAAACTTCTGGAGAAGCAGAAGGAAGGCAAGAAGAAGATGCGGCAGTTCGGCAAGGTCGACATTCCGCAGGAAGCCTTCATCGCCGCCCTGAAGGTGGATAGCTGACCACCCGGAGCCCTTCCGGTCCTGATGGAATCAGAACAGGGCTTCTTCGATTTTGATTCAACGCGTGTTGTTCATGCGAACCGGAATCCAAATCGAAAAACGCTATAGCGCGTTCGCCTCGACACATCTCATGTTTCGAGAAAACGCAGCTCCCTACAGGCTGTCGCCGCCATCCCGCCGTCTGATGCGACGCGCAATCACCTCCGACCGCGACTTGACATCACCGCAACGCCCATCGACGGTGCGACGATCGCGAATCAATTCAAATGTCGTATCCAATCCCGGAGCAGATGATGGCCTACAAGTTCGAAATCTATAAGGACAAGAAAGAAGAATTCCGTTTCCGCTTTGTCGCGCCGAACGGCGAGAAGATGTTTGCATCGGAGGGTTATGTCAGCAAGGCCTCCGCCAAGAGCACCATCAAGTCGATCATCAAGCATGTTGCCGCGGCCGATGTAGACGACATCTCGAAGGCCAAACCGGCTGCCCCCGCGCCAAAGGCCAAAAAAGCGAAGAAGGCCAAGAAGGCAACAAAGGCGGCAAAGCGCGTGAAGAAGGCGCGCCGCTAACCTTCATGCCGCAACGCCTCGATATGTGTTGCGGCCCATGTCGATCTGCGAGCGGCGAGATTCATCCCAGAAGGATCATCGCCGCTCGTATTCTTCGGTCAACACACACACCGAGACTATGCGGATCGCGCGGTCATCGCCCTTTCAGGCAAAGCGGACCGGCTTACGTCACGAAAACGCGCATATCGGGACAGACAAGACAAAAACCAGAATCGCGGCGCAGGTTGCTTCGGTGCTAACCGCCGCGCATCGGCGGCATCACCACGGTGCCGCGCCGGCAGGCTCGGCGATCGATCTCCTCGCAGGCGCGAAACTGGAGATCCTTGGTCATGCAGATACGAACCTCGCTTAATCGCGTCCGGTCGCAGGTGACTGCGATCGCCGCCTCGCTCAGGCCCGGATTCACCCGGATGAATGCGGCCTCGATGGCCGCGGGCGCGACGGTTTTCGGTTGCGCCAGATCGAGAAACTCCGGCGGAATCTTCACCGCCGCGCGAGCCTTGCGGATGGCTTCGAAATAGCCGCGCGGACCGAGGCCCGAACAGGTGCCGTGCTTGTCCCATTCGTTGTAGATCAATCCGGGCGCTGGCATCAGGTCAAGCATCGACGTCATCAGGTTTCGCGCCAGTCGCGGCGACGGCCGCTGGCAGAAATCCGGAAAGCCGCGCTCGTATTGCGGCCACAAGCCATGCACCACGAACGAAAACGGCCGGCCACCGCATTGCGCCTGCTGCGAACGCCCCATGCTGCCACGTTCGCGCGCCGCCTCGCAAAACGACGGCGACCACGACAGCGACAACACGTAAAAATCGAACTGCCCGGGCGTATTCTGGCGACTGTCCTGAGCTGCGGCCGGGATCGCCGCGACCACAAATGCAATCACGACCACCGCGAACCGCGGCAGCAGGCGCAACAACGATATGGCGCGTGCGGACATCATCCCGAAGCGTCTCAGTGACGCGCCGCCTTGCAACGGGGATTGTAAGCCCAGTCACGATCCAGCCCGACAACACACCATTCGACGCCGGGGCCGTAGCCCGCAAAACCACCATCCTCGATGATGGAATATTCCACGGTTCGCGGCTTGCCGTCGTTGAGCATCGCCCGCGCATTGCAATAGCGGCGCGGAATGTTGTCCGATGTCCAAGGCCGGAACGCCGTTTCACGAACGCGATCGTAACCGGTAATCTGAAGTGCCGAATTCCAGAATGTGCTTTCCTTCTCGGCAAACTGCGAGGTGATGGTCCCCAGCATCGCTTCGCACGGCGGCAAGACACCGTCATAACTCGGACCGAACAATCCGAAATTCATCGCAAGGGGATCGGCCGCCTGCGCTGTCGACGGCAACACCGCCAGCCCCGACATCATGCTTGCGGCAACGAGGAGACCAAGCTTCTTCCAAAACATGACAATTCTGGCCATCGGACCATAACCCATCGGATGAATGTTCCGCGAACGGTGCCGCGAAGCATGCGCGAGGTCAAGTGCGACGCGGCAACACCTGCACACAACCGCGAGTTCCGGCGCGCAAGCGCTTTCCTTGAGCGCTCGAGCCGCATAAAATGCGGGGAGAAACGGGAGAAGACCATGCGAATCATCGGAGCGGCCGCGCTCGCGGCGATAAGTGTCATCTGGGCATACGGAAGCGCCCGGGCGGACACCGTGCCGCCGTTCAAAGGTAACGATACCGGCGGCATCATCTCCTACGCGCTGGTCGGCCAGACCGACATCCGCGCGCTCGCTGCCAATCATTGCGCACAATACGGCAAGGTGGCCAAGTTCCTCGCGGTGCAGAACTCCTACGGCGGCTATAGTTCCTTCGCTTGCCAATGGGTGCCGCTGGGCCACCGAGGCCACCCGCTTCGCGTCCGTTACTGAGCCGCCCCTATCCCGGCGCGGCTATCGGTCCGGTGGGGTCAGTTCGCCGTATATCGACCTCGATGCCAACGGTGACCCAGCCGGGCGGAAGACATCGGGAAACCGCGTCGCCCGACGACATTTCCGATCTCGAGAATCATCATCGGCGGCGCGCAGACAGCCGGCATAGCCGGGACACAGTGCTTGACGATTCGATCGGCCGTCACGGTTAACAGCCGCTCGGCGCCGGCGGCTACCTTGATCAAATCGCCTGCGTCCATGCCCCTCCATGGATCGCGGCGAGCCACCCGGCAAGACATGTTCGCGCGTTCCTCTGACCCGCTCCCGCTCCGCTTGCCAGGAAAACGCGACAGGAAAACGGGACAGGAAAAGAGGGCTTCCCGCCGCTCTTTATATATGATGATAATCATGCAAATACGACAGTGACGACGATCGATCGAGGCGACAGGACAATGGAATTCAGCGAATTGATGAACAGCGTGCAGCGCGCGGGGGAAGTCTGGGCGGTGCATGTCAGCGATGACTGGCTGCAGGGCCGCACGGTCTATGGCGGATTGGCTGCGGCGCTGTGCCTGGAAGCTGCGCAGCGGCAGTTTCCCGATCTGCCGCCGTTACGCTCGGCCCAGTTTTCGTTCATCGGACCCGCCGACGGCCAACTAACGATCGCTCCCATCCTCCTGCGCAAGGGCAAGTCGACGGTGTTCGCGGGCGTCGAACTGCACGGCGACAGCGGCCTCGCCACTCGCGCGACGCTATGTTTCGGGGCTGCGCGCCCGTCCACGGTTTCGCTGGCCGCGAGCGATGCGATGCCGACCAAATCGCCGGAAAACTGTCCGTCATTCTTCGATAACGCGCCACCAGGCCTGCGCTTCCTGCAACACATCGAGGGGCGTCACGCCGGCGGCGCCTTGCCGTTCAGCGGCGCTGCAGAGCCGATGATGATACTGTGGCTGCGCCATCGCGATAGCGCATTGAAGCCTTCGATGGTTTCGCTGCTGGCGCTGGCCGATGCGCCGCCACCTGCCATCGTTGCAACGCTGACCAAACCCGGCATCATCAGCACCATGACGTGGTCGATCGACCTGCTCTCGGACTCGATCGATACCGATGGCGGATGGTGGCTCATCCGCACCGCCAGCGACGCTGCCGCCGACGGCTACACCAGTCAGATCATGACGGTGTGGAATGCGCGCGGGCGGCCGGTGATGGCGAGCCGGCAAAGCGTCGCGGTCTTCGGCTGATCCGCCGAGAGACCCGCGAGAGTCCTTTCAGGACTGATGGAATCAGAACCGGGATTCTACGATTTCGATTTGACGTGTTTTCTTCACGCGAACCGGGATCCACGTCGCTCGAAAACGCTCTATAGCGGTGAGCGGCGACTACTTGCTGTTGCCGGGGCTGCGCTCGGCGTAGGTCTTGCCGCCCTTCATCTTATGGTGCAGCGGCGCTTCGTTGATCTGGATGACGACGGCTTCGGCATCGACACCGAGATTCTTCACCAGCGCCTGCGTGATGTCGCGCATCATGCCGGCCTTCTGTTCATCGGTGCGGCCGGCGGCCATGCTGATGGTGATCTCGGGCATTCGAACCTCCTTGTCGTTCGTCACTGCCGGACCTGATCCGGACATCCATCATTTGAAGGATGGATGCGAGGGTCAAGCCCGCGTATGACACATCGTGCTATCCCCACGTCACCTCATGGCGCGCCAGCACGTCGCGCACCCTGGCGACAAGGTCGCCCTCCGCGCAGGAGAACTGAGCAGGCCGCGTCTCGCGCCATTCGGCGTTGGACGCAATCGCTGCCGCCGCCTTGGCGCCTTCGATCAAATCCTTGATCTGGATTTCACCGCGCGCCTTCTCATCCGACCCCTGGATAATCACGCAGGGCGAATTGCGCTTGTCGGCGTATTTGAGCTGATTGCCCATGTTCTTCGGATTGCCGAGATAGAGTTCGGCGCGGATATTTGCGTTGCGTAGCTCAGCGACCATTTTCTGATAGTCGGCGACGCGGTCGCGGTCGAACACCGTGACCACCACCGGGCCGAACTCCGGTCTGGTGTCGATCTTGCCAAGCATGGTCAGCGCGGCCTGCAGCCGCGATACGCCGATGGAGAAACCCGTCGCCGGCACCGGCTCGCCACGAAAACGCGAAACGAGTCCGTCGTAGCGTCCGCCACCGCCGACCGAACCGAACCGCACCGGGCGGCCCTTCTCGTCTTTGGTCTCGAGCAGCAGTTCGACCTCGTAGACCGGGCCGGTGTAGTATTCGAGGCCACGCACCACGGAGGGATCGATGCGGATGCGATCTCGGTCATAACCTGCCGATGCAGCCAGTTCTGCAATTTGCCTTAGTTCTTCGATTCCAAATCGTGCCGTTTCGGTTGAACCGAAGTGTCCCATCATCCCATCGAGAACGCCTTTGTTGGTTTCAACGAAGAACGATTTTCTCTCAGACTCCATCGCTGTAAAGACCTGAACATCACCGTGATCGGAGCGCTGTGACGGCGATAGATTTGTAACGTCTTCTAGCTCGGTTACCTGACCAGATTGCAGAGCCGCGAATACCATCACAGTATCGACCTGCTCCGATTCAAGCTGTGCTCCCTTGGTGAAATCTCCTTTGCCCTCCTCGCCGCCGTCCCAGCGACCCGGACCCAGGAGTTTTCGAATTTCATCGGCCGGAAACTTGTCCAGCTTGTCGATCGCGCGCAGCACCGTGAGCCTGCGTCCTGCATTCTCGTCGCCGCCGAGGCCAATGCTTTCCAGCACGCCGTCGAGCACCTTGCGGTTGTTGACCTTCACCACATAGCTGCCGCGCGGAATGCCAAGCGCTTCCATCGCGTCAGCGGCCATCATGCACATCTCGGCATCGGCGGCGGGCGACGCGCTGCCGACCGTGTCGGCGTCGAACTGCATGAACTGACGGAAGCGGCCAGGCCCCGGCTTCTCGTTGCGATAGACATAGCCGGCGCGGTAGCTGCGATAGGGCTTCGGCAGATTGTCGAAATTCTCCGCCACATAACGCGCCAGCGGCGCGGTGAGATCGTAGCGCAGCGAAATCCACTGCTCGTCGTCGTCCTGGAACGAGAACACGCCCTCGTTCGGCCGGTCCTGATCCGGCAGGAACTTGCCGAGCGCGTCGGTATATTCCATCGCCGGCGTCTCGACCGGCTCGAAGCCGTAGCGTTCATAGACCTCGCGGATCACCTCGATCATGCGCCGCGTCGCGGCAATCTCGGTGGCGTTGCGATCGACCAGCCCGCGCGGCAAGCGCGCGCGCAGTTTCTGGGGCTTTTTGGGTTTGTCGGCCATGCGCGCGTGGTACCAGCCGCCGCGCATGCGAGCAAGACGCCAGCGCGGATTCCGGCGGTCATCGGGACATCGCCAGCGCGCATGGACGGATCGAAGAAGGGCCGGTGTGGGGGCCAGCCATAACCCCCACACCGGCCTCTGCGTCGCTCAGCCGGCCTGCCCGCAACTGCACGGACGGCCGTAAGCGCCGCGGTCGGAATCAGTTGACCAGCACCGCGCGGTCGCAACGCACCCCGGTGACCCAGACGTCGGCCTGCCCAATACCGACGCCGAGGGTCGCCAGCACCGAAGCCAGCAAGGTATCGATCGAACCGGTTGCGTTACCGATGATGCCGCTCACCAATCCGCCAAGGCCCGGGATCGGCAACCCCAGCGGCCCGACCTGTACGTTCAAGGCGAGATCGCCCAGCAGGCTGCCGGTCAGCGATTGCGTGAAATTGGTGGTGGTCACGGTCTTTTTGGTCATTGCCTGAATGTCGGCATAGCCGAAACTCACGGGCGTCGGCGTGGTGTTGCCGATCCCGGCATGGGCCTTGCCGCTGACCTTGACCGCGCCGAGATCGACCAGCGTCGCGGCGCCGGGATTGGGCTTGCTGGTGAAGTTGTTCATCTGCGCCAGCGTCACGTCGCCGATCCACGCATCGACGATGCCCGGCGTGACGCCCAGCGTCACGCTCGATGTGACGACATCGGGATAGCCGCAACTCACCGCGTTCAGGGTCGCGGTGCCGGACGCGACCTCGACATAGATCGGCAGATTCACCGCCGACACGCTGCCGCTGCCGATCAATTGCACCGACAGCAGAACGCGGGTCTGTGCGGTATGAACACTGGCGCCCTGCGTTCCAACGGTGATCCAGCTCGAGCCTTGCGGCCGCTCGCCCACGGTCGCGGTCAACGTCACGGCGGCAACGCCGGGCAGCTTGAGATTGGCCCCGGCCGCAATCTGGTGTGCGCCGTTGGCAACCGCGGCGGTGGCGTTGAGCATGTCGAGCGTTGATACGCTGACGCCGGCAGCCGGCTTCTGGCCGGTCGCAAGGCTGCTGTAAGGGCCGAGATCGATCAGCTTGCCAGGCACGACCCTGGTGGTCACACCCGACAGCGCCAGCGACACCTGTGACAAGGCGCTGGTGGCGGCATTAATGCCGCCGGCCGCCTGCTGCGCCGTCAGCATCGCCGAGACGACATCGCCGACCCGAACGTTGCTCCCGAGCACGTCGTCATAGGTGCCGGCCGTCAGATTGGCCTTTGTCGCCAGCGCGGAAAGAAAGCCGAACGCATCGATCCGCGCATCCGCCAGCGCTTGATAGTCCATCACCGACAACGACAGCGACGTGCCGAGCGTGCTGCCGAGAATGGCATTGAGCAGGCCGCCATTGAGCGACAGCAAGCGCGAGCCGATGGCAAACGATGCAACCGCCGTGCTGGCCGCCGTCGCCGTCGTGGTGATTTTGAACTGATCGCGCCCCGTCAGCACGCGGCCAAAGAACAGCGGAGTCTGTGTTTGCAGTGTCACTCGCGCCGCATTGGCGAGGCCCGATGCCGGCGTCACGAAGCGTGCCTGCGGAGCCACCGCTGCCGATGGCGTGTAGGTGCCGAGTTCGACCGAGACCAGCGCCTCCGCCGGATAGGCATTGTCGATCACGGTTGCTCGCGCCGCGCTGTTGGCGTTGGCCAGATTGCTGGCGGCAATGATCGCAGCCAGATCGGCGGCGCTCTGTGCCTTGCGGCGATCCGCAAAAATCGAACCTATATCGATCCCGAATGCCGCACAGCCCATCAGCAGCAGCATGCAAGCCGCGCCCATGATGGCGATGTTGCCACGTTGATCGGCATGGAAGCGCTTTATCAGCCGCGGCATGAGCGTCCTCCTTTAAAATCCGCCATATGGAATCGCCGCCGAGCGGACGATCCGCGGCGGAGGCATCGGGACGAAAGTCGGCAGCAGATAGATGAACGTGCTCGACGCGTCGTAATCGACGGTCACGACAAAGACGTTGGCATCGGCGGCAGACGGAGCGGCATTGATCGAAAGATGGTCGGTGGCGATCAGCGGATAGGACGTCGCATTGGCGCTGACATAACCAGCTGCCAGCCGGCCACGCTCGCTGTCGTTCAAGCCGGCGATCGAGGTACGCGCCGCCTCGGCGGCTAATTGCTGCACGCCGTGAACCATCGCGAGATACGACCCGAACACCACGATCCCGAACACGATCGTCAGGAAGAGAGGCACCAACAACGCGAATTCAACCGCCGACGCCGCACGGCGGCATGGGGCGAAATTCCTGAGCGGGTGGCGGGTATGAAGGGCGATCCGTGTCATGCAGCGGATCAAACCACACAACTATTACGCGATATTTAATCCATAAAACAACTTTAAGCTGAAAAACCATCAAGACCGTACGGGAATCTGCGCATAATCCGAACCCGGCGTGCGCAAGGCCCAACCCACCGCCGGAACCAGCGTAAACATCTTTCAACCATAACCCGCAAATGCCGGATCAATGGTCCATCAGCAAATAAAGAGGCCCGGTGTCCCAAGTCTGAGGCTCGCCTCGCACCACGCTTGAAGGACCTGCTAAGGACAGCGAAGCGAATTTTCGAACCGCCACACGCGGGGAGCCCGGAATTTGACGCTCGCTTGCCGGGTTGGCTGCAATGTCGATAGCGAATGTCAAATTCGCCCCACAAGGTTTACTGTCGGACATCAGCCCGTCAGCAATACCGAAATACAAGAGGGACCCCGATGTTAGACAAGAGCCCGAGCCCGCGCGGCGTCAACGTTCCAAACGATCTTGCCGCGTTCTGGATGCCGTTCACCGCCAACCGCGCCTTCAAGAAGGCCCCACGCCTGCTGGCTGGCGCCAAGGACATGCACTACATCACCACCGACGGTCGCAAGGTGATCGATGCCGCCGCCGGCATGTGGTGCTGCAACGCCGGGCACGGCCGCAAGGAGATCGCCACCGCCATCGGCAAGCAGGCCGAAGCGCTCGACTACGCGCCGCCGTTCCAGTTCGGCATCCCGCAGGCGTTTGAACTGGCAAGCCGCATCGCCGATCTCGCCCCCAAGGGGCTCGACCACGTCTTCTTCTGCAACTCGGGGTCGGAAGCCGCCGACACCGCGCTGAAGATCGCGCTGGCCTATCATCAGATCAACGGCCAGGGCTCGCGCACCCGCCTGATCGGCCGCGAGCGCGGCTATCACGGCGTCGGCTTCGGCGGCACCTCGGTCGGCGGCATCGTCGCCAACCGCAAGATGTTCGGCACACTATTGACCGGCGTCGATCACTTGCAATCCACCTACAACCGCGACAAGCAGGCCTTCAGCAAAGGCGAACCGGAGTGGGGTGCGGAACTCGCCGACGAACTGGAGCGCCTCGTCAACCTGCACGGCGCGAACACCATCGCTGCCGTCATCGTCGAGCCGATGGCAGGCTCCACCGGCGTGCTGCCGCCGCCGAAGGGCTATCTCAAGCGGCTGCGCGAGATCACCCAGAAGCACGGCATCCTGTTGATCTTCGACGAAGTCATCACCGGTTTCGGCCGCCTCGGCCACGCCTTCGCCGCCGAGCGCTACGGCGTGCTGCCCGACATGATCACCTTCGCCAAGGGTATCACCAACGGCGCCGCTCCGATGGGCGGGGTCATCGTGCGCGACACCCTCTACGATGCGTTCATGACCGGCCCCGAGCACGTCATCGAACTGTGCCACGGCTACACCTACTCGGCCCATCCACTGGCCTGTGCCGCCGGGATCGCCACGCTCGACATCTACCGCGACGAGAAGCTGTTCGAACACGCCAAGGCGCTCGAACCGAAATTCGCCGACGCGGCGATGAGCCTGCGCAAGGAACCCAACGTGGTCGACATCCGCACCGTCGGCCTCACCGCCGGGATAGATCTCGCACCCAAAGCCGAAGGCCCCGGCAAGCGCGGATTCGAATGTCTCCAGCGCGGCTTCCATGACCTCGACATCATGATGCGCATCGCCAGCGACACCATTGAGCTGACCCCACCGCTGATCGTCAGCGAAGATCAGATCGGCGAGATCATCGATAAGGTCGCCAAGGTGATTCGGGCGGTTGCGTAAGGCCGCCTATGGCCGCCAGCGACCATGGTCGCTGGCGGCACCCCTTTCAGCTCCTCCGCTCGCGGATCATTTCGCATCGCGGCCCTACACCCTCCTCGATACCCCCTCCTCGCGGGGACGGCCAAATCCTCTTGATGAGGGGCAAGAGGGGTAAGTCTGGCCGGCTGGACAGGTCCTCTCTGATCCGCGACGCGAGATTACCCGCGAATGGCGTCTCGGGCGCGCCAAAGCCCCGACCATCCGAACCGGGATCCATCGTCGTCGGCTCGAACTCCACTGTGGAGATCCCTCTGGTTCCGAATCACTTACGGGACGAGCCCTCGAATCAGAGATAATGGTAAGAGAAAGGGAATCGGGGCCAGAGCGGGTCCGAAGCTTGGAGCCAAGGTGATAGCCGCGCCGGGAAAGACACACGGACGATGATTCGGATATCCACGATTTTTGTCGCCATTTGCATGGCGCTGATCGCCGCGTCGCTCGGCCTGGTGCTCTATGCGGTGGCCGGCATCAGCGGACTGCAATCCGCCATCGTCGCACTTGCGGCACTGACCTTCCTGATTCTCTACAACGCAGTGTCGATGCGATTGGGCGACCGCCCCAACGTCGGCGGCCAGATCGCCGATCTCTCGCAAGGCACCGCCGACCTTGCACGCCAGGTCGGCGAATTCGGACGCCGCCTTGCCGCGATCGAAGCTCGCGTCGTCTCTGCCAGTTCAACAACCCAGGATCGCCTGCAATCCATGCTCGGCGAAATCAATGAACTGGGCGGACTGGTCAACCAACTCGCGGAGGCGGTGGCCGCGCACGAAGACGCCCTCTCGATCGATGCGCCGGTCTCGACGTTGTCGGTTGTTCAACCCTCACCGGCCCCTCCCGTGTCGGCGGCAGTCAAACCGCGCCGCTCGCCGGAACCCGTCGTTACTCCGGAGCCGCACGCCGTCGAGGACGACTACCTCGATATCGACGAGCCACAGCCGAGCGCCGACAAGCAACTCGTTGCCACCGTACGAAACGCAATCGACAACAACCGGCTCGATATCTACCTGCAACCGATCGTATCGCTACCGCAACGCAAGGTGCGGTTCTACGAGGCCGTCACGCGGCTTCGCGACGAGAACGGAAACCTTCTCGCTGCCGATGATTTCATCGAAGCCGCGGAAGCCGCCGGGTTGATAGGGCGGATCGACCACAGCGTCCTGCTGCGCGGCGTTCAGGTGCTGCGCCGTCTGACGGTCCGCAACAAGGAAGTGGGCGTTTTCTGCAACATCGCCCAAGCCACCTTGAGCAATCAGGCAAGCTTCGCCCAGTGCCTGGACTTTCTCGAAGCCAACCGTGCGCTTGCGGCCTCGCTGATCCTCGAATTCAAACAACAGACCTTCCGCCAGCTCGGAGCAGTGGAACGCGAGCACCTGGCAGCGCTGGCGCAACGAGGCTTTCGGTTCTCGATCGATCATGTCGAGGATCTTCGTATGGAGCCGCGAGACCTTGCCGATCGCGGCGTTCGTTTTATCAAGGTTCCAGCCGCGCTGCTGCTTGACCAAAAGCATGCGTCGTCGGCCGATATTCATGCCGCCGATCTGTCGGACCTGCTGGGGCGCTTCGGTATCGATCTGATCGCCGAACGCATTGAGGGAGAACGTGCCGTCGTCGATTTGCTGGACTACGATGTCCGGTTCGGGCAGGGATTTCTGTTTGCGGCCCCGCGTCCGCTGCGGCCCGAAACGGCAGCGGCGACCGCCGGCGCATCCACATCCTCTCCGGCGTCGCCGGGTAAAACATCGCACGAGGTTCCCGTTGCATCCCAGAAATTCGAGCCGCGCAGGATCGATGCCACTCGCCCCACCGGCAATGCCGCGCTGGCACGGCGGGCCGTGCGGCCAAACTAACCGGCCGTCAATACAATGACGGAACCGCGTTTTGTCGAGCACATCCGCGACCTCGTCAGCGACGTCGATGTCCTTCTGAGCGACATCTGGGGCGTGGTCCATAACGGACTGGTCGCCTTTCCCGAAGCGAGCGCAGCGCTCCATACCTTCCGCGCGCGCGGCGGCACGGTCGTTCTGATCACCAACGCACCACGCCCCGCCGACTCGGTGCAGCGCCAGCTACGCAAGCTCGGCGTTGCCGACGACGCCTACGACGCCATCGTCAGTTCCGGCGACCTGACCCGGCGGTTCGTCGCCGAACACCCGGGCCAGGCGATGTTCTGGCTCGGACCGGAACGCGACAACTCGATCTACCGCGGGCTCGACCCGGTGTTCGCTCCGCTTCCGGCGGCCGATTATATCGTCTGCACCGGACCGTTCGATGACGAGACCGAGACGCCGGAAGACTATCGCGACATGATGGAGCAGGCGCGCGCCCGCAACCTGCCACTGGTTTGCGCCAATCCGGACATCGTCGTCGAACGGGGCGACCGCCTGATCTACTGTGCGGGCGCCATCGCCGAACTGTATCGCGAGATGGGCGGCAAGGTGATCTTCTATGGCAAACCGCATCGGCCGATCTACGAACGTGCCATGACGATCGCCCAGGAACGACGCGGCGCGGCAACGCCTCCCGGCCGCGTGCTGGCGATCGGCGATTCGGTGCGGACGGACCTCGCCGGAGCACACGGCTTCGGGATCGATTGCCTGTTCGTGACCCGGGGCATCCATGCCGACGAATTTCACGGCGTCGATGCGCTCGACGATACGGCGATCAATGAGTTGTTCGGCCAGCCACCACTCGCACTGACACGCGAACTGCGCTGGTAGGTGACATCGCCGCCAGGGCCGACGGCCCCGACGGTTAAGCCGTCACGATATCGGGAAACACCGCTTCGATCTTGGTCTTCAGCGTCGCGGCATTGAACGGCTTGACGATGTAGTTGTTGACGCCGGCCTTCTTGGCCGCGATGACGTTCTCGGTCTTGGATTCAGCCGTGATCATGATGAACGGCGTCATCGCGAAGTTGGGGTCGGCGCGAACTTCCTTGAGCAGGTCGTAACCGGTCATCGGCTCCATGTTCCAGTCCGAAATCACCAGACCGTACTTCTTGCTGCGCATCTTGTTCAGCGCGGCCGAGCCGTCGCTGGCATCGTCGATATTCTGAAATCCAAGTTGCTTGAGAAGATTGCGAATAATGCGGATCATGGTGTTGTAGTCGTCCACCACCAGGACTGGCATCGAAAGATCAACCGCCATTATCAGAACCCTCTGCAACAAGACGCCCCGCGAATTGGCGGTGGCTGCACATACCCGCTTCTCTCGGACTGGCAGCAAGTGGTACCATTGCCGCTTAAACAGGCAGTTAATCCAAAAACGCGAAAACTACCTATCTTGGCCTCCCTGGCCGCCGTGCCGCGCCGTGCCGAACCCGCTTGACTCCGAGCCCGCCAGCGCGTCACGTCCCGCCCCGATCAAGGTCAAACAACGAATTCATCAATGTCTCCCAGCTTTTCCATCATCCGAGACAGCACCTCCGAGAGCGCGATCCCGAAAGGTGCGGTGGTCGCCATGGGCAATTTCGATGGCGTTCATCGCGGCCACCGGGCCGTTATCGGCGCCGCACTCGAGATGGCCCGTCAGCTCGACCGACCCGCGTTGGCGGTGACCTTCGAACCGCATCCGCGCAGCTTTTTCAGCCCCCATACCCCACAATTCCGGCTGACCGATGAGAAGAGCAAGCTCCGGCTGTTGGCCGGGACCGGCCTGTCCGGCGCCGTGGTGATGACGTTCGATGCCGCACGCGCCGGAACCACCGCACAGGACTTCATCCGCCGCGACCTGATCGACCGGCTCGGCATCAGCGGCATTTCGATCGGCTATGACTTCCATTTCGGCAAGGGCCGCGTCGGCTCGCCCGCCCTCCTGCTGGACGAAGCGCCACGCCTCGGCTTCAAGGTCCAGGTGCAGTCTCACATCGATATCGACGACCGCCCGGTTTCCTCCAGCGCCATCCGCATGGCGCTGGCCGAAGGCCAGATCGCGGAAGCCACCGAGATGCTGGACGGGCCATGGTTCATCAGCGGTGAAGTGGTCCATGGGGAAAAGCGCGGCCGCGATCTCGGCTATCCGACCGCCAATATCCGCCTCGATCCGCACTGCGGACTGCGCCACGGTATCTATGCGGTGCGCGTCGGCCGCGGCAGCCAGCGACTGGACGGCGTCGCCAGCTTCGGGCGCCGACCGACCTTCGACAACGGCGCGCCGCTGCTTGAAATCTTCCTGTTCGATTTCAAGGGCGACCTGTATGGCCAGCAGCTCGACGTGGCCTTCATCGGCTATATCCGCGACGAACTGAAATTCGACGGCATCGAAGCGTTGATACGCCAGATGGACGACGACAGCGCCAAGGCCCGCGCCATACTGGCGGCAGCCCCGAACGCGTTTCCTCGACTGGGTGAGATCGGCTGAGCGACCTGCTCGCTCGGTCCCCGGCGGATCGAGGCCGACCGCACCGCAATTTCATAACCTTCCGGGTTTCCCCTTCCCGCCAAAACGCGCTATTCACCTCGCCATGACCGCAAAGCCCCCCAAATCCGACGCCAACGACTATTCCAAAACCCTGTTCCTGCCGCAGACGGAATTCCCGATGCGGGCTGGACTGCCGCAGCGCGAGCCGGACATCCTCAAGCGCTGGAACGAGATCGGCCTCTACCGGCAGCTTCGCGAAACGGCGAAAGGCCGTGCCAAGTTCGTGCTGCACGACGGGCCGCCCTATGCCAACGGCAACATCCATATCGGGCACGCACTCAACAAGATCCTCAAGGATGTCGTGACCAAGAGCCAGCAGATGCTCGGCTACGATTCCAATTACGTGCCGGGCTGGGATTGTCACGGCCTGCCGATCGAATGGAAGATCGAGGAAGAGAACTACCGGTCCAAGGGCAAGACCAAGCCGAATTTCAAGGACTCCACCGCGATGGTGGCGTTCCGCCGGGAATGCCGCGCCTATGCCAGCAAATGGCTCGACGTGCAGCGCGAGGAATTCAAGCGGCTCGGCATCATCGGCGACTGGGACGGCCGCTACGCCACGATGGACTACTTCGCCGAAGCGCAGATCGCGCGCGAACTGATGAAGTTCGCCGCTAACGGCACACTGTATCGCGGCTCGAAGCCGGTGATGTGGAGCGTGGTCGAGAAGACCGCGCTGGCCGAGGCGGAGGTCGAATACGAGGATCACACCTCGGATACGGTATGGGTGAAGTTTCCGGTCACCTCGCCGGCGCATGGCGCGCTCGCCAATGCGAGCGTCGTGATCTGGACCACCACGCCGTGGACGCTGCCCGGCAACCGCGCCATCAGTTTCTCGTCAAAGATTGCTTACGGCCTCTACAAGATCACTGACGCACCGGCCGACAACTGGGCCAAGACCGGCGATCTGCTGATCCTTGCCGACAAACTGGCAGAAGACGTTTTCAAGCAGGCGCGCGTCACCGCTTACGAGAAGATCCGCGACATTCCGGCCGACACCATGGATGCGATCGAATGCGCGCATCCGCTGAAGAGCCTTGGCGACAGCTATGAATTCACCGTGCCATTGCTCGACGGCGATCACGTCACCGACGACACCGGCACCGGCTTCGTGCATACCGCGCCGGGACACGGCCGCGAAGACTTCGATATCTGGACCGCGAGCGCGCGTGACCTCGATGCGCGCGGAATTTCGACGGCGATTCCCTATACTGTTGACGAGAACGGCGCGCTCACTGCCCAAGCGCCCGGCTTCGAGGGCAAGCGCGTCCTCAATGACAAGGGCGAGAAGGGCGACGCCAACGAAGCGGTCATCAAGGAACTGGTTGCACGCGGCATGTTGCTGGCGCGTGGGCGACTGAAGCATCAGTACCCGCATTCGTGGCGTTCGAAGAAGCCGGTGATCTTCCGCAACACGCCGCAGTGGTTCATCGCGATGGACAAAAACATCCTTCCTGTTCCCTCCCCCCTTGTGGGGGAGGGTCAGGGAGGGGGGCAAAAAGACACGCTGCGCGCGCGCGCATTGCAGGCCATCAGCGTCACGCAATGGGTGCCGCCGCAAGGCCAGAACCGCATCACCGGCATGATCGCGGGACGCCCCGACTGGGTGATCTCGCGGCAGCGCGCGTGGGGTGTACCGATCGCGGTGTTCGTCCGCGAAAAAGGCGACGGCTCCGCCGAGGTGCTGATCGACGATGCCGTCAACACGCGTATCGGCGATGCGTTCGAGAAAGAAGGCGCCGACGCCTGGTACATGGACGGCGCGCGTGAACGCTTTCTCGGATCGCGCGCCAACGAGAACTGGCAGAAGGTCGACGACATTCTCGACGTCTGGTTCGACTCCGGCTCGACGCACGCGTTCGTGCTCGAAGACGCCGTGCATTTCCCCGGCCTTGCCGGCATCAAGCGCAAGATCGACGGCGGCGCGGATAGCGTGATGTATCTCGAAGGCTCCGATCAGCATCGCGGCTGGTTTCATTCGTCGCTGCTGGAAAGCTGCGGCACGCGCGGCCGCGCGCCGTATGACGTGGTGCTCACACACGGCTTCACGCTCGACGAGAACGGCCGCAAGATGTCGAAGTCGCTCGGCAACACCACCGAACCGCAGAAGGTCATCGCGCAGTCCGGCGCTGACATTCTGCGCCTGTGGGTGTGCGCGTCGGACTATGCCGACGATCAGCGCATCGGCCCGGAAATTCTCAAGAACACCATCGAGACCTATCGCAAGCTGCGCAACACCATCCGCTGGATGCTCGGCACGCTGCATCACTTCAAGCGTGAGGATGCCGTTGCGGTGTCCGATATGCCCGAGCTCGAACAGCTGATGCTGCACGAACTCGCCGAGCAGGACGCCATCGTGCGCAAGGCTTACGCGGCGTTCGACTACAAGACCGTCATCGCCAGCCTGTCAGCCTTCATGAATACCGAACTGTCGGCGTTCTACTTCGATATCCGCAAGGATACGCTGTACTGCGATCCACCGTCTTCGCTGGCGCGCAAGGCGGCACTGACGGTGATCGATATTCTGTGCGACGCGATCCTGAAGTGGCTGGCGCCGGCGTTGTCGTTCACCGCCGAGGAGGCGTGGCAGCTCTACAGGCCAGGCGCCGAGCCATCCGTGCACCTGACATTGTTCGCGGAATTCTTGCAGCAATATCGTGACGACACGCTGGCGACAAAATGGCAGACGATTCGTGATGTCCGCCGCGTCGTCACCGGCGCGCTGGAGCTGGAACGGGCCGCCAAACGCATCGGCTCCTCGCTGGAGGCGTCGCCGCTGGTCTACGTTTCGGACAAGAAAATTTTCGAGACCTTGTTCGACATCGATCTCGCCGAAGTCTGCATCACCTCGAACGCGATGGCGACCAACGACGATCCGCCGGCGGATGCGTTCACGCTGAACGACGTGCCGGGTGTCGCCGTGGTGGTGGAGAAAGCCGTCGGCACCAAGTGCGCCCGTTCGTGGAAAATCCTGCCGACGGTCGGCGAGGACAAGGAGTACCCCGATGTTACCCCGCGTGACGCGCAAGCGCTGCGCGAGTGGAAGGCGCTCGGGGTGACGGTGTAAGGAAGGCTTTGTCGCCATCGATGGCGCTAACGTACACCGAGACGCGATGGCCGGGCTCGTCCCGGCCATCCATGTCTTGGTACCGTGACTTCAAGAAAGACGTGGATGCCCGGCACAAGGCCGGGCATGACGGTACCCGGGATCGCGAAAGACAACGAACACATGACCTCCCCGCTTCGCGCCGGCATCGTTGCAGCGCTCGTCACGCTGGTCCTCGATCAGGCCAGCAAGCTGTGGCTCTTGTTCGTGTTCGACCTCGGCCACCGCGGCGCGGTCCGGGTCACTCCGTTCTTCGATCTGGTGCTGGCCTGGAACACCGGCATCAGCTACGGCTGGTTCCAGAACGGCGGCCCGACCGGCACCGCGATCCTGCTGACATTCAAGATCGTCGCCGTGATCGCACTGGCGATCTGGATGGCGCGCTCGAAAACCCTGCTTGCGACCATTGGCCTCGGCCTGATCATCGGCGGCGCGATCGGCAACGCCATCGACCGGCTGGCCTACGGTGCAGTCGTCGATTTCGCCCTGTTCCATCTGCAATGGGGCGAAAAAGTCCTGAACTGGTATGTATTTAACCTCGCGGACGCGGCCATCGTTGTCGGCGTCGCGGCACTCCTGTATGACTCCTTCCAGGGGACCGACGCCGTAAAAGCGCCCTGATCCCGGCCGATACGCCCTGACGATGCAAATTGATGCCGAAGGCCGCCCAAGCTGCGACATCGCGCGGGCATGACCGGCTTAAACGACGCGAACAGGACTGAGACGATGCGCCAAACCGAAACCGACCGCGGGAATGTGCATAACCTGTCGAGGCCAGCGCCGAACCGGCGCCGCCTCGCGCGGACGCTTCGCATCGCCGCCGTTGCGCTCGGCCTCGGCATGATGGCGAACGCCCACATCGCTCACGCCCAGGACTCCGACGACGACGATTCGACGTTCGAGGAAAAGATCATCAAGAACATCATGGGCGGCATCGGCGCGACCAATATGGACAATCGCGGCATCGACTACCGCGAGCGCTCGCCGCTGGTGATCCCGCCGAAGATCGACCTGCCGCCACCGGTTTCGGCCTCCGCCGAACCGACCGCACCGAACTGGCCGAAGGACGTCGACGAGACCGAGCGCGCGCGGATTCGCGCCATCAACAAGCAAGGCAAGGTCACCGGCAATGACGGCCGGCGCCCATTGATGCCGAGCGAGCTCGCCGCCGGCAGAACCGCGCACGTCGCGGCGAAGGACAATATGGTGCCCGCCGGCCCCAACAACCCGATGCTCAGTCCGTCGCAACTGGGCTTCAAGGGCAACATCCTCGGCACACTGTTCGGCGGCAACAAATCTGAAAGCGCGCCCTTCACCGGCGAGCCGGATCGCGAAGCGCTGACGCAGCCGCCGCCGGGCTATCAGACGCCATCGCCGAATTTTGCCTACGGGACCGGGCCGAAACAACCGCTGGCGAAGGGCGGCTACGACGTCCAGACCGGCAAGGAAATAAAATAGCTTCTGGCGAAGATGTGATCCCGGCCCTTGTCCCGTCAGGATAGGTATCATGTCGGGCGCGGCGATCCCGGTCGCCGCGATGCCGATGCGCTTTCTTGATACTCGCACTTGATACTCGCACAAAGGACAGGCAGCGATCCGCATGACGTTTCATCATGACGCCCCATCGCCGCCGACAGCCCATATGACATCATTTTATCGACGCGCTGTGGCGTGGTTCGCGGCGGCCGCCTTGCTCCTGCTGCTGTCTCCTCCCCAGCCGTCAGCCGCCCAGACCGTCACGTCGGAGCCTCCCGCGACCTTTACGCTCGCCAACGGCCTGCAGGTGGTGGTGATCCCCGATCACCGCACCCCGGTGGTGACGCAGATGATCTGGTACAAGGTCGGCTCCGCCGACGAGACGCCGGGCAAATCGGGGCTCGCGCATTTCCTCGAACACCTGATGTTCAAGGGCACCAGCAAGCACCCGGCCGGCGAATTCTCGCAAACAGTGCTCAAGATCGGCGGCAACGAAAACGCTTTCACCTCCACCGACTACACCGGTTATTTCCAGCGCGTGCCGCGCGAGCAACTGGGCAGGATGATGGAGTTCGAGGCCGACCGCATGACCGGGCTGATCCTCAAGGATGAGAACGTTCTGCCGGAGCGCGATGTCGTGCTGGAAGAATACAACATGCGGGTCGCCAACAATCCCGATGCCCGGCTCTCCGAGCAGATCATGGCGGCGCTCTATCTCAACCATCCCTACGGCCGCCCGGTGATCGGCTGGCATCACGAGATCGAAAAGCTCAACCGCGAAGACGCGCTGGCGTTCTATCGGCGATTTTATGCGCCCAACAATGCGACGCTGATCGTCGCCGGCGATGTCGATGCCGCGGACGTTCGCAAGCTGGCCGAACGCACATACGGACCGATCCCCGCGCAGCCGTCGATCCCGCCCCGCCGGGTCCGGCCGCAGGAACCGGTGCCGACGGCGCCGCGCACCGTGACGCTGGCCGATCCGCGCGTCGAACAGACCGTGCTCAAGCGCTATTACCTCGTGCCCTCCGCGGTCACCGCCTCGCCGGAGCAAAGCGCAGCCCTCGAAGTGCTGGCGCAATTGATGGGAACGGGCAGCAATTCCGCGCTCTATCGGGCGCTGGTGGTCGACCGGACCCTCGCGGTCAGCACCAACGCAGGCTATCAGGGCGCGGCGATCGATCCGACGCAGTTCATGATTTCGGCCGCGCCGGCACCCGGCGTCGAGTTCGCCAAGGTCGAACAGGCCATCGACGCGGTCATCGCCAAACTGAAACAGGACACCGTCGATGCCGAAAGCCTCGAGCGCGCCAAGACGCAGCTCGTCGCGCAGGCGGTCTACGCCCAGGACAGCCAGGCCACGCTGGCGCGCTGGTATGGCGCGGCGCTGACCGTCGGCCTCGGCGTCGACGATATCCGCAGCTGGCCGGACCGCATCCGCGCCGTCACCGCCGCGCAAGTGCGCGACGCCGCCCGCATGTGGCTGGTCCCCAATCGATCCGTCACCGGATACCTGGTCAAGGACACCACGGCCAGAACCGACAAGAGCGAGGAGAAGCGATCATGATGTTTCGTCTTCGCACCTCGCACGGCGCGCTGGCGCTGATCGGTTGTCTCGCGCTGGCGATGCTGTGGCCGACCGCATCGCAGGCCACCGCGAAGATTCAACGCCTGGTGACGCCGGGCGGCATCGAAGCCTGGTTCGTGCAGGACGCCACCGTCCCGTTGATCGCCATGCAGTATGCGTTCAGCGGCGGCGCCGATCAGGATCCCGCAACCAAACCCGGCGTCGGCACCATGGTCGCCAGCCTGCTGGACGAAGGCGCCGGCGATCTCGATTCCAAGACCTTCCACGAACGTCTCGACCGCCGCGCCATCGAACTCAGCTTCAATTCGACGCGCGACTATTTCCGCGGCTCGCTGCGGATGCTCAAGGATGACCGCAACGAGGCGTTCGGGCTGTTGCGGCTGGCGCTGACGTCGCCACGCTTTGACACGGGCGACGTCGAGCGCATGCGCGCGCAGATCATGTCGGGGCTGCGGCGCCAGACCACCGACCCCGGCTCGCTCGCCAGCCTGAAATTGCTTTCCGCCGAGTTCGGCGATCATCCTTACGCCCGCCCGGGCAACGGCACCTTGACCAGCGTCCCGACCATCGACGTCGGCGACCTGCGCGACTACACCCGCCGCGTGCTGGCAAGAGACACGTTGAAAATCGCCGTGGTCGGCGATGTCGATGCGGCCACGCTGTCCAAGCTGCTCGACGACACCTTCGGCGCGCTGCCCGCGAAAAGCGACCTGACACCGGTGCCGGACGTGAAAGCCGCGCCGCCGCCCCAGCGCTTCTTCATTCCGCTCGACGTGCCGCAGACCGTGGTGGCGTTCGGCGGCCCCGGCGTCAAACGCGACGATCCGGACTTCATGGCGGCCTATGTCGTCAATCACATTCTCGGCGGCGGCAGCCTGTCGTCGCGACTTTATCGCGAGGTCCGCGAGAAGCGCGGCCTGGCCTATTCGGTGTCGCAATATCTGTCGTGGATGGTGCATTCGGCGCTTTTCATCGGCTCCACGGCGACGCGCGCCGACCGCGCCACCGAGACCGTCGACACCATCGACCAGGAAGTGCGGCGGATGGCCGAGAGCGGCCCGACGCAACAGGAACTCGACGAGGCCAAGTCCTATCTCAAGGGCTCGCAGATGCTGGCGCTCGACACGTCGGTGAAGCTGGCTTCGGCGCTGCTGCAATTCCAGATCGACAAGCTCGGCATCGATTACATCGAAAAGCGCAACGCCATGGTCGACGCGGTGACGCTCGACGATGCAAAGCGCATCGCCAAGCGATTGTGGGGCCATGGCCTGGTGACGGTCGTCGTCGGCCGCGCGCCGCAGGCGGCCGCCGAGCCAGCCGCCGTCACCACACCGAAGGCGAACTAGAGCATGATCCCGAAAAGTGGAAACCGGTTTTCGGACAAGATCATGCTCTATCGAAAAGATAAGCGAGGAGTCCGATTCAACGCAGTTGAAACGGATTCTAAAGCGTTCTCCGGTTGGCTCTGATGTCATTGCCGGGCTTGACCCGGCAATCCATCCTCTTGAAACGGACCTCGCTTATTGATGGATGCACGGCGCGAGCCCCCGCATCCATCAAGCAGCGACCGATCGCTTTCGAGACGGCTCCCGTTCACACCCGCTCGATGATGATCGCCGGCGCCATGCCGCCGGCCGCGCACATCGTCACCAGGCCGCGCTTGAGGTCGCGCCGCTCCAGCTCATCGAGCATGGTGCCGATCAGGATCGAACCGGTTGCGCCGATCGGATGGCCGAGCGCGATGGAGCCGCCATTGACGTTGACCTTGGCGCGGTCGAGCTTGAGGTCGCGGATGAATTTCTCCGCCACCACCGCGAACGCCTCGTTGATCTCGAACAGGTCGATGTCGTCGAGCGTCAATCCGGCCTTGGCCAGCACCTTGCGGGTCGCAGGCACCGGCGCGTTGAGCATCAGCGTCGGTGAATCGCCCATATTCGCCATCGCCACCACGCGGGCGCGCGGCTTGAGACCGTGCTTCTTCGCGTAGTCGGGCGAGGCGAGCAGCAGCGCCGCCGCGCCGTCGACCACTCCGGACGAATTGCCGGCATGATGCATGAACGCGATCTTGAGGTCGGGATACTTGGCGAGGATCAATTGGCGATAGGTGGTGCCCTTGTCGTCGAGCGCATAATCCGACAGCGCCTCGAACGCCGGCTTGAGGCCGGAGAGACCTTCCATGGTGGTCTGCGGCCGCGGATATTCCTCGCGGTCCAGCGCCAGCGTGCCGTCCTCGCGATAGACCGGCACCAGGCTCTTGTCGAAGCGCTTGTCCGCGATGGCTTCCGCCGCGCGTTGCTGGCTCATCAGCGCCAGCTCATCGACGTCGCGGCGCGTGATGCCCTCCATGGTCGCGATCGCATCGGCGCAGACGCCCTGATGCGACTGCGGATGTTTCGCGCGCAGGCGGAGATTGCCGGAATCCATCATCAGCGGCCCCTCGCCGCGCCGCCCGTCCATCGACATCATCTCGGTGCCGCCGGCGATGACGAGATCTTCCGATCCGGACATGATCTGCGCCGCAGCGATGTTCACCGACGTGATGCCGGAACCGCAGAAGCGATCCAGCGTCACGCCGCTGGCGCGGGTATCGTAGCCGGCATCGAGCGCCGCCATGCGGCCGAGGTCGCCGCTCTGCGGGCCGCGCTGCGAACTGGTGCCCCAGATGATATCTTCGACATCGGCGGTATCGATCCCGGTGCGCTCGGCCAGCGCTTTCAGGACGGTGGCGCCGAGCTGCTGCGGATGAATGCCGGACAGCGCTCCCTTGCCGGCCTTGCCGATCCCGCGCGGCGTTCGGCAGGCATCGATAATCAGCGCTTCACCCATGGCTCACTCCTGACATTGATCGTGAATCCCGGCACACGGAATGTCATTCCGGGACTGTTACGGGGCACCGTAAACCGCTTCGCGGCGAGCGGGCAATCATCGATTGCGGCCCATGGCCGATATGCGGACTTGCGCCGCCGCAACGATACCGGGTGACAAAAGTGGTATCAGGACGCAGGATTGCCGGAACCTTTCGAGGACCAATACCATGTCACCTACCGCAAGCAGAATCGCCGCCATCGTCAGCGCAGACGGCGTGCCGACACAGGCGCTGCTCAACGACGCCGTCAACGCGTGGCGCGCCAGCGGCATCAAGGTCGGCGGCGTCATCGCCGAAACCCACGGCATCCCGGACCGCACCTGCGGCGCGGGGCTGCTGCGCGATATCGCCTCCGGCAAGCCGTACAAGATCTATTTCGAGAGCGCGCCGAGCAACACGGCGTGCCATCTCGATGCCGCCGGCGTCGAGGCCGCCTCCAGCGGCCTGCTCGACCAGTTGCGGGAGAGCGACGTCATCGTGCTGAGCAAGTTCGGCAAGCTGGAGGCGATGCACCAGGGACTGGCGAGCACCTTCGACGCCGCGAAATCCGCCGGCAAGCCGATCCTGACCACGGTGTCGGAAAAGCAACGGGACGCCTGGCGTGCCTTCGCGCCCGATGCCGTGACGCTCGCGCCCGAGCCCGGCGCGCTGCTGGCATGGTGGCAGGGGCTGCAACAGCGCCGATAGCGCCGGCGCTGCTATTGCGGACCAGTCTGCAACGCGCAGTTCACCATCCATGGCGTGCCGTATTTGTCGGTGCACATGCCGAAGAACCGGGCGAAGAACGTCGGCCCCGCCGGCATCGGCACATTGCCGCCCTCCGACAACATCCCGAAGATGCGCTCGGCCACCACCGGATCTTCATAGTTCAACGACACTGCATAGCCCTGCGGCTTTTCGAAATGCTCGCGCGGCGAGTCGCTGCCCATCAGGCTGAAATCGCCGATCCGCATGAAGGCGTGCATGATCTTGCCCTTCATGCTGTCGCCCATGGCGCATTGTGCATCCTCGGGCGCGTCCTCGGTGCGCAGCATCATCTCGATCTTGCCGCCGAGCGTGGTCTCGTAAAACTTGAAAGCCGATTCACAGGTGCCGTCGAAGAAAAGGTAGGGATTGAGCAGCATGGATCTCTCCTGGTTGGCGATTGATTTCGGCGCCCCGACACCTATCAACGTTGCCGCGGTGACAATGTTGTGACGGTTGCATCCCCCAGGACGAACGAAACGGCGGCTTGCCGACAACGACCCGCCTTTTTCTTTGCAACCGCCTCCTCCTGTTTCCGCGACCCACCCTTGCGGGAGCGGCGCCAAGGACTACTGCCTCATTTGAGGCCCGGCGCGGTCGTGGCGGCGGTACAATCCGCCATCAACCGGTCGATATGCATGCGAATGTGGGCGGCTTCCGCCGTGGTTCCTGCCAGCGCGATGGCGCGGTCGAAAGCTTCGTGCGCCTCGCGCGTGCGGCCAAGCTGCAGGAGCAGCGCGCCGCGCACGCCATGATAATTGAAATAGCCGTCGAGCCGCCGGCCGAGCGGCGCGATGAGATCGAGCGCGGCCTGCGGCCCCTGCACTTTCGAGACCGCGACGGCGCGATTGAGCGTCACCACCGGCGAGGGCTGTTGCACCTCCAGCGTGCGATAGAGCAGTTCGATCTGGGTCCAGTCGGTCTCGCCCGGATGGGCTGCGCCGGAATGCAGCGCCGCGATCGCCGCCTGCACCTGATACGGGCCGGAACGGCGATGGCGCATCGCCTTGTCGATCAACGCCATGCCTTCCGCGATCATCTGCCTGTTCCAGCGGCCGCGATCCTGATCGTCGAGCAGAACGATGCCGCCATCGGCATCGTAGCGCGCGGCGACACGCGCATGCTGCAACAACATCAGCGACAGCAGGCCCATGATTTCCGGCTCGGCCGCAAACAGCCGCAGCAGCAGTCGGGCCAGCCGGATCGCCTCGTCGCAGAGCGGCGTGCGCGACCCGATGGCCTCGCCGCTGGCGGAATAGCCCTCGTTGAAAATCAGGTAGATCATCGCCGCGACCGCCGCCAGCCGCTCGCTGCGCTCCACCGCGCCCGGCGTCTCGAACGGCACCCCGGCCTTTGCGACCGCCGCCTTGGCGCGGGTGATGCGCTGCTCCATCGCCGCCTCGCTGACCAGAAACGCACGCGCGATCTGCTTCAAGCCGAGACCGGAGACGATGCGCAACGCCAGCGCGATCTGTTGCGTCGGCTGCAAATCCGGATGGCAGCAGATGAACAGCAGCCGCAGGATGTCGTCGCGGTAGTGCGAACCGTCGAGCCGTTCGGCCAGTTCGCTTTCCGCGTCGTCGATATCGGAGATCGCCTCGTCGGGCGGCAACGCCTGTTGCTTGCCGCGACGGCGCGCATCGTCGATGCCGCTGTTGCGCGCGACAAGGATCAGCCACGCGGTGGCGTCGCGCGGCGGCCCGTTCTGCGGCCATGTCCTGAGCGCGCGCAGGCAGGCGTTCTGGTAGGCTTCCTCGGCGGTGTCGAGGTCGCGGAAGTAGCGCAGCAGCGCGCCGAGCGCCTGGGGCCGCGCCGAGGTCAGCGCCGCATCGATCCAGGCAAGATCGGTCACGTCGCCACGCTCCCCGGCCGAAACAGGCCCACCGGCCGGATCTCATAGGAGCCGCCGGGATTGGCGCGGCCAAGCTCGCGCGCGGCCTCCAGCGCATCGTCGAGCCCGGTCGCCTCGATGATGTAGAAGCCGAGCAACTGCTCCTTGGTTTCGGCGAACGGCCCGTCGATCACCAGCGGCGGATCGCCGTCCTTGCGCAGCGTGGTCGCCGCCGTGGTCGGCAGCAACCGCGCCACCGGGCCGAGCCGACCTTGCGCGTCAAACTTCTCCTGCACCACGGCGAGCTTCGCCATCACCGCGTCCTCGTGCTCCCTGCTCCAGGAGCCGACGGTATCCTCATCGTGGTAGCAAAGAATGGCGTAGAGCATGCGAGGGTTCCCATATGATGATAGAAAGTCGCGAGTATGCCCGTCGCCATCATCGCGGCCCATCAAAAAGTTCAGCTCGGTGTGACGTCATCCTGAGGTGCGAGCGTAGCGAGCCTCGAAGGATCGCCGTCGCCCTTCGAGGCTCGGCGTAAAGAACGCCTCGCACCTCAGGGTGACGACAACGCAGATGTCGGTCCTACCCGTTCGCCGCCGCTTCCACCGCGGCAACGTCGATTTTCGTCATCGTCATCATCGCCTGCATCGCCCGCTTGGCGCGACCGGCATCCGGGTCCTTCAGCAGTTCGATCATCCGCGCCGGCACCACCTGCCACGACAGGCCGTACTTGTCCTTGAGCCAGCCGCATTGGCTCGGCTGACCGCCGTCCGCCGTCAGCTTGTCCCAGAAATAGTCGACTTCGGCCTGCGACTGGCAATCGATGCTGAGCGATATCGCTTCGTTGAACTTGAAGTGCGGACCGCCGTTCAGCGCGATAAACCGCATGCCCTCGATCTCGAAGGTTGCGGTCAGCACGGTGCCGGCCGGCATCGGCGCATTCTCGCCGTAGCGCAAAACCTCGCCGGCCTTGCCGTTCTTGAATATCGACAGATAGAAGTTCATGGCTTGTTCGGCCTCTTGATCGAACCACAGGCAAGGCGAGATCTTTTGCATCGGGAACTCCGGCTGTTGCGTCCTCGCGGCGCGAAAGGTCCCTCCCGCGCGGCTTCGAACCAAGGACGCGGGGACCGACCCCGTTCCGACATCCGGCGACGATTTTTTTATCCAGACGGCCAGCCGGCCTATCCCCTTGAGGCCCTGGAGGACCATAGGGTGAACGCGCGTATCTAGCGATGCGCTTCCATCGCGAGACGAAGGGCCTTCGGGATGCGCTGCGCTTTTCCATCGGAGATAAACGCCACGCGCACATGGGCCGTGACCAATAGATCATCTCCGCGCCTGCATTCCTGCAGCAGGGAAATCGAGGCTCCCTTCACCTCGTCCGGAATCGTGGCAACCTCAATCAGGTCGTCCAGCACGGCGAACTTCAAGAATTCGATTTTCATCGAGCGGACAACGAAGGCAAAGCCCGGCGCCTCTTCTCCCGCCTCCTTGAGAAGCTCCTGCTGATGCGTTCCGAGCAACCGCAGATAGTTCGTTCTGGCCCGTTCCATGAAGCGCAGAAAGCTCGCGTGATAAACGATCCGGCCGGCGTCCGTATCCTCGAGGTAAACGCGAACTTGCATGTGATGGCGACCGTCGCGAATTTCGCCATCGAGAGAGGCTGTCACAATATGATTTCCCCTGGTGCGGAGAGCCGATTGTCCTTTACGGAAGCGCTCTCGGCAATCGCCAAAATGACCGGACCCGGCTGCCACGGCTTCGGCTCAGACTGCCAGCTCATTTACCGCCCGGACCACACGGATAGCAATTTCCGAGCGATCGGCAACGCGACGCCTGGAATTTTCAAGGTGGTCCCAAAACGACAAATTTCGGAAATGCAAACCGAATCGGGCGCCATGGCAATCGACGGTCTATACGATCGCCGGGCATTGCGGCAGCCGGTCCCGCTCCATGGCATTGCCTTTGAGGCGATGGCCTACAGGGCGCAAGCGAGAGGCATTTCTCCTGCTTGGCGCGGGAATCGCCTTACGTCAGCGTTCCGATCGGTGCGGCTATGGCCTGCGATCGCCAACCGGCATCCGCGCACGCCTTTCGACAATCGAGATGCCGATACAATCGACGCTCGATTCGAGGACGACGCGCGGATTGCGGAGCGTGAGCCTGACTTCCTCGACCTTCTCATCACACCCGAGAAGGGCTTCCGCGATTGAGGTCGCCGCCGCGGCCAGGCTCGCATGATGCCGCTCGCACAGCGTTTCATGAATCATGCGGGCAAGGTCCGCATAGTTGAAGGTATCCGCAAGGCTGTCGCTCGCCGCGGCATCCTTCAAGTCCATCAATACCTCGAGGTCAACCTCCAGCGACTGCAACACGGGCTCATCACGCAGGCCGACCGATGCGCTTGCTCGCAAGCCGCGCAAGAATATCCAATCGGCGCAGCTATCATTCAACCTGCGGACCCCTCCACGATCTGGCTTATGAATTCCGTGCGCGGCGGTTCACGCAAGCGGATAGATCGGAAACGCCTCGATGAGCCTGGCAACTTCCTGTCTCGTCTTTTGTTCGACTGAAGCAGCGTCCGCGCCGGCGGCCGAGGTCTGGTCAAGAACGTCCGCGATGAGTTTCCCGACGATCTGAAACTCCGCGATCCCGAATCCGCGCGAGGTCGCCGCGGCGGTTCCGAGACGAATCCCCGACGTCACCGTGGGCTTCTCGGGATCGAATGGAATGCCGTTCTTGTTGCAGGTGATGTTGGCGCGGCCCAATGCTTCCTCGGCAACTTTGCCGGTCAGGCCCTTCGACCGAAGATCGACCAGCATCAGATGGTTGTCCGTTCCTCCCGATACCACGGCATAGCCACGATCGATGAGCGCGGATGCCAAGGCCTGGGCATTGTCCACGACAGCGCGCGCATAGACCGCGAATTCAGGCGTGAGCGCCTCACCGAAAGCCACCGCCTTGGCGGCGATCACATGCATGAGGGGGCCTCCCTGCAACCCCGGGAAGATCGAGGAATCGATCTTCTTTGCGATATCGGGATCGTTGCACAGGATGAGACCGCCACGCGGCCCACGTAACGTCTTGTGCGTCGTCGATGTGACAACATGCGCATGAGGCATCGGCGAGGAATGCACGCCACCCGCGACCAGGCCCGCGAAGTGGGCCATGTCGACCATCAGGTAAGCCCCCACTTCATCGGCGATCCGCCGGAAAGCCGCGAAGTCCCAAAACCGCGAATAGGCCGAGCCTCCCGCCACGATCACCTTCGGCTTATGCTCGCGCGCAAGCCGCTCAAGCGCCTCCATATCGATCCTTTGGTCATCCGGGCGAACGCCATAGCTTACGGGCCTGAACCATTTTCCGGACATGTTTGGCTTCGCGCCGTGCGTCAGATGCCCGCCAGCCGCAAGGTCGAGGCCCAGGAACGTGTCACCCGGCTTCATCAGGGACATGAAGGCTGCCTGATTGGCCTGGCTGCCGGAATTCGGCTGCACGTTGGCAAAGGACGCGCCAAACAATTTCTTCGCGCGCTCGCGCGCAAGCTCTTCGGCAATATCGACATAGGCGCAACCGCCATAGTAGCGGCGGCCGGGATAGCCCTCGGCATACTTGTTGGTCAGGACGGACCCCTGCGCCTGCAACACGGCGCGCGAAACGATATTCTCGGAGGCGATCAACTCGATCTCGTTCTGCTGCCGGTGCAGTTCACTGCCGATCGCCGATGACACTTCCGGATCGAGAGCCGAGATATCCATCGTAAAAAAGCGGTTGTGCGCTTGTTGATTCATGTCGTGCTTCCTTCAGCATTCAGCCAAATTGACCGCGAGACCGCCGAGCGAGGTTTCCTTGTATTTCGATTGCATGTCGCGGCCGGTCTCCCGCATGGTGGTGATGACCTTGTCCAGTGAGACGATGTGCTTTCCATCCCCCTGCAGAGCGAGCGAAGCCGCGCTGATCGCCTTGATCGCACCGAACGCGTTCCGCTCGATGCAGGGAATCTGAACAAGCCCTCCGATGGGATCGCAGGTCATTCCGAGATGATGCTCCATCCCGATCTCGGCGGCATTTTCGATTTGTTCGTTCGTGCCGCCGAGCACCGCGGCAAGCCCGGCGGCGGCCATCGAACAGGCAACCCCGACCTCTCCCTGACAGCCGACTTCGGCTCCCGAGATCGATGCATTCATCTTGAACAGCGCCCCGATGGCGGCCGCCGTGAGCAGGAAGCAGTGCAATCCCTTGCTGTCGGCGTTGGCGCAATGATCGCGATAATATCGCAGCGTGGCGGGAATGATCCCGGCGGCGCCATTCGTCGGAGCGGTGACAACGCGGCTGCCGGCGGCGTTCTCCTCGTTCACCGCGATGGCATAGAGACTGACCCAATCCATGACGGCATGTTGCGCCGGGCTGTTGGATCTGGTGGCTTCCTGAAGTTTTCGATGCAGCGACGCGGCACGCCGGCGCACCGAGAGTCCGCCGGGAAGATCGCCATCCGTGACCATGCCACGATCGATACACGCCATCATCACCGCGATGATGCGATCGAGCTTTGCCTCGACTTCCACCCGCGGCAAGCGCGCGATCTCGTTGTCCATCACCATCTCGGCGATGGAGCGTCGCGATGCCTCGCCCATCGACAGAAGGTCTTTTCCGGAGCGAAACGGAAACGGCACATCCGCGCCGCTTTCAAGAGCGGACGTCCCGATCTGGTTCTCAGGGACGACGAATCCCCCTCCCACCGAACACCAGCGTTCGTGCCAAAGCGGCTGGTCGTTGTCGTCAAACACCGTCAGGGCCAATGTATTCGGATGTTCGGGCGCCGCGGTCACGCCGTCGAATACGATATCGGTCTCCGGATCGAAGGCGATCGCGTCACCGCCCGCCAGACGGAGGAGCCGATCGTTGCGCGCCACGGCAACGATGCGCTCCGCATGGTCCGGTTCGACCGTTTCCGGATATTCGCCGGCGAGGCCCAGAATAACGGCCTTGTCGGTGCCATGGCCCTTGCCGGTCCAGGCCAATGAGCCGAACAGATCGACCCGAACGCGTCTCACGCGCGGCAGCAAGCCTTCCGCGTTGACGTGCTCCATGAAGCGAACGGCCGCCATCATCGGCCCCACCGTGTGGGACGACGACGGACCAATCCCGACCTTGAACAGTTCGAAGACCCCGATCATGGCGCAATGGACCCTCGAAGGGATTCAGATGAGTTCTTGTCGAGCTTCGTCGAGAAGACGCCAGACGTAAGGAGCAAAGGAGCGCCACACGTCGATATGAAATGCGTCACGCTCGGGCCTCGATAACAGAATTGGCGATTTTGCCAGGATGGTGCGCGTGCACATCCCGATTGGAAATTGTTGCTCCGACAGATCGATCGGACATCCGTGATTGAGGATGTAACCGCTGGCCGATCCGGATATCGCAAGCGAATCCGACCGATGGCTCACATCGACAAGCGAGCAGGCGCACGATGCAAGCGGCCGCGAGATTTCGGCGAACAACGGCCCCGGATCTTCGCCGACGGCCTCCAGAAGCCATTCGTCGGGACCCAGCCAATAGACCTTTCGCGCGCCGGCCGCATTGAAACGGTTGGCGACCAACGGCAGATCGACGCCGAAAACCTCACCCGCAAGCGCCAGTGACGGCGCGCGGCCGCGAAAGACAAATTTTGCCGCATCGGGCAGCACCGCGAGCGACGCATCCTTGACCGGCGCGGCGTGTTCGCGGCTCACCTTCGCGAGCGCATTGATCCTTGTCATTGCTGCCTCAACCATCGAGACGCTTTCCTTCCGGATCGTAAAAGACGGGCTGCACCACTTCGACCGTGACATCGCCGGACGCCAACGGAACGGTGAGGCGCGTGCCGATGCGCGCGCGGCCGTTCTGAATCAGGGCCAGCGCGATCGAGCGATCGAGGGCGGCGCTCCAGTATGACGAGGTCACATGACCGATCATCGTCATCGGGATCGGCTCGCGCGGATCCGCGACGATCTGCGCACCCTCCTCGAGAACGACGTTGGGATCGACCGTCAGCAAACCCACCAATTGCTTGCGATCCCCACGAGTCATTGCCGGCCGCGCCAGCGAACGCTTGCCCACAAAGTCCTTCTTCGCCTTGCCGACCGCCCATGACAGGCCTGCATCGTCAGGCGTCACGGTGCCGTCGGTTTCCTGACCGACGATGATGTAACCCTTCTCGGCGCGGAGAACGTGCATCGTCTCGGTGCCATAAGGCGTGATGTCGAAGGCCTGTCCCGAGGCGTGGATGGCTTCCCACACGGCGCGGCCGTACCCCATGGGAACGTTGACCTCGAAGCCAAGTTCGCCGGTGAACGAGACGCGGAACAGCCGCGTCGGAATTCCGCAGATGTGACCTTCCCGCACGCTCATGTGCGGCATGACGCCGGCCGAGATATCGATATCCTGAACCAGCGGCTCCAGAACCTTGCGCGCATTCGGCCCCTGAACGGCGATAACGGCCCACTGTTCGGTGGTCGACGTCAACCAGACGTCGAGATCGGGCCACTCGGTCTGGAGATAGTCTTCCATGAGAGCGAGCACGCGCGCGGCTCCGCCCGTCGTCGTGGTCACGTGGAAGCGATCCGGCGCCATGCGGCCGACCACGCCGTCGTCCATGATGAAGCCGTCCTCGCGCAGCATGACCCCGTACCGCAGGCGGCCCGGCTCCAGCTTCGTCCACGCGTTGGTGTACATGCGGTTCATGAATTCGGCGGCGTCCTTGCCGACAATCTCGATCTTGCCGAGCGTGGTGGCATCGAAAATCCCCACCGACCGCCGCGTCGCGGCGCATTCGCGCTTGACCGCCGCGTGCATATCCTCGCCCCGGCGCGGAAAATAGCGGGCGCGCTTCCAGAGGCTGACGTCCTCGAAGACGGCGCCCTGCTCTTCGGCCCAGTCGTGAATCGATGTCTTGCGGACGGGGTCGAACAAGTCACCCCTGGATTGTCCCGCGAAGGCGCCGAAGGTTGTCGGCGTATAGGGTGGCCGGAACGTCGTGAGCCCGACCTTGTCGACCGGCAGGCCAAGCGTCTGCGAGACGATTCCAAGCGCGTTCATGTTGGACGTCTTGCCCTGATCGGTCGCCATGCCGGTCGTGGTGTAGCGCTTGACGTGCTCGATCGAGCGGAATCCTTCCCGCGTCGCAAGCTCGATGTCCTTGACGGTCACATCGTTCTGGAAATCGACCCACGCGCGGCCGACGGACTTGAGCGTTTTGCCCGGACGTCCGATCACGCCATCCTGGCCAACCGGCTGCGCGGAAACCGCAAACTTTTCTTCCCGCCCGGGATGCCCCCCCGCGGCCTTCACGGCATCAAGACCGCCGCTGAAGCCACCGGCAAGAACGGCTCCCAGATCGAAGACCCCCCGGCAGGCACCGACCGATCGCTCACGCTCGACGGATGTCCCCGGCACATAGACCTTGAGAGCGTCGTCGTAGACCAGCTTTCCGCGCGACTGCGAGAAAAGATGCACGCTCGGCGTGAAACCGCCCGACATGAGAAGGAGGTCGCACGGAAGGGTTTCGGATTTTCCGGAAACCTGATCCGTCAGATCGACATGCGAAATCTGCAAACGACCGCTGGTTCCGATCACGAGAGTCGCGCCTCGCACCTCGATTCCGGCCGCCCGCGCGCGATCGACCCAGACGCCCTGCGGCGACGGGCGCACATCGGCAATCGTCGTGACCTCAACGCCGGCCGCCTTGAGTTCGATGGCTGCCCGATAGGCGCTGTCGCACGACGTGAATACGACCGCTCTCGAGCCTGCGACGGCGCCATATCGGTTGAGATAGGTCCGCGCCGCCTCCGCCATCATGACGCCGGGACGATCGTTGTCCGGGAAGACAAGCGGGCGTTCTATCGCGCCGGTCGCGAGCACGACTTCCTTGGCCCGGACCTGCCACATCCGTTCCCGGGGACGGTTGTCGTCAATTTCGCCAAGATGGTCTTTGACACGCTGGCAAAGCCCGAGGAAATTGTGCGGATACCATCCAAACGCCGTCGTCCGCGAGAACAGCGTGACATTCGGCAGCGCGCGTAACCGACCGAGCGTCTGCGTCAACCATTCGGCGGCCGTTTGCCCATCGATCATCGCCTCGCGCTCGGAGAGCAGCGTGCCTCCGAATTGATCCTGCTCGTCGCAGAGAATGACCTTGCTGCCCGATTGCCCGGCGGCAAGCGCGGCGGCAAGACCCGCCGGGCCGGCCCCCACGATCAGCACGTCGCAATGCGCGTAAACCTGGGTATAGCGGTCGGCATCAGGCGCGCTCGGCGCCTTGCCCAGACCGGCGGCCTTGCGGATCATCGGCTCGTAGAGCGATTTCCACGCCCCTGCGGGCCACATAAATGTCTTGTAGTAGAAGCCCGCGCTCAAAAAACGAGCGAACAGCCCGTTGACGCCGCCGACGTCGAACGACAACGACGGCCAGCGGTTCTGGCTCTCCGCGATCAAGCCGTCATACAGTTCGATCTGGGTCGCGCGAAGATTGGGAGTGTAGCGCGACGCCGTGCTGCCGACGCCGACCAACGCGTTGGGTTCATCGGAACCCGCGGACAAAAATCCCCGTGGGCGGTGATACTTGAAAGAGCGACCGACGAGATGAACGCCATTCGCGATCAGCGCCGAGGCCAGGGTATCGCCTGCGAATCCCGTGTAGCGACGGCCGTCGAACGTAAACCGAAGCGTTCTGCTCCGATCTATGCGGCCACCCGATGCAAGCCGACGGTTCATCGCACCGCTCCACCTTCCGGCGGCCGACCGGCATTCTCCGCGACCTGCGCGGGCGACTCGCCCATCAGGTAGGTTTCGAGGAATTCATCGGAGACGGTATTGCGCCGGGCGTTGAAAAAACGTCCGCACCCGTTGATATGACGCCACCGTTCGGCATGGACGCCGCGCGGATTGCCGCGAATGTAGAGGTATTTGGTCCATTGCTCGTCGTCGAGCGCCATCGGATCCTGCGGGCGAGCGATATGGGCCTCGCCACCGTAGGAGAACTCAAGCTCGGGACGCGGGCCACAGAAGGGGCACTTGATCAGCAACATGGACGTTTCCCGCTAGTGAGCCACGGCCGCAGCCGCCGCCTCGTCGATCATGACGCCTTCACGGAAACGCTCGATCGTGAATGGCGCATTGATGGGATGAGGTTCGTTCTTGGCGATGGTCCAGGCGAAGAGATCGCCGGAACCAGGCGTCGCCTTGAAGCCGCCTGTGCCCCAACCGCAATTGAGATAAAGGCCCGGAACGGGCGTCTTGGCGATGATGGGGGATCGATCCGGCGTCACGTCGACAACGCCGCCCCAGTTGCGCAGCATGCGTAACCGCCGGAACATCGGCGCCAGTTCGCAAATGGCATCAAGCGTATGATTTGCGATATGCAGCGCGCCACGTTGCGAATATGACGTATAGGCATCCGTGCCGGCGCCGATGACAAGCTCGCCCTTGTCCGACTGCGAGATGTAGGCATGGATGGTGTTCGACATCACCACGCAGGGGAAAGCGGGCTTCACGGGTTCGGAGACCAGCGCCTGCAACGGAAAGCTTTCCAGCGGCAGGCGGATGCCGGCCATGTTCATGACGACGCTGGTATTGCCGGCGGCGACGACGCCTATCTTGCGCGCCCCGATGTAGCCGCGCGTCGTTTCCACGCCCTCGACTTCGCCGGAGGCGGCGCGGCGAATCCCGAGAACTTCGCAATTCTCGATGATATCGACGCCGCGGGTGTCGGCGCCCCGCGCGTAACCCCATGCGACGGCATCGTGACGCGCGGTGCCGCCGCGTCGCTGCAAGGCTCCGCCCAGGATCGGATAGCGCATCTGCCCACCCACATTGAGCGGGGGACAGTATTCCTTGCATTCAGCCGGCGAGAGCCACTCGTTATCAACGCCGTTGAGCCGGTTGGCATGGACGTGACGCTTGAAGCTCTGCACGTCGTGGACGTTATGCGCCAGCATCAGAACGCCGCGCGGCGAGTACATCACGTTGTAGTTCAGGGAGTTGGTCAGCCCTTCCCAAAGCTTCAGGGCGTGATCGTAGAGGCGCGCACTTTCGTCGAAGAGATAGTTCGAACGGATGATCGTGGTGTTGCGGCCGGTATTGCCGCCGCCTATCCACCCCTTCTCAAGGACGGCAACGTTGCGTACGCCGTAGCGCTCCGCCAAATAAAACGCCGTGGCCAGACCATGCCCGCCACCACCGACGATGATCACGTCGTAGGACGGCTTTGGTTCGGGCGAGCGCCACTGTCTTGACCAGTTCGAATGACCGCTCAGTCCAGCACGCAGCAGTGAAAAGACCGAATATCGCGTCATGGCAACCCGTATTGCAGTACAGGTTAGCTCATAGCTTCAGCCCGGGTTGTCCTGCCAGCATCAGCCGGTCGCTTGAGTTGGACGGAAGCGACATCCTGATCCGACCGCATCTGCACAAGGCCGACGGGCGGGCGCACCGCGAAATCGCCGAGGCAATCACGACCGCAATGCAGCGGAACAATCTCAGGATTTTGGAGAAGCGCAGCCATCACCCGTGGCCCGACGCGCGCCTTGCGCCGGACAAACGCGCGCCTCGCGCCAGACAAACGCCGGACCTCGCGCCGAAACAAACGTCGCCGCGGAACCTACTGAAGATACGGACGGCGTTCGCGATCGAGAAATGCGGAGATGCCGGACAAATCGTCCTGAAATGGCGGCTGATCGAGCCGGTGGCCGACACTCAGCCTGCCGGCATCCGTGTCGCGAACGCGCTCGATGATCGCGCGAAACGACTCGGGCCCGCCTTTTCGCAACGAAGATGGAGCGCAGCCGAACGTCGCCCGGAACAGGCGGTTGAAATGCGACGGATCCGCGAAACCGCTTTCCGTCGCGACGGATGTAATGCTCTTGCTCGAATTGGCGAGCAGCCACAATCCATAATAGACGCGCAGGTCGCGCGAAAATTCCTGAATGCTTTTGCCGACGACCTTCCGGAACAAGCGTTCGAGTTGCCGTTTGGAAAGACCGACATTGAGGGCGATTTCGTGCACCTTCGGCGGCGTGCTTAGATTCTGCTCGATCAGAAGCATGGCCCGCTTGACACGGGCGTCCGCGACCAGCCCGACACCCGGGGGCTGCGGTTGTGCATCGACGCCCGCACGCGCCTTGTCGGTGAGAAGAATGTGCAAACCCTTCTGCGCGCGGCCCGGACCCAGATGGCGCTCGACCATCCACGCGCCGAGATCCAGGGCAGCCAAACCGCCCGCGCAGGTTATGAAATTTCCATCCTGCACGAAGAGCTGATCGGCGATGGGAATGACATTGCTGTGGCGCTCAAGCAGATCGAAGAAGTGATACCAGCTGACGCAGCACTTCCGACCGTTCATCAGCTGAGCCTCGGCCATGGCGAAGCTGCCGGTGCAGACGCCGGCGACCGACACGCCGCAACGCGCGGCCTCCTGCAGGAATTTGATCATCGCGGGATTATAGCTTGCGGCGTTCAGCAGTCCGCCGATGACAACGACATAATCAAACCGCTCGGGATGACCGTATACTTCCCAGGGCAGAACCTGAAGACCGCAACTCGCGGTGATGGGATTGGCGTCGGGACCAAGGACGGTCCAGGAACAGCGCTCGGGACGGCTACGATCGCCTTCGTCGGCGGACAGCCTCAGCAGATCGACGATCGACGAGAACGCCGAGAGCGTAAAACTCGGCAGCAGAACGAAACCGACCGAGAGGGTTTTGCCGGACGGCCTGGTGCCTACCTTGCTCTGAACGTTACCCTTGAGCATCGATCCACCCTTCGCGTTTCGCAGAGATTATCACGTTTCTGCATAGGTGCAATGCTCCAGAAAATAGCCGATCTAGTGCGCCACTCCGAAATAGGCTTTTTGAACTTCGGCATCCGCCAGAAGCTTGCTGGCCTCGCCCTGAACCGTGATCCGACCTTGCGACAGCACGTATCCGTAGTGCGAGATCGCAAGCGTCTGATTGACGTTCTGCTCGACCAACAGCACCGTGACGCCGGACTCGTTGATCCGACGGATAAGTTCGAAATTCTCCTGCACAAAGAGCGGCGAAAGTCCCAACGAGGGCTCGTCGATGACGAGCAGCGCCGGTTCGGTGATCAGCCCGCGGCCGATCGAAACCATCGCCTGCTCACCGCCCGACATCGTTCCGGCCAGTTGTTGCGACCGCTCGCGCAGGCGTGGAAACATCTCGTAGATTCGCTCGATGCGGGACCGAACGTCCTTCTCCGACCTGATGCGGAAAGCCCCGGTGCGAAGATTTTCCTCCACGGTCATTTTGGCGAATATCCGCCGTCCTTCGGGAATGCAGCTCAGGCCGAGTTGAATGATCTTGTGAGTATCGAGGTGATCGATGCTCTTGCCATTGAACGATATCGATCCGGCGCGAGGCGGCGTGAGCCTGAGAATCGAACGGATCAGCGTGGACTTTCCCGCACCGTTCGAACCGAGGATGCAGGTAATCTTTCCCGGCGCGACCTCGATCGAAATGCCCGACAAGACATCGGTCTTCTCGTAGGCCGTATAGATATCGCGTACCGACAGCGTCCCGCTCATGATTTCCCCAGATATGCTTCGCGTACAAGAGGGTCAGCGGCGATGTCGGCGTATTTCCCTTCGCAGATCTTCTTTCCGTAATTGAGAACAACGCACCGATCGGTCGCGCGTTCGATCAGTCCCATCTCATGCTCGACGATGACGATCGTCAGGTTGCCGAGATTCTGCCGCACTTCAAGAATTTCGTTCATCAACTGATTTGTCTCGTCGTGGGTCATCCCCGCCGATGGTTCGTCCAGAAGCACAATTTTCGGGCGCCCGATCAACGCACGACAAATCTCCAAACGCCGGCGATCAATCATTCCAAGCGATATCGCCGGCTCCCAGAGTTTTCCCGCAAGATCGGGATTGAAAACCGCCAGAAGGTCTCGCGCTTCCTCGGCCGCGGACCGGACATCCACCGCGAGACGATCGCGACGAAGAAGATTGTACCAAAGGCCGCTGTTCAGGCGACGAACAGCGCCCAGCATCAGATTGTCGAATACCGATAACGAAAGGCAGAGGCGCGAACGCTGGAAAGTACGGGCCAGACCGTGAGCCGCGATCTGATACGGCTTGAGCGTCGTGATGTCTTGCCCGTCGAGCAGCACCTTGCCCGCGCTCGCGGCATAGATGCCGCTAATGACGTTGAAAAACGTGGTTTTCCCCGAACCGTTGGGACCGATGAGGCCGAGGACCTCCCCTCGCCGGACTTCGATGTTGAGTTCGTTGAGGGCCAGAAGCCCCCCGAACTTCACCGACAAGCCCGACGCGACAAGCGGAATTACATCGTTCGATTGGGCCACCATCAGCGAAGCTCCTCGAACACTCGAACGCGTCGCGCGAGAAGACCGGCCGGCCGCACCATGAGCAACATGATAATCACACACGAGAAGAGAAGCAGGCGATACTCCTGGATAAACTGCAATTTCTCGGGAAGCAGGATGACGATCATCGTCGCGATCAAAACGCCCCACCGGTTGCCGATGCCACCGAGAAGAACGATGGCGACCAGAAGCAATGAGTCACCGAATGTGAAATTCGCCGGCGCAATGAACGCGGTCATCTTGGCGTAAACGGCGCCCATCACGCCCGCGAGAAAATTGCCCGCGATGAACGCGAAGCTCTTCCAGACGGAAACCTTCAGGCCGAACACGGAGGCCGCGATCTCATCGAGGCGCACGGCATCGAGCCATATGCCGATCCATGATCGTTCAACGAAGCGCGTGAACATCATGAAGACGGCAAAGATCGCGCCGATCAGCAACACGTAGTTGGCGTAGAAGGAAAAGGTGTAGCTTCCGATCGCCAGATCGTTGGAAAAGTCCCAGCCGAACATCTGTATGCCCGGCACCTTGAGCCCCTGCGGACCGCCCAGCAATTCGTTGGCTTCCAGGAAGCCATTGAAGAGCACGCCGAACGCCAGCGTCGTCAGCGCCGCGTAATGGCCTCTCGTTCGCAGGACCGGCAGAATGAGAAGGGTGCCGAGCGCCGCGGCGATGATGCCGCCGAGAATGATCGTGACGGCGTCCGGGAGCCACGTCACGTTTCCCAACATGGCGGCCGTGTAGCCTCCGGTGCCGAGAAACGCAGCTCCCGCGAAATTGAACAGGCCCGCGTAACCGGTCTGGATCGTGATTCCGAGACAGACCGTTGCGTAGATCAAAATCGTGGCGATCATGAGCAGGGCGAAGTTGTTGTCCCTCAGGATCAGCAACACGCTGAAGAATCCGATCAGGATAATAGACCTGACCGCCCATGGATGATGGGCCCCCGCCTGTTCCGCGCTCCGCAGAATTCCAAGCCGCGGCATGATGAACGACAGAACCGCGATAACCGCGACACAAATCCCCAGTTCTCGCTGATCCTCGATCTCGAGAATCGCGATAAGGGAGCCCGCCAGGAATACGGTGACAAGAATCGAAGAGATGATTTGTCCCGCCGTACCTTTCATCGATATCATCGTCATACGCGCTCCGACCCGCGTTCCGCGAGAAGCCCCGTTGGCCGCCAGGCGATCAATGCAACAACCACGATGAGGGCAATAACGTTCTTGTAATCGCTCAACGCCGGGAGAAAGGCGACAACAGCGGTCTGCAAACCGGCGAAAAGATATCCGCCGATGATTGCGCCCCAGATATTGCCGAGGCCGCCGACGATCGCCGCGCTGAATCCGATAATGGCCAAGATCAGACCCATGCCGTAGTTTATCTCACTGTAGTAGAGACCATACAGAGCGCCGGCGACGCCCGCCGTCATCGATCCGATCGCGAAAGCGATGACAACCGTGAGCGTAAAATTGATTCCCATCGTGCGCGCGGTTTCGCCATCTTCCGCAACGGCGCGAATTGCCAACCCCAGTCGCGTGCGGTTGATGATCCACTGCACGAGGAAGATGAAGGCAATGCCCGCGGCGATCAGAATGAGGCCGTCGTATCGAAAGTAGATGCCGGAAAGATCGAAGCCGCCCGAAGGAAGCAGCTCCGGAAATTTCTGAGGGTTGGTGCCATTGGGAAAGAACAGACGGATACATTCCCGAATAGCCGTGCCAACCATCATTGTCATCAGCAGCATATTGAGGGGTGGCGCGTCCTTGAGGGGAAGCACCAACCCTTGAGCAATCACGGCACCGATTACGGCCGATGCCATGACTGCGGCTACGATGACGAAGACAAGCTCAAGCCAGATTGGAAACCCGAGCGCCGTCGCAACCCACGCGGCAACCAGCCCTCCAAACGCGCCGAAGGTAAGAACGTCACCATGCGAAAACTTGATGACGTTCATCACGCCGAAGAAGATAGTGAACCCGATCGCGACAAGACCATAGATCGTGCCTTGCATCAGGCCGTTGAGTAAGTACTGGGCAATCGAACTCACCAAATCCTCCGAACTTTACGGCAGATTCTTCAGCTTGCGCTTGCCTGTCGCATACTCGCTCTCGTCCCAGATGGTCCACTTGCCATCCTGCACCACGTACTTGGTCGTGAGCGGCGTAATATTCTGGCCGTAGTCGTCAAAAGTGATCGGGCCGATAATCGACTGGCGATCCTTGATCTTGCCCAGCGCTTCGGTGATCTTGGCGCGGTTCGGGCCGACGCGTTCGATCTCCTCCATCACGAGGTTGGTCGCCGCGAAAGCGAATGGCCCGTAGGCCTCCGGCGCCTGAGTGTAACCGGCCTTGGTGTAGTTCTCCGAGAAGAATTTTCCGCCCGGCATCTTCGATAGTGGAGGGCTGTCGAAGAACGTCAACGTACCTTCCGCAAGCTCGGGGCCGACCGCGGAAATGAATGCGTCGCCCATGATGCCGGAGTTGCCTTCAAGCTGCGCAGTGATACCGAGCTTCTCCATCTGGGTCCGAACCCGCGCGCCGAGCGGAGTGAGACCGCCGAAATAGATCACCTGAGGATTCAATTCCTTGATCTTGGTCAATTCAGCGGAGACGTCCTGCTGATCCGGCGGGACCGCGAACGAACCCAGTATCTCGTTCTTGTTTTCCTTGGTGAACTCCGTGAAATACTTGTTCATGGACTTTCCATAGTCGGTGGAGTCCGCGAACGAAACGAAGGTTTTGTAGCCGCGCTCCTTCATGAACTGGGCGCCGACCCGATTCTGCCCGATCAGGGTGCCGCTCACGCGATGGATTTCCGGAACCTTCTTGGCGTAGGTGATCTCCGGAAGAACCGCGGCCCAAATCACCATGGGAAGCTTGAAGCGATGGAAGATATCGACTGTCGCGATCGCGGCGGCCGAGCAGTAGTGCGGAATGGCGGCAATAATGCTGTTGTCGGAGGCGATCTTCGTCACGACCTGCACGGCGACATTGGGCTTGCATTCGTCGTCGAGCGTTACGAGCTCATACTCATACTTCGTGGCGGGATCCGCATTCTTGAGCTTCACAGCGAGCTCTGCGGAGTTGCGGCCTCCGATGCCGTGTTGCGAAATCGCTCCGGTCAACGGACCGACAAATGCGATCTTCACCTTTTCCTTCGCAAATGCGTCATCAACATTTGCGACAGCCATCAACGCGAGAACCGACACGCCGATCCGCCACGCATAGCCTTTGCTATCCCGCATTTTGACACCTCCCCTGAAAAATCCTTGGTGATCCATGCTAGGGCGGCGGTTCTGCCGCGGACAAGGACGCTGATGCTCAACCGCTTGAACGGAAGCGACATCCGCAATCTCTTTTCACGGCTGAAGTTGGCGCAATTGTTCTATCTTTGAGCCGCAATGGTTCTATTTCGCCCCCGCCCCCACCTCATACTCTTGACTTGTCGTCGCGAACAAGCGGACCAAATGCCGCCGACAACGAATGCCGCCGACGAACCCGCCGCAAAGGAGCGCCAGATGTCTACAGATCTTCACTCGACGTCTATTGTCATCGATGGTCTCATTATCTCAGACTTCAATCGAGCCGTCTTCGAGGACATGCGCCGGGGCAATCTGACGGCGGCGAATTGCACCTGTTGCGTGTGGGAGAATTTCACTGAAACCATGCGCAATATCGTGCGCTGGAAGAAACTGCTTCGCGAGAACGCCGACCTCATCTCGCAGGTTTATACGACCGCCGACATACTCAAGGCCAAGAAAGAAGGAAAGACCGGCATCATCCTCGGCTGGCAGAACGTGACCGGCATCGAGGACCAGATCGGCTATCTCGAACTCTTCAAGCAGCTTGGCGTCGGCATCATTCAAATGGCCTACAACACGCAGAATCTGGTCGGCACCGGCTGTTACGAGACGAAGGACGGCGGGCTGTCCGATTTTGGCCGCGAGGTCGTCGCCGAAATGAACCGCGTTGGAATCCTCTGCGATCTGTCCCATGTCGGCCCAAAGACCAGCGAAGACGTTATCCTGACCTCGAAGAAGCCGGTGACGTATTCGCACTGCCTGCCCTCCGGGCTGAAGCAGCATCCCCGCAACAAAAGCGACGATCAATTGAAGTTCATCGTCGAGCATGGCGGCTTTGTCGGCGTGACGATGTTTCCCCCGTTCCTGAAGAAGGGCCCCTCCTCGACGGTCGACGATTTCGTCGAAGCCATCGAATATGTGATCGACATCTGCGGCGAGGAAAATGTCGGCATCGGCACCGATTTCACCCAAGGGTACGGGAAGCCGTTTTTCGACTGGATCACCCACGACAAGGGCTACGGGCGCAAGCTCACCGACTTTGGCGATGTGATAAACCCGAAAGGCATCCAAACGATCGGTGAATGGCCGAATATCACCGCGGCCATGGAACGGCGCGGCTGGAATGCGTCGCGCATCGAGCGGGTCATCGGCGGCAACTGGCTGGCGACGCTCAAAGCCGTGTGGGGCGAATAGCGATGGCCAAGCCTCAGGTGGACATCCAGGTCGACGACGCGACGGGCCGGTGGTCCGTCGATGCGTTGCCGATGATCCTTGTCCCGCAACACTTTTTCCTCAACAACCACTACGCCGTCGAAAACGTGCTTGGCCCGGCGGAATTGGAAAGGGTGCTCCGGCCCGCGGGCTATAAATCGGCCTATGTCTGGTGCGAGAAGGAGGCCGAATTTCACGGCCTCAGCGGCGAACAGGTGTTCAGGCATTACCTCAAACGCCTGTCGCAACGCGGTTGGGCGCAGTTCTCCATCGAAAAGATATCGCCTCTGGACGGTACGGCCGATATCGTGGTGAGGAATTCGGCGATGATCGATCCGTCTCATGTTCAAGGCCCGCGCAAATGCTGCTACATGTTTGCGGCCTGGTTCGAGGGCGCGTTCGCTTACGTCTCGAAATCGGAAGGGCGCCCGATCACACCGCGGGCGACCGAGATTTACTGTGCCGCTGAAGGACATCACGACCATTGCAGGTTCGAGGTCCGGGCGAGTTGATCAAGGCGTCTCAAAGAGCGAGACCCATCACGGCCCTCGATCACAGGGCGCTCATGCACTAGCATGGTCGCCCCGATCATCCTGATTTCCACCGAGAGTGTCGTCGCATGTCCGAGAGTGACCGGTTACTTGCCTATCTGAAAGAAAACGACATCGACGCTCGCACCTTTCAGCATCCCCCGGTTCACACCGTGGAAGAGTCGAAGGCTCTTCGCGGCGACATACCGGGCATTCATACGAAGAATCTGTTCCTGCGCGACGGAAAGAAGAACTACTTTCTGTTTGTGACCGATGAAGACGCATCGACAAACCTGAAGCAGCTTTCCAAACTGATAGGCGCCAGAGGCGGGCTCTCGTTCGGATCGCCAGAGGCACTCATGGAGTTGATGGGGATTCGGCCGGGCGCTGTTTCGGTATTGGCGCTGGTGAACGACAAGGACGGCCGGGTCAATTTGTTCGTCGATCGCAAGCTGGCTGATGCGACCGCCATAAACTGCCATCCGCTGTCCAACGAACGCACGACGTCGCTTTCCCAGTCCGCTTTTGCGAAGTTCCTGTCCTCGGTAGGGCGCGAACTTAAATACGTCGATCTCGACAGCGACGCGCCGCATTGAGTCCGAACCGCCATCCGGACTTTACCCGGGCCCTGGCGCGCTTTGGATCGAGCGCGGCACCATGACGCGCGGAAGGCGCTTCTCCCTCAACCGGCGTCAGGCGTCGTCATCCTGCCCGAACAGTCCGAACTGCGACGCATCGCGCGAAGGCTCGGCAAGCCCGAGATGCCTGAACGCGTGCGACGTCAGAAGCCGCCCGCGCGGCGTGCGTTGCAAGTAGCCGCACTGGATCAGATACGGCTCGATGATGTCCTCGATGGCGTCGCGCGGCTCCGACAGCGCCGCCGCCATGGTCTCGACGCCGACCGGACCGCCGCCGTAATTCATTGCGATGGTGGTGAGGTAGCGCCGGTCCATCGCGTCGAGCCCCGCGCCATCGACCTCCAGCGCGCCGAGCGCGTTGTCGGCGATGTGGCGATCGATCGCCGAGGCATCGGCGGCTTCCGCGAAGTCGCGCACCCGGCGCAGCAGGCGGCCGGCGATGCGCGGCGTGCCACGCGCGCGGCGAGCGATCTCGTTGGCGCCGTCCGCCGTCATGCCGACGCCGAGCACCCGCGCGCCGCGGCTGACGATGTGTTCGAGCTCGTCGACGGTGTAGAAGTTCAGCCGCACCGGAATGCCGAAGCGGTCGCGCAGCGGATTGGTGAGCAGGCCTGCGCGCGTGGTGGCGCCGACCAGCGTGAACTTCGCCAGATCGATCTTCACCGAGCGCGCCGCCGGGCCCTCGCCGATGATGAGATCGAGCTGGAAGTCCTCCATCGCCGGATACAGCACTTCCTCGACGGCCGGCGAAAGCCGATGGATTTCGTCGATGAACAGCACGTCGCGTTCTTCGAGATTGGTCAAGAGCGCGGCGAGGTCGCCGGCCTTGGCGATCACCGGCCCTGACGTCGCGCGGAAGCCGACGCCGAGTTCGCGCGCCACGATCTGCGCCAGCGTCGTCTTGCCGAGACCGGGCGGGCCAACGAACAGCACGTGGTCGAGCGCCTCCTTGCGCTTGCGCGCGGCATCGATGAAGATTTGCAGATTGGCGCGCGCCTGCGCCTGGCCGACAAACTCCGACAGCATCTGCGGACGCAACGAGGTGTCGCCGATATCATCGGCGCGACGCTCCGGCGTGACGATGCGCGAGGGTGTGGTCATCAATGAAATACTCTTTGACGGACGACAGCAGCGATGACGCCAGCAGCAATTAGGCCCCGGCATCTCCGTTCCCTCCCCCCTTGTGGGGGAGGGTCAGGGAGGGGGGTGAACGACACTTGCCGAGTTTGAAACTTACCCCCCTCTCCATCTCTCCCCCACAAGGGGGGAGAGAGCAAGCCATCCTGCGCCGCGACGATGCATTCCATAGCCAGCGCCGACACACTCACTTCGCCAGCTCCTTCAATCCGAGCCGGATCAGCTGCGCCGTTTCGGCATTGTCCCCGGCGCTGCGCGCGGCGGCAGCAATTGCGGCAGCGGCCTGCGGCTGGCCGTAACCGAGATTGACCAGCGCCGAGATCGCGTCGGCAACCGGACGCGGCGCGCGCTGATCGTCGAGCGCGCCGGATAGCTTCACCACCGCAGGATCGACATCGGCGAAGGCCGGCGCCTTGTCCTTCAATTCGGTGACGATACGTTCGGCCACCTTGGCGCCGACGCCGGGCGTGCGCGAGACCGCTGCCTTGTCGCGCAGCGCGATGGCGTTGGTGAGGTCGGACGGCGGCAGCGTGCCGAGCACCGCCAGCGCCACTTTCGCGCCGACGCCCTGCACGGTCTGCAGCAGGCGAAACCATTCGCGTTCGATGTCGCTGCGAAAACCGAACAGCTTGATCTGATCCTCACGCACATAGGTCTCGATCGACAGCACCGCCGCCTCGCCCGGCGACGGCAACGCCTGCAACGTGCGCGAGGCGCAATGCACCTGATAGCCGACGCCCCCGACATCGAGGATCACGTAGTCCTCGCCATAGGAGTCGATGAGACCTTTGAGCTTTCCGATCATGTGATTTTTCTTGGCGGCAGTCGCCCGCCCCTCCCCCCTGCGGGGAGGGGTTGGGGGTGGGGGTCCGCGAGTCCCGATCTCACGGCCACCCCCCTCCCCGACCCTCCCCCGCAAGGGGGGAGGGAGCAGAGAGGCAAGGCGGGAGAGGGCAGACCCTGCGCGCGGTCGTGTTCGATGCAAATCGAAAGACTCATGCGCCGGCCGCCTTCATCCGCGAGGTGACCACCGCGCTTTGCCGATGGTGCGCGTGGGTGATGGCAATCGCCAGCGCATCGGCGGCGTCCGCCGTCTTCGGGTCGGCCTTGGGCAGCAGGATCTTGAGCATCACCTGAATCTGGTTCTTGTCGGCATGGCCGGCGCCGACCACGGTTTTCTTGATCTGGTTGGGCGCGTATTCGGCCACCGAAATGCCGAACGCCGCCGGCGCCAGCATGGCGACGCCGCGCGCCTGCCCGAGTTTCAGCGTGGCGACGCCGTCCTTGTTGACGAAGGTCTGCTCCACCGCCGCTTCCCCGGGCTTGAAATCGCCCAGCACCCGCGCGAGCCCCTGATGGATCACCAGCAGCCGCTCCGCCAGCGCCACGCCCTCGCGCGTCTCCACCGAGCCGCAACCGACGAAGATCAGCCGGTTGCCGTCAACGTCGATCACGCCCCAGCCGGTGCGGCGTAGGCCGGGGTCGATGCCCATGATGCGAATCGGTAGCGGTGCCATGGCGCATCATAGCGTTATGTCGACCGTCTGCATCCTTGCAGATGAGAGCCGTCATCCCGAGGTGCGAGCGAAAGCGAGCCTCGAAGGGCGACGGCCGGCTCGCAATCATCCTTCGAGGCTCCGTGCGACGCGCGTCGCACCTCAGGATGACGCTGCAACAGCTACAGCAGCGTGCCGCTCAGGATCAAAAGCGCGACGCTGAAGTAGATCATCAGCCCGGTGACATCGACCAGGGTGGCGACGAACGGCGCCGAGGCGCTGGCGGGATCGAACCCCATCCGTTGCAGGATGAACGGCAGCATCGAGCCGACCACCGAGCCGAAGGTGACGACGCCGATCAACGCGGCGGCGACCGTCAGCCCGACCAGCGCCCAATGCTCGCCATAGTCGTAGATGCCGAGCTTCTGCCAGATCACGACGCGGACCACGCCGATCGCGCCCAGGATGGTGCCGAGGATCAATCCGGTGGGCAGCTCGCGCAATGCCACCCGCCACCAGTCACCGAGCTTCACCTCGCGCAGCGCCAGCGCCCTGATCAACAGCGATGTCGCCTGCGAACCGGAATTGCCGCCGGAACTCATGATCAAAGGAATGAACAGGGTCAGCACGATGGCCTTCTCGAGCTCGCCCTCGAAATGCTGCATGGCGCTGGCGGTCAGCATTTCGCCGAGGAACAGCACGCAGAGCCAGCCGCCGCGTTTGCGGATCATGGCCGGCAGCCCGACCTGCAGATAGGGCTCGTCGGTGGCCTCCATACCGCCGAACTTCTGCACGTCCTCGGTGTTTTCCTCGATGATGGTATCGATGATGTCGTCCACCGTGACGATGCCGAGCACATGCCCGGCCTTGTCGATCACCGGAACCGCGAGCAGGTCGTGCTTCGAGATCAGCCGCGCCACGTCTTCACGGTCGGTCAGCGCCGAGGTCGAGATCGGCGGCCGGGCCAACGACATGATTTCGGCATCCGGCTCGCCCGCTATCAGCCGGCGCAGCGACACCGCGCCGACCAGCCGCCGCGTGAAAGCATCGAGGACGTAAATGGCGTAAACGGTTTCGCGGGTGCGTTCGACCTGGCGAATGTGTTGCAGCGTCCGCTCGACCGTCCAGCTCGCCGGCACGCTGACGAACTCGGTGGTCATCATCGCGCCGGCGGTATTTTCCGGATAGGCCAGCAGGCCTTCGATCGCCGAGCGCGAGGCGGCATCGAGCCCCTGCATCAGTTCGCTGCGGATCGGCTCCGACAGTTGCTGCACGATGTCGGCGGCCATGTCCGCCGACATGCCGCCCAGCATCAGGATGGCTGTATTGCGCGGCAGCGCCTCGATAATCCCCGGACCGAAATTGAGTTCGGGCTTGTCGAGAATCTCGATCGAGACATCGAGCGGCAACAGCAGCAGCACCGCCGCTGCATCGTCGGGATCGAGCTGATTGAGGGCCTCGACATTGTCGGCAGTGTGCCCGGTGCTCAGGCGCGAGGCCAGCGCGAACACATCGAGGACGCCATCCGGCGCATCATGGATTTCGGTCATAGCTCACCTTCGGGGACTGCCGGCAACGGCAAGGTCGGTGAGCGTGCCAGCTCTCAGACCGAGGGAACCGTCGTCGGCGAAATACCTGGCAAATTGCCTGGACTGTCGCTTGGCATGGTTGATGGATTTCCAGTGATGAGAGGCAGTGACCGCGGCCCGTGCATCTCGCGCGGCTGACATGGTCCTTCGGCGCGGCGGCGTCAAGGAAAAAGCGCGGGATCCTACGACATTCGATTCAGATCGATGTCGTCACCCGGAGGTGCGAGCGAGAGCGAGCCTCGAAGAGGGACGCGGTCTGCTTTTCCATGCATCCTTCGAGGCTCGCCGTTTCACGGCGCGCGCCTCGTGATGACGGCCAGCCGGCAAAGTCCTCAGTCGCCAAGCCTGGCGGCCAGCGCGTCCGATATCTCGAAGTTGGCATAGACGTTCTGCACGTCGTCATGGTCGTTGAGCAGGTCGATCAGCTTCAACAGCTTCTCGCCGGTCTCGTCGTCCACCGCGACGGTATTTTGCGGCTTCCAGATCAGCGCGACCTTCCGGGCCTCGCCGAACTTGCTCTCAAGCACCTTGGCGACCTCACGGAAACCGTCCTGCGAGGCGAAGACCTCGTGGCCACCCTCGCCGGATGCCACGTCGTCGGCGCCGGCTTCGATCGCGGCTTCCAGCATATCGTCGGCCGACGCTTTATCCGCGTCGTATTCGATCACGCCGAGGCGGTCGAACATGAACGACACCGATCCGGTTTCGCCGAGGTTGCCGCCCGCCTTGGTGAAATACGAACGGATATCGGATGCGGCGCGATTGCGGTTGTCGGTCAGCACTTCCATGATGATCGCAACGCCGCCCGGCCCGTAGCCCTCGTAGCGAATTTCATCGTAGCTCTCGGCGTCGTTGCCGGCGGCCTTCTTGATGGCGCGCTCGATGTTGTCCTTCGGCATGTTTTCGGCGCGCGCCGCGATCATGGCCGCGCGCAGCCGGGCGTTCATGGCCGGGTCCGGGGTGCCGAGCTTGGCGGCGACGGTGATTTCCCGCGCCAGCTTACTGAACAGCTTCGACTTCTGGGCATCCTGACGACCCTTGCGGTGCATGATGTTCTTGAACTGGGAATGCCCGGCCATGCAGTTGGTGCTCCTCGATCTCGCAAGCAAAATACCTTTGCGGCGAACCTCTTAACGGCGATCCCGGGGCCCGCGTCGAGCCCGGAAGCGTGTCAGCATACGCCCGCAAGGCGCGGCTTATAATCCCGCCGCCGCCAAATTCAAAGCGGCCGCAACGCCTGAACAGCCGGCCGCTCACCGCCGCCGGCTTCAATATCTTGGTTAACCGGCGGTTTACATGGCGGTGCGATGATCCGGTCAACGATAACATTTCGGGACATCGCAATCATGGCCTTGGCGTTCTTCAACAAACGGCATGCCACCGCGGCTGCAGAAAGCCGCATCCCGACCGGACCGACCGATCCCGCTGCCGATCCCGCTGCCGATTCCACCGTCGATCCCGCTCCGGCGACCAGTATCGCAACGCCCGATTCGACCAGGGATTCCGCCAAGGACATTCTCAACCTGCTCGAACTGGAGCTCGGCGCGATGATCCGCCAGCTCGAACGGGCCGCCGGCTCGGTCGCCAGCGGGGCCCAATCCACCGCGGAGACGCTGACCGACATCCGCCAGCGCGCCAGCGCGCTGACCGGGCGCACCAGCACCGCGAAGCAGACCGCCGCCACCTTCACCGAGGCCGCCGAGCGCTTCACCCATTCCGCCGACGGCATCAACAGCCAGGTCCGCGAAGCCAGCCGGTTGGCCGATCAGGCCAGCACGGCGGCACGCGAAGCCGGCGCCAATGTGGACCGCCTGCGCGAGTCCTCCGCGGCGATCGACAACGTCGTCAACCTGATTGCCATGATCGCCAAGCAGACCACGCTGTTGGCGCTCAACTCGACCATCGAGGCCGCCCGCGCCGGTGAAGCCGGGCGCGGCTTCGCCGTGGTCGCATCGGAAGTGAAGGCACTGGCGGTCCAGACCCAGAACGCCACCGAAGAAATCAAGAAGAAGATCGACGCGCTGCAACAGGATGCCGCCAGTTCGATCGACGCCGTGCATCGCATCTCCAGCGCCATCGACGCCATCCGCCCGGTGTTCGGCAACGTCAACGACGCCGTCGCCAGCCAGGGCGTCACCACCGGCGAAATGGCCAGTAACGCCTCGGCCGCGTCCAGCTTCATCGCTTCGGTCGGCGACAGCGCGGTCGATATCGACGCCGCCACGCGGCAGGCCGAATCTCACGGCGCCACCATGGCCAAAGCCGGCGATGCGGTGAGCCATTTCACCGAGAAACTCAAAACCCGCTGCGCCGTGCTGCTCAAGCGCGAGGGCAGCGACTGGCGGATGCGCGAGCGGCTGCCGTGCCATCTCGAGATCGAAATGACCACGCCTCGCGCCATCACGGCACCCGTCTACGAGATTTCACTCGAAGGCATCCTGATCGGCGGCCCAGTGGCACAGAACCTGCCGCTCAACACCGCACTCGCGGCAACGCTCGGCGGCATCGGCGGCTGTCAGATTCGCTGCGTCAGGCACACGCCCGCCGGCATGCAGGCGGTGTTCGTCGCACCCGACGCAGCGTTGACCGACGCTATCGAAGATACGCTGTGGGCGATCCACGACGAGAACACCGAATTCGTCACCCGCGCCATGGAGGCCGGCGACACGCTCAGCAAAATGTTCGACGCCGCCGTTTCCAACGGTACACTGACGCTCGACGATTTGTTCGACGACGATTACCAACCGATCCCGGACACCGATCCGGTGCAGCATCGTACGCGTTTCCTCGACTGGACCGAGCGGATGCTGCCGGCCTTTCAGGAGGCCTTCGTCGCCAGGGACCGCCGGATGGCGTTCAGCGTCGCGGTCGATCGCAACGGCTACCTTCCGGTTCACAACAAGATCTATTCGCAGCCGCAACGGCCGGGCGACGTCGCCTGGAATACCGCAAACAGCCGTAACCGGCGCATCTTCAACGACATGGCCGGGCTGGCGGCGGGGCGCAACACGCGCCCCTATCTGATCCAGAGTTACGCCCGCGACATGGGCAACGGCGTGACCGTGATGATGCGCGAGATCGACGTGCCGATCCGCGTCCAGGGCCGCCACTGGGGCGGCTTCCGCACGGCGTATAAATTGTAGACGATTTCACCTTCGAGCCTGATCGTCACCCTGAGGCGCGAGCCGCATCCGCGGCGAGCCTCGAAGGGTGGCGATTGGGCGGCATCCTTTCGAGGCGCGCAAGAGCGCGCGCCTCAGAATGACGCGCGCACGCAACAACAAACCGTTGCTTACCAGAACGACGGCACCGCGCGCTCCAGCCGCCCGCCGACGCGGACCGGCGAAACCTTGATCGCGAGCCCCGTCGCATCGTCGGTTTCCACCGCGATGCCGCTCATCGTCGCCGGGCCGGACGCCGGCTCGAAACGGCCGGAAGGAATGCCGGTGGTGAAGCGCCGCAGCGGCTCTTCCTTCTGCATGCCGATGACGGAATCGTAGTCGCCGGTCATGCCGGCGTCGGTCATGTAGGCCGTGCCGCCGGGCAATATCTGATGGTCGGCGGTCGGGATGTGCGTATGGGTGCCGACGACGAGGCTGACGCGGCCGTCGCAGAAATGTCCGGCGCCGAGTTTCTCGCTGGTGGCCTCGCAATGAAAATCCACGACGATAGCGTCCGCCGCCTGACGCAACGGGCAGGCTTCGATCTCGCGATCGATCGGGCCGAACGGATCGTCCACAGGCTCCATGAACAGGCGCCCGAGCGCGTTGATGACCAGCGCGCGCTTGCCGTTCTTGGTGTCGATCAGCGCGGTGCCGCGGCCGGGCGTGCCGGGAATGTAGTTGAGGGGACGGATCAGACGCGGCGCGCGCTCGATGAACACCAGCGCCTCCTTCTTGCTCCACGAATGGTTGCCGAGCGTCACCGCGTCGGCGCCGGCCTCGATGAATTCGTGATAGATGTCCTCGGTGATACCGAATCCGCCGGCGGAGTTTTCGCCGTTGACGATGGCGAGATCGACTTTCCAGTCCGCGATCGCCTTGGGAAGGTGTTCGGCAATGGCGTCGCGGCCGGACCTGCCGACGACGTCGCCGATAAAGAGAATACGCAATTGAGCTAGCTCCGCAAATCGACGGTCTCGATATCCGTCACGATGATATCGAGCCGCGCGTCATGATGTGATGCCGGAACAGTCTCGACCTCCTGCATGGCAAATGCAACACCGGCGGCCACGACCGGCTTCGCCGCGCGAAGGCCCGCCAGCGTGCGGTCGTAATAGCCGCCGCCGTAGCCGATGCGATGGCCGCGCCGGTCGAATGCCGCGAGCGGCACCAGCACGATGTCGGGCTGCAATCGCTCAACTGAGGCGAACGGCTGCAATGTGCCGAACAGGCCGCGCTCCAGTTCGTCGCCGCTAGCCCAGGCGCGAAATTCCAGCGCGGCGTCGCGCGTCACGATCGCCGGCAAGGCCAGCCGCGCGCCGCGTCCGGCCAGCGCATGCATCAACGGGCGCGGATCGGCTTCGTTGCGCATCGGCATGTAACCGGCAACAACGGTGTTCGGCGTGACGTCGAAGATATCCGCCGACGCCGCGAAGCGTTGCGCGGCCGCCTCGCGCGCCAGATCGCTCAACGCATCACGCCGCGCGAGCACGGCGGTGCGGAGTTGGTCTTTCGATGTGGCAGGTAGCGTTACTGACATGCCGCCTTATAGGCTGTCGCGATTTGTCGCGGAAGGCGCGGCACTTCACCTCTCCCCGTTTTTACGGGGAGAGGTCGCGAGTATCTTTGCGAGCGGGTGAGGGGCAACAGAGGTTGCGAATGGTCACGCCGCCCCCTCACCCGACATGCTTCGCATGTCGACCTCTGCCCGCAAGCGGGGCGAGGTGAAGCGAGCTCAGTGGCCGAAAAAGCAAAAGTGCGAAGCCGCAATGGCCGTTGGAACGCTCGATCCCGGAGTTCCCTACGAAAGTAGGTGGGCACCATATGACCGGATCCACGGACCCGGCCAGGGACAGTTCCCTTAAGGATCGATAAGGCCCCGGGGATATGTGGTTCCTGACGTGCGACACAGCCTCGCAAGGGGCAATGTAGTGATGTTGGCGGGACTACGCCAGCCTGATGAATATCGGATGTCGTCCCAGCCAAGCGCACTCCGTGCGCGAGCCGTGATCCAAAACCCCTGACATCTCGATTTTGAAGGAAGGCGCAGCGCCCTAACAGTTAAGGCCGGTGGTTATGAGTCCCTGCTTTCGCCGGGACGACCGGTAGAGATGCCGTTATCAGCGAAGCGAACCAAACCGGGCGTCACCCGATGGCGATGCCGTTGCCGACGGTGCGATTGAGCACCTGCGTGGTTTTCTCGATGCGCTCGGCCGCGACGTTCAGGGCGGCGGCCACGGCGTGCTGGGTTGCGCGCGTGCGTTCCGCGGCGGCAACGCGGACATCGCGCAATGCTTCCAGTTCTTCCTCCAGCGCGCGCACGCGCTGACTGGCGTCGAGCAATTCGTCGGCCACCGTCAGCGCCGCCATCACCGTCAGACGCGCATCGCCGATCTCGCCGAACTTGCCGCGCAGATCGCTGACGCGCGCTTCGAAACTCTCGGCCAATTTCAGCAGCCGCAATTCCTGACCGTCTTCGCAGGCCATGCGGTACTGGCGGCCGTTGATGGTGACGTTGATGTGATTCATCGTCCCTCCTCCGCATCGATCATGCCGCGAATCGTCCCGATCGCCGCATCGAGCCGTTCGGCGATTTCGCGATTGACGCGTTCAAGCTTGCGCGAACGCACCAGCGTGTTGTCGAGTTCGTCGGCGAGCCGCGAGCGATCGACACCGAGCGCCTGAATGCGATTCGCCAGTTCGTCCTCGTCGCGATCGGCGTCGCGCCGCCGTTCGACCGCGCTTTCCAGTGCATCGAGTGCGGCAACCAACCGGCGAGTCGCGCGTTCAATCTCTACCGATCCGTTAGGGCCGGAATCATCGTGGCTCGAATGGGGAGGCCGATTGTTCATACCGATCTTCGCGCACCTTCGTGAGCATCACATGGCACATGCCCGCAGCATTTGGCTCGCCGGCAAAAACCGCGCCCCGGCAAGCGGTTAACAGGCGAAATTTACGTGGCAACACAGCCGAGCGCAACGCCGCCCGAAAGCTATGCACCGTAAAGCAGCAGGAAGCGGCGGACGCACCGGCCATGCACGCGCGCCCCTTGGACTCCTCGGAGTGCAGATGCTATTCAGCCCTGCCCACCTAACCTCCGGCCCCGTTGGCGGCGACAGCCGCGTATGGACGCTTTCCGCAACCCTCAATTTTCAGGCAGCATCCCATGACGACGCGCGTTGAACCTTCCCAGATGGCTAATGCGGTCCGCGCGCTGGCCATGGATGCCGTGGAAAAGGCCAAATCCGGGCATCCGGGCCTGCCAATGGGCGCCGCCGATATCGCCACCGTTCTGTTCACCCAGTTCCTGAAATACGATGCCGCCGAGCCGACCTGGCCGGACCGCGACCGCTTCATCCTGTCCGCCGGACATGGCTCGATGCTGCTCTATGCGTTGCTGTATCTCACCGGCAACAAGGAAATGACGCTCGACCAGATCAAGAATTTCCGTCAGCTCAACTCAAAGACGCCGGGCCATCCGGAAAATTTCATCACCTCGGGCGTCGAGACCACCACCGGCCCGCTGGGACAAGGCGTCGCAACCTCGGTCGGCTTCGCGCTGGCGGAGCGGCTGCTGGCGGCGGAATTCGGCGGCGATGTGGTCGATCACTACACCTACGTGCTGTGCTCGGACGGCGACCTGATGGAAGGCATCAGCCATGAGGCCATCGCGCTGGCCGGCCACCTCAAGCTCAACAAGCTGATTTTCCTCTATGACGACAACGGCATCACCATCGACGGGCCGATCACACTGACCGACAACGTCGATCAGGTGGCGCGCTTCAAGGCCCACGGCTGGAATGCGAAACAGATCGACGGCCACGATCCCAAGGCCATCGCGTCCGCCATCCGCAAGGCACAAAAATCAGACCGGCCATCGCTGATCGCCTGCAAAACCACCATCGGTTTCGGTTCGCCGCACAAGGCCGGCACCTCCAAGGCGCATGGCGAGCCGCTTGGCGCGGAAGAACTGGCTGAAACCAAGAAGGCGCTGAACTGGAATTACGGCCCGTTCGAAATTCCCGACGACGTGCTGGCGGCGTGGCGCAAGGCCGGCAAGAAAGGCTCGGCGGCGCGCAAGAACTGGCGCAAGCGGCTCGAGGCCAAGCCGGACGCGCAGCGTAGCGAATTCCAGCGCCGCGTCATCGATCGCAAGCTGCCCGCCGGCCTCGACGAGGTCATCCGCAGGCTCAAGGACAAACTGGTCGCCGAACCTCCGACCGTCGCCACCCGCAAGGCCAGCGAACTGGCGCTCGACGTGCTGGTGCCCGAGGTGCCGGAATTGCTGCTCGGCTCCGCCGACCTGACGCCCTCCAACAACACCCGCACCAAGGGCCTGAAGGAAGTGCAGCCCGGCCACTACGACGGCCGCTACATCCATTACGGCATCCGCGAGATGGGCATGGCGGCGGCGATGAACGGCCTCACGCTGCACGGCGGCTTTCGGACCGCAGGCGGCACCTTCCTGTGCTTCACCGATTATGCGCGGCCGGCGATGCGCATTTCGGCGCTGGCGCATATCCCCGTCATCTACATCATGACCCACGATTCCATCGGTCTCGGCGAAGACGGCCCGACGCATCAGCCGGTCGAACATATCGCCGCGCTGCGCGCGATGCCGAACATGCGGGTGTTGCGGCCGGCGGATGCGGTGGAAACCGCCGAATGCTGGCAGATCGCGCTGGAGCGCCTCAAGGGGCCGTCGGTGCTGGCGCTGTCGCGGCAGAACCTGACACCGGTGCGCACCACCGCCAGCAACGAAAACCGTTGTGCGCAGGGAGGTTACGAACTGGTCGCGGCCAACGGGGCGGCACAGGTCTCGATCTTCGCCTCCGGCTCGGAAGTGGAAATCGCGGTGGCGGCGCAGAAGCAACTCGCCGAACGCGGCATCGCGGCGCGGGTGGTGTCGGTGCCCTCGCTCGAACTGCTGCTGGAGCAGCCCGCCGAGACGCGAGCCGCCATCATCGGCAACGCCCCGGTCAAGGTTGCGGTCGAGGCGCAGGTGCGCTTCGGCTGGGATGCGGTGATCGGGCCGGATGGCGGTTTCGTCGGCATGCACAGCTTCGGCCACAGCGCCCCCGCCAAGGACCTCTACAAGCATTTCGGCATCACCGCCGAGGCGGTGGTCGAGGCGGCGACGGCGCGGCTTCAGGGCAAGTCGTAACGCGAAGTAACGCTATCGGAACAATTGCCATATGACGCATTGCAACGAGGGCGCTTTCAGGGCATGAAACCGCCCAGAAATCAGGATTAATTGAACGTTCGGAAGGAGAAAAGGGAATGGCAGTCCGGGTCGCGATTAACGGGTTTGGCCGCATCGGCCGCAACGTCCTGCGGGCCATCTACGAGGCAGGCCGCAAGGATATCGAAGTGGTCGCCATCAACGATCTCGGCCCGGTCGAAACCAACGCCCACCTGCTGCGCTTCGATTCGGTGCATGGCCGCTTCCCGCATGAGGTGAAGGTCGAGGGCGACTCGATCGTGATCGGCAGCAACAAGATCAAGGTCACGGCCGAACGCGATCCCTCGAAGCTGCCGTGGAAGGACCTCGGCGTCGATATCGCGATGGAATGCACCGGCATCTTCACCGCCAAGGACAAGGCGTCCGCCCATCTCACCGCCGGCGCCAAGCGCGTGCTGGTGTCGGCTCCGGCCGACGGCGCCGACCTGACCGTGGTCTACGGCGTCAACCACGACAAGCTGACACGCGACCATGTGGTCGTTTCCAACGGCTCCTGCACCACCAACTGCCTCGCGCCGGTCGCCAAGGTCATCAACGATCTGGTCGGTATCGAGACCGGCTTCATGACCACGATCCACGCCTACACCGGCGACCAGCCGACGCTCGACACCATGCACAAGGATCTCTATCGCGGCCGCGCGGCGGCGATGTCGATGATCCCGACCTCGACCGGCGCCGCCAAGGCGATCGGCTTGGTGCTGCCGGAACTGAAGGGCAAGCTCGACGGCGTCGCGATCCGCGTGCCGACGCCGAACGTCTCGGTGATCGACCTCAAGATCGTCGCCAAGAAAGAGACCACCGCCAAGGACGTCAACGAGGCGATGAAGCGCGCCGCGGCGCAGGAGCTGAAGGGCATCCTCGCCACCACCGACGCGCCGAACGTGTCGATCGACTTCAACCACGACCCGCATTCCTCGACGTTCCACGTCGACCAGACCAAGGTGATGAACGGCACGCTGCTGCGCGTGCTGTCGTGGTACGATAACGAATGGGGCTTCTCCAATCGCATGGGCGACACCGCCGTCGCGATGGGTAAGCTGATCTGAGACGACGACGATCCGTCATCCTGAGGTGCGCGCTTGCGCGCCTCGAAGGGTGGCGGATTGCACGGTCATCCTTCGAGGCTCGCCGCAAACGGCGGCTGGCACCTCAGGATGACGACCTCTGAGGATATCCGATGAGCAACTTCCGCACCCTCGATGACGTCGACGTGAAAGGCAAACGCGTGCTGCTCCGCGTCGACCTCAACGTGCCGATGGACAGCGGCCGCGTCACCGACGCGACCCGGCTCGAGCGGATTGCGCCGACCATCACCGAAATCGCCGACAAGGGCGGCAAGGTCATCCTGCTCGCCCACTTCGGCCGCCCCAAAGGCCGCGATGCCAAGGACTCGCTGAAGCCGGTCGCCGCCGAACTCGCAAGCGTGATCAAGCGCCCGGTCGGATTCGCGGACGACTGCATCGGCGAAGTTGCCGAGAAGGCCGTCGCCGCCATGAAGGACGGCGACATCGTCTGCCTGGAGAACACCCGCTTCCACAAGGAAGAGGAAAAGAACGATCCCGCCTTCGTCGCGCAACTGGCGAAGCTCGGCGATATCTGGGTCAACGACGCCTTCTCGGCCGCGCACCGCGCCCACGCCTCGACCGAGGGCCTCGGCCACAAGCTGCCGGCCTATGCGGGCCGTACCATGCAGGCCGAACTGGAAGCGCTCAACAAGGCGCTGGACGCGCCCACCAAGCCGGTGATCGCCATCATCGGCGGCGCCAAGGTTTCGACCAAGATCGACCTTTTGGAAAATCTGGTGAAGAAGGTCGATGCGCTGGTGATCGGCGGCGGCATGGCCAACACCTTCCTGCACGCGCAGGGCTACAACATCGGCAAATCGCTGGCGGAAAAGGATCTTGCCGCCACCGCGCAGCGCATTCTCGAAAAGGCGGAAGCCGCCAACTGCGCCATCATCCTGCCGGTGGACGCCGTGGTCGCGTTCCACTTCGAAGCCAATGCGCCGTCGCATGCCTACGGGCTCGACGCCATTCCGGCGGACGGCATGATCCTCGACGTCGGCCCGCAATCGATCGAGCGCATTCACTCTGCCATCGACGATGCCGCGACGCTGGTGTGGAACGGCCCGGTCGGCGCGTTCGAGCTGACGCCGTTCGATCGCGGTACCGTGCTGGCTGCGAAATATGCCGCACAGCGCACCAAGCTGCGCAAGCTGGTGTCGGTCGCCGGCGGTGGCGACACTGTCGCGGCGCTGAACCACGCCGGCGTGGCGCAGGATTTCACTTATGTCTCGACCGCGGGCGGCGCATTCCTCGAATGGATGGAAGGCAAACCGCTGCCGGGGGTCGAAGTGCTGCGCGCCAAATGACGCCCGCCCTACCCTTGCCGCGAACCCACGGTAAGACAGACCGGCGCGTCAAAGTGGCTCTGCTTGCCGGCCCCGGCGTTTCTCTCGAATTCGACATTTCTACCTAGTTGGCATCTGACATTCCGCAGGAGACCTCGATGAACCTCGCTGACCTCAACAAAGTCGCCCAGGCCATGGTGGCCCCCGGCAAGGGCATTCTCGCCGCCGATGAATCCTCCGGCACCATCAAGAAGCGGTTCGACGCCATCAGCGTGGAATCCACCGAGGACAATCGCCGCGACTACCGGGAGATGATGTTCCGCGCCAAGGATGCGATGTCCAAGTACATCTCCGGCGTCATCCTGTACGACGAGACCATCTGGCAGAAAGCCAAGGACGGCACGCCGCTGGTCAAGGTGATCGAACAGGCCGGCGTCATTCCCGGCATCAAGGTCGACGAAGGCACCAAGCCGCTTCCGGGCTGTCCCGGCGAACTGATTACCGCCGGTCTCGACGGCCTGCCGACGCGGCTGCCGAAGTATTACGAACAGGGCGCGCGCTTCGCCAAGTGGCGCGCGGTGATCGATATCGGGCAGGGCATTCCGAGCTATGCGGCGATCCGCACCAACGCCCATGCGCTGGCGCGCTACGCCGCGCTGTGCCAGGTCGCGCAGATCGTGCCGATCGTCGAGCCGGAAGTGCTGATGGACGGCGATCACGACATCGACCGCTGCTACGAGGTCACCGAGTTCGTGCTCAAGGAGACCTTCCAGGAACTGTACTATCAGAGGGTCGCCCTCGAAGGCATGATCCTGAAGCCGAACATGGCGATCGCCGGCAAGAAGGCGAAGAACCGCGCCGGCGTGCAGGAAGTCGCGGAGAAAACCGTCAAGCTGCTGAAGGCTTGCGTCCCGGCAGCGGTGCCCGGCATCGCGTTCCTGTCCGGCGGCCAGAGCGACGAGGAGGCGACCGCCCACCTCGACGCCATGAACAGGATCGGCGGCCTGCCGTGGAAGCTGACCTTCTCCTACGGCCGCGCGTTGCAGGCCGCGCCGCAGAAGGCATGGTCCGGCAAGACCGAGAACGTCGCCGCGGGCCAGCAGGCTTTCACCCATCGCGCCCATATGAACGGCCTCGCCTCAAAGGGCGAATGGAAGGCCGATCTGGAAAAGAAGGCGGCGTGAGCTTTCGCCATGTCGAGTGGAGATTGCGTAACTTTCACGCCATCTCCCTGAGACGATAGATGCGACGGCGTCATCCTGAGGTGCGAGCGACACCGTCGCGAGCCTCGAAGGATAGCCGCCGCCCTTCGAGGCTCCGTGCTGATGCACGGAGCACCTCAGGGTGACGGCTCGATTGAAATCAACCTCAGGTCTTCCAATGTCCGCAAAACCCGTCCCTCCCCGTCCGGCGCCGCGATTGTATCTCGCGACCCCCGTCGTGGACGACGCGGCGGCGCTGGCCGCCGTTCTGCCCGACGTTCTGGCGCGTGCGGATGTCGCGGCCGTCCTGCTGCGGCTGGCGGAGGCTGATCCGCGCACCCTGCTGTCGCGCATCAAGACGCTGGCGCCGGTCGTTCAGGCCAGCGGCGCGGCATTGCTGCTCGACGGCCATGCCGACCTGGTGGCGCGCGGCGGTGCCGACGGCGCCCACCTCAACGGCATTGACGCCCTGCAGGAGGCGCTGCCGGGCCTGAAACCGGATCGCATCGCCGGCGTCGGCGGCCTGCAAACCCGTCACGACGCCATGCTCGCGGGAGAAACCGGCGTCGACTACGTGCTGTTCGGCGAACCTGACTCACGCAGCCAGCGTCCCTCGCCGGAGGCGATCGCGGAACGGCTGAACTGGTGGGCGGAACTGTTCGAGCCGCCCTGCGTCGGCTATGCCGCGACCCGCGACGAAGCCGGCGAATTCGCGGCGGCCGGCGCAGATTTTATCCTTGTCGGCGATTTCATTTGGGCCGATCAAGCAGGCGCGGCGGCGGCCTTGAGCGACGCTGGCGGCGCAATCAGGCAGGGATATGCGGCGACATCGGGACATCACCACGCCGGACAGGGTTGACGCGGCCATGAACGTGCTGCGCGCGATCCTGACTGCGGCATGCTGCGGCGGCCTCGCCGGCAGCGCGCACGCGCAGATCTCGCTGGTGCCGCCGAGCGTTTCGCCGCCGCAAGTCACCAATACGCCGGAACCGAAGCCGAAGAAGACGATCCCGATCAAGCGGCCGGCCGCACCCGCGGAAAAACCGAAAACGCCGGACGCGGCGAAAACACCCGAACTCAGCGCGGAAGAACTCAACGCCGCCGTTCTGAACGAAGCCCCCAACGTCGATATGGTCTATGGCGCCTATCAACGCGGCCAGTATCGCACCGCGTTCGATTTCGCGACGCTGCGCGCGCGCGAGAAAAACGACACCGCCGCGATGACGATGCTGGGCGAACTCTACGCCAACGGCCAGGGAATCAAGCGCGACTACGGCAAAGCGATCCAGTGGTACAAGCGGGCGTCGGACCTGGGCGACCGCGAAGCCATGTTCGCGCTCGCGATGCTCAGGATCGGCGGCCGCGGCGGCCCACCCGATCGCGAGGAGGGCGCCCGACTGCTGGCATCGTCGGCCAAGCTCGGCGAGCCGAAAGCGTGCTACAACCTGGCCCTGCTCTACATGGACGGACAAACGCTGCCGCAGGACTTCAAGCGCGCCGCCGAATTGCTGCGGACCGCCGCCGATGCCGGCAACGACGACGCGCAATACGCGCTCGCCTCCTTCTACAGGGAAGGCACCGGCGTGGAAAAGGACATCGACAAGTCGGTGCGGCTGTTACAGGCCGCGTCGCTGGCCGGCAATGTACCCGCTGAAGTCGAATATGCCATCGCGCTGTTCAACGGCACCGGAACCACCAGGAACGAAGCGGCCGCGATCTCGCTGCTACGCAAGGCGGCCCGGCAGAACAACGCCATCGCGCAAAATCGCCTCGCACGGGTGCTGACGCTCGGGAAAGGCGTTCCGGTCGACAAGATCGAGGGCCTGAAATGGCATCTGGTGGCGAAAACCTCCGGCAAGGGCGACCTGATGCTGGACGAAATGCTGTCGCAGCTCAGCCCCGAGGATCGCGCCAAGGTCGAAGCCGCCGCCGAGAAATGGCTCGGCGCCAAATGATCGGCCCTTGACGGCGACGACACCGCAGGGCACCCAAGCACTGTCCCAATTCAGACCCGCCCGGATCTGTCCCACAGATCGCGCCAGATCGAGCCAGATATGCTGCATTCCGCCCTCCTCAACGTCATGATCAAAGCCGCGCGCCGGGCCGGCCGCAGCCTCAGCCGCGATCTCGGTGAAATCGAAAATCTCCAGGTGTCGCTGAAAGGCCCGGCGAATTTCGTCAGCGCCGCCGACAGGCGCGCCGAGGAGATGCTCTACAGCGATCTCACAAAGGCGCGCCCCGGCTATGGCTTCATCGGCGAGGAAGGCGGCACCCGCGAGGGCCAGGACAAATCCCACACCTGGATCGTCGATCCGCTCGACGGCACTACCAACTTCCTGCACGGCATTCCGCAGTTCGCGATCTCGATCGGGCTGCAACGCGAAGGCGTCATCATCGCCGGCGTGATCTACAATCCCGCCACCGACGAACTCTACATCGCCGAGCGCGGCAAGGGCGCGTTCCTCAACGACCAGCGGCTGCGCGTCGCCGCCCGCAAGCAGTTGCACGATTGCGTCATCGCCTGCGGGCTGCCGCACATCGGCCGCGGCGACCTGCCGCTGTCGCGCGACGAGATGACCGCGATGCAGGCCCGCGTCGCAGGATTGCGCCGCTTCGGTGCGGCCTCGCTCGATCTTGCCTACGTCGCGGCCGGCCGTCTCGACGGCTACTGGGAACGCAACCTGAAGCCATGGGACATGGCGGCGGGCATCATCATGATCCGCGAGGCCGGCGGCGTCGTCAGCGACATCCAGACGTCGGGCGATCCGCTGGTGTCGGGCGACGTGGTCTGCGGCAACGAGACCATCCACGCCGAACTGACGAAGATCCTTCGCCCGCTGAAGAAGTAGACGATATCCGACGTCGAGCGGCGCGCTCTTCCCTCCCCCTTCTCCCTTTGCGGGAGCAGAAAAAGGTCATGACGTCACCCTGAGGTGCGAGCCACATCGTGGCGAGCCTCGAAGGGCGACGGCTCTGGTCCGCGCTTGCGACTCATCATCCTTCGAGGCGCGCAAGAAAGAGCGCGCACCTCAGGATGACGCCCTGCCATCCGGCAAGTTCCGCATTATTCATTCCGCCGCGGACGCCTGCGCCGGGGCACGTCCGGCCTCCGCCCGCGCCTCCTCGCGCGCGGCGCGCGAGAACAGCCGCTGCACGAACACGAAGAACACCGGCACCATCAGCAGCGCCAGGATCACCACGGCGATCATGCCGCCCATCACGCCGGTGCCGAGCGCCTGCTGGCTCTGCGCGCCGGCGCCGCTGGCGATCACCATCGGCAGCACGCCGCAGACGAAGGCGAGGCCGGTCATGACGATGGGGCGGAAGCGCAGATGACATGCTTCCATCGTCGACGCGATCAGCGATTTGCCCTGCGCGCGCAAATCCTTGGCGAACTCGATGATCAGGATCGCGTCCTTGGCCGCAAGTCCGATGATCGTAATCAGGCCGACGGTGAAATAGACGCCGTTCGGCAGGCCGCGCAGCGTCGAGGCCAGCACTGCGCCGAAGATGCCGAGCGGAATCGTCAACAGCACCGCCAGCGGAATGGTCCAGCTCTCGTACAAGGCGGCGAGACAGAGGAACACCACCAGCGCCGACAGCGCCAGCAGGAACGGCGCCTGCGAACCGGACAGCTTCTCCTGCAACGACTGGCCGGTCCACTCGTAACCGAAGCCGCGCGGAAGCTGTCCGGCGAGCCGTTCCATTTCATTGATCGCGTCGCCGGAGGTGAAGCCGGGTTTCGCCTCGCCGCTGATGCGCACCGCCGGATAGTAGTTGAAGCCGACGATTTGCGTCGGCCCCTTGGCCCACTCGATGGTGGCGAACGACGACAGCGGCACCACCTGCCCGCGTCCGTTCTTGACGTTGTAGTTGAGGATATCGTCGGCATTCATGCGGTCGGCCGAATCCGCCTGCACGATGACGCGTTGCATGCGGCCGCGATTGGGAAAATCGTTGATGTAGGCCGAGCCGAGATTGGTCGAGATGGTGGTGTTGATGTCCTCGAAGGTGATGCCGAATGCGCTCGCCTTCTCGCGGTCGATGTTCAGGTTGACAATCGGCGCTTCGGGCAGGCCCTCGACATAGACTTTCTGCAAGACACGACTGGCGTTGGCGTCCTTGACCAGCTTGTCCGCGGCGTCGCGCAGGGCGCGATAGCCTTTCTGACCGCGATCCTGCAGGCGGAAGCTGAAGCCCGACGAATTGCCGAGGTTGTCGATCGGAGGCGGCTGCAACGCCGAGATCCGGGCATCGCGCACGCTCTCCATGTGCTTGTTGATGTCGTCGACGATGGCGGCGGCGGAGTCCTTCTTGCCGCGCTCCGACCAGTCCTTCAGCGTGATGAAGGCCTGCGCCGTGTTCATGCCCTGCCCGAGAAAGCTGAAGCCGGTGAGGAAGGTCACATTCCCGATGCCGTCGCGTTTCGTCAGATAATCCTCGACCGCCTTCACCGCGGCCTCGGTCCGCGCGAACGAGGAGTCCGACGGCGTCTGCACGTCGGTGGTGATGAAGCCCTGGTCGTCGATCGGCAGGAACCCGGCCGGCATCCGCACGAACGCCCATCCCAGTCCCACGACCAGCGCGACATAAATCAGCATCAGCCGCCCGGTGCGTTTCAGCGACCAGCCGACCGTGCGGCTGTAGCGCGCGCGGGTGCGTTCGAGCCCGCTGTTGAACAGACCGAAGAAACCGCGCCGCGCGTGAGCATGTCCGGCCTTCACCGGCTTGAGCAGGGTGGCGCACAAGGCCGGCGTCAACGACAACGCCAGCAGCGCCGAGAAGCCGATCGCCGCAACCATCGTGACCGAGAACTGGCGGTAGATGATGCCGACCGAACCGGGGAAGAACGCCATCGGCACGAACACCGCCGCCAGCACCGTGGTGATGCCGACGATGGCGCCGGTGATCTGCGTCATCGCCTTGCGCGTCGCCTCGCGTGGCGGCAGGCCCTCCTCGGCCATGATGCGTTCGACGTTCTCCACCACCACGATGGCGTCGTCGACCAATATGCCGATCGCCAGCACCATGCCGAACATCGTCAGCATGTTGATGGAATAGCCGAACATCAACAATGTCGCGCAGGTGCCGAGCAATGCCACCGGCACCACGATGGTGGGAATGATGGTGTAGCGGAAGTTCTGCAGGAACAGGAACATCACGAGGAACACCAGCACCACCGCCTCGATCAGCGTGTGCACGACCTTTTCGATCGAAGCTTTCACCACCGGCGTGATGTTGTAGGGAATCTCGTACTTGATGTTGGCCGGGAAGAACTTCGACAGTTCCTTCATCTTGGCTTCGACCGCGCTCGCGGTGGCCAGCGCATTGCCGGTCGGCGACATCAGCACCGATAGCCCCGCGGTCGGCTTGCCGTTCAGCCGCGTGGTGAACTGATAGCCCATGCCGCCGATTTCAATGCGGGCAACGTCGCGCAGCCGCACCGTCGAACCGTCGGCATTGGCGCGCAGCACGATGGCGCCGAATTCGTCGGGCGAGCCGAGCTGGCCTTTCACCAGCACCAGCGCCGAGACTTTCTGATCCTTGTTACTGGGTTCGGCTCCGACGCTGCCGGAAGAAACCTGCGCGTTCTGGGCGGTGATCGCCTTGGTGACATCGTCGGCGGTGAGATTGAAGCCAACCAGCTTCTCGGGATCGATCCAGACCCGCAACGATTGTTCGGTGGAATACAGCGTGGCCCGGCCGACGCCGGGAATACGGCGGATTTCGCCGAGCACGTTGCGGACCATGAAGTCGCCGAGCGCGACTTCATCCCTGCTGCCGTCGGTGGAGCTGAGCGTGATGATCTGCAGCACGGCGCTGGAGGCTTCCTCGATCAGGATGCCCTGCTGCAACACCGCGCGCGGCAGCCGCGATTCGATGCGCTTGATGCGGTTCTGCACGTCGACCGACGCCATCTCGACGTCGGTGCCGGGCTGGAAGAACGCCGTGATCTCCACCTGGCCCAACGAGTCGCTGGTGGATTCGAAACTCAGAATGCCGTTGGCGCCGTTGAGCTCCTCCTCGATCAACCGCGTGACGCTGTTGTAGAGGTTCTCCGGCGATGCGCCGGGATAGGACGTACCGATCGCGATGGATGGCGGCGCGATGATCGGATATTGCGCGACGGCGAGCAGCGGAATCGAAATCGCGCCGACCAAACAGATGAACAGTGCGACGACCCAGGCAAAAATCGGCCGGTCGATGAAAAAACTCGGCATGCGGGCTTAATCGTTCGACGATGTCTGCGCCGCCGGCGCAGCCGAACCGGCCGCGACCTCTTCAAGCGCTTGCGGGCTGACCAGATCGCCGGCCGCGAATTTCTGGAAGCCTTCGACCACAACGCGGTCGCCCGTCTTCAGTCCCTCGCTGACCAGAACCCGGCCATTCTGCAGGGCGCCGGTCCGGATCGGCTGCACCACGGCGCGATTGTCCGGCTTGATGACATAGACCTCGCTGCCGCCATCGGCGCTGCGCTGAACCGCCTGCTGCGGCACCGAAATCGCATCGCTGTCGATGCCCTGCTCGATCAGGACGCGCACATACATGCCCGGCAGCAACTCGGCGTTCGGGTTTGAAAACTCGCCGCGCAGCGTCACCTGACCGGTGTCGGCATTGACCTTGGCGTCGGAGAACAGAAGCTTGCCGGTGTGCGAATAGGCGCCATCATCGACGATCAGCTTGATCTTCGCCGCACCCGGCTCGATCTGCTCGAGATCGCCGCGCACGAATGCGCGCCGCAACTTGTTGAGGTCGCTGACCGACTGGGTGAAGTCGGCATAGATCGGATCGAGCTGCTGGATCGAGGCGAGGTTGGTCGTCTCGTTGGGCACCACCAGCGCGCCCTCGCTGACCAGCGCCGCACCGATGCGGCCGTTGATCGGCGCGCGGATGGTCGCGTAGTCGAGGTTGAGCCGCGCCTTCGCGACATCGGCCTTGCGGGCGGCGACATCGGCTTCCGCCTGACGCCTGGCCGCGATCGCGGTCTCATTCTGCGCATCGGAGGCGACATGCTGTTGCGTCAGCGTGGAAATGCGATTGGCATGACTCGTCGCCTGATCGAGCACGGCCTCGGCCTTGGCGAGCGCGGCTTCCTGCGCCATCAAATCGACCTGAAAGGGTTTCGGATCGATCCGGTACAATGGATCGCCAGCCTTGACGTCACTGCCCTGATGGAACGTGCGCTCGACGACGATGCCCGACACCTGCGGGCGCACATCGGCCATGCGCGTCGGCGCAATGCGGCCCGGCAATTCACGAACAATGGCGAGCGGACGCTGCTTCACGGTGACGAAGCTGACCTCAGGAACGACAACCGTCTGGCTGGTGACGGCGGACGCGGGCTCATCGCAACCGGTCAGCGCCGGCGCCACCGCGATCAAAAGCAGGAGTCCGGTTCCAGCCCGCCATCCCGTCCGCTTCGTCAACGTCATTTTACGTCCCAATCATCCAAGCGTGAATCAGATGTGCTGCGCCCAGCCATGGACGCAGCACTCCACGCATTGGAATCTGCTCATTTTTGATGGCCTGAAAGTAATGCGTTCGGGTCGCGGCGCAACATATTTTGCGGCGGCGCAATGCCACAGCCGCGTATCACGTTGATGTCGCAGCAGCTTTGCGGCCTCACACGATTGTGACGCCGCGTGATGCGCGATCGAAAGAAATCTGAAACTGTTCCCGCCTGCAAGATTGGATCACCTCGCATGCGCGCGCAAAGCACATGCTCACTGCGCGATAGATCATGCGGCCGCTGATCGTCACGACATGACCTGACGGCTCGTCACCCGCTCCGGCGCAACGCGTTCGATGTATGTGGACGACGGTATTATTTGAGCACTTCGCAAACGTTGTGCTGAACATGCCGGCGCGCGCGGCCATCGCGCTGCGCCAATCCGTTCCACCATGTTTCGAGCGATGCCCGCTCGCATGGCAACTTCACGCACATGCCTTCGATGTAGGAAATCCAGTCGTCGAAACGGAAGGCCGGAACCGGGACCACCACGGGCACGTCGGCGGCAAGCGCATGTTCGATCAAACGGGCCAGTCCGCGACCTTGCTGTTCCTGTCGCCCGAAGCGATTGACGATCAACAGATCCGCGCCCTCGTCGACGGCGGCCATCAATGCGGCGCGAACCCCGGCCAGCTTATCGAGATCGAGCCGCCGCCCTCGGCTGTAAGCCGCAGCTTCCTGAAACAGATCGACGTGTTCGCCGCTGTGAATCATCGTCGCCGGCATCTGCGGCGCGCCGGCATTGTGATGACCGGACTGCACAAGACCCACGGCCCGCATACCTGCCGCTTTCAACATGGCGGCGAAATCCAGCAGCACGCTATCCGGCTGCTGCTGCACCTCGTAAACCAGCGCGGCGACGTCGCATTGCGCATCAAACATCGGCATCAAACATCGGCATCAAACATCGGCATCAAGCATCGTCTGTCCTCGCCAAGAAGCGAGCGTCCAGAAAAACGCTCCGACGGCCCTATCGCACCGCCGGAGCCTTTGGTCGCGACCGCAGCTTAGCGCGCTTCGTTGATGATTTGAAGCTGCGTGAATTCCGCCAGGCCTTCCTCGGCGAACTCGGTTCCGATTCCCGAATGCTTCGCGCCCCCGAACGGAATATGCGGCGCCATGTCGAGATGCTTGTTGATCCAGACGGTACCGGCCTCGATACGTTCCGCCACCTTGTGCGCACGTTCCGAATTCGACGACCAGACCGATGCACCGAGACCATAATTGGTGGCGTTGGCGCGGCGGATCACGTCATCATTGTCGGAATACTTGATCACCGGAAGCACCGGCCCGAACTGCTCCTCATCGACCAGCTTGGAGCCTTCCTTGATGTCGCGCACGATGGTCGGCTCGATGAAGTAGCCGGGACGATCCATCGGCTTGCCGCCGGCGATGACATTGCCGTTCTTGCGGGCATCGTCGAGGAAGCCCTTGACCTTCTCGTACTGCATCTTGTTCTGCAGCGGCCCGAGCTTGGTGCCCTGCTTGGAGCCGTCATCCACCACGGTGTTCTTGGCGATGTTGACCAGTTCCTCGCAGATTTCATCATAGACCGACTCGTGAACGTACAGCCGCTTGATGGCGAGGCAGACCTGCCCGCTGTTCTGGAACGCGCCTTCAAAAATGCCGGGCGCGACCTTCTTCGGGTCGACGTCGTCGAGCACGATGCTGGCATCGTTGCCGCCGAGTTCGAGCGTAATGCGCTTCAAGGTCTGCGCCGCGCTGGCCATCACTTTCTGGCCGGTCGCGGTCGATCCGGTGAACGATATCTTGCGGATATCCGGATGCGCGGTCATTTCGCCGCCAAGATCGTTGGCATCGGCGATGACGTTGAGCACGCCGTGCGGCAGAACGTCCTTGACCAGTTCGGCAAACTTCAGCGTGGCCAGCGGCGTGGTCGGCGCCGGCTTGACCACGAGCGTGTTGCCCGCCAGCAGCGCCGGCGGCAACTTGAAGCCGAGGATCAGCAGCGGATAATTCCACGGAATGATCGCGCCGACGACGCCGAGCGGACGACGATGGGCTTCGACACGGCGTCCGTCGCTATCCTCGATCACCCGCATATTGAGTTCGAGCGAGGCGAGGTAGCGGAAGAAGCCGGCCATGCCCATCACTTCGCCGGTGGCGTCGGCCAATGGCTTGCCCTGTTCGCTGGTGAGGATGCGCGCGAGTTCGCCGGCATTGGCTTCGATGATGTCGGCCATCTTGACGATGTGCTTGCGCCGTTCATCCATCGGCGTTGCGGCCCAGGCCGGATACGCCGCCTTGGCGGCCGCGACCGCGGTGTCCAACTGAGCTTTCGTTGCACGCGGGCACTGCGCCAGCACCTCTTCGGTCGCCGGATTGAGCACCGGCATCGTCAAATCGCCCGGCACCATCCGGCCATCGATCAAAAGGTTGAAATCGCTCATCGAACTACTCTCCCTGGTTTTGCTATTTGAAGTCATTATATTCAACTGTATATCACGATGCGGATCGTCGCGCCATCCTTGTTGCAACCGTGAGGCGGCATCCGGATTTCGGCTGGACGATCTGTATCCATCGTTATATTCTATTGTACATATCGAGTAGGTTGGAGACCGCATGGAAATCCACAGCCGCGCCCTGACGACGTGTGAAATCGCCGCGGACGGTCAGATCATCTCACTCGGTTTTGTCGATGCGTCCGGCAAGACCGCAGCCGTGAAGCTGCCGGTCGATCAGGTCAGCGCTCTGGCAATGACATTGCCGTCGCTGATCGAGAAGGCGCTGCGCAAGCAATTCCGTGACGATACGTTGCGCTACACATATCCGCTCGGTTCGTGGACCTTCGAACATTCGTCCTATCCGGGGACCAGCATCGTGACGTTGCGGACGACAGACGGCTTCGGCGTCTGCTTCTCCATGGAGCGGCGGCAGCAGGATGCGCTCGGCGAGGCGCTCGTCGCCGAAACAGAGCCGGCGGCCGTCCAGTTCAAGAACTGACAGGACGCGCCGGAATACGTCGGCGCAATGCGATCGTGCGTCGAATGCCGCACGCCGAAGCCGGCCCGGCGAATTGCCGGAAGCCCATAACGCGCCGGTTTCGGGATGATGCGCTATGGCTTTTCCCATTGAGGTGGAATCGTCATGCGCGGGCATAGCCGTTCGAAGAACGGCGTCGCTACCACTCGCCTATGACCCGCGCATCCATCAAACAAAAATGAGTCGTTTCCAGAGGATGGATTGCCGGGTCAAGCCCGGCAATGACACCAGAGCCAATCGGACGATGCGCTAACCCGAGCCTTTGCCCCGGCGGCCGATGTCCGACTGCAGCGAGGCGAGATCCTTGCGCGCCGCCGAGGCCGCCGCCTGCTCGATCCGCCGATAGCGCGACACCAGCGAGGTGCCGAACGCCGTCAAGGTCGCGCCGCCGCCATGCTTGCCGCCGGTCTGACGCGCAACGGCGGGCTGCCCGCACATCCGATTGATATCGTCGACCAGATCCCATGCCCGCTTGTAGGACATGTCCATCGCCCGTCCGGCGGCGGAAATCGAGCCGCAGGCGGCGATGCTCTCCAGCAACTGGATCTTGCCCGGGCCGATCCGGTTGTCGGCGTCGAAATCGATGCGAACGCTCAGCGACGGCAGCAATTTGGTGGCGAGCTTGGGCATCTCAGTCTGCTGATATCATGTGTTGTTGCGACACTGCGGCGACGTTCTGACGGAGGCGCGATCCGTCGAACACCGCCAGATTACCCGGCATCTCCGACAACACAACCATGACCTGATACTATATTGTTGAACATCGGCCGAAGCCTTACAGTTCGCCACCGCATCGACATCAACCTCTCAGCACTCGGCATTTCCCTCAGATGATCACCCTCTTTCCGCAACCGATCCGCCCCGGTGACTTGTCGTGACGCCACCCCGCCGCAACGCCGTGGCGCTACGGCACGTCGCCTTCGAGGACCTCGGCCTGCTGGCGCCATTGCTCGAACGCCAGGGCTGGGATGTGGCGCTACGGGAAGCCGCCACCACAGACCTGACCGACGCCGGCATCGCGCAGGCCGACCTTCTCGTCGTGCTCGGAGGGCCGATCGGGGTCGGCGACAGCAGCGACTATCCGTTTCTGAGCCAGGAACTCCGACTGCTCGAACGGCGACTTGCCGACGGGCGGCCGACGCTCGGCATCTGCCTCGGCAGCCAGTTGATGGCCATGGCGTTGGGCAGCCGCGTCTATGCCGGACATGCCAAGGAGATCGGCTGGGGCAGCGTGCAACTGACCGACGACGGCATGGCCTCCTGCCTGCGCCCGCTCGCCGATCCGGATGCCGTGGTGCTGCACTGGCACGGCGACACATTCGATCTGCCGGCCGGAGCCAGCAGGCTGGCCTCGAATGCGGCCTACCAGAATCAGGCGTTCGCATTCGGCCGCAATGCGCTCGCCGTTCAGTTTCACGTCGAAGCCGACCCCGCGCGCCTCGAGGAATGGTACATCGGCCATACCGTCGAGCTTGCCGCCGCGGGCATTTCGATTCCGTCGCTTCGCACTGCAACCAAACAGGTCGCGGGTCGCCTGCCCGCGCAGGCCGAACGCATTTTCACGCGCTGGCTCGGCGAACTGGCCTGAATACTGTCATGAATCGGCATATTCGCGGTGGCAAACTCGGCCCGCACGGTCGAGTTCCGCCTTTCGCTTTTAACTGCACATGCATTCCGCTTCGATTTCAAGCTTGTCGAACAAATCCCAAATTCGCTCCACGCGCTTCCCTCCCGCGCTCGCTGTGCCATATTGCACCGGAACAGATTCCCTCTCGAACCCGATGAAGGCATCATGGCGCCAGGCTCCGCATCCCGCAGCACGCTCGAAATCGAACTGACCAAGCTGTCGTCGCCCCGTATCTTCCTGGTGCGGATGCTGGTGTTCCTGGTGCTGTGCTCGTTGTTGCTGGTGGTGCTCTACAAGCAGATCGTGGCGGCCTTCATGGCCAATCCGGGGCTCAACGCGCTGATCATCGCGGTGCTGCTGATCGGCACCATCCTGTCGTTTCGACAGGTCATCCGGCTCTATCCGGAGGTCCGGTGGGTCAACAACTTCCGGATTTCCGATCCCGGCCTCGCGATTGACCGGCGGCCGGTGCTGCTGGCGCCGATGGCGGCAATTCTCGGCCGCGAACGCACCGGACGGATGTCGATTTCGCAACAGACCATGCGGCACCTGCTGGATTCGATTGCGACGCGGCTTGACGAGGCCCGCGATATCTCGCGCTACATGACCGGCCTGCTGGTGTTCCTCGGCCTGCTCGGCACCTTCTGGGGCCTGATCGAAACGGTCGGCTCGGTCAGCCACATCATCGACGGCCTGAAGGTCGGCGGCGATGCCGGCTCGCTGTTCGATACGCTGAAGGAAGGTCTCGCCGCGCCGTTGAGCGGCATGGGCATTTCCTTTTCGTCATCGCTGTTCGGCCTTGCCGGCTCGCTGATCCTCGGTTTCCTCGACCTGCAATCCAGTCAGGCGCAAAACCGTTTCTACACCGACCTCGAGGACTGGCTGGCATCGACGGTGCGGGAATATACCGGCGAGACCGGCGGCGCTCACGTCGCCGCAGGCGGTGAAATGCAACTCGCCATCGAGCGGCTGCGCTCGACCGTCGAAGAGATGGGCTCGAGCCGCGGCACCACGACAGCGATGGCCAATCTCGCCGACGCCATCCAGGGACTGGTGCAGCACATGCGCGGCGAGCAACAGATGATCCGCGAATGGGCCGACGGCCAGGGCGAACAGAATCGTGAAATCAAGAAGCTGCTGGAGCGGATTGCCGTGCAACCCGAAAGGCACCTGAGCGGAGATCTTTGATGGCGCTGATCCGCCGCCGCAACGATACCGGGTTCAACTACTGGCCGGGCTTCGTCGACGCGCTGTCGACGCTGGTGCTGGCGATCGTGTTCCTGCTCTCGGTATTTCTGGTGGTGCAGTTCTATCTGTCGCAGGAAGTCACCGGCAAGGACAAGGCGCTGGAGCAGCTCAACGCCAAGATCGCCCAGTTGAACGAACTGCTGTCGCTGGAAAAAATCACCCAACTCGACCTGACCGACCAATTGTCCCGGAGCCGCGCGGGATTGGCGACCGCCGAGGCCGAACGCGATCGCGCCAAGGGACTCTACGAGGGGTTGGCTGGCGCCGGCAACGACGCCGCGGGCCGCGCCACCGAACTCAACAAGGCGCTGGACTCCGAAAAGCAGATCTCGGCGCAGGCACTGGCCCAGGTCGAAGTGCTGAACCAGCAGATCAGCGCGCTGCGGCGGCAACTGGCCGCGCTGGAAGCCGCCCTCGACGCTTCGGAGAAGCGCGACAAGGAATCGCAGACCCGCATCTCCGACCTTGGACAACGCCTGAACGTCGCGCTGGCGCAACGGGTGCAGGAACTGTCGCGCTACCGCTCCGAATTCTTCGGACGGCTGCGCAGCATTCTCGGCGACCGGCCCGACATCCGCATTGTCGGCGACCGTTTCGTGTTCCAGTCCGAAGTGTTCTTCGACACCGGCCAGGCCGTCTTGCTGCCGGAAGGAAAAGCCGAACTCGACAAGCTGGCGGACGCGCTCAAAGACCTCGACAAGAAGATTCCCAGCGAGATCGCCTGGGTGCTTCGCGTCGACGGCCATACCGACGTGCGGCCGATTTCCAGCCCGCAGTTCAAATCGAACTGGGAGCTGTCATCGGCGCGCGCCATTTCGGTGGTGCAGTATCTGGTGTCGCTCGGCGTGCCGCCGCAGCGCCTCGTCGCCGCCGGTTTCGCCGAATTCCAGCCGCTCGATCCCGGCACCACCGAGGAAGCCTACAAGCGCAACCGCCGCATCGAACTGAAGCTGACCGAGCGGTAGCTGCCATGTCCTCCCATGGTCTATCATTTCGTCATGGCCGGATTTATTCCGGCCATCCACGTCTGGCGGCGCTCCGAAAAAAAAGACGTGGATGCCCGGGACGCAGGCGAGCGAAGCGACGCCGTTCTTCGAACGGCTATGCCCGGGCATGACGGTGGTGCTCGAATGACGACTTCGTTCCAATTGCGTGCCTATCGCGAGAGCGACGAGGATGCCGCCATCGAATTGTGGCGGCGCACATGGCAACTGGCTTACCCCTCGATCGACTTCGCCGCGCGCGTGGCATGGTGGCGCGAACGCTGGCGCAATGAACTGGTCGCGAACGCCGGCATCGTCGTCGCCGAACAGGCCGGCGCCCTGCTCGGATTCGTCACCATCGACGACAAGGGCTATCTCGACCAACTGGTGGTCGGGCCCGAGCAATGGGGCTCAAAGCTTGCCGATGCGCTGGTCGATGAAGCCAGGCGGCGCTCGCCCTCCGGCGTGACTCTGCTGGTCAACAAGGACAATGCGCGCGCCATCCGCTTCTACGAGCGCAACGGCTTTTCCCATGCCGGCGAGGACGTCAACCCGACCTCGGGTCGTCCGGTGCTGCGGATGCAATGGAAGCCGTAGATTCAGACGTCAGTGCCGGGCGTGACCCGGCAATCCATCATCGAGGGACTCTTCGATGAAGCGGGATGCCCGGATCAAGTCCGGGCATGACGCAACATTTGGCGTTACGCCCCCTCGAACTGCAACCGCGCCAGCCGCGCATACAGTCCATTGGCGGCGACCAGCGAGGCGTGCGTGCCCTGCTCGACGATGTGGCCTTGATCCACCACCAGGATGCGATCGCACGACAGCACCGTTGCGAGACGATGCGCGATCACCAGCGTCGTGCGATGTCGCATCAGTTCTTCCAGCGCGGTCTGCACCAGCGTCTCGGATTCGGCGTCGAGCGACGACGTCGCCTCATCGAGCAACAGCAACGGCGCATCGCGCAGGATGGCGCGCGCAATAGCGATACGCTGGCGCTGACCGCCGGACAGCGTCACGCCGCGTTCGCCGAGTTGCGATTCGAAACCCTGCGGCAGGCGGCGAATGAATTCGCTGGCGTGAGCCAGATCGGCGGCGCGCTCGACCTCGGCATCGGTGGCATCGAGCCGGCCGAAACGGATATTTTCGCGCGCGCTGGCGGCGAACACCACCGACTCCTGCGGCACCAGCGCGATACGTGCCCGCACGGCTTGCGGCGAGGCATCGCGGATCGACACGCCGTCAATCGAAATTTCCCCGGCAGCCGGATCGTAGAAGCGCAGCAGCAGATGAAACAGCGTGCTTTTCCCCGCCCCTGACGGCCCGACGATGGCCACCTTCTCTCCAGCGCGCACCGCAAACGAAATGCCATCGACGACGTTGACCTGCGGCCGCGTCGGATAGGCGAAGCGGACCTTGTCGAATCCGACGTCACCGCGCGCGGGCTCCGGCAATGCGCGAGGATGCGGCGGCGCGACGATCACCGGCTTGACGTTGAGAATTTCGAACAGGCGCTCGGCTGCGCCGGACGCGGCCGAAACCTCGCCCCACACTTCGCTGAGCTGGCCGAGGCCGGCGGCCGCGAACGCCGCATACAACACGAACTGGCCGAGCCGGCCCGGACTGATCTCGCCCACCAGCACGTCATGCGAGCCGACCCACAGGATCACCACGACGCTGGCGAATACAATGAAAATGATGATCGCGGTCAGCATGGCGCGTGCCTGGCTGGAACTGCGCGCCGCTTCGTACGCCTGCTCGACCTCGCCACTGAACCGTGTCGATGCCAGCCGCTCGTTGGTGAAGGCCTGCACGGTGCGGATCGCGCCGACCAGTTCGGAAGCATAGGCGGTCGCATCCGCCAGCGTATCCTGCGCATTGCGCGACAATCGCCGCACCCAGCGCCCGAACGCCACCAGCGGCAGCACGATCAACGGAATTGCCGCCAGCACGAAGCCCGACAATTTCGGGCTGGTCACCACCATCATCGAGGCCGCGCCGACGAACAGCACCAGGTTGCGCAGCGCGATCGATACCGACGAGCCGACCGCCGATTTGATCTGGGTGGTGTCGGCGGTGAGCCGCGAGATCAGTTCGCCGCTACGCGATGAGTCAAAAAATGTCGGCGACAACGACACAAGATGCGCGAACACGTCGCCGCGCAGATCGGCGACGATGCGGTCGCCGAGCGTCGTCACCAGATAGAACCGCAGCGCGCTGGCGCCGGCCAGCACCGCGACCACCGCGAGCATGACGCTGAAATAGCTGTTGATCATCGCGATGCCTTCGGGACTGAACCCGAAGTCGATCATCCGGCGCACGGCAATCGGGACCACCAGCGTGGTCAGCGCAGCAACGATCAGGGCGACCAGCGCCAGCATGGCCCTGCCGCGATAGCGCCCGACGTAAGGCATCAGCGCCAGCAGCGGCCGCAACCGCCGGCCACCATCCTTTGTCCGGGAAACGTCAGCCCGTGCCGGCTTGAGTTCCGCCTGTCCCGAAAGCTCCGCGATCGTCGCGGCGTCGAGCGGCAATGCAACCGCTGCGGCCTGCCGCTTGTCCTCATGCCGTTCCGCAGGACTCATCATCGATACCATCGCTATTGATCCGGCTGAAATAGGCCGATCTCGCCCGGCTGGCAAATTGCGTCCAGCGCCGGTCGTCGAACGCTTGTCTCGGCGGCCCGGCTGCGTTATAGAGCGCCGCAAATCCCGTACGTTGATCAATCGCAATGAAGGCGCTGGGCGCGCCAGAGGATCTCCCATGAAAGCCGAAATTCACCCGGATTATCATAACATTACGGTTGTGATGACCGACGGCACCGAATATCAGACCCGGTCGACCTGGGGCAAGGAAGGCGACAAGCTGAACCTCGATATCGACCCGAAATCGCACCCGGCGTGGACCGGCGGCACCCAACAGCTGCTCGACCGGGGTGGCCGTGTATCGCGCTTCCAGAAGAAGTTTTCGGGCTTCCTCAAGAAGGATTGAGCCTTTCGCTGGCTCCCGGCATGACGGCTCCGGCCGAACGCCCGATCTCCGATCGCAAAAAAGGCCCCTGCAACCGCCGGGGCCTTTTTCATGGGTCCTTGAAATTGACGGGTCTTGAAGTTCTCGGGCCTTGAAGCAGAAAGCGGCCCGGCAATCAGCCGATCTGACGCTCGAATGCGTCGCGCAAGCGATTCAATTGCGGCGCCAGCGGGTTACCGACGGCGGCCCGCTCCGTCAGCGGCGAATGGATGGTCGCGTCGAGCCGGCGCACCTTGGCCTGCAACGCCATTGAGCGTGCGATCAGTTCTTGCAATTGCAACGGCAGTTTAATCAGCATGTCCTCCGCGCCAGGCTCGGCGGCGCTGAGCTTGACCTTGGTTTTCTCGCGATTGGCCTGCATCAGGGTCATCTCGCCCTCTTTCACCGCGCGGTGCAGCAAAAGCCATGACGCCAACTGCATCAGGCGGGTGGTGAGGCGCATGCTCTCGGTCGCATAGGTCAGGCCGACCGCGCGTTCGAGCGCCTTGGCCTCGTTGCGGCCCTCGCCATCCAGATAGGCGGCGGTTTCCTCGACGAGATCCATGCCTTCGCGGAACAGGCTCCCAAAGGCCGCCGAATTGGTGAGCCGTTCACTGAATTCGACAAGGGCTGCCTCGCCCGACGAACGATCCGACATGATAAACGCCTCACGCTACCTGTTACATGACGGTCAAGCCTGTGACTCGACCTCCATCAGCCGCGACCGTGGTCTGGTCATTAACGCTTTGCCGTTGCGCGGTCTCCCGCCCCACTCACAACGCACCAAATGATCCAAAGCCCGATCGGCTTATGATGAACAAATCATTACGCCCCGGCCCACAGGAGTCCAGCCGGCGCCCGATGAAACAGGGAATATGGTTTCCACGCCCGGCGACGAACCGGACGGAACAAAAAAAAGCCGCCGTTGCCGGCGGCTTAAAGTTAATAACAGGGAGGCGTCAAACAGAGTGGACAGGAGCCACTCGGTGTCCAAAGAAAGGACGATAGAGTCATATTCCAGAAGGCTTAATGGTTCGTAAATGAATCGTTTTGTTCAGATTCTGTTTGCCATGTCGGCCATTGACCGAGGTCAAATCCGCACCCCGCGCATGGCGTCCCGCATCGGTCAACGACCTACAGTTTTGACGACAATTCAATGACGCTGCGAACATCCCTCACCCCTCGCGGGAGAGGCAGGTCTCGCGCGGGCGAGAAACCGGGCGAGCAGCTTTCGATAACGACCTCACCCCTCATCCGGCGCGGACTCGTCCATATCACCACGCGACACGTCACCTTCTCACGCAACACGTCACCTTCGCCCCCGCAAGGGCAGACGCAAGAAGTTGTCGCCTCACCCTTTGTCGTCGCCTCACCCCATATCAAGACTTGAAGAAGCTGTTGGCGGCGTCTTTCGAGGCCTGCTTCTTCGCCATCGCTTGCCGAAGCCGCTCGATCTCCGCCGTCATGAGCGCGATGCGCTCGCCGAGTTCCTCGACCGACAGCATCGACAGATCCTGACCGATCTCGTGGCTGATCTTTCGGCGCGGCTTGTCATCGTCATCCATTGCCATCGTTGACATCCTCATCGCATTGCATTCGATGCCCGTCTGGTCCGCGGACCGCCAGAGTTGCCAGCCCGGACACGGCTGTCTTATCAAAGAGCATCATCCGCCCCTGCTTCGAGGACTTCCCATGGAAAAGCTGCCCACGCAAATGACCGTCATCGGCATCAGCAAGCCTGGTGGCCCCGAAGTCCTCATTCCCGAAACCCGCGCGGTGCCGACACCCGGCGCCAACGAAATCCTGATCAAGGTTGCCGCCGCGGGCGTCAACCGGCCCGACATCTCGCAACGCTCCGGCAGTTATCCGCCGCCGCCCGGCGCCAGCGACCTTCCCGGCCTGGAAATTGCCGGCGAAGTCGTCGCGCTCGGCGCGGGCGCCCACAAGCACAAGATCGGCGACAAGGTGATGTCGCTGGTGGCCGGCGGCGGCTACGCCGAATATTGCATTGCGCCGGATCTTCACGCCATCACGGTGCCGGATGCGCTGTCGCTCACCGAAGCCGGCGCCATTCCGGAAACCCTGATGACGGTGTGGCACAACGTTTTCGAGCGCGGCGGCCTGAAAGCCGGCGAGACGCTGCTGATCCATGGCGGCTCGTCGGGCATCGGCACCATGGCGATCCAGCTGGCGAAAGCGTTCGGCGCCAAGGTGATCGTCACCGTCGGTTCACAGGACAAGGCCGACGCCTGCCTCAAGCTCGGCGCCGACCACGCCATCAACTACAAGTCGCAGGATTTCGTTGCCGTCAGCCGCGAATTCACCGGTGGAACCGGCCCGAACCTGATTCTCGACATGGTCGGCGGCGAATATGTCGAGAAGAATTACGACGCCGCGGCGGTCGACGGCCGCATTGTCCAGATCGCATTCCTGGGTGGCCCGAAGTCGACGGTCAATTTCGCCAAGCTGATGGTCAAGCGTCTGGTCCACACCGGATCGACATTGCGACCACGCACGGTTGCGGACAAAGCGGCGATGGTCGCCGCGATCGAGGCCAAGGTGCTGCCGCTGCTGCGTGCTGGCAAGGTAAAGCCTTTGATCGACAGCACCTTTCCGCTCCGTAACGCGGTCGATGCACACCGCCGGATGGAAACGAGTCAACATATTGGCAAAATTGTGTTGATGGTTTGACGTGCCGGGCACGACCGGAAAGCCTTTGAATTCCCTTGCATCCGTGGCATTTATCCCGATCGTGGGGTGACGAGGTCGGGAAGGTGCGGGAGTTGATCTCCGACACCATCGCCACCCGTGTCCGATTCCCGCCCGCGCAACGCTGTTACCGCTCTACGGCGTCGTCCAACGTGGAGACTTGAGATTGCGTCCGATCAGGTTTCTTGCGCTGCTCGCGCTCGGCCTCGCGCTGGCGACTTCAACGACACCGGCGCGCGCCGTTGACGCCGTGAGCGTTCGCAGCGACGCGCCTGCCATCGACCTCACCGCGGTCCTCGATCATCAGCACAGCGACACCGACCGCATCCAGGTTTCCACTGCACCCGGGACCGACGGCATCGTCCGCCGCATCGAGGTGCGCGCCCGCGAGGGTGGCCAGAACTGGGTGGTGTTCGCGCTCGCCAACAACACCGACGATCAGCTCGACCGGTTGATCGTCGCGCCGCATTACCGCATCGTATCCTCGGGATTGATGTGGCCCGACCTCGGGCTGTCGCGCATCGCCACCATCACGCCCTCGACCGGCGATCGCCCGGAACGGCAAGACAATCCCACCGCCGACGTTTTCCGCATCACGCTCGATCCCGGCGCGGTCATCACCTTCGTTGCCGAACTGCGCACCGACAAACTGCCGCAGCTCTACCTGTGGGAGCCCGACGCCTACAAGGACAAGGTCAATTCGTTCACGCTGTATCAGGGCATCGTCATCGGCATCTCGGGATTGCTGGCGCTGGTGCTGACCATCCTGTTCGTGGTCAAGGGCAGCATCATGTTTCCCGCCGCCGCCGCGCTGGCATGGGCGGTGCTGGTCTATATCGGCGTCGATTTCGGCTTCTGGGGCAAGGTGCTGGATATGTCGGCCGGCGCCGAACGAATCTGGCGCGCCTCGGGCGAGGCGATCCTCGCGGCAACGCTGCTGGTGTTCCTGTTCGCCTATCTCAACCTCAATCGCTGGCACGTCCGTTACTCGCACATCACGCTGGGCTGGCTCGCCTTCCTCGGCTCTCTGGTGGCGCTGGCGTTGTTCGATCCCGCCGTCGCCTCCGGCATCGCCCGCATTTCGCTGGCGATGATCGCGGTGTTCGGCTTTGCGCTGATCGTCTACCTTTCGATGCACGGCTTCGATCGCGCCGTGCTGCTGATCCCGACCTGGTTCCTGCTGGTGGTGTGGGTCATCGCCGCCGGCATGACGGTCGAAGGCAGCGTCACCAACGACATCGTCGGCCCGGCGCTGCTCGGCGGCCTGGTGCTGATCGTCATGCTGATCGGCTTCACGGTGATGCAACACGCCTTCGCGGGCGGCGCGGCCGGCGGCATCGTTTCCGACGTCGAGCGCCGCGCGCTGGCGCTGACCGGCTCCGGCGACCTGATCTGGGACTGGGACGTAGCCGCCGACAAGGTGTTCACCAGCCCCGAAACCGAAACGCTGCTCGGACTGAAACGCGGCACGCTCGAAGGCGCCGCCGCCGCATGGCTGGAAGTGCTGCATCCGCTCGATCAGGACCGCTTCCGCGCAGCCCTCGACAGCGTGCTCGATCAACGGCGCGGCCGCCTTGTGCAAGACTTCCGGCTGCGCACGGCGGACGGCCATTTCATGTGGTTCTCGCTGAAAGCCCGCCCGGTCGTCGGCTCCGACGGCGAGGTGCTGCGGGTGATCGGGACGCTGACCGATGTCACCGACATCAAGAACGCCGAGGAGCGGCTGCTGCACGACTCGGTCAACGACAACCTCACCGGCCTGCCGAACCGGAAGCTGTTCCTCGACCGGCTGGCGAGCCTCACCAACTTCACCAAGTCGGTGCCGACGTTGCGGCCGACCGTCATGGTGATCGATCTCGACCGCTTCAAGCAGGTCAACGACTCCGTCGGCATCGCGGTCGGCGACTCGATCCTGCTGACGCTGGCGCGGCGGCTGACCCGCATCCTCAAGCCTCAGGACACGCTGGCGCGCCTTGGCGGCGACCAGTTCGGGCTGATCCTGATGTCGGAGCAGGATGCCGGCCGCATCACCGCATTCGCCGAAACCATCCGCAAGACCATCCGCGCGCCCATCGCCTTCAACGACCGCGAAATCTTCCTGACCGCCTCCATCGGCCTGGCGCTGAGCGATCCGCAGACGCCGCCGAGCGAGGACATCGTCAAGGACGCCGAACTGGCGATGTACCACTCCAAGCGGATCGGCGGCGACCGCATCGACGTCTACAAACCGGCGATGCGATCCCGCAAGGTCGATCGCCTGACGCTGGAATCGGAATTGCGCCGCGCCATCGAGCACGAGGAAATCACCATCCTCTATCAGCCGATCGTGCGGCTGGAAGATCGCTCCATCGCCGGCTTCGAAGCACTGGCGCGCTGGGATCATCCGAAGCTCGGGCGCATGTCGCCGATCGAATTCATCTCGATTGCCGAACAAAGCGGCCTGATTATCGATCTCGGCATGTTCGTGATGGATCAGGCGGCGCGGCAGCTCAGCGTCTGGCAACGCGCACTGCGCTCGTCGCGCGCGCCGATCTTCGTCAGCGTCAACGTCTCGTCGCGGCAGTTGTTGCGGCACGATCTGATTCACGACATCCGCACCGTGTTGTCCCGTTCATCGATTGCCCGGGGCACGCTGAAGCTCGAATTGACCGAATCGCTGGTGATGGAGAATCCCGAGCATGCCGCCCAGATGCTGGTGCGCATCCGCGAACTCGGCGTCGGCCTGTCGCTGGACGACTTCGGCACCGGGCATTCGTCGCTGGCCTACCTGCAACGCTTCCCGTTCGACACGATCAAGATCGACCAGTCATTCGTGCGCACGACAAGCCGCGGCACCCGTCCGGTGATCCTGAAATCGATCATCGCGCTGGCGCACGATCTCGGCATGGATGTCGTCGCGGAGGGCGCGGAGACCGATTCCGACGCGGTGGAGCTTTATCAACTGGGTTGCGAATACGCCCAGGGCTTCGCGTTCGGCGAACCGATGGATACCGAGACCGCGATGCGGCTGTTGACCGAGGAACGGCTCGAAACCGCGCATTAACCTCAGTATCCGCCGTCATGCGCGGGCATAGCCATTCGAAGAACGGCGTCGCTGCCACTCGCCTGTGACCCGTGCATCCATCAAACAAGAAAGAGTCGTTTCAAGAGGATGGATTACCGGGTCAAGCCCGGCAATGACGTCGCGGCATGTTGCGTCAAAAGCAGAAAGTTTCTGAATCGCCCGCAATCAATTCACGCGTGTCCCGCCGCATTCGACAGCGTGCCGGGATCGATGCCGATCTTGCGCAACGCCCGGCCGTATTTGTCTTCCGCGTCGGCGCCGAACACCAGGTCGGGATCGGCCTCGCAATGCAGCCAGCCATTGCCTTGAATCTCGGATTCAAGTTGTCCGGGCGCCCAGCCGGCATATCCCAGCGCCAGAATGGCGTGGCGCGGGCCTGACCCCGCGGCTATCGCCTTCAGGATATCGAGCGTCGCCGTCAGGCAGATATCGTCGTCGATCGGCAGCGTCGCGTCCTGGATGAAAAAGTCGCTCGAATGCAGCACAAAGCCGCGCCCGGTCTCAACCGGCCCGCCCTTCAGGATTTTCATCGATTCGGCGTTCTCGGGCAGCTTGATCTGATCGGATTCGGCGATGATCTGCAGTTGCACCAGCAGTTCGGGGAAATCGATGCTGCCGGCCGGACGATTGACGATGATTCCCATCGCACCTTCGGGGGAATGCGCGCACAGGTAGATCACCGAGCGCGCGAAGCGTTCATCTTCCATCACCGGCATCGCGACCAGCAACTGGCCGTCGAGGTAGCCACCGTTTTCCTCGACGACGCCCGCTGCCTTGCGCCGACCGACTTTCGCAGTTTTGCTTGCGGGGCTGGTTTTGCTTGCAGGGTTCATGGCTTTAAAACCTCGCTTTGGCCTTTATCCTGATATTGGGTGCCACGCCTGTCAATCAACCGTTCGACCGTCGCGTGAATTCGACGCGCCGGGCCGGATTTGGCTTGCAGTCCACCGGATCACACGCAATTCAATGGCTCAGCCGACCGCATATCTGTAAAGACGTCTCATGGTTGCAATAGTTCCCTTCCGTTTCGCTGCGGGATTCGCCGCGAGTTTCCTGACCCTGGCCGTCGCCACTGCGGCGTCCGCGCAGGACGCTTCGGCGTGGGTGCAGGACGATCATTCGGCGGTTCGCCTGCTCGCGGGGTCGCGCAGCGGCGCGGTGCTGCTCGGCGGTATCGCTTTCCGCATGCAACCGGGCTGGAAAACCTACTGGCGCACGCCGGGCGATTCCGGCGTGCCGCCGCATTTCGACTTTTCGAAATCGGACAACGTCGAAGCGGTTACGGTGTTGTGGCCGGCGCCACAGCAATTTCCCGACGGCGCGGGCGGCACGTCGCTGGGATACAAAAATCAGGTCGTGCTGCCGCTGCGGATTGTCGTCAAGGCAAGCGACAAACCCGTGACGCTGCGCATGGCATTGCATTATGCGGTGTGTGACAAATTGTGCATTCCGGTCGAGGCCAAGACCGAACTTCCCTTCATCAGCGTCGCCAGCACCGAGGACGGCGCACTCGCGGCGGCGCTCGATACGGTTCCGAAGCCCGCCAACATCGGCGACCCCAACCCGCTGACAATTCGCGACGTCCGGCGCAACGGTCAATCCGATGTCTTCGTCGATGTCGTCGCGCCGGATACCCAGGACGTTCATCTGTTTGTCGAAGGCCCGACGCCGGATTGGGCGTTGCCGACGCCGAAGCAGATCGACAGCGGATCGAACAGCCTGAAGCGCTTCGCTTTCGCGCTCGACGGCCTGCCTCCCGGCGCACGCCCGGAAGGCGCGGCACTGAAGCTGACGCTGGTCGGCAGCAATCGCGCCTACGAGTTCAATATCAACCTCGACTGACACCCGCGGAGCGCCGGCACTCCGGCGTCCAACCGAATCTTAACGAATGGTTGCTAAGCCGGACCCTTGATCGCGCGCCTCTCGCGCGACATGAGGTATTCGCTTTGGCGGTGATGGAAACCCGGCCCCAATCAGCGACATGGCGCGCCAGGACTGTCGCGCGATGGCGCGCCGCATTGGGCGGCTCCTCGGAAGCCTCGGTGACAAATCGGCTCGCCGGCACCATCTTCGCTATTCGCGTCATCAGCGCCGCAATCGCCTATCTCGCGCAAATCCTGCTGGCGCGCTGGATGGGCGGCTCCGAATACGGCATCTACGTCTACGTGTGGACCTGGGTGTTGCTGCTGGGCAGCCTGCTCGATTTCGGCATCTCGACGTCGGCGCAGAAAATCATTCCGGAATATCGCACGAGCGGCCAGCTCGCCTTGCTGCGCGGCTTCCTGTCCGGCAGCCGATGGATGACGTTCGGCATTTCCAGCATCGCTTCGCTGCTGCTCGCCGGCATCATTCGCCTGATCTCGCCGCTGATCGATCCGGCGAGCGTGGTCCCGCTCTATATCGGCTGCCTCACATTGCCGGCGTTCGTCGTCGCCAATACGCAGGACGGCATCGCCCGTTCGTATGACTGGATGCGGCTCGGACTGATGCCGCAATTTATCGTCCGGCAGGCGCTGATCATCGGCTTCACCGCTGGCGCCGTCGCGCTCGGCTTCCATCTCGGCGCCACGGCCGCCATGCTTGCCAGCGTCGCCGCGGTGTGGATCGCGATGATCGGCCAGATGGTCGTTCTCAACCGGCGCCTCAGCCAGCTTCACGACGCGGCCGGCCCGAAGACCTACGATACGCGCAGCTGGCTCGCCACCTCGCTGCCGATCCTGATGGTGGAAGGCTTCTACCTGCTGTTGAGCTACACCGACATTCTGATGCTGCAGCAATTCTCAACATCGCAAGAAGTCGGCGTCTATTATGCAGTCGTCAAAACGCTGGCGCTGGTGTCTTTCATTCACTACGCGATGTCGGCGACCACGGCACATCGCTTCACTGAATATTACGTCACGGGAGACCGCGAACGCCTCGCCGCCTATGTCGCGCACGCCATCAAATGGACGTTCTGGCCCTCGCTCGCCGCGACGCTCGCGCTGCTGGCGATCGGCAAGCCGCTGCTGTGGCTGTTCGGCCCAAACTTCGTCGACGGCTACGGCATCATGTTCGTCGCCGCAATCGGCCTCGTGGTGCGCGCCGCCATCGGCCCGGTCGAACGGCTGCTCAACATGGTCGGGCAGCAGAATATCTGCGCGCTCGCCTATGCGCTGGCGTTCGTGATGAACCTCGGGCTCTGCATCGTCCTGATTCCGCGCTTCGGCGGCTACGGCGCGGCGGCGGCGACGTCCACCGCGCTGACATTCGAGACCGTGCTGCTGTTCTGGATCGTCCGCCGTCGCCTCGGCCTGCACGTTCTGGCGTTCGGCAAACGGCGAACTGTGTAACGGAGAGCGACCTTTCAGATGTCGTCCCCGCGCGGGCGGGGATCCGTAACCACCAACGCCTCGATCCACAAGAGGCGGTTGCCGCTCCGCTATCAGGCAAGTCCGCGCCGCAGGGTCCCGGCCTTCGCCGGGACGACCTGCAAAACGTCGCGAGCCTCGCCTACGCCGCGGTCCAGCCGCCATCGATCGACAGGTTGGCGCCGGTGATCTGGTTGGCATCATCGCTGCACAGATAGACCGCGAGGGCTGCGACCTGTTCCGAAGTGACGAACTCCTTGGTCGGCTGCGCCTGCAACATCACGTCCTTGATGACCTGTTCCTTGGTCATGTTGCGCGTTTTCATGGTGTCGGGGATCTGCTTCTCCACCAGCGGCGTCCAGACGTAACCGGGGCTGATGCAATTGCAGGTGATCTTGTGGGTCGCAAGCTCCAGCGCCACCGTCTTGGTCAGGCCGGCGATGCCGTGCTTGGCCGAGACATAGGCCGACTTGAAGGGCGAGGCCACCAGCGAATGCGCCGACGCGGTATTGATGATGCGGCCCCAGCCGCGCTTCTTCATGCCGGGCACGGCGGCGCGAATGCCGTGAAACGCCGATGACAAGTTGATGGCGATGATGGCGTCCCACTTCTCGATCGGGAAATCCTCGACCGGCGAGACGAACTGGATGCCGGCATTGTTGACCAGCACATCGACCGAGCCGAATGTCGTTTCACCCAGCGCCACCATCGCGGCTATTTCCGCGGGCCTGGTCATGTCGGCCGGCGAATGCACCGCCTTTACCTTGAAATCCGACTCGATACCGGCGCGTTCCTTCTCGATGTCCTCCGGCTTGCCCATGCCATTCAGCACGATATTGGCGCCCGCTTTGGCCATCGCCCGCGCATAGGCCAGTCCGATGCCGCTGGTCGAACCGGTGATGACCGCCGTCTTGCCTGTCAATGTTCCCATGTCATGTACTCCTGTCTGAATTCAATTTGCCATGCGGCCGTTGCGCAGCGATGCGCTCTTCTTCGGCGGTGAGATCGTAAGTCACCATGGTCTCGCCATTCTGCGGCTGCTCCAGCCAATCCTTGTGACGCATCGACTTGTCGACGTCGTGCTCGCCGGACGACCAGTGCTCCAGCATGGTGAGGCGGGAGAAGTCGTAGTCCTTCGACGAGCCATGATAGTTTTTCTGGCGGTAGATCAGGTGCACCACCGTGACGGTGTTTTCCTTCGCCGCCTTGTCGAGGAATTTGACCGACGGATCGCCTTTCAGATTCTCCGGCAGCTTCGAGATCAGATCGCGCACGGCCTTTCGCGCGTTATGGATCTTCTTGTTCTGATCGGTATTCAATCGCGTGCGGCTGGAATAGCGGATGTCCTTCTCGCGCTCGGCCGCCTCCTGCATCGTCGTCGGTATCGGTCCCCGCGCGCTGAACAGATCGGCCTGGAAAACCAGAAGATCGGCCGTGACCTCCTGATCGAGCACATAGTCGAGCGGTGTGTTGGATGCGATGCCGCCGTCCCAGTAGTATTCGCCGTCGATTTCGATCGGCGGAAAGCCGGGCGGCAACGCGCCGGACGCCATGATGTGCTCCGGGTGGATTTCCTGCCGGTCATTGTCGAAATAAACGAAATTTCCGGTCGCGACGTTGACGGCGCCGACGCTCAATCGCGTTGTCCTGGAATTGATACGATCGAAATCCACCAGCCGCTCCAGCGTCGTGCGGAGCGGTGCGGTGTCGTAATAGCTCAACCCGACGGGCGAGGCCGACGGCCAGAACTGCATCGGCGGAAAGCGTGGCGTGAAGAAGCCGGGCACGCCGAAGGTGGCGACGGCCGCCGCGCTGGTCTCGTTGAACACCGACCGGACATAGTCATTGGGCAGTTGCGGACGCCATGGCACCGGCGCCGAGACCATGTCCCAGAATTCCCTGAGCCGTTCTATGCGTTTTTCACGCGGATTGCCGGCGATGATCGCGGCGTTGATGGCGCCGATCGAGATGCCCGCGATCCACACCGGCTCGAAGTCGTGACGGCAGAGCGCCTGATAGGCACCGGCCTGATAGGAGCCCAGCGCGCCGCCGCCCTGCAGAACCAGCACCTTGCGGGCCTGCGCCGGGGTTGCGGAATGGGGGCTATCGGAGGGGGGCATCAGGAGCAGCCGGGGCAATCGTTTCAAGAATGCGTTGCAGCGTGACGCCAGTTCTGTACCACGTCAATCGACGAAATTATGACCGCCGTCACGCCAAAGTGACCCGGCGCGGTGCGCTACTTCTCGTCGGTCGAGGCCAGGATCAACGTCCAGAAAACCTTGTACTTGGTATTCGGCGCATAGGTCGCCGCGATCCCCAGCTTGTTGACGCCCTTGTGCAGCATGTTGGCCCGGTGCGGCGGCGAATCGCGCCAGCCGGAGAACGCTTCAGCGAGCGTATGATACCCCGCCGAGATGTTTTCGACCGCGACGGTGGCGGGATAGCCGGCGGCATTCAGGCGCTTGCCGAGGCTGCCTTTGACATCGTGATCGAGCTTGTTGCGGCTCGCCATGGCCATCGCCTGGGTTTCCGCAGCCTTCATCAATTCCGGATCGACGGTTACAGCGCCGAGCCCATTGTTGCGCCGATACCCCGAAATCATCGACGCCGCCGTCGCCGCATCCACCTTGGCGCCGCCATGGGCCATGCTGAGATAGAAGGCCGGCTGCTCGATCGGCGGCTCGGTATTGGCTCCGCATCCACACAACAACAAAAGCCCGGTGATGGCGAAAGCCGGCCGCAACATGGCGATACCCCCAAGATGAGGTCCGTTTGTTGCACACCAACCATGGCTGAAAGGTGAACGGCGGCATTTTTCCGCCCGGCAATCACGTCAGGGGTCGCGCGCCTTATGCGGAAAATATCCGGAACCGCCGGGGCTGCAATTCGACCACCTCGCCGAGCTTGAGCTGACGGTCGCGCGGCGTATCGATCTCGATCAACGTTTCGCTGCCGCCGGCCGACACCGCGATATCGGCGCGCTGAATTGCGCCGAAAGTCCGCACATGACGAACCGCGCCACGCAGCCCGATACCTTCCGACGCGACCTGCATGTCGTGGCGGCGGACGAACAGGTTCGACGGTCCGGGCCCCGCACCATTGGCGGCAATATCGAGCGGCTGATCGCCGATCCAGACCCGCCCTTCGCAAACGTTGACCGGCAGCACGATCGACTCGCCGATGAAGCCATGCACGAACGCGCTCGCCGGCCGGTCATAAACCTCGCCCGGCGTTCCGACCTGCTCGATCCTGCCCTTGTCCATCACCACCACGCGGTTGGCGACCTCCAGCGCCTCTTCCTGATCGTGGGTGACGAACACCGAGGTGACGTTGATCTCCTCGTGCAGCGAGCGCAGCCAGCGACGCAATTCCTTGCGCACCTTGGCGTCGAGCGCGCCGAACGGCTCATCAAGCAGCAGGATTCGCGGCGCGATGGCGAGCGCGCGCGCCAGAGCAATGCGCTGGCGCTGCCCGCCGGACAATTGACTCGGGTAACGGTCGGACAGCCAGTCGAGCTGCACCAGATCGAGCAGTTCCTTGACGCGAGCCCGAATGCCGGCCTCGTCCTTGCGAACCGCGCGCGGCTGCACGCGCAGGCCGAACGCCACGTTCTCGAACACCGTCATGTGGCGAAACAGCGCGTAGTGCTGAAACACGAAGCCGACCTGGCGTTCGCCCGCGCCGCGCGTCAATGCGTTCTCGCCGTCGAAGGAGACCTCGCCGTGATCCGGCCAATCCAGCCCGGCGATGATCCGCAGCAGGGTGGTCTTGCCGGACCCGGACGGACCGAGCAGCGCCAGCAATTCGCCGTCGGCGATCTTCAAGTCGACGTCGTCTAGCGCCGTGAAGGCTCCGAATTTCTTTACGATATTCTTCAGTTCAATCGTCACGCGGTTGCAGCCCTTCATCGAGATGTCGCTCAAGAACCGTCTTTGCTATCAGCGTGATCAAGGCCAGCATCGCCAACAGCGAAGCGATCGCAAAAGCCGCTACGAACTGATATTCATTATACAGGATTTCAACCAGCAGCGGCATGGTGTTGGTTTCGCCGCGAATATGCCCGGACACCACCGAGACCGCGCCGAACTCGCCCATCGCGCGCGCATTGCACAGCAACACACCATACAACACGCCCCACTTGATGTTCGGCAGCGTGACGCGGAAAAAGGTCTGCAATCCTGACGCGCCCAGCGAGAGCGCGGCTTCCTCCTCCAGCGTGCCCTGCTCGTGCATCAGCGGAATAAGCGCGCGCGCGACGAACGGGAACGTCACGAAGGTCGTGGCCAGCGCGATGCCGGGCACCGCGAACAGGATGCGGATATCGTGGCTCTGCAACCACGGGCCAAAATATCCTTGCGCGCCGAACAGCAGCACGAACACCAGACCGGAAATCACCGGGCTGACCGAGAATGGCAGATCGACAAGCGTGATCAGGAACGTCTTGCCGGGAAACTCGAACTTGGCGATCGCCCATGCCGCGATCAATCCGAACACCAGATTGAGGCCGACCGAAATCGCCGCCACGATCAACGTCAGCTTGATGGCCGAAACGGCTTCCGGCTCGGCCAATGCCGCGAGATAGGCCACCGCGCCCCTCGAGAAGGCTTGCGCAAAGACGATCAACAGCGGCAGCACGACGAAAACAGTCAAAAACAAAACCGTCAGCGCAATGATTATCGTGCGCACCAGCCGCGGTTCGCTGCGCACATCCGCTTTCGCCGGACGCCATGAAAGCTGGCCATCGGTCATCGCATCGTCTCCTAATACGCCGGCACGCGGGTCTGCGCCCAGCGCTGAAGGCGGTTGACGATGAAGATCACCAGAAACGACGCCAGCAGCATCACCACCGCAATCGCGGTCGCATCAGCGTAGCGGAACTCCGACAGGCGAATGACAATCAGGAGCGGCGCGATCTCCGAGACGTTGGGCAGGTTGCCGGCGATGAAGATCACCGAACCGTATTCGCCGATGGCGCGGGCGAAGGCCAGCGCGAAGCCGGTCAGCAGCGCCGGCGTGAGGCTCGGCACAATGACCCTGGAAATGGTGTGCCAGCGATTAGCGCCGAGGCTGGCGGCAGCTTCCTCGATCTCGACATCGAGATCGATCAACACCGGCTGAACCGTGCGCACCACGAACGGAATGCCGATGAACACCATCGCGACGAAAATGCCGAGCGGCGTGAACGCGACCTTGATGCCGAGTTCGGCGAGCGGCGCGCCGAGCCAGCCTTTCTGCGCGAACAGCGAGGTCAGTGCGATGCCGGCCACCGCCGTCGGCAACGCAAACGGAATATCGACAATGGCATCGAAGATACGCCGGCCCGGAAAGCGATAACGCACCAGCGCCCAGACGATGATCGCGCCCATCACCAGATTGACCAGCGCCGCGGCGAACGAAAGGCCGAACGAAATCTTCAGCGCATGGAGCGTGCGCCGGCTGGTGACGATCGCGATGAACTGATCGAGGCTCAGTTCGAACGTCTTGAGAAACAGGCCCGCGAGCGGAATCAGGATGATGATCGAAAGCCACGTCAGCGTCAGTCCCATGGTGAGACCGAACCCCGGCAGGGTGTTTCGTCGCCCCGCACCTGCGTTCACGATGCCCTCATCTTTCCGTTATGCTGGATCAGTTCTTGTAGATCTGATCGAACACACCGCCTTCGCTGAAATGCTTCTTCTGCGCCTGCGTCCAGCCGCCGAACACGTCATCGATCGTAAAAAGCTCAACCTTGGCGAAAGAGGATTCGTATTTCCGGGCGACGTCCGGATCGCGCGGCCGATAGGAATTGCGCGCGGCAATCTCCTGCCCCTCCGGGGTGTACCAGTATTTCAGATAAGCCTCCGCCACCGCCCGGGTTCCCTTCCTGTCGGCGACTTTATCGACGATGGCGACCGGTGGCTCAGCAAGAATCGACGTCGGGGGTGCGACAATTTCGAACTTGTCTTTCCCGAACTCCCTCTGCGCGAGAAACGCTTCATTTTCCCACGCCAGCAACACGTCGCCGACGCCGCGCTCCACGAACGTGACCGTCGAGCCGCGCGCGCCGGTATCGAGCACCGGCACGTTCTGATAGATGTCCCCGACGAATTTCCTCGCGCCATCCTCGGAGCCGAATTTCTTCAGCGCGTAACCCCAGGCCGCGAGATAATTCCAGCGTGCGCCGCCCGACGTTTTCGGATTCGGCGTGATGACGCTGACACCGGGCTTGATCAGGTCGTCCCAATCCTTGATGCCCTTCGGGTTTCCCTTGCGCACCAGAAACACAATCGTCGACGTATAGGGCGACGAATTCTGCGGCAGGCGTTTCTGCCAGTCGGCCGCCAGCAATCCCTTGCCGGCGATCGCATCGATATCGTAGGCCAGCGCCAGCGTAACGACATCCGCCTGCAGGCCGTCGATCACCGAACGCGCCTGCGAACCGGAACCGCCGTGCGACTGCTTGATCTCGACGCTTTTGCCGGTTTCCTTCTGATAGGCCGCGGCAAATGCCTTGTTGAAATCGACATAGAGTTCGCGCGTCGGATCGTAGGATACATTGAGCAACGAAACATCGGCCGCGAATGCCGGGCTCGCCAATAGCAGCGAGGCCGCGGCGAGAAACGTACGACGATACATTTCGATCTCCGTTCATGTGACGGCAAGATTGCCGTCCGGCAGCGCTTTACAACCTGTTGAATGACGCGCGCCGAGTCAACGAAACGGCTTTTCAATGTTTGTCGCGGCGCAGAGGCTATGTGCTACGAAGCCTTCGTCGTATGGATACCGCATTCCGTCTTGGCGCGACCGCGCCAGCGGCCGGCGCGCGCATCCTCGGTGTCATCGCTGCGCGAGGTGCATGGCATGCAGCCGACCGAACGGAATCCCGACGCCAGCAACGGGTGCGGCGGCAACTTCGCCAGCGCATAGATCGCTTCGATCTCCGCGCGCGAGACGTTGGCGAACGGATTGAACTTCAGCCGCGCGCCATCATCCTCGACGACCGGGATAGCCGCGCGCGCGCCACCCTGAAAGCGCTTGCGGCCATTGACCCACGCTGTGAACGGCTGAAGCGCGCGCATCAGCGGCTCGACCTTGCGGATTCGGCAGCAGGCATCCGGATCGGAGAACCATAGGTCACGATCCGGATCGTGGCGCGCCAGATCCTGTTCGAGCGGCTGGATCGAGCGCACGTCGCGCAATCCCAGCGTCGCGATCAGCGTGTCGCGATAGGCCAACGTTTCCTCGAACAACCAACCGGTATCGAGGAAGATCACCGGGATCGCCGGATCGACATCGGCCATCACCTTCAGCAATGCGGCGGATTCGGTGCCGAACGACGACACCACGGCGAGATGCTCGCGACCTACGCTGCGCAACGCCGTGGCGATCACTTCGGCCGGTGACGCGCCCGTCAATTCGTCGGCAAGGCGCGCCGCGGTCGTTACGACATTCGCTTCATCGGTCGCGGATGCGGATTCAAGCAAGGAGGTCATTCGGCAGCCATCAGGATGTTGGGACGCGTTTGTGCAAGATGCGAGGCACACCACGGCGCGGAATGCGCCACCACATCGCCGATGACGAGAATGGCGGGGCCGCCGTCGATCTGCCGCACCAGTTCCGGCAAATCTTCGAGTACGCCGACCGCGGCGCGGGAGTCCGGGCGCGTGACGCGCGCGAACACCCCGACCGGCGTGTGGGGCGAGCGGCCGGCCGCCAGCAGGCCGGCGCGGATCGCCGGCGCGGCGGTCATGCCCATGTAGACCACCACGGTCATTTCCAGGTCGGTCAGCGCCGACCAATCGACATCGGCGGCATCGGTGGCCTTATGCGCCGTGAGAAACGTCACGCGCCGCGCTTCGTTGCGATAGGTCAACGGCACCTCGAATTCAGCGGCCGCGCCCAGCGCCGCCGTGATGCCGGGAATGACCGAATAGGCCACACCGGCCGCGCGCAACGCCGCGACCTCCTCGCCGCCGCGCCCGAACACGAAGGCATCGCCGCCCTTCAACCGCACGGCACGCCGGCCCGCGCGGGCCGCGTCGATCAGCAGGCGATTGACCGCGTCCTGCCCGATGCCGGGCTTGCCGACGCGGCGGCCGACCGGCACCCGCGCCGCATCGCGCCGCGCCCGGTCGAGGATTTCGGGCGAAACCAGTTCGTCGTAGAAAACCACGTCGGCATCCTGCAGCGCGCGCAACGCCTTCACCGTGAGCAGGTCCGGATCGCCCGGACCGGCGCCGACCAGCGTCACCGTGCCATCGACACAAGATGGCGATGCCGCGCCCGCAAAGGCCGATGCGTCGGCGATCGCTTCAATCGCCATTTCCGCGTCGCGCGGGCGACCGGCCAGCACCGCCGCGCCGATCGGTCCGTCGACGACGCGCTCCCAGAAGCGGCGACGCAATGCGAATTCCGGAACGCGCGCATGAATGGCCTTGCGCCGCCGGCCGATGAACGATGCCAGTTCGCCGATCCGTGACGGCAGCATCGCCTCGATGCGTTCGCGCACACGCCGCGCCACGACCGGCGAGGTTCCGCCGGTGCCGATGGCAACCACGACATCGCCGCGATCGACGATGGCGGGAAAGATGAATGTCGAATGGTCGAGGTCATCCATCACGTTGACCGGCAACCCGATCGCCCGCGCGCGCGCCGCCAGCGCGATGCCGGCATCGCCGGCGCCGGCGCACAACACCGCGATCACACCGTCCAGATCGGCGGCAACGGCATCGCCTTCGGCAAATTCGATCCGCGCGCTATCGCCGGCCGCGATGCCGGGCAGGCTGCGATCGTTGTCGGTCGGGTACCAGCGGACGCGCGCGCCCGCTGCCAATAAAATTCGCAACTTGCTGCGCACCGCTTCACCGGCGCCGACCAGCAAGACCGGACCGCGCCGCATGTCGAGGAACAACGGAAGCCATTTCATCGAAAACTCCACCCCGTCAATTTCAGGGTTGACTGGAATTATTTTCTATATATGTCTATTTCATAGGACGTAAATAGAAAAATCTTTCTTCTATTTCGATCTTGTAAAATGGAATTTCCTCCTCTGAATCTCAGGCGCCGCGTATGCATCTTCCTTTTCCCGCTCAGCCAGCCCGGAAACCGCTTTCCGCACCCGACCTCGAACAGGCTCATGCACAACGCGCGCCAGCCGAAACCCAACCGGAGCTGCCGACCATGGATCACCTCGATCAGCTCGAGGCGCAGAGCATCTACATTTTCCGCGAGGCCTTCGCGCGGCTGAAGAAGCTGGCGCTGCTGTGGTCGCTCGGGAAAGATTCCAACGTGATGATCTGGCTGGCGCGCAAGGCGTTCTTCGGTCGCGTGCCGTTTCCGGCGTTGCATGTCGACACCGGCAAGAAGTTTCCGGAGATGTACGCGTTCCGCGATCGCTACGGCAAAGAGTGGGAACTCGATCTCAGGATCGAGCCCTGCCCCCCCATCGACGCGGTCGATCCGACGCTGCCGCCGGCGGCGCGCTCCGCCGCGCGCAAGACCGAAGGGCTCAAACTCGCGCTGGCCAAATACGGCTTCGACGGCCTGATCGCCGGCATTCGGCGCGACGAGGAAGCCACGCGCGCCAAGGAACGCGTGTTCTCGCCGCGGGGAACCGAAGGCGGATGGGACGTGCGCGATCAGCCGCCGGAATTCTGGGATCAATTCAATGCATCGCCGCCACCCGGCTCGCACTTGCGCATCCATCCGATCCTGCATTGGACCGAGGCCGATATCTGGGCCTACACCCAGCGCGAGAACATCCCGATCATCCCGCTGTATCTCGCCAGGGACGGCAAGCGCTATCGCTCGCTCGGCGATTCCGACATCACCTTTCCGGTCGAGTCCAACGCATCGAGCATCGCCGAAATTCTCGTCGAACTCGCCGGAACCAAAATTCCGGAGCGTTCCGGCCGCGCGCTGGATCATGAGACCGAGGATGCCTTCGAGCGGCTGCGCGTCGCCGGCTATCTCTGACAATCAATCACATCGAACGGATCGAGCCCCGCCATGAACATGCCCGTTGCCAATCGCCTCGCGGTCGCCACGCCTTCCGCACACGCGCGTCCGCTGGTCCGCATCGTCATCGTCGGCCATGTCGATCACGGCAAGTCCACCCTGATCGGCCGGCTGCTGCACGAAACCGGCAGCCTGCCGGACGGCAAGTTCGAAACGCTGAAAACGGTCAGCGAGCGCCGCGGCATGCCGTTCGAATGGTCGTTCCTGCTTGACTCGCTTCAGACCGAACGCGATCAGGGCATCACCATCGACACCACACAGATCAACTTCCACACCGCCGCGCGCGACGTCGTGTTGATCGACGCGCCGGGCCACGCGGAATTCCTGCGCAACATGATCACCGGCGCGGCGCAGGCCGATGGCGCGCTGCTATTGATCGACGCCTTCGAGGGCGTGCGCGACCAGACTCGCCGCCACGGCTATCTGCTGCATCTGCTCGGCGTCCGGCAGGTCGCGGTGATCGTCAACAAGATGGATCGCGTCGGTTTCAGCCAGCAACGCTTCGACGAAATCAGCAACGAGATTTCGGCGCATCTGAACGGCCTCGGCGTCACCCCGACCGCGATCGTCCCGATCTCCGCGCGCGAAGGCGACGGCGTCACCGAACGCAGTGCGCGGCTCGACTGGTATGATGGCCCGACCGTGGTGGAGGCAATCGATCAACTCGAACCGGCGCGCGCGCTCGCGCAGTTCGCGCTACGCCTGCCGGTGCAGGCGATCTACAAATTCGACGACCGCCGCATCGTCGCCGGCCGCATCGAGTCCGGCAACCTGAACACCGGCGACGAAATCGTCATCATGCCGGCCGGCAAGATCGCCAAAATCCGTTCGGTCGAAAGCTGGCCGGTGACGCCGCTCAAAGGAACGCGCGGCGCCGGGCGTTCGGTCGGCATCACGCTGGATCGCGAACTGTTTCTCGAACGCGGCGACATCATCGGCCATGTCGGCGCCGCGCCGCCTGACACACGACGGATTCGCGCGCGGATTTTCTGGCTGCACGACACGCCGCTCGCGGCGGGCTCCGCGATTCTGGTGCGCCTCGGCACCAAGGAAACCCGCGCCGTGGTGGTTGCCATCGAGAAGGCGATCGATCCCGGCGAATTGTCGAGCGTCGAGAGCGCCGCGATCGCACGCAACCATGTCGGCGAAATCGACATCTCGCTGGCGCAGCCGCTGGCGGCCGATATCTATGCCGACAACCCTCACACCGGCCGCCTGGTGATCGAGATCAACGGCCGCATCGCCGGCGGCGGCCTGGTGCTCGGCGTCGATGCCGGACAGCGCGCCACGCCGATCGACATCGTTCCGGTCGAGTCGGCGCTGGCTCCGGAAGAACGCGCAACGCGCTATCGGCACAACGGCGCGGTGCTGTGGTTCACCGGCCTGCCCGGCGCCGGCAAATCGACGCTGGCGCGCGCGCTGGAGCGCCGCCTGTTCCAGCGCGGCGGTTCGCCGGTTCTGCTCGACGGCGACACACTGCGCGCCGGACTGAACGGCGACCTCGGCTTCTCGCCAGGCGATCGCGCCGAGAACATCCGGCGGCTGGCGGAGATCGCCACCCATCTGGCACGCAACGGTCACATCGCCATTGTCGCCGCGGTATCACCGGCGGCGGAAGATCGCGCCGTCGCACGGCGCATCGCCGAGGAGACCTTTCGCGAAATCTACATCGCGACGCCCGCGGCGATTTGCGAAGCCCGCGATCCGAAGGGACATTACGCCAAGGCCCGCGCCGGCAACCTCAATGGTTTCACCGGCATCGCCAACACCTACGAGGCGCCCGCGTCGAGCGAACTGACCATCGACACCTCGGCGCGCAGCGTGGCGGATGCCACCGACGACATCGAACGGATGCTGACGCGGAGCGGCGTGCTGGCCGATACCGTCGCCAACCTCGCGGCATCCTGAAAGGCAGACCCTGAAAGAAATGATGGGCGCTTTTCCATTCTAGATCGTCATGGCCGGATTTATTCCGGCCGTGACGGAAGCAAATTCATACCTATCGAGGCCCTTCTCACCGGGCCGGGCTGGGGCTAAAAGAGGCGTTCAACCCGCCCCGGCAACGCTTTCTGGCTGCGTTTTGAGCCAAAAGCAGCGTTCAGCCGCCGCTTCTCGTGAGAAAAATCCTATTATGAACCGCATCGACGCCCACGGACTGAAAGTCGCCCCCGTTCTGTTCGATTTCATTGCCAAGGAAGCCGCGCCCGGCACCGGCGTTGACGCCGACGCCTTCTGGGCGGGCCTTGCCGCCGTCGTGCGCGATCTCGGCCCGAAAAACCGCGAGCTGCTGGCAGTGCGCGACACGCTGCAGAACAAGATCGACGACTGGCATCGCGCCAACAAGGGCAAGGCGTTCGACATCGGCGCCTACACCGCGTTCCTCAAGGAGATCGGTTACCTGCGGCCGGAACCGGCAACGCAGGAAGTCCAGACCGCCAATGTCGATGAGGAAATCGGCAAGATCTGCGGCCCGCAACTGGTGGTGCCGCTGACCAACGCGCGTTACGCGCTCAACGCCGCCAACGCGCGCTGGGGCAGCCTTTATGACGCGTTCTACGGCACCGACGCCATTGCGCACGATCCGAGCGAGACCGGGAAAGGCTACAACAAGGCGCGCGGCGACAAGGTAATCGCCAAGGCCAAGGCGTTCCTCGACGAGGTCGCGCCGCTGGCTTCCGGTAGCCACGCCGACGTCACCGGTTACAGTGTCGGCAACGGCGCACTGGTGGCCAGGACCGCCAAGGGCAATGTCGGCCTGAAGAATGCAAAGCAGTTCGCCGGTTATCGCGGTGACGCCGCCAACCCGCAGGCGATCCTGCTGGCCAACAACGGCCTGCATGTCGAAATCGAAATCAACCGCAACCACGCCATCGGCAAGGACGACGCGGCGGGGGTTTCCGACATCGTCATGGAAGCCGCCGTCTCCACCATCCTCGACATGGAAGACTCGGTCGCCGCCGTCGATGCCGAGGACAAGGTGCTGGTCTATCGTAACACGCTCGGCCTGATGAAGGGCGATCTCGCCGACACCTTCGAGAAGGGTGGCAAGACCATCACCCGCGCGCTCAACGCCGACCGCGTTTACACCGGCCCCGACGGCAAGGAGATCAGGCTGCACGGCCGCAGCCTGCTGTTGATGCGCAACGTCGGCCATCACATGTTCACGGACGCCGTGCTCGACGACAAGGGCGCCGAGATTCCGGAAGGCATCCTGGATGCGGCGGTGTCGGGCCTGCTCGCCATCCACGATCTCAAGAGCAAGTCCGCCGTGCGCAACAGCCGCACCGGCTCGATCTACATCGTCAAGCCGAAGATGCACGGGCCGGATGAAGTTGCCTTCACCTGCGAGGTGTTCGGTCGTGTCGAGAAGATGCTCGGCCTGCCGGTCAACACCATGAAGGTCGGCATCATGGACGAGGAACGCCGCACCACGGTGAACCTCAAGGCCTGCATCCAGAATGCCTCGCAACGCATCATGTTCATCAACACCGGCTTCCTCGATCGCACCGGCGACGAGATCCATACCTCGATGGAAGCCGGACCGATGATCCGCAAGAACGACATGAAGGCGCAGCCGTGGATCAAGGCCTATGAAGACTGGAACGTCGACATGGGTCTGCTCGACGGCCTGCCGGGTCACGCACAGGTCGGCAAGGGCATGTGGGCCGCGCCCGACAAGATGGCCGACATGCTGACGCAGAAGATCGGTCATCCCAAGGCCGGCGCGACCACCGCGTGGGTGCCGTCGCCCACCGCCGCCACGCTGCACGCGCTGCATTATCACCAGGTCGATGTACTGGCGCGCCAGAAGGAACTGAAGGCCGGCGGCCAGCGCGCCAAGCTGTCCGACATCCTCACCATCCCGGTGTCGCAATCGAACTGGGCGCCGGACGACGTGCGGCAGGAAATCGACAACAACTGCCAGGGCATTCTCGGTTACGTCGTGCGCTGGATCGATCAGGGCGTCGGCTGTTCGAAGGTGCCGGACATTCACGACGTCGGCCTGATGGAAGATCGCGCCACGCTGCGCATCTCCAGCCAGCATCTCGCCAACTGGCTGCAACACGGCGTCGTCACCAAAGATCAGGTGATGGATTCCCTGAAGCGGATGGCAGCGGTCGTCGACAAGCAGAATGCCGGCGATGCTCTGTATCAGCCTATGGCGCCGAAGTTCGACGGCGTGGCGTTCAAGGCGGCATGCGACCTGATCTTCAAGGGCCGCGAGCAACCCAACGGCTACACCGAATTCATCCTGCATGCCCGCCGCAAGGAAGCCAAGGCTGCGGTCTGATTGGCACTTTACACTCCGTTACAAACAAATCCGTTACAAACAAAAGCCCCGGTTGCACCGGGGCTTTTTTGTTGCCGATGTTTTCCCGGTTTGTCATGGCCGGATTTATTCCGGCCATCCACCAGCTATCACGCGACGCCGCCAATGAACGTGGATGCGCGGGACAAGCCCGGGCATAACGACACGGCAAACCTATCGTACGTCATTGCGAGAAGCGTGAGCTCCGAGGCAATCCAGTCCTTGCTTCGTGGCTTTCTGGATTGCTTCGCTTCGCTCGCAATGACGGGAAACTAAAACACCGCGAGATATTTCAGCAGCGACACGATGCCGATGATAATAACAACGACACGCGCGATCTGCTTGGCGCGGCCGTCAATCGGCAACATGCTGATAAGGTAGAGAACGAGAATAACGACGAGAAACGTAATCAAGATACCGACAAGCATCGCGTGACCCCCAGACTGGCTTGAATGGCGGCGCCTTCGCGCCGCATTGCGACAAGTGCGCGATTAAACGCGCCAACCGCGATCCGGTTCCGGCCGATGGAACGATCGCGTCGGGATGCCTACTCGGTTGCGACCATCGACGCGCGCGGGGACTTCGCCGATCCCGCGGCGGACGCTGGCGAGGATGGCCGCACAGCGCCATGGCGCTCGCCTTTATGTCCCTTCACCGGTGCATCGTCTTCACCGGTAACGATATCGCCTTTGCGAAGGGTGGGGTCGTCCTTGATATCGATCCGGGCCAGGCCGAACGTATCCTTGCCGTTGCAGGTGCAGCCGGCAACGATCTCGTTGCGGTAACGGAATGCATTGTTCATCGCGCTGTAGGTCTTGCCGCTCTCGCTGGAGGCACGATCGATACTCGAACCGTAGAATACTCTTGTCTCGCTGGCGGGACAGAGATTGCTGCACGTCGCGGCACGGCTGTGACCACTGGATGCCGAAATCGGAAAGTAGCGACCATCGCAGGTGCGCACGCAAAACGCCTGACCGCCACCGGACGACGCCGAGCGTGGCTGCTGCGGCGGCGGCGCCGAACCATCACCATCCGGAGCAAACGGGACGAACGGCCGCGCCGGCTGTCCGGTGATCGCGCCGAACAGCGCCGAGAAAAAATCCTGCGCCTGCGCCGGCACGGCAATCAGCGCAGCGCCCGCGATCAAGGCGAGAACCGCTCCACGCCGACTGCGCATCCTGATACCCGATCTCGTCATGCAATAGCCGATGTCATCACGCACCCCCAACGCTGATCGCGAAAGACGCTGATAACGACATCATGCGGCAAACCGGATTGCTCGCTGGCCCCATGTTGCCCTCATCAGATCGACGCCATCGTCCTGCCGGCATCAACGCCGGCGACGCCGACCCGGTTCCTAGCATCTCGTGGTCCGAATCCGACATCTGCATCCCGTTCGCTCGGCGAGGCTTTAGAATGCCGCGCCACCCGCGGGCCAGAGCCGGTTCAGGAAATGGAACTTTGGCGATCCGGTGAGGTTATCGTTCCCGGAGGGCGGCCACCGGCAAACGCACGGCCGCCGACATGTGCTTTGCTTTGCGAAGGCGACGATCATGTCACTCGGCACCATACTCGTTATCGTCCTGATCCTTGTCCTGCTCGGCGTGATTCCGAGTTGGGGCTACAGCAATTCCTGGGGCTACGGTCCCTCGGGCATTGTCGGCACCATTCTCATCATCGTCATCGTTCTGCTGTTGCTGGGCCGCATCTGATCCGACGAATGACGCCAGTCCGGAGATGATTGACGGCAGGAACTTTGACCACCGCATTTCGTTCTTGAATTTGCCGAACCGTATCGAGGTGTTTTCTATGTCAATCGGTGAAGGCGGCAGCGCCGCCGGGGATTCTGCTCTGAAGGATTTGACCGACAAAGTTACTTATGAACGTCTGGAAAAGGATTTAGCTGCCGTGAAGCATGATATCGCAACGCTGACCGAACAGATCACCGACGCTCTCAATGCCTTCAGCGGCGAGGCCGGCAAGCAAGCCCGGCGCGGTTATCGTCAGGCCCGCCAGAATGTCGATGCCGCTTTGTCCGATGTGCAGGACCGCGGCAACGCAGCGATGGAGGCCGCGCAGGATGCCGCTTCGTCGATCGAGGAGACCATTGAGGATGCCATTCACGATCGGCCGCTTGCGGCGGTCGGTCTCGCGCTGGGCCTCGGCTTCCTGATCGGCGTGACATGGCGTCGATAGAATTGGCGTCATCTTGCCTTGCGACAACGAACACGAGAGGGGCGCGTCAGGCGACGCCCCCGAGCAAGTCATGAGCCGCGCCACATGACGCGGCTTTTTTCTGAATTGACGGCATCGGGGCATTCGGATGTTTCAGCGATACATCGATAATTTCAAGAACAGCACCAGCATGGCTTTACGCCTGTCATCAGTTGCCATCGTCGCCGCGATCGCGCTGACCATCACGCTGGCGTTTCTTTGCGCGGCGGGCTTCGTTTACATGCTGCAGCACTATGGGCCGATCCAGGCCTGTCTGGCGGAAGCAGCGATTTTCCTGATCATCGCGCTGATCGCGATCGCGGTCTATTCCGCTCAGCGCCGCCGCAACGAAGAACTCCGGGCGGCGGCCGCCAAGGCCGCTCCCAATCCGCTGGCGGATCCCATGCTGGTGGCAACCGGCATCCAGTTGGCGCGGGCGATCGGCGTCAAGAAGCTCATTCCAATTCTGGCCCTCGGCGGATTGGCGCTTGGCCTGATGGCGCGACGCGACAGCTCCGCGAAAGAAACTTCCGACGAATAATCGGGATTCCTGCGGCGTCAAATCCTCGCGGCCTCAAATCCTCGCGGCCTCAGGTGATGCAGCGCCCCGGCCCCAGCCGCTTGGCGACATCCGTCAACACGCTGACCACCGGCTCGCAGGCCGCGCGCGGCCTCGAACTGGATTCGTTCGACTTGACGGTGCCGGGTGAATTGATTGCGTCACGTTCAATCGCCCGCTCCGGTACGCGAACCAGAATGGACGTATCCGTCAGGCCGCGAGGCTGAATTGAAAACGTACGCATCGGCCCCGCGGACCGTGCGGTGATGGCGATGCGATCGGCCTTGGCGGCCCGATGCACCGGCGTTGCTTCCGGCGCTGCGGCTAGCGGATTGACCGCCACGGCAGACGCTATCGCCGGCCGTAGCAGCCAGGCCGGCAATTCGCCGCCTATCGCGAAAGGTGCGGCGACCAAGCTCATTGCCGCGGCAATTCCAATGATACGCACCGAGGACATCCGAGACATGTTCGCCTCACCCTTCGTCCGGCACGCCATTCTTGCTGGCGCTCCTATAGAAGTCATAACGCGCAAGGAAAGGTTCAGTTCGCGCGCCCACTTCACGGAAGCGTGTCATTTTTTCGATGCTGGTGGGGTGGCAACGCGAATGAGGGCCGGAAGCTGCCGGCCCTCACCGCAAATTCGCATCCCGTTCGGCGGGACGTCAGGACGCCGCGGCGCGCGCGGACCGGTTGCGGGAATTGCGCTGGAAGAACAGGGCCTGGCTGGCGACCGCCGAAACCATTGCCGGCTGGAACGGCTTCGAGATCAGGAAGGCCGGCTCCGGCCGTTCGCCGGTCAGGAAGCGCTCCGGATAGGCGGTAATGAATACCACCGGCACCTCGAACAGCTTCAGCAGCTCATTGACGGCATCGAGGCCAGAGCTGCCATCCGCCAATTGAATATCCGCCAGAATGAGTCCCGGCTTCTTGGTCTTTGCAAGCGCCAGCGCATCGGCATGAGTGCGTGCGACGCCGATGACATTGTGGCCGAGCTTTTTCACCAAGCTCTCGATATCCATCGCGATAAAGGTCTCGTCCTCGATAATAAGGACGTCGGTCGCGATCTCCGCCGCCAGTTCATGGCCGGCGGCGTCCGCAAGGCTGCGAACTTCGTCGACCTCGATTTCCAGGATGAACGCCACTTCCTCTTCGGAAAAGCCTTCCAGCGACAGGAGCAGAAACGCCTGTCGCGGCAGCGGCGTGATGTTCGACAGCCGGTGTTCGGACGAACTCGGCATCGGCGAGGCTTCGTCATTGAGGGAAATCGAATTCCAGATTTGCGTGAACAACCGGAACAAGCCGGCTCTCGCGCCATGCTGCTCGTTAAGCAGCGACTGGTCCTGCAGCAGCGCTTCGAGCATGGCGCCCACATAGGCGTCGCCCGATGCCTGACTGCCCGTAAGGGCACGAGAGTAACGCCGCAGCAACGGCAAGTTCTCAGCAACGAGCTGTGATCGGGACATCCCCACTCCATCCTTTGTCTGGGACGCGACTTCCGGGAGGCGACGAAACCGCCGCGACCCTCAAGCATCCTGGCATGCATTTGCGTGCCAAGCTTACGTGCCAGGCCACGAAAAGTTCCAACAAAAGTTCCGGACGACCCGGAACTTTAGCACAGCTTCGGCATTAGCCTCCCGTCAAACTGTAGCGATGGCTTCCGATGTCAGTAAAATCCGTCGTCATCCCAACGGCTTAGAATCAACGACCAGACTTGGGGAACTTGGAACGGGCCATGAAAGATGTGAAGCCAAAGGCCAAGCAAGGCGGCCTGAATGCGGAGATTCAATCCCGTATCGGGCATCAACTTCGCGCGATGTACGATGACGTCGTGCGGCAGGGGGTCCCGGAACGGTTTGCCGATTTGATCCGCAAGCTCGACCCCCCGGAAACGGACCTCGCTGCCAACAAAGACGGGAGGGACTAATGCCTCTCACCAATGAGCTTCGCGACGACATCTTGGCGTCGGTTCCCAGTTTGCGCGCTTTTGCGATCTCGCTTAGCGGCAATGGCGATCGCGCCGACGACCTGGTGCAGGAAACCTTGCTTCGCGCCCTCGCCAACATCGACTCGTTTCAACCCGGTTCGAACCTGCCGGCATGGTTGTTCACGATCCTGCGCAATCTGTTTCGCTCGGACTACCGCAAGCGCCGCCGCGAAGTCGAGGATAGCGAAGGCAACTATGCCAAGACGCTCAAGTCGCAACCCGGGCAGGATTCCCACCTGGAGTTCGAGGAGTTTCGCGCAGCTCTCGACAAGCTGCCGCAGGACCAGCGTGAAGCGCTGATTCTGGTCGGGGCATCCGGCTTCTCTTACGAAGACGCCGCGGCGATATGCGGCTGCGCGGTCGGCACCATCAAGAGCCGCGTCAATCGTGCACGAACCAAGCTGAGCGCGTTGCTTTATGTCGATGGCGCGGAAGACTTCGGACCCGACAGCACCGTTCGCGCGGTCATCAGCAACAACGGCTAGAGCCTTCGATATAAAGGCACGACAGGAAGCGGCCAGCCGCACGGCGCTGGCCGCTTCCGTTTTTGATTGCTGGCAAAAGCGCGACGGCGAGGACGCGGAAACGATCCGCCTTACCTCACGCGATGAACCGGTGTCGAAATCCGGTCGGTGCGATCGCGCTCCGCCAGATCGATTACCGTCGCCATCGGTGCGATCAGTTCATAGACGTAGCTGACATCGGTAAAATAGCGCTTCGATGTGCCGCCGAGCGCTTCCGGCGCCACCCGATCCAGCAGCATGGTGGCAAAGTCACTGTCTTCCCGCCGGGTGGCAGCACTGGTGTTGAACTCTTCCCAGCGGAAGTGAAAAATCGCATCCCGTGCGTCGCCGTCGACGGTCCACTGCGCCACCACATGCGGATGTTTGCCGACCAGCGACAAACCCTCGTCGGAATGCGAGGCCAGTTCGAAAAACAACAGCGACAGGCTCTGCGCGGCGCGGGCGCTGACCGAGATATCCGGACCGGAGACCGCGATGCGATCGGCATGCGGGATCGCGCGCGAATCGAACAGGCCCTTCAGCTTGACGCCCTGCCAGCGGCTTTCGCTCAACAGCGACACCACGTTCGACATCGCGTGGATGCGGCCGACCAGCAGATCGCGAACCACTTCGACGTCGGAGCCATGCCGCAAGGTTCGCGTGACGATGGACTGTATGACAGCCAGAATATTTTTGACGCGATGATTCAGTTCGTCGATGACCGCGGTCAACCGATGCTCGAATCCGATCCGCATCTGGATCTCACGGCTCATCCGCAGATTGTTATAGGTGATGTATCCAAACAGGCCGCAGATGATGCTGGTGAGGGCGACGCCGATCATGCCGACGACCAAAGCCAGCTCGAGCGCACGCTTCGCCGAATTGGTCTTGGCGTAATAGGCCAATTGCCAATCGCGCCCGCCAAACATCACGGTCCGAAACACCGGCGGAGCAGCCGCCACGATAGTTGGTCCGCTTCGAACCACGGGGCGCGAAACAATCTCGTCGTTCTGATCGACGACCAGTTCGGAGTCCGCGTTCGGCTTGCTGCGCAAGGCAATATCGAACAGCGACATTTCGTCATTGGCCAGCATCAGCGGCGCGAGCTGATAGGAGAAGGTCACGAACCCGACCACCGTGTCGGCCCCCTCCGGAGACACGGGAGCGGCCAGAACAACGCCGACGGGGCCGCTGGGCCGCAGCAACGGGATCGGATCGGAAGCCGCCGGCTGCTTTTTTTCCAGCGCCTGCGCCAGCATCGCCCGCAGCACCGGCTGGCCATCGAGCGAACGGCCGGCAAAACTCTCGGTTTCGCCGTTACGCGGCTCGACGTCCATCAGCACGTTGATCGGATAGTTCAGCGCGCCGGTGTCAGGCGGCTTTCCGTCGAAAGCCCGGATGTCCGGATCGGGAAGCCTGGCGCTCGCGAGTTCGGCCTCCGCTTGCGGCAACTCGCCCTGCCGCAACCGCGCCACCCAGCCCGCCACCACAAAATCGGTCTTGAAGGCGTAGATCGACGTCCGGAGCGGCTTCAGCATGTTGGCCTTGATCACCGTCGGCGATTGAAACAGGCCGGAAGCGACGCGCGCCAGCAGCTCGCGCTCGGTCAGGCGATCCTGCACCAGGCTGGCGTTGACATCGATGGCACGGGACAGCGCGATGCGATCGACCGTCAGTTCCTGATCGTAGGCACGATAGGCCGCAAGACCGGAGAGCATTGCTCCCAGCAGTGCTATCAACCCGATGATGAAGCCCAGCCTGACCACGCGGCTACTCGAAAAAAATGAAACTGACCGAAAAATCCATCAACATAGACGTCCGGGGCTCGCGGCCCATCGCTGTCAGAAAAACCAGCGGGAAAATTCCATCACATCCAGTCATCATAAACTCGGCACGGCGCTTGCCACCGACGCATCACGAAGCCATCTGAACTACGAACTTATGAAACCGTCGCATTGGGATTTTGTTCCGTATTCTCCCGAATTCCGGCGGGCACAACTTGATTTGGCGGGCTTTCTTCACATGAAGCAGCAATTACTTCTCTTAAAAGACAGCCGCCATGCAGCAAGCGTCGCGAAACGGTCATCGGCTCGATGAGGCCGCTATCGCTCGCCGGGCTCCGGCAGCTAACGAACGTCGACCTTGGCGGGAGTGATGACTTCGATCTTCGGCGGCGCGCTGAAACACTTCACGGCAATACGGCCGAACGCCTTCATGTGATCGCTCTTGCCGTGCGGGCCGAGCGCCTCGGCGCTTTCCCACTGCTCCACGAAAACCATCCGGGTCGGATCGGTGACGCTTTCATGCATGTCGTAGGCAAGGTTGCCCGGCTCCTGACGAGTCGCGGCGATGCAAGCCTTCGCACCCTCGATCAGTTCGGCACGCATTTCAGGCTTCACGGTCAAGGTGGCGACAACATAGATCACGAAACCCTCCGGCGTTCATGTTGATTGAACCGACCTTAGAGGAAGGCGTGGAGTTGTACCATGGCACCCGCCCGGGGCCGGCGTTTCGCACGCTTGCCGATGGTGGCGCGGCGCAACCATCGGTCCATCGAGGGAAAATCATAAATAGATCAAATATATCATGATCTTATGGAGAATATTCGGATCACGTCCCCCGTCGAGCCACCGCCGGGCGGGGCAGGGCTGCGACCATGTGTTCAGATTAACCTTGAAACCGCCGCGTTGCTGCGCCATATGAGCGCCACGACCTTGAGAATCATCGGGTCACTGCGAGCCGCGTGTTCTGAGCCTGTCAAAGGCTTTTGGCTTGCCCCTTCAGCCAACCAAAACGGCGCCCCAAACACGCGGGTGTCTCAGACACTCGCCCGCTCCTGACGACCACCGTCGGGAGCCTGCCTTGTTGCAATGGAAAGAACCATCTTTTGACCTCCTTTCAGGAATTCGGCCTCGCCGATCCCATTTCACGCGCACTTCAAGAAGAAAACTATCAGACTCCCACCCCCATCCAGGCCCAGACCATCCCGACGGCACTGACCGGCCGCGATGTTATCGGCATCGCCCAGACCGGCACCGGAAAGACGGCGGCCTTCGCACTTCCGATCCTGCATCGCATCACCGAGAATCGCATCAAGCCGCAACCGAAGGCCTGCCGCGTGCTGGTGTTGAGCCCGACCCGGGAATTGTCCGGCCAGATCCTGGACAGCTTCAATGCCTACGGCCGCCACATGCGCCTGACGTCGACGCTGGCGATCGGCGGCGTCCCGATGGGGCGTCAGGTTCGCGCCATGATGCCCGGCGTTGAGGTGCTGGTAGCCACTCCGGGCCGCCTGCTCGATCTGGTCCAGAGCAACGGCGTCAAGCTCGGCCAGGTCGAATTCCTCGTCCTCGACGAAGCCGACCGCATGCTCGACATGGGCTTCATCAACGACATCCGCAAAATTGTCGCCAAGCTGCCGACCAAACGTCAGACCCTGTTCTTCTCGGCCACCATGCCGAAGGACATCGCCGAACTCGCCGAACACATGCTGCGCGATCCGACGCGCGTCGCAGTGACCCCGGTTTCATCGACCGCCGAACGCATCACCCAGCGCATCATCCAGCTCGATCATTCCGCCAAGCCGGCCGTGCTGGCCCAGCTCCTCAAGCAGGAACCGGTCAACCGCGCGCTGGTGTTTACGCGAACCAAGCACGGCGCCGACAAGGTGGTGAAGGTGCTGGCGCGGTCCGGCATTCCCGCCGAGGCCATTCACGGCAACAAGTCGCAAAACCATCGCGAGCGCGTGCTCGCGATGTTCCGCTCCGGCGAAATCCGCACGCTGGTCGCCACCGACATTGCCGCGCGCGGCATCGATGTCGACGGCATCAGCCACGTGGTCAACTTCGACCTGCCGAACGTGCCGGAAACCTACGTCCACCGGATCGGCCGCACAGCGCGCGCCGGTGCGGAAGGCGTTGCGATCTCGCTTTGCGCCGGCGAGGAAATGGCGTATCTCCGCGACATCGAAAAACTGATCCGTGTCGTGCTGCCCAGAGAGGACCGACGCACGCCGGGCCATCGCGATGCCGCCCCACCGCCTTCACAGAATCGCGGAGGCCGGTCTGCGGCGCACCCGCATGCAGCGCGAAGCCATGACGGAGCACCGGGATCGAAAGGCCCCCGACGCCGTCGCCGGCCCGGTGGCGGTGTGCCGCAACAGGCAGCGCGGCACGAAACAGGTCGTCACGAGTCCGCCCGGCCGTCGCAGGGTGGCAAGAATGAAGGAATGCAGGGCGTGGCGTTTTTGCACCGCGAAAGCCGTCCGGCCCACCCCAAACGTAACCAAGGCCCCCAACGATAGCCACATCTCGATCTGGAGAACCCCATGGCTAAAGAAGAGCTGATCCAGTTCGAAGGACTGGTGACCGAAATCCTTCCCGACGCCCGCTATCGCGTGCAGCTCGATGCGGGACACGAAATCGTCGCCTACACTGCTGGCAAGATGAAGAAAAATCGCATCAAAACGCTGGCAGGCGACCGCGTGACCATCGAAATGTCACCCTATGACCTTGAAAAGGGTCGCCTTATCTTCCGCCACAAGGACGAACGTCCCGGCGGCGGACCGCCGCGCAGCACGCCGCCGCGCGGCCAGTTCCGGCGCCGATAAACGGCGCCCGCCTGATCGAGCGTCGGGTTTCGAATTGGCACCCGGGTGCCGCATGGGACGTCGCCACCTGCCGCCACCGGGCGCGCCGGAAAAATCCTGCGCGTCAGGATTGTTTTGATACCTACTTTCGAATAGTATGCCGCGATCGATTTTCGGCCGGACGACATTCGCTAACTACCGGTGCAGCCGGTTTAGACGCTGACGACCCTTCCAAAAATTCGATGCCACCAGCCCACGAAATGGGCTTCGACTCTACTTTTTTGAGAAGGGACTACCCCTGTGAGTATGGGAACCGTAAAGTGGTTTAACGCAACGAAGGGCTACGGCTTCATTCAGCCCGACGACGGCGGCAACGATGTGTTCGTGCACATCAGCGCCGTGGAGCGTGCCGGTCTGGGTACGTTGCGCGAAGGCCAGAAGATCAGCTACGAGATCGTCGCGGACCGCCGTTCTGGCAAATCCTCCGCCGACAATCTGCGCGCGGCTGGTTGAGTCTTAAACCGACTGCGGACTCTTGAAGTTCGCGTCGCGAGATTCCAGCGATCTCAAAAGAAAGGCCGCGCTTGTGTGCGGCCTTTCGTTTTTTGATGCCTTTCATTTTCTTGCGACTATTCGTTTTCTTGCGCGGCCTTCGATTGATTGCGCCGCGCTGGCGTCCCCGATCCGGGGTTCGCCTGATCCCGCCGCCGCCTTCCCGCGCACGCGTCCGAACTGATATCCCAAAGCGTTTTCAGGCGAAGTGAATATCGCTTCGCAACGAGAAAACGCGTCAAAGCAAAAGTGGCAGCTTTTCTTCTGATTCAATCGGAAGGGAGAAACATCGCTCGCGCGGACGCGTACGAATTGCCACTCAGTTGGTGGGGCAAGTCGTGGCCGGCGAAAACCAGACACAAACCGGCGTGGTGGCGCGAGGACGCGTATAGGTCACTTCCTGGAGATTGACACTTGCGATGCCGGGCAACATCGCGGGGGCGTAGCGATATCTGACTTCGCTCAAAATGAAATACTGATTGGGCTGCGGCCTCAGCGTCGCAGGATTGATGCTGACGAGATCCGGCGGCATGTCGACGACGGGCGATCCGACCGTCCGCGGCTCGTCTCCCCTGCTCCACTGAACCCGCGTGACCGCGGTGTTCGGATCGACGTAGAGTTCGCTGATGGTCTGCCGCAGCGGCCCGCCGGAGAAGGTATTCGTGCCGGCGTCATACGGCGTCAGCATGAACCGGCCGATCGCAAAGAAATTTGCGATCTTGGTATCGTCGACCTGATAGCCTTGCGACGTCAGGTCCGACAGTGTGCGGGATATCAACGTCACCTTGCGGTTGATGGAGATCGCCGAAGTCACGCCGATCAGGCCGAACAGCGTCACCAGCATCAGGGGCAGGATCATCGCGAACTCGACCGCCGCAAGTCCGCGACGATCAACCAGCAATTCCGCGCAACGGCTGCGCCGAAGCCACATCAATTTCAATGCGAAAAGGTTTTTCATCGTCTGATCAATTCGGCTCGACACGGAAGGCCGCGGTGGAAGCCAACAGGTATTTTCCGTTGGCCGTGCCCCGGTCGATGTTCGCGAGGTTGAAGCCGAGCTGGGTCACGATGAGCGGCCACTGATAGAAGGCACTGACAACCACCGTCTGGTTAAGCCCGGTGTTCGCCTGCGGATTCTGATAGTTGAAATTGTCGACGAACTTGCCGTTCTGGATCGGGCTCATCAGGGTGATCGGCGCGCCCTCATTGGAAATGCTCACGTTGACGCGCAACTGGCTGCAATCGAACAGCATCGAGACCCGGCTGCAAAGATCGTCCGTGAAGGCCTTCTGAGTCATGTTGGTGTCGGCTGCCTGATGCGTGAACATCAATCTGGCGCTGGACTGCAAGCCATTTTCGAGAACCTGTCCCGCCAGGAACGTCATGGCGGTTTCCATGATGGCGAACAGCATCGCAAAGAAGACCGGCGCGACCAGTGCGAACTCGATGGCCGCCGAGCCTTTTCGATTGCGTCGCAGCCGGCGCATCGCTTTGATCACAGCAGCGTTCTGATTGTTGAGCGGCGACATGGGCGAGTCTCTTAAAGACGACAGCAAATACCTACCGCCCACTCCATAGCCCAAAGTCATTGTGGAAGTGTTTCGGCCAATCCGGACAAAGCGCCCCGCCGCGTTAACCGAACGTTAACCGACAATCCGCGGACAGCCCGCCCGCAAGCATCGATCGCGCCCTGCGATCGAACCAGGCTTTGATGCGTTCGCGCGCAACGAAAGCCGTTTCGTCCCGATCCGGGTTGTTAGTTGGCTTTCCCGGCGGTGGCGGTGCCGCTGGCCTGACTATTGAGCGAACCGGCCTGATCCATGGTCGACTTGAAATAGCTCTCGCCGTCGCCCAGCGTGATACGGCGCTGGCACACCGGCATGCAACTGTAGGACTCGCGCTCGACGCCGCGATAGATCGTCACCACCCTGTCGGTGGGCCCCTCGACCTGAATCGTGCGATCGACCAGGATATCTCCGGCCCGATCCAGCGCGATGACGTTGGTCGCGCCGTAACCCTTTCCGGTCACGACGATCATCCCTCCCGATTGCAGCGCGACGTCTGCAATCAGCGGATTTCCCACAACGAGAGTTGCGATTCGCCCCGGAAGCTTGACCAGCTTGGCCTGATCGACGTTGACGGAAATGGTGTCGTTGTCGGCGTGCGCGAGCGGCAGGCCCGACAGCAACATCAGCGAAATGGCCATGCCATAGAGCAGCGGCGTACGCCTTGCGAAATCCAGAAGCCCGAAAGACATCACATCCACCCCAAAACGCGTACAAACCTTACAAAGCGCGCATCGACCTGACGCTGCTTATGGCAAATATGCCGTTAATTCGTGAATGAACTCCAAACGGAAGCCGGGTTTCCGCCCCTGTTCGCCGCATGCGCCGTCTCCGCCGATTGCTTGCAAAGAAGTTACTTCAAAATTTACCCTTCGCGGCAAACGCGGGATGTGCAGGTATTTCGGCCATTGAATTAACTGCGCTGCAATGCTCGTCGCCTAGGGTGTTGGCTCGGAAGTTCGCTTCATTGTCTCGACAGATCTTCAAGCGAACCTCGAATTCGAAACACCAGGGTACGGACCAACGATGCGGGCCAGCCCGGCAGGCGAGCATCGGGTTTCTTCAGCTCATTGTTTCTCGTCACTGAAGGTATTGCGACCAGATGCTCCGCGCGCCGAAATCCGCGATCGAAAGCCGGCCAATCGTCATCTCCGGGGAGCTTGCGCGGCAGCGCGCAATCCAGACGGTTTGCGTGGCGCTGGCACTGGCGCTCGCCGTTCTCCTGAGCCGCATCGTCAGCATCCTGTAGAGCGTGGGTGCGTTTCGCGATTATTCATGTTCAGCGGCTAACCTTTCCGCCGCGATCGACCTGAGGCAAAAGCGACCATGATCCTCGATATCGGCAGGCTCCTGCTATTCCCGAGCTTGATGGCCTTCGCGGCTGCGAGCGATCTGCTGACCATGACGATCTCCAATCGCGTCTCCCTGCTGCTGATTGCCGGATTTGCCGTGCTCGCGGCCGGCAGCGGCATGGGGCTTCACGACATACTGATGCATCTCGGAGCGGCGGCCGTGGTCTTCGCCGCGGCCTTCTTCTGCTTTGCGATGGGATGGATCGGCGGCGGCGACGCCAAGGTCGCCACCGCGACCGCGCTCTGGCTCGGCTTCGCGCATCTGCTGGACTATCTGGTGTATGCCTCGCTGTTCGGCGGCGTTCTGACGTTGCTGCTGCTGGAATTCCGGCGTTGGCCGATCCCCTTCGGGCTGGGCGCCCAGCCCTGGCTTCTCCACCTGCATCATAAAGACACCGGCATCCCTTACGGCATCGCGCTCGCGCTCAGCGCCCTGCTGATCTATCCGGACACCATCTGGATCAAGGCGGTCGACCTTGGACGATTCGTTGCCGGATAAAGTTCCGGCAAACGTCTCGTTAAGCTCATTTCGATACGCCCCATTAACCATGCTTTGACGAATAACTGCTCAACTCCCGCTACGGCGACGATTGCGTCGCGGCGTATTGTGGGAAGTGAAGCGTATGAATACCGCACGCATTGTCGTACTGGCCATTGCAGTAGGTGCTGGCGGCCTGGCCGCATATCTCGCGAGCGGTTCTGACCGGAAGCCGACCGCCGCGCCGGTCGCCCAGATGGAAACGGTCGACGTTCTCGTCGCCAAATCGGATATCGCGCTCGGGCAGGCCGTGACCGCGAACGATCTCCAGTGGCAGAAGTGGCCGGCTTCCGCCGCAAGCTCCAGTTTCGTGCGGCGCGACGTCCGCCCCGACGCAACGACGAAGATTGCCGGCGCGATCGCGCGCTCGCCGTTCGTGACCGGCGAACCGATCCGCGATACCAAGCTGGTGATGGCCAACGGCGCCGGGTTCATGGCTGCCGTGTTGCCCGCCGGCATGCGCGCCATCTCCACGGAAATTTCACCCGAGACCGGGGCCGGCGGCTTCATCCTGCCCAACGACCGCGTCGATGTGATCCTGTCGCGGCGTGAAAAGAACGCCGATCAGGCCGGTGCCGACTCGGTCAGCTCCGAAACCATCCTGACCAATGTGCGCGTGCTCGCCATCGATCAGACGCCCCGGGAAAAGGAAGGGCAAAACACCGTGGTCGGAAAGACCGCGACGCTCGAACTGAAGCCCGAGCAAGCGGAAACGCTCGCCCGTGCGCGGCAAACCGGCACGCTTTCGCTGGCGCTGCGCAGCCTCGCCGACGCCAACGCGCCGGCCGTCAGCCCCGATCAGCAACTTGCCAAGCGCGACAGCATCAACGTCGTGCGTTACGGCGTCACAACCAAGTCAACGGCCCGGCAGTGAGAAGGAACAACGATATGAAGTGTCGGGACATGCGCGGAATCGGCCGCGCCATGGCTATTCAGGCGCTGTCGTTTGCGGCGGTGGGGGCTCTGGCGCTCAACCCGATTCTGGCTCCGGCGCTGGCCGCGGACTACCGGCCGGTGGCGGCAAAAACGGCGACCAGCGGCATGCCCAATGCCCGCTTCCTCGCGCTCGGCATCGGCAAATCGATGGTCATCGACCTGCCGCGCGACGTCAAGGACGTGCTCGTCGCCGATCCCAAGATCGCCAATGCCGTCGTTCGTTCGGCACAGCGCGCCTACATCATCGGCGCCACCGTCGGACAGACCAACATCGTGTTCTTCGATGCCTCCGGCCAGCAGATCGCCGCCTATGACATCGCCGTCACCCGCGATCTCAACGGCATCCGGGCCGCCCTCAGGCAGATCATTCCCAACGGCAACATCAATGTCGAAGGTCTCGGTCAGGGCGTCGTGCTGTCCGGATCGGTCGCAAGCGCGGCCGAGGCCCAGCAGGCGCAGGACATTGCCGTCCGGCTGGTTGGCGACGAAAAGAACGTCGTCAACAGCATCACGATCCGCGGTCGCGACCAGGTGATGCTGAAAGTCACCGTCGCCGAAGTTCAGCGCAACATCATCAAGCAGCTCGGCATCGACCTCAGCGCGACGATGAACTACGGCACTTCGGTGGTGAACTTCAACAACACCAATCCGTTCACCGCCAACGGCGGCCCGCTGGTGGCGGGCAACAGCACCGTCGGCAGCTTCGGTCAGAGCACTTCTCTCGGAGGCGCCACCGTCCCATCGGTGCAGGCCACGGTGCGCGCGATGGAAAGCGCCGGCGTCATGCGAACCCTCGCCGAGCCCAACCTGACCGCGATCTCCGGCGAATCCGCGAACTTCCTCGCCGGCGGCGAATTCCCGGTTCCTTCGGGCATCAATTGCACCAACGGCGCCTGCACGCCGACCATCACGTTCAAGAAATTCGGCATCTCGCTCAACTTCACGCCGGTGGTGCTCAGCGAAGGCCGCATCAGCCTGCATGTCTCGACGGAAGTGTCGGAAATCTCCAACGACAACGCCATCCTGATTTCCGGAACGTCGGTGCCGTCGATCAAGACCCGCCGCGCCGACACCACGCTGGAAATTCCCTCCGGCGGATCGATGGCGATGGCCGGCCTGATCCAGCAGCAGACCAAGCAGGCCATCAACGGCCTGCCGGGACTTGCCCGGCTGCCGGTGCTCGGCACGCTGTTCCGCAGCCGCGACTACGTCAACAACAATACCGAGCTGATGGTTCTGGTGACGCCGTACATCGTGCGCGCAGTGGCGCAAAAGGATCTTTCGCGCCCCGACGACGGCTTCACCGCGGTCTCCGATCCGCAGGCCGATCTGCTGGGCAGCATCAACCGCATCTACGGCGTTCCCGGCCGCGACCAGGCCGCGCGGAAGTATCGCGGCACTTACGGCTTCATCACCGATTGAGACGGGACAAGGACAACGACCATGACCACCATACGACCCGTCGAAAAAATCCATCGCCTGCGCGTCGCCGGATTGTTGATCGGCGTCTCGCTCGCCCTGGGCGCCTGCACCCACGCGCGCCAGGAAGTGACCGGCAGCATTCCCGACGACTACCGTCTGCGTCATCCGATCGCGGTTCAGGAAGCCGACCAGACCACGAATATCTTCGTCGGCAACGGTCGCGGCGGGCTCAGCGCCTCGCAGCGCGCCGAGGTCACTCAACTGGCGCGAACCTGGATGCGGGAAGGCACCGGCGCCATCATCGTCGAAATGCCCGTGCACACACCCAATGCGCGCGCGGCCGGCGACTCGCTGCGCGAAATCAGATCGATCTTCGCAGCCAACGGTGTGCCGCCGCAAGGCGTGATCGTTCGCAACTATCGGCCGGCCGACTCGCAACTGTTCGCGGCCATCCGCCTGAACTATCCGAGAATCTCGGCTTCCGCAGGACCATGCGGCGTATGGCCCGAGGACGTCGGGATGTCGATCAAGAACAAGTCCTACTTCGACAACACGCAATACTGGAATTTCGGCTGCTCCAATCAGCACAATCTCGCCGCGATGATCGACAATCCCTCCGATCTGGTGCAGCCGCGATCCGAAACGCCGCTCTACACGGCTCGACGCAACACCGTGATCGACAAGTATCGCAAGGGCGAAGGCACCGCGACCTCCTACCCTGATGAGGGCAAGGGCAAAATTACCGGTATAGGCAAATGATCAGCTACGAACGTCAGACCTCCGACGAGCCTTCGGCGACCGCAACGCCCGACACCGACGCGCACATCGCGCCGGCGCCGCGGGTGTCGGTGCAGGCGTTTTGCGAGACCGTCGAAACCGCCGCCGTGGTGCAATCGGCCGGCGAGGACCGGCGCCTCGGCAAGGCCCATATCAAGATCCAGATGGGCGGCATGGCGGCCGCGATCGAGGCTTATCGAACCGCGCCGACGCCGAACGTCATCCTGCTGGAATCCGATGCCCGGGGAGATATCCTCGCCGGTCTCGACCAGCTCGCAACCGTCTGCGATGCCGGCACGCGCCTGATCGTCATCGGCCGTCTCAACGACGTGACGCTCTACCGCGAATTGATCCGTCGCGGCGTCAGCGACTACGTCATCGCGCCGATCGGCCCGCTCGACGTGGTGCGAGCGATCTGCAACCTGTTCTCGTCGCCCGAAGCCAAGGCGGTCGGGCGTATCATCGCGGTGGTCGGCGCCAAAGGCGGCGTCGGAGCGTCCACCATCGCGCATAACGTTGCCTGGGCGATCGCCCGCGATCTTGCGCTGGATTCGGTCGTCGCCGATCTCGATCTGGCGTTCGGCACCGCCGGCCTCGACTACAATCAGGACCCTTCGCAAGGCATCGCCGACGCGGTGTTCTCGCCGGATCGCATCGATACGGCCTTCATGGATCGCCTGCTGTCGAAATGCACCGATCATCTGAGCCTGCTCGCGGCGCCCGCGACGCTCGATCGGGTTTACGATTTCGGCACCGAGGCCTTCGATTCGATCTTCGACACGCTGCGGACGACGATGCCGTGCATCGTGCTTGACGTTCCCCATCAATGGACGGGATGGACCAAGCGCGCGCTGATCGCCGCCGACGACATCCTGATCGTCGCCGCGCCCGATCTCGCCAATCTGCGCAACACCAAGAACCTGTTCGACCTGCTCAAGGCGGCGCGGCCCAACGACCGCGCGCCGCTCTACTGCCTGAATTTGGTCGGCGTACCGAAACGGCCTGAAATCAACGTCGGCGAGTTCGCCAAGGCCATCGAGAGCCAGCCGATCGTCAGCATTCCGTTCGAACCCCAACTGTTCGGCTCGGCCGCCAACAACGGCCAGATGATCGCGGAAATCTCCGCCAGCCATCGGACGACGGAAATGTTCCTGCAGATCGCCCAGCGGCTGACCGGACGCGGCGAAGCCAAGAAGCCGCGCGGATCTTTCCTGGCGCCGTTCATTGAGAAACTGCGGGCGAGATAAGACAACGCGTGGAGTACTGTCGTGTTCGGCAAGCGTAGTGGAGCAGAAATCGACAACAGGGGCGCCCGCAGCCCCGGTTCCGTCATGGAATCATCAGCCGTTCCACCGCCCGCGACTCCGAGCCGGCCCGCGCCGGCGACAAGCGCGCCGGTCGCATCGCCACCGCTGGCGCCGATGCGCAGCGCCGTGCATGCGCCGCCGGTCGTGGAAGCCCGCCGGTCCGATACCTACTACCAGGTCAAGGCCACGATCTTCGGCGCCCTGATCGAAGCCATCGACCTGGCCCAACTCGCCAAACTCGACAGCGAATCGGCGCGGGAAGAAATCCGCGACATCGTCAACGAAATCATCGCGATCAAGAACATCGTCATGTCGATCGCCGAGCAGGAAGAACTGCTCGACGACATCTGCAACGACGTGCTGGGTTACGGGCCGCTGGAGCCGCTGCTGTCGCGCGACGACATCGCCGACATCATGGTCAACGGCGCCGGAACGGTGTTTATCGAAGTCGGCGGCAAGATTCAGAAAACCGGCATCCGCTTTCGCGACAACCAGCAGCTTCTGAACATCTGCCAGCGGATCGTCAGCCAGGTCGGCCGCCGCGTCGATGAATCGTCGCCGATCTGCGACGCGCGCCTTGCCGACGGCTCCCGCGTCAACGCCATCGTGCCGCCGCTCGCCATCGACGGCCCGGCATTGACGATTCGTAAGTTTCGCAAGGACAAGCTGACGCTCGACCAACTGGTGAAATACGGTTCGATCACGCCGCAGGGCGCGGAGATCCTGCAGATTATCGGCCGCTGTCGCTGTAACGTGCTGGTGTCCGGCGGAACCGGCTCGGGCAAGACCACCCTGCTCAACTGCCTGACCCAGTACATCGACGAAGACGAGCGCATCATCACCTGCGAAGATGCCGCCGAACTCCAATTGCAGCAGCCGCACGTCGTACGGCTCGAAACCCGGCCGCCCAATATTGAAGGCGAAGGCCAGATCACGATGCGTGACCTGGTGAAAAACTGCCTTCGTATGCGCCCTGAGCGCATCATCGTCGGCGAAGTCCGCGGCCCCGAGGCATTCGACCTGCTGCAGGCCATGAACACCGGTCACGACGGCTCGATGGGCACGCTGCACGCCAACAATCCGCGCGAGGCATTGTCGCGCTGTGAATCGATGATCACGATGGGTGGTTATTCGCTGCCGTCGCGCACCATCCGCGAGATGATCTGCGCTTCGATCGACGTCATCGTCCAGGCGGCACGTCTGCGCGACGGCTCGCGGCGGATCACCCACATCACCGAGGTGATGGGCATGGAAGGCGACACCATCATCACCCAGGACATCTTCGTCTACGATCTGCTCGGAGAGGATGCCAACGGGAAGATCCTCGGCCGGCATCGGTCGACCGGCATCGGCCGCCCGGCGTTCTGGGAGCGCGCGCGCTACTACAACGAAGAAAAGCGGCTCGCCGCGGCGCTGGATGCTTCCGACGTCGACATCAACGTCTGAAGGTGATCCATGAATCTCGAAACTCTGGCTCTCGGGTTCCTGGCAGCCACCGCGATCGGCGGTGTGGCCTGGGTCTTCATCTATCCCATGCTGTCGGGCGAGCGGCAGGCGGAACAGCGCCGCGCCTCGATCGCGCGCTCGGAAGCCGTCGTCAGCACCCAGGATCGTAGCCAGCGCACGCGCCGGCAGCAGGTCGAAACCTCGCTGCGGGAAGTCGAGGATCGCCTCAAGAAAGAGAAGAAGGTCCCGCTCAACAATCGCATTTCGCAAGCCGGGCTCTCCTGGTCGAAGCAGAAGTTCATAGTGATTTCCTGCGCCCTCGGCCTGGTGGCGTTCGCCGTCGTGTTCCTGGTCGGCGGCGGATTGATGGGCGCGGCAGGCTTTGGCTTTGCCGCGGGATTCGGCGTACCGCGGTGGCTTCTCGGCTTTCTGAAGAAGCGTCGTGAAAAAAGGTTCCTCAAGGCCCTTCCGGATGCGGTCGACGTCATCGTGCGTGGCATCAAGGCAGGGCTTCCGCTGTTCGAATCCATCAAGGTCGTCGCCGCCGATGCACCGGAGCCGCTGAGGGGCGAATTCCTCGCCATTATCGAGACCCAGACCATCGGCATTCCGCTCGGCGATGCATGCGCGCGGCTGTACGAGCGCATGCCGCTGCCGGAAGCCAACTTCTTCGGCATCGTCGTCTCGATCCAGCAGAAATCCGGCGGCAACCTGTCCGAGGCGCTGGGCAATCTTTCCAAGGTGCTGCGCGACCGCAAGAAGATGATGGAGAAGATCCAGGCGATGTCGATGGAAGCCAAGGCCTCCGCGAGCATCATCGGCTCGCTGCCGCCCATCGTCATGTTCCTCGTCTATCTCTCGACGCCGCAATACATCTCGCTGCTGTGGACCGAGCCGACCGGGCGCATCATGCTGGCCGGCTGCGCGGTGTGGATGGCGAGTGGAATTCTGGTCATGAGAAAAATGATCAATTTCGATTTCTGAGGTGCGCACATGATTGATTTTCTGATCGAGAAATTTCATGACCCGCGCTTCATGACCATGGTGCTGGCCGCGATCGCCGCCAGCGCAACGGCCTATACGCTGATCACGCCGCTGTTCGCCGGCGAGGGACTGGCCAAGCGGATGAAGGCCGTCGCCAGCGAACGCGAGCGAATTCGCCAGCGCGAGCGCGACCGGCTTTCGAGATCCGACAAGGGATCGCTGCGCCAGTCGCCCAAGCAGGTCGTTTCGCAGGTGGTCGACAATCTCAATCTCGGCAAGTGGCTGGCGCAGGAGGCCGCGCGCGAGAAACTCGTGATGGCGGGCTATCGTGGGCAGGCGCCCTATATCACCTTCCTGTTCTTCCGCATGGTCACGCCGATCGTCTTCCTGGCCGCTGCGGCGCTGTACATATTTTTCGTGTCTAAGGCGCACTACGTCATGCCGGTGAAGATCGGCATTTGCGTCGGCGCCGCCTATCTCGGCCTGCAGGCGCCGATGCTGTTTCTGCGCAATGCGATCTCGAAACGCCAGTTGTCGATCCGGCGCGCCTTTCCGGATGCGCTGGATCTGCTGCTGATCTGCGTCGAATCCGGCATGTCGATCGAGATGGCCTTTCGCCGGGTCAGCGTCGAGATCGGAACGCAGTCGATCCCGCTCGCCGAGGAATTCACGCTGACGACAGCGGAACTATCCTATCTTCAGGATCGCAAGGTCGCCTACGAGAATCTGGCTATCCGGACCGGCATCGACGGCGTCAAATCGGTTTGCCTGGCGCTGCAGCAGTCGGAGCGTTACGGCACGCCGCTCGGTCAGGCGCTGCGGGTGATGGCGCAGGAAAATCGCGATCTGCGCATGAGCGCGGCCGAAAAGAAGGCAGCGGCGCTGCCGCCGAAGCTGACTGTGCCGATGATCCTGTTCTTCCTGCCGGTCTTGTTCGTCGTCATCCTCGGGCCGACCTACATCAAGATCGCCGCCATGCATTGACGGCTGCTCGACGGAATGCACTTGCCGTCGTCCGGACAAAGGTCGGGGCGACGGCTTTCATACTCGGAAATTCGCCAGCAGGCGCGTTTGGAAATCCGCTCGCGGGCGCGCTTGGAAATCCGCCAGCAGGAAATCCGCTTGTGAAATAACTTCCTGTTGGTTTTTTCAGGAACGCCGTCGCGAGCCGATCGCCGCTTCGCCAACGCGGGGCGACTCGCGCCCATTCAGCATCTGCTTGAGATAGGCGACGTTGGCCGCCGCCTCGTCGGGCGGCAGATCGGCCTTGACGATGCTTTCCGCCTCGGCGAAACGCCCTTGCAGGCCGACGACCAGCGCGAGATTTTGCCGGACGCGGGCGCCGGCATTGGGCCGTGCATAGGCGCGCCGCAAAATCTGCTCGGCCTTCGGCAGGTCCTTGGTCAAGACATAGGACAGTCCGAGATTGGACAGTACCGAGGGTTCTTCGGGCGCGATCTTCAGGGCGCTGGCGTAGTAGCTGCGCGCTTCCTCGTGACGGCCCAACTGATCGAGCGCGGCGCCTTGCACCGACAGGATCTGCCAATCGGGATTGGCCGGCGTATGCGCCCGGCCAAGGATGTCGAATGCTTTCTGGAAGTCGCCGCTATCGACCAGCGCCTTGCCATAAAGGCCCAGCAACGCCTTGTTGCCCGGATGGGCGAGATTGGCCTGCTCGAGCACCGCAACCGCCTGCGCACGCTGGCCGGACGCCCGCAGCGCCTGCCCAAACTTCATGGCGGCATCGACACTCTTGGGATTGGCGCGGTAGCGTTCGCCATAAACCTCGACGGCGCGAGAAGGATCCGCGTCGGCGCGGACTTCGGCCCGCGCATTGAGCGCGCCGGTGATGTCGGGCATGCCGGCGGTCTGGCAACCGGCCAATCCCATCGACAGCAGCGCCACCGCGGCCGCCGATCCCAAAAGTCGGACAAGACAAGGCTGATGACGCATGGCACATAGACTCAACGATTGCTGGCGAGATGTTGCCGCCTGACCTCATCAGCAATAGAGCGTTAACCCTAACGGCCGGTTAATCGCCCGGCCGCACCACCGCCAGCCTTCAAGCGAGAATAGCCATGCATGCCGCCTTCGAATCCGCGTCCGCCGCCGCGATCCCGATCACATTCGTCAGCAAGGCCACCTGGGATAGCGTTCAGGCCGGGCTCGCCGCGCCGGCGCAACGCTTCGCGCAAGCCAACGGATTCGTCGCGAAACCGGGACAATGCCTGACCGTCCCGGCGGCGGACGGCGCCATCGCACAGGTGCTGTTCGGCTTGGACGAGCCGGCCAGCCCGCGCTTCGACCCCTTCCGCCCCGGACAACTGCCGGGCCTGTTGCCGCCGGGACTGTATCGGTTCGCCACTGCTCCGCACGATACCCGCCTCGCGGCGCTGGCTTTCGCGCTGGGCTGCTACCGCTTCTCGCGTTACCGCAAGGCCGATGCGCCGGACGTCCGGCTGGTGCCGCCCGACGGTGTCGACATCGCCGCGATATCGCGCATCGCCAACGCCGTCACGCTGGCGCGCGATCTCATCAATACACCCGCCAACGACATGGGCCCCGCCGAACTGGAAGCCGCCGCGCGTGATCTCGCCGCGGGCTACGACACCGGCTTCAACTGCATCGTCGGCGACGAACTGATGAAGCGGAACTTTCCGCTGATCCATGCCGTCGGGATGGCGTCATCGCGCGCGCCGCGCCTGATCGATTTCACCTGGGGCGATCCGGCCCATCCGAAAGTGACGCTGGTCGGCAAGGGCGTCTGCTTCGACACCGGCGGCGTCGATCTGAAATCCGCCACCGGCATGCTGCTGATGAAGAAGGACATGGGCGGCGCCGCGAACATTCTTGCGCTGGCGCTGATGATCATGGATGCCGGGCTGAAGGTGCGGTTGCGCGTGCTGATTCCCGCGGTGGAAAATTCCGTCGCCGGCAACGCGTTCCGCCCGCTCGATGTATTTCCGTCGCGCAAGGGGCCAACCGTCGAAATCGGCAACACCGATGCGGAAGGCCGCCTCGTGCTCGCCGACGCGCTGGCGCTGGCCGATGAAGAGGCGCCCGACCTGCTGATCGACATGGGCACGCTGACGGGGGCGGCGCGCGTCGCGCTCGGTCCCGACCTGCCGCCGTTCTACACCAACGACGAGGCGCTCGCCGCGGACGTCGCGCGATGCGCCGGCAGCGAACGCGATCCGCTGTGGCGAATGCCGCTGTGGCCGCATTACGACCCGTGGCTGGAATCCAAGGTGGCCGACATCAACAACGCGCCCTCGAACGGTTTCGCCGGTTCGATCACCTGCGCGCTGTTCCTGCAACGCTTCGTCGAGAACGCCAAAGCCTGGCTCCACGTCGATATCTACGGCTGGACGCCGACCGCAAAGCCGGCGCGCCCGGAGGGCGGCGAGTGCCAGGCTGCACGCGCCATCTATCAACTGTTGAGTGAACGTTATGGATGATCCGCGCCTGACACCGGCCCGACCCGAGGTTGCCGCCAAATATCTCGAAGGCAAGGTTGCGGCCGCGCGCTTCGTCGAGGGCGAAACCTTCGAAGTGACCGATGCCATCGCGCCGGTCCGCACCGCGCCGCGCGACGACGCGATGCTGCAAACCCAGGCTCTGAGAGGCGAGCGCGTCACCATCTACGATCGAAACGACAAAGGCTGGGCCTGGGGTCAACTCGCCGCCGACGGCTACGTCGGCTGGCTGCCGGAACATGCACTCGGATCGACCGGGCCACGCCCGACCCACAAGGTGACGGCGCTGCGCACCTTCGCGTTCCCCGGCCCGTCGATCAAGCTGCCGCCGCGCGATGCCTTCACGCTGGGCGCGACGCTTGCGATCGCGCGGACCGACGCGACGTTTGCCGTCACGCACGACAACCTGTACCTGCCGTCACAGCATCTCGCGGCGCTCGATCATCGCGAGCCGGATTTCGTCGCGGTGGCGGAGCGCTTCGTCGGCACGCCGTATCTGTGGGGCGGCAAGTCGAGCCTCGGCATCGATTGCTCGGGGCTGGTGCAGGTTTCGCTCAACGCCGGCGGCATCGGCGCGCCACGCGACAGCGACATGCAGGAAGAAAGCCTCGGCGCGGACGTGCCGTTGGCGCAGATCGCGCACCTCAAGCGCGGCGACCTGGTGTTCTGGAAAGGTCACGTCGCCATCGTTCGCGACGCCGAGACGCTGGTGCACGCCAACGCCCACCACATGGCGACTGCGATTGAACCGACCCGCGACGCCGTCGCACGCATCACGGCTGCCGGCAGCCCGGTGCGGCGGATCAAACGGCTGTGACGACGTTGCCGAACGGATCGCCGTCACCCTGAGGTGGCGACGCGCAGCGGCGCCCTCGAAGGGTGACAGCCGTAGTATGGAGAATCTTGCCACACACCACACATCAGCATCCTTCGAGGCTCGCTGCATACGCAGCTCGCACCTCAGGATGACGGAATCACTATCCGCCCTGCACCACGCCGCCCGCCGTCACCGCCGCATCATGCAGCGCGCGCAACCGCCCACGGTTAAGCGCCAGCCATTGCAGTGCGGAGACGGTGAGGGCATTGACGATCCGTTCCTGTCGCAACGCCGACAGCGCATCATCGATGGAGACCACCAGCGTCTCGATATGCTCGGTCTCCTCGGCCAACCCGCCGTGCGCGACGACCTGCGATGAATCGACGAAGCCAAGATACGAGGTGACGTATTCGTCGGTCAGCCCCGGCGTCGGCAGCACCGCGTAAAGCCGCACCAACGCTTTGGGCGCAACGCCGATTTCCTCGCCGCATTCGCGTCGCGCGGCATCGGCGTCCGTCTCGCCGTCGTCGACGCGACCGGCGACGATTTCGATCATCTCGCCATTGCCGGTGGCGAAATGCGCGGCGAGCCGGAACTGGCGCAGCAGAACGACCTTGTCGCGCGCCAGATCGATCGGCAATACGCCGACCACACGACCACCGCGCACGATGTCGCGTCGCTGCGCCAGCGCAGTCCCGTCCGGCAAGGGCAGTTGCAAGGTGTAACGTTCGTAGGGCCGAAAGCCGTCGTCACAGAGCGAACGGGGCGCCGACACCTCGACGGGCAAAGCGCGGTCGGCAATGCGGTCGGCCTTGTCCGCCTCAGCCATCCACGTCGTCCGTGGCGCCGTTCGCCGTCTCCAGCCGAAACGCGGCGGCGAACAGCGCGCGGGTGTAATCGGTCTTCGGATTCTTGAACAAATCCGATGCCGCGCCTTCTTCCACCACCTTGCCGTGCCGCATCACAATCAGGTGGCTCGCCAGCGAAGCCACCACACGCAGGTCGTGCGAGATGAACATGTAAGTAAGATCGCGCTTGCGCTGCAGGTCGCGTAACAGATCGACCATCTGCGCCTGCAGCAGCATGTCGAGCGCGCTGGTCGGTTCGTCCAGCACGACGAAGCTCGGCTCCAGCACCACCGCGCGCGCGATGCTGATGCGCTGGCGCTGGCCGCCGGAGAATTCATGCGGATAACGAAACCGCGTCGCGGGATCGAGCCCGGCATCGGTGAGCGCCTTCACCACCCGCGCTTCGCGCTCCTCGCGCGACAGTTGCGGCTGATGCACGCTCAAGCCCTCGGCGATGATATCGCCCACCGACATGCGCGGGCTCAACGATCCGAACGGGTCCTGAAACACGATCTGCATGTCGCGGCGGAACGGCCGCATCTGCTTGAAGCGCAGGCCCTGGATATCCTTTCCAAGAAACACGATGGGCCCGTCCGACGAAATCAGCCGCAATAGCGCGAGGCCGAGCGTCGTCTTTCCGGAGCCGGATTCGCCGACCACGCCGAGCGTCTCGCCGCGACGCACCGCGAGCGTCACGCCATCGACCGCCTTGATGTGACCGACCGTCTTGCGCAACAGCCCGCGCTTGACCGGAAACCACACCTTGAGATCGCTGGCCTGCATCACCACCGGCGCATCAAGCTGCGGCGGCGCAGGGTCCGGCTTCGGCTCGGCGGCGAGCAGCGCCTTCGTATAAGGATGCTTCGGCGCGGTGAACACCTGCTCCACCGGCCCCTGCTCGACGATCTTGCCGTTGTTCATCACACACACCACGTCGGCGATGCGGCGCACGATGCCGAGATCATGGGTGATGAACAACAGGCTCATACCGAGCCGGGCGCGAATATCCGCCAGCAATTGCAGGATCTGCGCCTGCACGGTGACGTCGAGCGCCGTGGTCGGCTCATCGGCGATCAACAGGTCCGGCTCGTTCGCCAAAGCCATGGCAATCATCACGCGCTGGCGCTGCCCGCCGGAGAGTTGATGCGGATAGCTGCCAAGCCGGGTTTCCGGCTCGGGAATGCCGACCTGCGTCAACAGCTCCAGCACGCGCGCGCGAACGGCTGCGCCGCGCATGGCGGTGTGAAGCTGCAATATCTCGGCGATCTGCGCCTCGATGGTGTGCAGCGGGTTGAGCGAGGTCATCGGCTCCTGAAAGATGATCGAAATGTCGTTGCCGCGGATGCCGCGCATCTCGCGTTCGGACACCGTCAGCAGGTCCTGCCCCTTGAATCGGATGCTGCCCGAGGGATGCGACGCGCTCGGATACGGCAGCAGCTTGAGAATCGACAACGCGCTGACCGATTTGCCGGAGCCGGATTCGCCGACCAGCGCCACGCATTCGCCGCGCCGGATCGCGTAGGAGATACGGTTCACCGCGACTGTCGCGCGCTCGCCTTCGCCGAAGGCAACCGACAGATCGCGGACATCGAGCAGCGGCTGGTTGATGGCGTCCATGCCTTCCGCGCCTCCTACCTGAACGTCTTGCGCGGGTCGAAAGCGTCGCGCACCGCCTCGCCGATGAAGATCAAGAGCGACAGCATGATCGCCAGCGAAAAGAACCCGGTGAAGCCGAGCCACGGCGCCTGCACGTTGGCCTTGGCCTGCGACAGCATCTCGCCCAGCGAGGGCGAACCCGGCGGCAGGCCGAAGCCGAGGAAATCCAGCGCCGTCAGCGTCATCACCGAGGACGAGACGATGAACGGCAGGAACGTCATGGTCGCGACCATCGCGTTCGGCAGCAGATGCCGGAACATGATGACCTTGTTGGAGACGCCGAGCGCGCGCGCCGCCTGGATGTATTCGAAATTACGGCCGCGCAGGAATTCCGCGCGCACCAGCCCGACCAGCGAGACCCACGAAAACAACAACAGCGTGCCAAGCAGCACGAAGAAGCCCGGCACCAGAATCGACGACAGGATCAACAGCAGATACAGCGAGGGAATCGCGGTCCATACCTCGATGAAACGCTGGAAGGCGAGATCGACCCAGCCGCCGAAATAGCCCTGCACGCCGCCGGCGGCGATGCCAATCACCGACGACACGATGGTGAGGCACAGGCCGAACAGCACCGAGATGCGGAAACCGTAAATCAGCCGCGCCACCACGTCACGACCCTGATCGTCGGTGCCGAGCCAGTTGTATTCGAGATCGCGGCAGCCGGTGAGGCCTTTCTTCTGCACCACGTCCTTGCACTGCGCTTCGGTCAGCAACCATGTCGGTTTCGACGGCGCCGGCGTCGGAAGATCGAGATTGTGGGTGTCGTAGGAATAGCGGATCAGCGGCCAGACCATGGTGCCGCCCTTAGCGGCAATCTGCTTCTGCAGATAGGGATCGCGATAATCGGCGGCAGTCTCGAAATCACCACCGAATGTGGTCTCTGAATAGGTCACGAACGCCGGCCAGTACCAGTGACCGTCATACTCAACGAAAAATGGCCGGTCGTTGGCGATCAGTTCGGCGAACAGCGTCACCACGAACAGGATCATGAAAATCCACAGCGACCAGTAGCCGCGACGGTTGGCCTTGAAATTCTGCCAGCGGCGCAAATTGATCGGCGACAGGCTGAGCGGATGGCGCGACGGGGACACCGCATCGCCCAGCGGCGCCAGTGTCGTGGTCTCGACCGGTTCACGCGCGGACAGCGACATCAGACCTCCCGCGCCTCGAAATCGATCCGCGGATCGATCCACATATAGGTGAGATCGGAGGCGAGGTTCACGACGAGGCCGACCAGCGAGAAGATGAACAGCGTGCCGAACACCACCGGATAGTCGCGATTGAGCACGCTCTCGAAGCCGAGCAGGCCGAGCCCGTCGAGCGAGAAGATGGTTTCGATCAAGAGCGAGCCGGAGAAGAAGGCGTGAATGAACGCGCCCGGGAATCCGGCGATGACGATCAGCATCGCGTTGCGGAAGATATGATTGTAAAGCACCTGCCGCTCGCTGCAGCCCTTGGCGCGCGCGGTCATGACATACTGCTTGCGGATTTCATCGAGGAACGAATTCTTGGTCAGCAGCGTCATGGTGGCGAACGCGCCGAGGATCATCGACACCAGCGGCAGCGTGATGTGCCAGAAGTAATCGATGATCTTCCAGTACCACGGGAATTGCGACCAGCCATCCGAGGTCAGCCCGCGCAACGGAAACAGATCGAGGAACGAACCGCCGGCAAACAGGATGATGAGCAGGATTGCGAACAGGAATCCCGGAATGGCGAAACCGATGATGATGACGCCCGAGGTCCAGACATCGAAGCGCGAACCGTCCACCACCGCCTTGCGGATGCCGAGCGGGATCGAGATCAGATAGGTGATCAATGTCATCCAGATGCCGAGCGAAATCGAGACCGGCAGCTTTTCCTTGATCAGTTGCAGCACGCTGACATCGCGGAAATAGCTCTTGCCGAAATCGAACCGCATGTAGTCCCACAACATCAGCGCGAAGCGCTCCGGCGCCGGCTTGTCGAAGCCGAACTGCTTCTCGAGGCTTTTGATGAAGGCCGGATCGAGACCCTGCGCGCCGCGGTATTTCGAACTGACGGCATCGCTCGATGCGCCGACCTGCGCGCGGGCGCCGAAGTCGCCGCCGCTCGATCCGGAGATGCGCGACGCGCCGCCGGTGTCGGCGCCGGACAATTGCGCGATGACACGTTCCACCGGACCACCCGGCGCGAACTGCACCACGACGAACGACACGAACAGGATGCCGAACAGCGTCGGGATCATCAGCAGAATGCGGCGGGCGAGATAGGCAGTCATGGCTTGCTCACCGGCTCCGCCTTTGGCTTGTCCACATTGCCGGCCTTGTCGGCGGACGCCGATTTCGCCGCATCGTTCCACCACAATTCGATCGCGCCGACGCTGCCGAAATAGCGCGGCAGCTTTGGCGGATGCGCGAACACGTCCCAGTAAGCCACCGGATGGTTGGTGCGATACCACTGCGGCACCCAGTAGCGGCCGGCGCGGAACACCCGGTCGAAAGCGCGGCAGGCAATGGTCAATTCATCGCGGCTGCCGGCATTGATGATACGTTCCAGCAGCGCATCGATGGCCGGATTGACGATACCGGCGAGGTTGTAGGACCCTTTGGTCGCCGCCGCCTGCGACGAGAAGAACGGCCGCATGCCATCACCCGGCGTCGCCGACATGCTGAAGCGTTCGATGGTCATATCGAAATCGAAATCCTCGACACGGGCGCGATACTGCACCGGATCGACCACGCGCAACGACGCCTCGATGCCGACGGTGCCGAGATTCTTGATGTAGGGCGCGTGGTGCGCCTGCAGCAGCGGCTCGTCGACCAGGAATTCAACCTTGAACACTTCGCCGTTCGGCAACAGCCGCTTGCCGTCCTTGACCGGCAATCCGGCGTCGCGCAGCAATTGCGAGGCCTTGCGCAACAACGTGCGGTCCTGCCCGGAGCCGTCCGAGACCGGCGGCGACACCGGCGGCCCGAACACCTCGTCCGGCACCTGCCCGCGAAATGGCTCCAGCAGTTTCAGCTCTTCCGGCGACGGCATGCCTTGCGCCATCATGTCGGAATTCTGGAACGGCGACTGCGTGCGCGCATAGGCGCCGTACATGATGGTCTTGTTGGTCCATTCGAAATCGAACGCCTGGATCAGCGCCTCGCGCACGCGCGGGTCCTTGAACTTGTCGCGGCGAGTGTTGATGAACCAGCCCTGCGCGCCCGACGGCGTTTCATCCGGCAAGGTTTCGCGCTTGACGCGGTCGTCCTTGACCGCCGGAAAATCGTAACGCGTCGCCCACACCCGCGCGGTGAATTCCTCGCGGAACAGGTAGTTCTTCGCGGTGAAGCCTTCGAACGCCACGTCGCGGTCGCGATAGAATTCGTAACGCACGATATCGAAATTGTAGCTGCCGCGCATCGGCGCCAGATCCGCGCCCCACCAGTCCTTGACGCGCTCGAACTCGATGAAGCGGTTGACCTCGAATTTGCCGACCTTGTACGGCCCGCAGCCGAGCGGAATGTCGAGCGTCGATTCATCGAACGGCCGCGTCGCATAATAGGCACGCGAAAAGATCGGCAGCCCGGCGACATAGAGCGGCACGTCGCGGGCGTGCTTTTCGGCGAAACGCACCACCACGGTCACATCGTCGATGGCCTCGGCGCCGATCACGTCACGCATCTGCTGCAAGATCAGCGGATGCCCCTTGGCCTTCAGCGTGTTGAGCGAGAACGCCACGTCATGCGCGGTGATCGTGCTGCCGTCGTGGAATTTCGCCTCCGGCCGCAGCGTGAACCGATAGCTGGTCTTGTCGCCGGAGATCGCAACCGATTGCGCCACCACACCATACATCGCGTCGGGCTCATCGCCGGCGCGCGCCATCAGGGCGGCGAAGGTCAGGTCCATGCCCTGCGCGCCCTCACCCTTCAGAATGTAGGCGTTGAGCGAATTGAAAGTCTGGTAGGACTGGTTGTAGGCGCGCACCGACGGCACCGTTGAAAACGTGCCGCCTTTCGGCGCGGCCAGATTCACATAATCGAAGTTGGCGAAACCGGCGGGATACTTCAGGTCGCCGAACACCGACATGCCATGTTTCGGGGCGCCGAACGATGCTGCGCCGGATGCATCCGCCGCCGCCTGCGCGGCCGCTTCACGCGGACCGAGCCCGGCGGCGAGACTTGCGGCGCCAAAGCCGAGGCCCAGCATCTGCCGGCGATTGAACGTGCTCTCGTGCGTCATTGCGCGTGGACCGGGCAATCATAGCGAGACATCATTGCCGGGCTTGACCCGGCAAACCATCTTTTCTCAAAGAGATCGATGCGCGGATCAAGTCCGCGCATGACGATCCCTAATGTCGTCAACGTCAGAGGAATACTTGTAAGTCCGACCGCGCGTTCGCTCAAATGTCTCACCCTCACTTGCCGATTTTCGCGGCCTTCCCGGCATCGTACCACCACAAGGCCGGGAATGCCGACAGGCCGTATTTCGGCATGGTCTCGGGATGGCCGAAGCGATCCCAACGCGCCGTGCGCAGGAACGGGTAGTTCCATTGCGGAACGACGTAGTGATTCCACAACAGCACGCGGTCGAGCGCCTTGGTGGCGGCCACCAGTTCGGCACGGTCCTTGGTGAAGATGACGCGCTCGATCAGCGTGTCGATCGCCGGATTCTTGATGCCGACGATGTTGCGCGAACCCGCCATATCGGCCGCATGCGAACCCCAGAATTCACGCTGCTCGTTTCCCGGCGACAGCGACTCACCCCACGACGAGACGACGATATCGAAATCCCAGCTACGCAGCCGGTTCTCGTATTGCGTCGGGTCGATGGTGCGCACGCTCACGGACATCCCCAGCCGTTCCAGCGACGGCTTGAAGAACAGCATCACCCGTTCCATCGCGGGGTCTTCCACCAGCAGTTCAAGCGCGAACGGCGTCCCGCTCCTGGCCTCGACCAGCTTGCGGTCGCGCACCTCATAGCCGGCCTCCTTCAACAGCTTCAGCGCCTCGCGAAGATTGTTGCGCACGGCTTCCGGATTGCCGCCGACCGGATTGCTGTAAGCCGTGGTGAACACTTCCGGCGGCACGCCTGCGCGCACGGTTTCGAGAATCTCCAGTTCCTGACCCTGCGGCAGGCCGGATGACGCCAGCTCGGTGCCATCGAAGTAACTGCTGATGCGCTTGTACTGGCCGTAGAAAATCTGCTTGTTCATCTCCTCGAAGTCGAAGGCGAAGTTCAGCGCGCGGCGCACCCGGGCATCGGAAAACTGGGGCCGGCGGATATTGAGCGCGAACGCCTGCATGATGCCGGAGCTGCGATTGGGAAATTCCTCCAGCAGCACGCGCTTGTCTTTCACCGCTGGAAAATCGTAAGCCGTCGCCCAGTTCTTGGCGCTGTTCTCGCTGCGCCAGTCGATCTGGTCGGCCTTGAATGCCTCGATCGCCACCGTGCCGTCGCGGAAATACTCGTAGCGCAGTTCCTCGAAGTTGTGGCGGCCGAGATTGACGTTGATGGCCGCACCCCAATAGTCCTTGACGCGTTCGAGCACCACCGAGCGCCCCGGCACGAAGCTTTTGATGCGATAGGCGGCGGACCCCAGCGGCGGCTCCAGCGTCGTCGCCGAAACATCACGCCTGGCGCCGGCGGCGTCGGTGCCTTCCCACCAGTGTTTCGGCAGGATGATGAGCTGGCCGACGATCTGCGGCAGTTCGCGGTTGCCCGGCGCATCGAAGGTGAATTTGACATCGCGTTCGCCGCTCTTCTCGGCCTTCACCACATGACGGTAATAGGCCGAATATTGCGGATGATGCTTCTTGAAGGTCTCGAGCGAGTAGACAACGTCTTCGGGCGTCACCGGCTTGCCGTCGTGCCAGCGGGCCTGCTCCCGCAGCCGGTAGATCACCCAGGAATAATCGTCCGGATAGCTGACGGTTTCCGCGAGCAACCCGTATTCGGTGGAAACCTCATCCAGCGCCGGGGTCGTCAGCGATTCATAGATCAAGCCCACGGCACCGGCGATCGAACCCTTCACCCCTGCCACCACGAGGTTGAAGCTGTCGAAGGTGCCGAGCGCGATCTGGCGCGCCACACCGCCCTTGGGCGCGGCCGGATTGACGTAATCGAAATGCTTGAAGCCCGCGGGATATTTGACGTCGCCAAACAACGAGAGGCCATGGCGCCAGGCCGGATCGGCCGCCGCTTGCGCACGCGCTTCGGGTATCGGCGACAGCCCTGTTACGGTTGGGAGAATTGGGGCGGCGGCCAGTGCTGCGCCGCTCTGAAGAAGAACTCGTCGGGTAATTGCCAAATTCCGGATCCCTGTGATGCCAATATGGATACCGCAAAACAGGACACTGATTTTGCGGCGAGAGCACGTGAAAACTAGTTCATCTGGGTCATGTGGCGGATTCCACGACGCCACGCCGGACGCAGCGGACCAGGACCAGACCTCAGCCGGATTAACACCCCTGTTTGAGGCAGCGATTCGACGGACTATCGCAGCTTATGCCATTGCTGCACGCAACGCTGCGACCAAAAGTCCCGGTTCTTTAGCGTTTTCAGGCAAAGCGGATACCGGCTGGCGTCGAGGAACGCATCAAATCAACTGGCTGGAGCTTCGCTTCCGATTCCACCGGAAGCGTAAAGCGCTGGCCGTCCCCCGATCCCGCAACAGCCCTCCAGACATGAAAATGGCCGGGAAAATCCCGGCCATCGGCATGCGCGGTCACGCAATTCTGAATGAAGCTACTTCGACGCCGTCGGCAACGGGGCCGGATGCTCGGACATCGAATTCAGGTAGGCGATGACGTCCGCGCGCTCGCTGTCCTTGGTCAGGCCGGCGAAGCCCATCGCGGTGCCCGGAATATAGCCCTTCGGGTTGGCCAGGAACTTGTTCAGTTCATCGAAGGTCCAGGTGCCGCCCTTTGCCTTCATCGCCGCGGAGAAGTTGAAGCCACGGCCTTCGCCACGCGGCTCGTTGACGACGCCGAACAGGTTCGGACCGACGCGGTTCGGACCGCCCTTCTCGAAGGTATGGCAAGCCGCGCACTTCTTGGCGGCGGTGGCGCCCTTTTCCACTGAGGCCGTCTGCAACAGTTTCTCGATCGGCTCTGATGGCGCGGCGGCTTCCTTGGTCGCCCCGGCGGCCGCTTCCTTGACGGCGATCTCAAATCCCGGCTTGGCCGGATTGACGGGTGCGAAGATGGCCTGAGCGGCGAAGCTCGTCACCAGAACGAGAAGACAAGTGCCAAGAAGCGCACCAAGAATTTTATTCAGCTCAAAGGAGTCCATTGCGGCTCAGGCTCCGACCGGAAGGTCAACTTGTAGGCCGGCGAGAGGCGGCCAAGGATTGTACGTCCGGAATCAATCTAAAAAAGACCAGACTGTGGCGATGAGATACCGGTTTGCCCCGGCTCTGGCAACCCGTATAAACAGACCTCCGGTTGAAAAAACCCCGCCAATTCCTGCTCAAGTCGATCCTTTCGGCATACCCGTAAAATGACGTTATCGCAGCCTCTTATCCTGATCCCCGCGCGCATGGCCGCGACCCGGCTACCGGGCAAACCGCTGGCCGATATCGGTGGCCTGCCGATGATCGTTCACGTGCTCCGCCGCGCCAGCACGGCAGCGGTGGGCCGCGCCGTGGTCGCCACCGATTCCGCCGAGATCGCCGCCGCCGTGACCGCCCATGGCGGCGAGGCGGTGATGACCCGAAGCGACCATCCCTCGGGGTCAGATCGCATCCACGAAGCGCTGGAAAAGCTCGATGGGGCAGCTGCCCACTCGGTCGTCATCAATCTGCAAGGCGATTTTCCGACCATTTCGCCCGATCACATTCGCGCCGTACTCTCGCCACTGGATGACCGCAAGGTTGATATCGCCACTTTGGCCGCCGAAATTCACACCGAGGAAGAAGCGACCAACCCCAATGTCGTCAAGGTGATCGGGTCGCCGGTCAACGCGACCCGGCTGCGGGCGCTGTACTTCACCCGGGCCACCGCGCCCCACGGCGAGGGGCCGCGCTATCACCACATCGGGATCTACGCCTACCGCCGCGAGGCCCTCAAACGCTTCGTGGCGATGCCCCCGTCAACGCTCGAACTGCGCGAGAAGCTCGAGCAGTTGCGGGCGCTGGAAGCCGGCATGCGCATCGACGTCACCATAGTCGACACGGTGCCGCGCGGCGTCGATACCGCGGCCGATCTCGAGACGGCGCGGCGCATCCTTGCGCCGTAACCAACGCGCTCATTCAAACTTTTCGTTGTCCACCACTGGCAAAAGCCGAAACCGCTGTTACAACGCGCCATGACCCAACCCAAGACCATTTCATTCCAGGGCGAAATGGGAGCCAACTCCCACCTCGCCATCGTCGAAGCCTATCCGGACGCGAGGCCGTTGCCGTGCGCGACCTTCGAGGACGCGCTGTCGGCGATTTCCTCCGGCGAGGCCGATCTCGGCATGATCCCGATCGAGAATTCGATCGCCGGCCGCGTCACCGACATCCACTACCTGCTGCCGCGATCCAACCTCTCGATCATCGGCGAATGGTTTCTGCCGATCCGCCACCAGTTGATGGCGCCGCGCGGCGCCAGGCTCGAGGACATCAAGAGCGTCGAAAGCCACGTGCAGGCGCTGGGCCAGTGCCGCAACGTCATCCGCAAGCTCGGCATCAAGGCCGTGGTTGCCGCCGATACCGCAGGCTCCGCACGCGCCGTCGCCGAGCGCGGCGACAAGAGCTGCGCCGCGCTTGCCTCGCGTCTCGCTTCGGAAATCTACGGCCTCGATATCCTGGCGCGGGACGTCGAGGACGAAAGCAACAACACCACGCGCTTCGTCGTGCTCGCCCGCGACCAGCAATGGGCCAAGCCGAACAACGGCCCCGTCGTCACCAGTTTCGTGTTCCGCGTCCGCAACCTGCCCGCCGCGCTGTACAAGGCGATGGGCGGCTTCGCCACCAACGGCGTCAACATGACCAAGCTGGAAAGCTACATGGTCGACGGCAACTTCTTCGCGACGCAGTTCTTCGCCGATGTCGACGGCCACCCGGACGATCGCGGCCTGACATTCGCGCTGGAAGAACTGAAGTTCTTCTCCAAGGAATTGCGCATCGTCGGCGTCTATCCGGCGCATCCGTTCCGCGCCACTTTCAGCGAACGCGACGACTGAAGCGGCCTCAGCCATCATTGCGAACACAGCGGTTCGAAGACAGTGTCTCTCACTCGCCGAGAGGCGTTCCGCTTTTGATGGAAACGTCGTTGCCGGGCTTGACCCGGCAATCCATCATTCTTCAAGCAGATCGATGCGCGGATCAGGTCCGCGCATGACGCCGTGGTATTGCCTATAGCGTTCTCTTATCTGGCCCGAATGCGCTCGCCATCAAATCGTAGGACCGCTTGCGCGCGGCGTGATCGTAGACCGCGGTAATCACCATCACCTCGTCGGCTTCGGTGGCCTCGATCAGCGGCTGCAGCTGTTGCAGCACGGTCGTCGGAGCGCCGACAAACAGGCGTTTGCGATTGCGCGCGACGATGGCCCGTTCGCCATCCGTATAGGGATAGGCCAGCGCCTCCTCGACACTGACCAGCGGCGCATATCGACCGCTCTCGCGCAGCAGCCGGTTGAAATCGGTCGAGGCCGCCAACCGCTCTGCCTCGGCGTCGCTGTCAGCGACGATCGCGGCGATCGCCAGGATGGCATAGGGCTCGCTGCTCCAGGCCGAAGGCCGGAAATGCCGGCGATAGCTCAGCATCGCATCGACCGCATCATGGGTGGCGAAATGATGGGCGAACGCGAAACCCATTCCGACCTGCGCCGACAGTTCGGCGCTGTAGCCGCTCGACCCCAATAGCCAGATCGGCGGCAGCGGCGTATCCGACGGCATCGCCACGACGTTGTTGTAGGGATGGCCCGGCGGAAATTCGCGTGTCTCCCACAATGTCAACTCGTGCAGCCGCTCCAGAAAGTCGTCGCCCTCGCGCCCATCGAGGCGATGGCGCAGCGCATGCGCGGTCGCGCCATCGGTGCCGGGCGCACGGCCGAGGCCGAGATCGATCCTGCCGGGAAACAGCGCCTCCAGCATCTTGAAGCGCTCGGCGATCATCAGCGGTGCATGGTTCGGCAACATCACGCCGCCGGAGCCGACGCGGATATGCTGTGTGGCGGCGGCGATCTGCCCGATCATCAGATCCGGCGCCGGGCTCGCAACCGAAGGCAGGTTGTGATGCTCGGCGAGCCAATAGCGGACATAACCCAGCCGATCGACGTGTTGCGCCAGGTCGATGCTGTTGCGCAGCGCCGCCGCCGGCGGCGTGCCGGTGGTGACGACGGACAGGTCGAGAACGGAAAGCGGCGGCATGGACTCAACCTATAGCGTTTTCGAGCTGCTGGACCGCTTTGCGCCAAGAAACCGCGGGCAAACCGGGAAGCTGGGGTCGGAGATGCGGCTGGGACTCGAGTCGGAACCGGCCGCAGCAATTTCACGTCCGACCCCTTCGGAAGCAACCGGCCGCTCCAATTCAGTCTGCAGGCTATCACCCTGCCCCTCTTTGATGGCGTTCGCGTTAGAGGCAACCAGCGAGTGGGACAGAAGAAACATAATTGATAGACACAAATGCTCGACCCATTCAATCAGAAAAGATGGGAATCATATTTATTCATTGAAATACAGATATATAGAAAGAATAAAGACAGCTATTTACCCACTAAACGCCTTCCCACGCTTATAATATTCAGCCAGTGTTTAGTAGTTTATTCCACTTTATGGGCAACTTCCCACGTCAAAAATCCACAACCGGTCATGCTCCGAAAGTAAGCTTGGCTTAGTTTAGGCGTTGGATCAGGCGGCCACGAACACCCGCGGGTCCAATTTTGGTGTGGCGACAGCCCGGTTGGTGCCGGCGGCCAAGTGGAGTTTGCAGGTCATGAGCGCGAGCCTCTCTCGTTTCAGCAGCGGCGCTTTCGCTTCCAAGTTGCCGACCATTTCCTTCGAGTTCTTCCCACCCAAGACCGAGGAAATGGAACGCAGCCTCTGGGACGTCATCGAGCGGCTGGCGCCGCTGACACCCAATTTCGTTTCGGTGACCTATGGCGCCGGCGGCTCGACCCGCGAACGCACCCACGCGACCATCGCCCGCATTCTCAAGGAAACCGATCTCGTTCCGGCCGCTCACCTGACATGCGTCAACGCTCCGCGCGCGGATATTGATGACGTGGTCGCGCGCTATCATGAGGTCGGCGTCCGCCACATCGTGGCCTTGCGCGGCGACCCCACCACCGGCATCGGCACGCCCTACGTTGCCCATCCCGACGGCTACAAGACCTCGGCCGAACTCATCGCCAGTATCAAGAAGCGATTTCCCGATATCGAGGTGACGGTGTCGGCTTATCCGGAGAAGCACCCCGAAAGCGCCGACTTCGACGCCGACCTCGACGTGCTGCAAGCCAAGGTGGATGCCGGGGCAACCCGCGCCATCACCCAGGTGTTCTTCGATAACGACTTGTACTTCCGCTATCTCGATCGCGTGCGTGCGCGTGGAATCGATATTCCGATTCTTCCGGGCATCATGCCGATGCATAATTTCAAGCAGGCGAGAGCCTTCGTGACCCGCGCCGGCACCACGGTGCCGTCATGGCTGGCCGAAAAATTCGAAGGTCTCGACGACGACGCCGAGACGCGCAAGCTGGTCGCTGCGGCTGTCGCGGCGGGACAAGTGCAAAAACTCGCCAAGCACGGCGTCGAGAACTTTCATTTCTACACCATGAATCGCGCCGACCTGGTGTTCGCCATCAGCCATCTGCTCGGCATCCGTCCCAGCGCCCGAAAGGCAGCATGAATCCATGACCGTTCAAGTATCGTCGCCGCGTAAACTTCTGCTCGAACTGGCACACCAGCGCATCCTGGTGCTCGACGGCGCCATGGGCACCATGATTCAGGACCTGAAATACGACGAAGCCGCCTTTCGCGGCGACCGCTTCAAGGATTTCCATCGCGACCTGCGCGGCAACAACGACCTGTTGATCCTGACGCAGCCCAAAGCCATCGAAGACATCCACGCCGCCTATCTGCGCGCCGGCGCCGACATCGTCGCCACCAACACGTTCTCTTCGACGTCGATCGCTCAGACCGACTACGATCTCGCCGACATCGTCTATGAGATGAACCGCGAGGGCGCGAAGCTTGCGCGCGCCGCCGCCGAGCGCGTCAGCGCCGAGGACGGCAAGCCGCGTTTCGTCGCGGGCGCCATCGGCCCGACCAACCGCACCGCTTCGATTTCGCCGGAGGTCTCCAATCCCGGTTACCGCGCCGTCACCTTCGACGACCTGCGCAAATCCTACGGCGAGCAGATCAACGGCCTGCTCGATGGTGGCGCCGACCTGCTGCTCGTCGAAACCATTTTCGATACGCTGAACGCCAAAGCCGCGCTCTACGCCATCGCCGAAATCTGCGATGAACGTGGAATCGATGTGCCGGTCATGATCTCCGGCACCATCACCGACAAATCAGGCCGCCTGCTCTCCGGCCAATTGCCCGAAGCATTCTGGAATTCCGTACGACACGCGAAGCCTGTCACCATCGGTTTCAATTGCGCGCTCGGTGCCGAGGACTTGCGCGCGCACGTCGCCGACATCGGTCGCGTCGCCGATACGCTGGTGTGCGCCTACCCCAACGCCGGACTGCCGAATGAATTCGGCGAATACGACGAAAGCCCGGAGTACATGGCCCGGCTGATCGGCGAATTCGCTGCCGCCGGCCTCGTCAACATCGTCGGCGGCTGCTGCGGCACTACCCCCGATCACATCGCGGCAATCGCCGCCGCCGTGGCTCCGCACAAGCCGCGCATCGTAGCGGAGATTGCGCCGCGGCTGCGGCTGTCAGGGCTGGAGCCGTTCGAACTGACGCCGGATATTCCATTCGTCAATGTCGGCGAGCGCACCAACGTCACCGGTTCGGCGAAATTCCGCAACCTCGTCAAGGACGGCAACTATAATGCAGCGCTCGACGTGGCGCGCAGCCAGGTTGAGAACGGCGCGCAGATCATCGACGTCAACATGGACGAGGGCCTGCTGGATTCCGAGCAGGCGATGATCACCTTCCTCAACCTGATCGCATCGGAGCCCGATATCGCCCGCGTGCCGGTGATGGTCGATTCGTCGAAGTTCTCCGTCATCGAGGCCGGGCTGAAATGCCTGCAAGGCAAGCCGGTGGTCAATTCGATATCGATGAAAGAGGGCGAGGAGAAATTTCTGCACGAGGCGCGGATCGCGCGACGCCATGGCGCCGCCGTGGTGGTGATGGCATTCGACGAGACCGGACAGGCCGATACCTATCAGCGAAAGATCGAGATCTGCAAACGCGCCTACGACTTGCTGGTCGGACAAGTCGGCTTCCCACCGGAAGACATCATCTTCGATCCGAACATCTTCGCCATCGCCACCGGCCTTGAGGAACACAACAACTACGGCGTCGATTTCATCGAGGCGACGCGGTGGATTCGCCAGAACCTGCCGCACGCCCATATTTCCGGCGGTGTTTCCAACCTGTCGTTCTCGTTCCGCGGCAACGAGCCGGTGCGCGAGGCGATGCATTCGGTGTTCCTGTATCACGCCATCAAGGCCGGCATGGACATGGGCATCGTCAATGCCGGCCAGATGATCATCTATGACGACATCGATCCCGAGCTGCGGCAGGTTTGCGAGGACGTCATCCTCAACCGCGACCCGGGCGCTTCCGAGCGGCTGCTCGAACTGGCGGAGAAATTCCGCGGCAAGAGCAAGCAGGCCAAGGAAGCCGATCTCACCTGGCGGCAATGGCCGGTGGAGAAGCGGCTCTCGCATGCGCTGGTCAACGGCATCACCGAATTCATCGACGAGGACACCGAGGCGGCGCGACTGACTGTCGATCGACCGCTGTCGGTGATCGAAGGGCCGCTGATGGCCGGCATGAACATTGTCGGCGACCTGTTCGGCGCCGGCAAGATGTTCCTGCCTCAGGTGGTCAAGTCGGCCCGCGTCATGAAGCAGGCGGTCGCTTACCTGATGCCGTTCATGGAAGAAGAAAAGGCGCGCAACCTTGCCGCCGGCATCGCCGGCGATGGCCGCAACTCGGCCGGCAAGATCGTGCTCGCCACCGTGAAGGGCGACGTTCACGACATCGGCAAGAATATCGTCGGCATCGTGCTTCAATGCAATAATTACGAAGTCATCGACCTCGGCGTCATGGTGCCCGCCGCCAAGATCATCGAGACCGCCAGGAACGAGAATGCCGATATCGTCGGTCTCTCCGGCCTGATCACGCCCTCTCTCGATGAAATGGGTTTCCTCGCGGCCGAACTGGAACGGCAGGGATTGGACTTGCCGCTCCTGATCGGCGGCGCAACCACGAGCCGCGTCCATACCGCCGTGAAGATCGATCCGAACTACCGCAACGGACCGGTCATACACGTCAATGACGCCAGCCGCGCCGTCGGCGTCGTTGCATCCCTGATGTCGCCGGAAAAGCGCGACGCCTATGCCGCCGAAGTTCGCACCGAATACGCCAAGATATCAGCGGCGCATTTCCGCGCCCAGCAGGACAAGAAGCGTATCACGCTCGCCGCCGCGCGCGCCAACGCGGTGCCGATCGACTGGAGCACCTATCGGCCGACCAAGCCGGCATTCCTCGGCACCAGGGTGTTTGCCGACTATCCGCTCGAAGAACTGGTCGAAGTGATCGACTGGACGCCGTTCTTCCAGGTCTGGGAGTTGTCCGGCCGCTTCCCCGCCATCCTCGACGACAAGGTGGTGGGCGAAACCGCACGTTCGCTTTACGACGACGCGCGCAAGATGCTGGATCGCATCGTCAAGGAGAAATGGTTCAAGGCCTCCGGCGTGATCGGCTTCTGGCCCGCCAATGCCATCGGTGACGATATTGCGGTCTACAGCGACGACAGCCGCACCAAACAGATCGCGACCTATCACACCCTGCGGCAACAACTCGAGAAGCGCGAGGGCCGCCACAACACCGCGCTGTCGGATTTCATCGCGCCGAAGGACACCGGGATCGCCGACTATATCGGCGGCTTCGCGGTCACCGCCGGTCTTGGCGAGGACGAGATCGCCGCGCGCTTCAAGAACGCCAACGACGATTACTCGTCGATTCTCGTGAAAGCGCTGGCGGACCGGCTCGCCGAGGCATTTGCCGAGCGCATGCACCAGCGCGTCCGCAAAGAATTCTGGGGCTACGCGCCGGACGAGGCGCTGAACAACGCGCAGCTCATCAAGGAAGAGTACGACGGCATTCGCCCGGCACCGGGCTATCCGGCGCAACCCGACCACACCGAAAAGGCGACGCTGTTCCAGCTGCTGGACGCCACCCGCGCCACCGGCGTCGAACTGACCGAAAGTTTCGCGATGTGGCCCGGCTCGTCGGTGTCCGGCCTCTACTACAGCCACCCGGAAAGCTATTACTTCGGCGTCGGCAAGATCGAGCGCGATCAGGTTGAGGAATATGCCGAACGCAAGGGCCGGCCGCTTGCCGAAATGGAGCGCTGGCTGGCGCCGATCCTCAATTACATTCCGACGCGCGATGCGCCGGTGACGAGCATTTCCAGCGGCAACGCGCCCGCGCCGGCCAACGACCTCACGGATGACGACCCGTCGTCGCATCCGCCGGGCTGCGGCTGCGCTTTCCATCTGCGCTACCGCAAGAAGGCGATCGGCGCGGGATAAGGACGCCTGCGCATTTTCGAAGCCGGTTCGCATCGAGGCAACACGCCAAATCGAAAAGTCGCCGCTTCGCTTCCATTTCCATCGGAAGCGAAAAAGCCTTAGGATGACCGCGTTTCAAACGGAACCTGATCGTCTCGCGGGAGCGGATATGATCCCCGGCGGAACCATCGCGCTGCTTCTGGCTACACTCGCCGCCCTTCCCTGGGCGGAAGCCGACACCGTGGACGTACAAGGCCGCGGCGCCGTCGATCTTGCGCCTTATGCCTGCACCGATATCACGCGCAGCAGTCTGATCGATCGCGTCTGCTACGATCGATCAACGCGACAAGCCATCATTCAGGTGCTCACGACCTATCGACAGTTCTGCAATGTGCCGCAGGCCACCTACAAAGCACTGCTCGATGCACCATCGATGGGCCGGTTCTATCGCGCCCGTATCGAACGTTCGGCCGACGCGGCGCGCTACGATTGTTTTTCACGCGCATTCGAAAATAGCACAAATGGTACAGTTGGGTGGGCTCGAACCACCGACCTCCTGTTCCACAGACAGGCGCTCTAACCAACTGAGCTACAACTGCATCCTGACGCGCGCCGCAGGGCGACGCGAACGGGGCGGAAACTAGGTGTAACGCCGCGCTTTGGCAAGACCGGGAACGTCCGGTTTTCGTATCTCGCCCGGTAACGGCCGAAGTCCAAATCCGGCGCCTCCGGCAGCCTTCGACACCGCGGCGAAATCAGACGGCGGGTTTGAAAATCCTGGAAACGTTGTCCTTGATCGGCTCCACCGTCTCCATCGCGACCTTTCGCGACAGGTCGGCAAGCTCCTGCGACTGGCTGGTGATCGCCTCAATCTGCTTTCGGGCGTGATTGCCCCACACGTCCACGGCCTGGCTGAGCGTCTTCACGCCGGCCAGTTGCTGCGTCAGATCGAAAGCGGCGTAGGTATTGGCCTGAAAGAACGCCAGCAGCTTGCTCGAATAGTCGCTGGCCCCCTTGCTCGCGACATCGAAAGCCGCTCCGACGGCGCTGTTGTTGGTCTCGGCCACATCCTTGAGCTTGGCATATTGTTCGCGCGCCTGCGCCACGCCCTTTTCGGCAAACGCCCGGACTTCCTCGGGAATTCCAATGACCATTGGAGATGCGGTAAAGGAATCGATGAAATTCGCCATGGTAGCGTCCTTGTATGTGGTGGGGCGGCCGTGCTCGTGTCGACGCGCCATCGCGTAACAAGGCCGCCATACAGCCCGCACGCGCTCGCGGCGAGCGCCTGCCCTGCCTTCTAACAGTGGTCATTGTGCATTGCAACATAAACCTGCAATCCACCGTGACTGCTCGCGCGCGGGTCTTGCCGTCAGGAACGGGGCGTCATGATTTGGGCCGCGACGCATCAAGGGTTGCGCGGGTAATCACCTGACCCATCTCGCTTGCCTGTTCTGTCAGGGTCCGCATCTGCCCCTGCACGTAGTCGCTATGCAAACGCATGATTTCGCTGAGATCCTTGGCCTGTAGCAGCTTCTGGGCATAGTCCAGCGACGCCGCGACGTTCTTTTCAGCAAAGCTAATGGCCTTGCTGCTGATCTCCTTGGCTCCGGCGCGCATCGTCTCGCCCTGCCCCTCCATTGAACTGGCGGCATGGTGCGCGCTGCCGAGGAAGGTCTCGAACGTCTTGCGCGCCTGCTCGAAGCTGGCTTCTGCCATTGAACGCATTTCCTTCGGAATTTCGAATCGATCCCGGCCATCCTGATCCATGATTATGACTCCCGTTGTGGTCTGACGGGTCTGACAATGCCCGCCTGCGCTTCAAGTCCAGACCAGCAAGCCAAGATGCCCGCCCGAAATGATCGCCCAAGACCGTTGGGCAAGATCGCAGTCCTGAAATGAGGGCTGCGGCAACATGGCGGAACTTTCGTCTCGGTTCGCAACATTTAGGGCGGGGTGGCCGGTTTGGATTTGCAACATCTCAACGCGATATGTTGCGTTCTGGTTCAGCCCAGGCCGCTAAATTAACGCTATTGCGGGCTTTCATGGGGTGATGCCGCGCTGGCCGTGGACCAGACCGCGGCCAGAGGCGATACTAACCAAATATTAAGCTTGTTGCCCGGGGTCCACGCCCCGGCGACACCGTGACGGCCGAACGAGCGACCATGACGTGGCGATGAATGACACGGAATTCCAGTTGCGCGGTGTGGAAGATGCCCGGTTGGCCATCCACGCCACGAGCGCCTTGCCGGTATGGCTCTGGTCAACCGACGGGGCTCGTGTGCTTTGGGCCAATCCTGTCGGCGTGATGGTTCTGGGCGCCCCGAACATCACCGCGCTGACTGCCCGAACTTTCGGACCCGCCGATCCCCAGCGACGTCAGATCGCCCAACTCGCGATGCGATTGCTGCCGAATGCCGGCCCGCGCCTCGAACGCCTGCGAGGCTTCGGTGCGTCGCTGGGCGGCCTCGCTACCTGTGCCTGTACGCGCCTCGTCTTTACCGAGGGGGAAGAAGGCATCCTGATCGCCTCGGCAGCCTCGGCCGGACGTTCGATACCGCTAGCTGAACGGCTCCAGCGCCTTGTCGAGGACGCAGCCACGCCCGTTGCAGCGTTCGGGCGTGACGGACTGTTCGTCAGCGCCAGCGCACCGGCGCGGCCGCTGCTTGGCTTCCGCAATCTTTCCGAAGCCGGCCTTGATGGCGCGCGACACGACGCGCTGCGCGACGGCCGGGTCGAAACCCCGATCGGCATTGGCCATATGGTACTGCAACGGGTCGGCAGCGGCGCCGATACCGCCTTGATCGCCTTGATCGCACCGGGAAGCTGTCGCTTCGAAACCCATTCGACGGCCGCCGCCAGCGCATTGCATGATGCCACACCCGAGCCGGCCGCCAGTGCGACACCGGTCGAACAGACAAACTCAATTCCGGTCGATCCCGTCGCAACGCCAATCGTCAGCACCGCATCACCCGCCAATGACGACGCCGCACCATCACCGGGCGCGCCGGAACCAATTGTGGATGACTTGTTGTTCGACGCTTTCGATGACACCGCCCTGGCGCAACCCGGAACGGTTTCGGAAGGCCAACCGCATGAGACCGCGTCATCGGCACGACCGTCGACAGGCGAGCCGAGCGAAGAACGCGACAATGCTGATGCCATCGCAGCCGCCGTCGATGAGACGCCATCAATGTCGAATGCCGGCGAGCCCGATATCGCGCCGCCCTTACCCGATCCGGTCGACGCACCGGCACCCGCCGAATCGTCACCACCGTTACGACAGCCGCTGCGTTTCATGTGGCAAATGGATGCCGAAGGCCGGTTCGCACTCGGTTCCGACGAATTCACCCGATTGATCGGCGCACAGACTGCCGCCGCATTCGGGCGGCTCTGGCACGAGATCGTCGAGGTTTTCGATCTCGATCCGCAGGGCCTGGTGGCGAAGGCCGTGGCGACACAGGAAACCTGGAGCGGCATTACCCTTCAGTGGCCCGTGGACGATTCCGACCGCCGGCTTCCAGTCGAACTGTCGGGCTTGCCGGTGTTCGATCGCACGCGGACCTTTATCGGCTATCGCGGCTTTGGCGTCTGCCGCGACATCGAAACGCTGGTCGAACTTGCGCACCAACGGCACCAGCATCTGTTCGAACAGATCACTGCGCCGCGTCCGCTGGCCGCCGATACTCCGCATCGTGCCGCTGCACCAGCCGATTTCGCTGACGCGACAACCACACCGCGCACCGAGCAAGCCGCAGCAGCGCAACCGACATCCTTGTTACCAACCGAGCCGGATCATCTCTTGGAAAATTCTCAGAACGTCGTGCCGTTCCCGTCAACCGGCGACACCCGATCACCGGCATTGACGCCGGTGGAAAGCAGCGCCTTCAACGAACTCGCACGGCAGCTCTCGGCTCGGCTCGAGCATGACAATGCCGGCTCGGCCTCGCCCGCGGCGGACGATGTCGCCACCATCGACGATACGGCGGCGTCGCTTGCGATAGAAGATGAACCGCAGCAATCCGACGAGCCGTCTCCGTCGCCGGCATTACCGCGCCCCGAAGCCGCAGCCGACAAACTCGTGCTCGACCGGATGCCCACCGGTGTCCTGATCTATCGCCCCGAGCAACTGCTCTATGCCAACGCCGCGTTCCTGCGCCGGATCGGCTACGACGATCTGAAAGCGCTCGACACAGCCGGTGGCCTTGACACGCTGTATATCGAATCCGACCCTCCGGATGCGAACAGCGAACCGGACGCGGGCACGCCCGTGATCCTCACGACGCGATCGAGCGCCGCGCAAACATCGTCGCCGGTGACGGCACGGATCCATACGATCGAGTGGGATAACGATGCAGCGCTGGCTCTGATTTGCACGGACACCGGCGTATCTGCTGCGATTGCTGCTCCTGCCGCCGCGCCCGGCCGCGCGTCGGCTGTCGGCCACGCCAATGCGGAAGAGCTTGGCGCGATCCTCGATACCACCGCCGAAGGCATCGTGATGTTCGATGGCGAGGGCCAGCTCAGTGCCTGCAACCGCAGCGCCGAAGCCCTGTTCGGCTATAACGGCGACGAATTGGTCCGGCTCGGCCTGACCGAACTGTTCGCACCGGAAAGCCAGCCCGCGGCCCGCGACTATCTCGCAAGCGTCAGGGGCGCCAGCGCCGCGAGTCTGCTCGACCATGGACGCGAGCTTCTCGGCCGCGTCCGCGAAGGTGGATTCATTCCGCTGACGATGACGATCGGGCGGACCGGCGCAGACAGCCCGAACTTCTTCGCGGTTTTCCGCGACATGTCGCAGAGCAAGAAGAACGAAGCCGAACTGGTTCTGGCGCGGCGGCAGACCGAACGCGCCGCGACCGCCAAGGCCGACGTGCTGGCACGCGTGAGCCACGAGATCCGCACGCCACTCAACGCCATCATCGGATTTGCCGAAGTGATGATCGACGAACGCCTCGGTGCATTGGGTAACGAGCGCTACGTCGAATACATGAAGGATATCCGCGCATCCGGCGAACGCATCGGTGCGATCATCGAGGAAATGCTCGACCTTACCCGTATCGAAACCGGCAAGCTCAATCTCAGCTTCGCCCACCAGAATCTCAACGACCTGCTGGAGCAATGCGTCGCCGTGCTGCAACCACGCGCCAATCGCGAACGCATCATCATCCGGACGTCGCTTGCGCATACGCTGCCCGCCATCGTCGCCGATGCCCGCACGCTACGGCAGATCGCGCTCAACCTGATCGGGAATTCGATCCACCTGGCCAATGCCGGAGGCCAAGTCATCGTCTCGACCGCACTCGCGGACAATGGTGACGTCGTTCTGCGCGTCCGCGATACCGGTCATGGCTTGAACGACCGCGAACTCGCTGCTGCGGTCGAGCCGTTCGGCATGCCGACACCGGATCAAACACCGAGCAACGCCGGTGTCAGTCTGGCGCTGACGAAGGCGCTGGCCGAAGCCAATTCCGCCCGCTTCCAGATCAAGAGCGTGCCACGGTCCGGCACGCTGATCGAAGTCACCTTCGCGCCCGCGGCGGCGCGAATCTAGAGTCTTCCGGTTCCGATCGAATCAGAACCAGAACTCCATGATTTTGATGTGGCGCCTTTTCTTCACGCCAACCGGTATCTACTTCGCTTGAAGCCGCTCTAGTGAGTAACCGAGCCGCCATCGACCACGATCGCTTGCCCGGTCATGAAATCGCTCTCGGAGGACGCGAGAAAAATCAGCGCGCCGGTCAGATCGTCGGGCGCGGCTTCCCGCTTCAGGCAGCGGCTGGCGATGTTGTTGGCGACGATCGGGCCGGCCCACGCATTATTGGCGACGACGGCCTCGCTCATGGTCAGCCCCGGCGCGAGACAATTGACGCGAACGCCGCCGTCGCCCAGTTCTCGCGCGAGCGAACGCGTCATGGCGACCACTGCGCCTTTCGAGGCGACGTAATGCAGCATCAGCGGTGCGCCCTTGAACACCGTGCCGGAAGCGATGTTGATAATCTTGCCATAGCCTTGCTGCTGCATGACCGGCGCCACAGCCTTGGCGCATGCGAACGAGCCGCGCACATTGACCATCATGACCCTGTCCCACTCGGCGTCATCGATTTCAGTGAAAGGCTTCAACGCCAGATTGGCGAAAATCGCGGCATTGTTGACCAGGATATCGATCCGCCCATGCGCGGCCACGGTATCCTTGACGAAGGACGCTACTGCCGCGGTGTTTGAAACATCGCACACCGCGCCGCTGGCCTTGCCGTTCGCCTCACGAATCACCGCCACGGTCCCGTCCGGCGGCAAGATATCGCAAGCCACGACGGTAGCACCGACGGCGGCCAGCGCGGATGCATACGTCGCACCGATACCACGCGCCGCACCGGTCACAATCGCTACGCGGCCGGCGAGACGCGGTGCATCGAGCACCCGGGCTAAAGATGTGTTGCTCATTATTCCAATCCCATAAACGTAGTTGCGAAATTCTCATCGGTCAGCAACGTCGCGCTATCGCCCTCGAGTACGGTGCGGCCATTCTGGATCACCGTCGCGCGCTCGACGAACCGCAGTGCACGACCGATATTCTGATCGACAAGCACCATGGTGACGCCGTCGGCGGCAATGGTGGCCAAAGCGGCCATGATCTCATCGACCAGAATCGGCGCCACACCGATGAAAGGTTCATCCAGCAACAGCAGCTTCGGCTGGGACATCAGGGCATCTGGAACGCTGATGACACCGCGACGGCTACGCTTCACACCGCGATTGTTCTCAACAATTCCTCCTTCGCCTCCGGTGCATCGGATTGTCCCGAAAAAACCACCGCGCCACGCTCGATGGCATAAAACCGATCGGACACCGCTAGCGCGCCGGCAAGGTTTTGCTCCACCAGCAGCACGATCATGCCTGCGGCTTTCATTTCGGCGATGATGGAGAAGATATCGGCGACGATCATCGGCGCGAGGCCCTCGCTGGGCTCGTCGATAAGAACCAGGCGCGGGGCGCCGA
>Ga0209952_1000226_pt1 | contig 160194 bp, 144 predicted proteins | sample ThiBiot_750_biof_2_FD_183951 | JGI IMG/M metagenome (GOLD analysis project Ga0209952, IMG submission 183951) | Wastewater bioreactor microbial communities from Cape Town, South Africa - Thiocy_cont_750_biof (SPAdes) | ecosystem: Engineered > Bioreactor > Thiocyanate-remediating >...
ATGTTCTGCCGCCTCAAGGATTTCCGACGCATCGCCACCCGCTATGACAAGCGGGCCGATATCTTCCTCTCTACAATCCTCTTGGCCGCTACCCTGACTTGGTGGATCAATTGAGTCTCGACCCTAGAGCGTTTTCGAGCGAAGTGGATACCGGTTCGCGTGAAGAAAACGCGTCAAATCAAGAAGCCAGAGTCCTTCACCGTTTCTATGAAACAGCGAAGGACTCTAAGTCCTCTCGTGAGTCCGGGATCTTATCACTCGGCGGCTGCGCCTGCCCCGTGGCCAACGACGAAATGCTCGGCGAAGGGGCCGCCAGCCATGTCGATGTGCCCGGCATCGCCCTCGATTAGTCGAACGCCGGGCAGCAGGAGAATCTGCCGGATCGTCTCCGGAATGATAGCGTAGGCGACGAACTGGCCGAGGCATTCGTGCGGCCCGAAGCCCGTATGCAGATAGGATGTACGGCGGCGGACGCGAAACTCATTCGGCTCGGGGAAGACACCTGCATCGAACATGGCCGAGCCGATGCCGACGGCAATAACCGACCCGGCCGCCACCGTGGTCTCGTGCGGGCTGCCCGGCGCGAGCACCGCCCGTTCGGCGGCGACGCGGGCGACGAAGGTGGTCATCGGGTTAAACCGCAGCGCTTCCCAGACGATCGCGTCGAATTCTGCGCTATCCGGCGATCGAGCCGCTTCGATCGCGCGCGCAGTGATGTCGTGACGCAGCAGGATCTGCTCGGTGGCGTTAACGATAGCTTGCGACGTCGTTTCGATCGCGCCGACCAGCAGGCCGCAGATGTTGCTCACCACCTGCTCGGTATCGAGGCCGGAGAGACCGCCCGCGGTCATTCGCAGCAAACGCGAGACGCTATCCTCGCCCTGCGCGCCGCACCACGGCTCACGTTCAGCAAGAAACGCACGAATCCACGTCCGCATCTCGGCACCGGCGGCGTTGCAGGCGTCAAGCAGGGAGCGGTCGTTTGTCAGGTTGTGGAACATATCGGCCTGCGTCGCCCACGACCAGCGCAACATGTGCTCATCGTCCGGTCCCGGGAAACCGAAGCTTTGCTGAACGACACGCAGCGGCACGAGCCGAGAGACAGTCTGCACGACGTCAATCGTAGGCGGCGGCACGGCGGCGAGTGCTTCCGCCGCCGTGCCTGCCGCCAGCGCACGGATTGACGAAACGTCCTCCCAACGGAGTATCGCGCGCATCACCGATTTGTCGCGCCAGTTCTCCACCGCCCCGTCGCGGGCCAGCATGAACGGACCGACCGAGTCGTCCATATGCGGCGTGTAAGGCACGCGGAACGTCTCGTTGCGGGAAAGCGCATCGACGACGTCAGACCAGCGCGCCAGAACCGTGAAGGGCGGCAGTGACAGGACCGGACGGTTCGCGCGCAACTCGCTGAACAGCGCCCTCCAGTCGCGTCTGAGCCACTGATAGAATAGTGCGGTGCGAGCGGGATCGTCCGCGGGCAAGGCATCAAGCGCCTCGAGGAATGGCATGACGTCGTCCCCAATTGCTGTGACCAGAAGGCAAAAGCTTATGCCGGTCGATTGCTCGATGGCAAATCTCAGAACTAGATTATGGTGGGTGGCATAAACATAATGCTTTCAGGCCAGATCAAATATTCCATACTTGTCTTCACGATTGCCTCCACAGTCTGGAACACCGGCTTGGTTGGCGGATTAAAGCAACGCGACTCGGTCCTTGCTTAAATTAGACAAAGAAGAATGGCGATGGCCATTTGATTACGCTCGATCTCAGCTCCTGAACCTGCTCTCGCCGCAAACATGCCCTTCCGAGGCCTTCCCGCCGAAATCCCTTCACCTTGCCGGCGGGTTACGGCGGGCAGTATCGTTCTCCAAAACGCGCAGCCAGTCTCCAGAGATTCTTTGAACCAGCCGCAATACATCGAAGTCGTGATGCTTCCGCGTCAGCAAAGATTGTTCAAAGCGTTTTCAAATATTGCACCAACGCGTCACGTTCAGCGTCGGTCAGACCACGTCCAATAACGCCATTCGGTAGCTTGGTCTTGTCAGTCTCGGTGCCTTCGAATGAATGCCCAAGATTGCTGTTTCCAAGTCCGGTCACATCAAAGCGGGTCAGTCCGGTAGCGCAGGCTTCACCGGATTTCACCGGAAGGCCGACTTTGACAGGATCGAACTCCCGGCTTCCGACGCAGAAAACCTGGGGCCTCAGGTGCTGTGGAGTGAGCAGGTCATACAAGGTTGGCACCGAGCCGTTGTGAAGATAAGGCGCCGTGGCCCAGACGCCGTCGAGCGGTCGTGCGCGATAGTGCGGTACCAGGACGACCGGCGGATTGGGGGGCTTGCCGTCAACAGGCGCAATCGGTTTGAAGGCCTTTTTGTTCTGGCAGTTCCGTCGCCCTCCCCGCATGATCTTCTCCAGCTCCGCCGGGACAGGGTTGTCTTTGAACCATTGGTCGATCGACTTATCGACCACCGCCATCAACGCCAAGGTGAATAAAGCGTTGAGCGCTTCGTCGTTCGGCGGCAGGTCGCAGGACCACTGCGCGTTGAGTTGCTGGGTTGGATTTACGCCGAGCGAAGGCGGCAAATAGACTTGACGTTCGGAGAGGACACGAGACTGTTGGCGGTCAGTGCCCATGACGGCTACCGGCTTTTCAACGACATTGAAAAAACTGCGGTCGCCGATCTTGACCCAGTTTTTCTCAGCTCGGTCTGGATTCTCAGCGCGCCAAAACGAAAGATCGGGCCTCTCCTTGTCAAATTCAGGATCGCGCACGGGACCGCGATGACACTCGACGCAAAGCTCGGCATAGAGCCGTCGACCGTTGCTCACTTTTTCATCGTCGACTTGCCAGGCTGGATCGCTTTGAAATATATCCGCAGCCTCCTTCCATCTGGGCGCGACCAGCCCCTTGAATTTCGGCTCCTGACCAGGCGTGTTATCGGCAAACGGATCGGGTCCGCGAAGCATTTCCTCGATCCAGAAGATGTTCTTCATCTTCATGGAGGACCTGAACAGGGGTCGATTTGGATCCGAATGCTCTGTCAGGTTAAGCTTTGTTTTGACGCCCAGCGACTGTCCTGCATTTCGGACAAGTTCGTTTTGGACCGAACCATCATATTGCGCCCATAGGAACCACGGCACGTCCCAGATCGGTGGAAAGCTGACCGGCGCATCAGGTCGCGCATAGTTCCTCGCGAGCTCCTGAGGAAACCCCTGATTCCCGTTAGTGTCCGATGGCAGCAAGTCCGAGAAAAAGAGCTGATTGCCGATGCGATTGAGGGCATCGAGACGGCCAAACCCCTCATCAATATAAGTCATATTCCCGCGCGCAAGGATTGCCTTGCTCCAATCCCTTTCGCGTTTGATCTTATCAAGGGTCTGTCGCAGTTTCCTTTTGAGTTCTTCTTTGAATGCAGAGCGATCAGCTGGTGCCGAACCAGCTTTTACAGCGCGCTCGATGACTCGATCGGCAAAACGATCGAAGCGAGTGGGAACGTAGACGGTATAAAAAATCGAAAGTCCAATGGCAGACTCAAGATTTCCGAGATTGACCATCGCCGGCCCGCCGTCAAAGCGAATGTTGACGCCTCGATAACGGATTTGGCCCGTATGGCAGGCGGCACAGGTGAACCCAAGCTGAGCGGGATAAGGCTCGCCGGTCGACGGCTCGATGCCGCCCTCCAGTTTTGCAAACCCCACCGGTAGCCCGTCGGGATTTTCGGGATAATCCTTGAACTGTTCGGGTTCGGCCGAAGTCTGGATGTTAGAAGCGTCCTTGCTGTAACCGAAATCGGATGCGCTACTGTCAAGCTTGCGTGGACTGGGAATGAAGCCGAAACGAATCAGATAATCTCCATCGCTCAGCAGCTTCGGCGTGGATAGGATTGCGAGCTCCGCCCGCTCAAGCGAGACAAACCAGTCATAGGGCACTGGAAAGGTTGCAGTACCTTGAGAGGCGTGATGAAACCAGAAGCGCTCACGCGCTGACCAATTTTGCTTGAGCCAATAAGCCTTCGAAGATACCTGCGCGGCCGGCAGCGGTGGAGGCAATATGGCCGACACTGTTTCGCCGGCCCAGCCGATATCCTTGAGCGCCGCTCTGACCTTCTCCGGTGCGAAAACCGCCACTAGAAAAAAAATCATCAAGGCCGCCACCACGCCGGTGGTGATCACAAAAATAGTTTTAAAAAAAATAGGCCAATGTTTGAATGAAAATCTCATAACGATGCGCCCCTCGGATCGACTCTTAGCGGTTACCCCGATTCAAGTTACATAAACCCGAACAATGTCAATCGTCGTTTTCGGCCGAAGCTAGGCTCGCTTCTTTTTGCGGTTTCCGTCCCTGATGCAAGAAGTTTTTTTACCCTATGGGTCGGTGATCGAGTGCGCTTTTCTGTAAAGACCTTTGATTGCGGATTTGTAGCTGCCGAGACAGATGGGGTGGACGTCCCCTGATGGCATGACAGTGCCAAGTGATATTGTTGATCATCACTTGAAGGAAGCGTCCATGTCAGCAGTTCGCATGATCGGGTTGGACTTGCGAAGAATGTATTCTAGGCGCATGGCGCGGACGCGTCGGGCGCAGACTTGCTCGGGCATGCCGATAGCTGGTGAAGAGCCCTTCGTTGAGTCACCCGGCCGCTGAAGCTCTCTGCATGGGCTTGCCCGGCGCAATATAGTGCCATTCGACCAGTGAAACTCATACGGTGGATCCTGGCAGCATCACGCGCGCCTGTGCCTGTCGCAAATCAAATCCGCATATATTGGTGATGCAGCCCGCCCGGGATTGAAAGGCAAAGAATACGCCCTGCTCTCTGAACCGTGGGCGATAGGGGCGTATCCTTGTCCAACGATAGGTGCGGCGGAAGATGCACGCGCTACCCCTGTACAAATGTCGCAGGTCGGTCATACTTTGAGCTTGGCTTGAAAAGAGGTGCCGTGATGAACGAACACGACCGCGCCAATAAGTTTATGATCTGGACCATCGCCCTTGGCGCTTTGATTGTCGCAGGCAGCGTGGGTTTGGTCCTATACAGTTGAAGTCCATATTCTTAAAGTTTTAGGCCGAATATTTGAGCTCTTGCGCGGCGAAATAGGCCCAGGCAGCAGGTAATCGATTTGACTCGTCGCGTGGCCGTTGACGATCCAAGCGGCCACCAGGAGCGCGCTAAGAATTAACGGTGTGGCGGAAGACATAACATCAGATTACTCGCTCGCCCAGCGCACGGGTTTCCATATACCCATCTATCTCAATCCCAGCGGCGAGCGACGATAGCCGCTATTCCTGGCCTCGTTCCTGCATACGAAGCTGCCGGAATATCCCGAAGCATAGCGCCTCTGACCTTTCAGGTAGTAGCGCTCTCGTTTGAAATCGAGCCAAACGATCGTATCCGCGGGACAGTGGCGCTGCGCCTGGGATTCATAGCGGAATGGCGTAAGAACCTGCGCAGCCGCGCTATAGGGCTCCCATGAAACGAGGGCCAAAAACGTAGCAAAAGAGCCGTAGAAACTTACGCGCATGTAGCGCCTTATTTCCTTTTTGCTTTCAATCGAATGAACTGTAACACTCTTTCTCCGCCACGCTTCCGAAGACGACGAACCTCTCTCCGACACCTCCTGCGACTGCCGTCACGATTCCCGGACGAAGCATCACAACGATTGGCGCGTGACCGGCCAGTACGCCAAGATCGCCTTCCATGCCGGGCAGATCGACCTGGTCGACCTCACCGGAAAATAGCAGACTTTCCGGAGATACGAGACTCGCCTGGAACCTTGTCATGCCCTAGCCTCAGTGATCTCGGCTGCCCGTGTCTGCTATAATTATCGACGAGTTCGGATGTCGCGTTGGATCCTGTAAACGACTTCCGCCAGCACCGCGATCTCCGCGATCACTAGCCTGCGCTGCTACCGGCCATAAGAAGGCCTACGATCTGCACCGCGATCACCTTCACCAGCGTCATGGAAGGAAAGATCATAGCGTAACCGATGTCGGGCCGTTCGGTCGGCGCCATCTTGGTCGAATAGACGAGAATCGCCGGATTTCCTGTGGCGCCAGATGCTACGCCCACGAGATCATCATACGGGATTTTCATAACGTGGTGTCCGACCAGCAAGACTATGAATACTGGCGTCAGCAGAACCGCACCTCCGATAAAGAGCATAGTGAGCCCGGATTCCGTGACGGTTCGAACGAAGGGCTGCCCGGCGTTAACCCCGACGGTGGCAAGGAACATCGCAAGTCCGAAGTTTCGCAAGACGATGTTCGCTGGTAAGGGCATGGTCCAGAGCATGGGGCCTGTGCGGCGTAATTTGCCGAGGATAAGCGCAACGATCAACGGCCCCCCACCGATACCGAGCGTCACCACACCTACTCCAGGAACCGGAATCGGAACGAGCCCAAGCAAGACCCCCAGGACCATTCCAACTCCAAGCGAGACGTAGCTGAATTCGGCCGCCGCCTTCACGGTGTCGCCAAAGTGACGCCGGACATCATCCTTTCGGTCAGGCGGCATCAGCACGCCGACTCGGTCGCCGAATTCCAGCATCAGGTCTGGCGTCGGTACGAGGTCCGCATCATAGCGACGGACGTGCAATATGTGCGTCGGAAAGCCGGCCGGCATGGGAAGCTTGGCGAGCGGCACTCCGACTACGCTGGCTTTCCCGACAAAGACTCTGATGTAATCAAGATCCGCGCGGTCGCTGGCCAAGCGGCCCGATTCCAACTTTCCGAGCACCGCGGCCGCTTTGGCAATTTCTTCATTTTGCTCCGCAATCACGAGAATCGCATCGCCGGCGGACAAAACAGTATCGGCCGTCGGAACGAAGTTGCGCCCGTTCTTTCGAACCATCGTGACCTGCACTCTGCTGAGCGCCCTTGCCGTCAGTTCATCAAGTCGCTTCCCGTCGTGGCCTTCGCCGATTAGAATTTCGCCCATCTGGAACCGCTGCGCTTTAGCCGGAAATTTCGGTTTTACTATTCTGGTCATGAAATAGATGCACAGGATCGGACCGATGACCCCGAAGGGGTAAGCGATCGAATAACCGATCGAAGGATCCTTGCTCTTCATAACATCGAGCGCAGCCTGGAGCGTGGCCGTGCTTGTCATCGATCCGGCGTAGATGCCGAGCGTATGTCCGATCTTGATGCCGAAAATGTGCCCGAGCCCAAGCGCGACCGCCAAGCCGGCCAGGCATGCGAAGAGAGCCAGCAGATTGTACTTCTGTCCGACGCCGACCATGCCTTCGAAGAACTGTCTGCCATACAGTATACCGATCCCATACAGGAACATGATCAATCCTGTCAGCCCGATTGGCCCGATAATCTGGGCTTTTGGCGCGAACGCACCGATGGCGAGGCCGACGAAAAGAACAGCGCCGACGCCGAGAGAAAATCCTCCGATATTGATCTGGCCGACCAGGTAACCCAATCCGATCGCCAGAAATGCCGTCAGTATCGGCTGACTTCCGATGATCTCACGAACAAGGTCCAACATTTCGTTTCTCCCGAGACTCTGCCGATTAACGCGCTCGGCAGCCTGCTGCGCGGAACTGCTCAATGACCCGATTCAGTAGATCCCGGCCGGGAGGTGAAGTATTTTGAAGTTTGTAGTCGAGCCCCATCGCCTCCCACTTGAAAGAACCCATCTGATGGAACGATTGCACCTCGACCCACTCGACGTTCTTCATCGGCGCGACGAATCGAGCGATGCCATCAACGTTCGCTGGATCGTCGGTCTCGCCGGGGACGAGCGTGAAACGGACCCATACCGGCTTGGATACCGACGCGAGGCGCTCGGCGAAGCGCAGCGTCGGCGCAAGATCGCGCCCCGTCACTCCTCGGTAGGTGTCGGGATCCGAGCTCTTGATGTCGAGCATGACAAGATCGATGTTCGATAGATAATTTTTATCGGCACGATCTCCCATAAATCCGGAGGTCTGGATCGCTGTGTGCAGGCCCAACGCCTTTGCTCCAGCAAATATTCGCCGGGTGAATTCAAGTTGAACCATCGGCTCGCCGCCGGAAATCGTAAGTCCCCCGCCAAGCGGAACAAGCGCAGGTAAGAACTCACTCAGGCGACGAAGCACATGATCGGCCGAAACGTAGGTCCCATCCTTCAGATGCCACGTATCCGGATTGTGGCAGTAGGTGCATCGCAAAAGGCAGCCGGACACAAAGAGCACAACGCGTAGACCTGGCCCATCGTATCGGGATGAAGTTTCGTAGGAGTGACAATACCCGAACGCGCCCTCTTCATTCTTGAACTGGCCTTCGTCTGGCGCGTCGGGTGAAATTCCAACCCGGAGGTCATAACGACTTCCGGATTCAAGCATCCGCACCGTCGACATGGTTCACCTCGGTTCAGATCTGACCGTGGAAAGTGCGGCTGATCACGTCTCTTTGCTGTTCCGGCGTAAGACGAACGAAGTTGACGGCATAGCCAGAGACTCGAATAGTGAGCTGAGGGTACTTATCCGGATTCTTCATCGCGTCCTCGAGCGTATCTCTATCGATCACATTCAGATTCATATGGAACCCGCCTCGATCAAAGTACACGTCAAACGCCTTCACGGCTTCTTCGATCAGCTGGCTTTCCGATAGATGCGCCTTCTGTGGAGCGACGGAGACCGTATAGCTGATGCCGTCCTGCGCATCTTTGTAGGGAAGCTTTGCAACAGACAGGCAGGAAGCGAGCCAGCCATGGCTGTCCCGGCCGTGCATAGGATTTGCGCCCGGCCCGAACGGCTCGCCCTTGCGGCGGCCGTCGGGGGTGTTTCCGGTCGCCTTGCCGTACACCACGTTCGAGGTAATGGTGAGCACGCTCTGCGTGTGCGTCGCATTACGATAGGTAGGATGTTTTCGTATCTTCGCCATGAAGCTCGTGACAATGTCTGATGCGATCTGATCAACGCGATCATCATTGTTGCCGAATTGTGGGGGCGCCTTATTCCCCTCATTTTGATAGTCGACCACCAACCCTGTCGGATCCCGGGTAACACGGATCTTGCCGTACTTGATTGCGCTGAGGCTGTCGGCCACCACCGACAGGCCGGCGATGCCGAATGCCATTGTTCTGAGGATGTCACTATCGTGCAGGGCCATCTCCAGGCGTTCATAGAAATACTTATCGTGCATATAATGGATGCAGTTCATCGCGTGGACATATGTGCGTGCCAGCCACTCCATAGTGGTGTCGAATTTGGCTATCACATCATCATAGTCGAGCAAGTCGCCCGCGACCGGACGCGTCTGAGGAGCTATCTGCTCGCCTGAGACTTCGTCGCGACCGCCATTGATCGCATACAGTAGCGCCTTCGCCAGGTTTACACGGGCGCCAAAAAACTGCATCTGCTTGCCGAGGCGCATGGCCGAAACGCAGCAGGCAATGCCGTAATCGTCGCCCCAGAACGGACGCATCAGATCGTCGTTCTCATATTGAAGGGAAGACGTATCGCGGCTGACCTTGACACAATAGCGCTTGAATGTTGCGGGCATATGGTTGGACCAGAGAACCGTAATGTTCGGCTCGGGTGCCGGGCCGAGATTTGTAAGCGTGTGCAGCATGCGATAGCTGCTCTTGGTCACCAGCGTGCGCCCGTCCAGATCCATACCGCCGACGCACTCTGTCGCCCAATAAGGGTCTCCGCTGAACAGCGCGTCGTAATCGGGCGTTCGCAAAAAGCGGACTATGCGAAGCTTTTGGACCAGTTGATCCCAGAGCTCCTGAGCCTTGCCTTCGTCCAAAACTCCCTGCTTAAGATCCCGTTCGATGTAGATGTCGAGGAAGCTCGATATCCGGCCGATGGACATTGCTGCCCCGTTCGCCTCCTTGATCGCCCCCAGATAGGCAAAGTAGGTCCATTGGAATGCCTCCTGAGCATTGCGAGCCGGCTTCGATATATCGAAGCCATATAGCTTGGCCATCGAGGACAGGTCCTCGAGCGCGCGCATCTGGTCGGACAGTTCTTCGCGTAACCGAATGATGTCATCGCTCGGCCACATGTCATCGATCTGTTCCCGCTCTGCTCGCTTGGCTGCGAGAAGGCGATCAATCCCGTAAAGAGCGACCCGCCGGTAATCTCCAATGATACGGCCACGACCGTAAGCATCCGGCAGGCCGGTGATAATCCCGGACTTCCGGCATTTCATGATTTCGGGCGTATAGGCGTCGAAGACGCCGTCGTTATGCGATTTTCGGTATTTCGTGAAAACCTCGTGGACGACCGGGTCGGGTTCGAAGCCCGCAGCCTTGAGGCCCGCCTCGACCATCCGCAATCCGCCGAACGGAAAAATCGCCCGCTTGAAAGGCCGGTCGGTCTGAAGACCCACAATAACTTCATTATCACGATCGATGTAACCAGCCTTGTGGGCAAGCAGTGTCGAGGCAGTTTGAGCATCGACTGCAAGGACCCCCTTTTTCCGTTCCTCGGCGAAATACGGCTGCAACTTTGCCCAGACAGCCTTGGTGCGCTGCGACGGACCAGTGAGAAAAGCTTCGTCGCCTGTGTAAGGCGTAGCATTTCGGACAATGAAATCGCGAACATTGATGGAACTGAGCCAATCACCAGGCTGGAAATCACTCCAGCAATCTCCGGTCTCAGCTTCCTTCCTCAGAGCTGCGCTTGCCTTCATGGTGCATCTCCCACCGGCCTGGACTGACACGTTATACGCACTTCGGCGCGTGTCCTGACGATCGGAGCCCTAGCATCTCCGGCTTTGATTTAAGTCAAACAAAAATCAGTCAGCCGTGACATTTTCGGCCTGGAGATAGTCGATGCAGCGTTACTGTGGATGCAAGGGAAGTCGATTGCATCCGCCCCGCCAAAAGTGAGATGTTGATCTATATTGACAAGCTGATGCTTAGCGCTTCAGCCCATCGCTTGCCCGCCCACATTGCCCTCAGGAAACCAGAACACCTACGTTCAAGGCTTCGCCACATCAACCTTCTTCCAGGTCTGATCTGGATCAAACAGAACGATACGTTTGGCGAGAAATTCCGTTTTTCTGCCGAGATCCTTTTGATAGACAGTGCCGGCGTGATTGACCATGAAGCTCATAACGCCAGAGTTGCCGTATTCGGCAGGATAGGCGATCAGCGCGAACCCGCCGATCATTTTACGCTTGACGATGTAGTTTAATGCGCCTCCGGGTGCGTCGGAGCCCTGTCCCCTCATTATTCGAAAGAAATATCCGTGATACGGGGCGCCATGCCCATCGACCTTATAGCCTTCTGATGATGCTTTCGCCGCCAACTCACCAAGTGGACTCGGGTCGCGATCGTCACGCCAGAATAGCCCATCCTTTTTGCCCGGATTGCTGACGATACGTTGCGCGTACACGCCAACACCTTCGTTTGTACGATCCTTCTCGGCATATTCGTTCTGAGCATCTACGAAGGCGAGACAGGCCTGAATCGCATCCAATTCATTGCGCCCAATGCGGCGATAAAGAATCTCAAGACGCCCGGCGGCCGTGTCGAATTCCCAGCCGCTCTCGCTGTTGACAAGTGGAATTGGAAACGGAAATTCATCAGCGCCCAAAATGAGCGTGGCTTTCTTGTTTCCCTCAGCCTTGATAGAGTGGTTGGCATCGTAAGCGGAAAGAAAACGCTCCCGCGTCTCTTTGTCAGCAACGCTATCTCCGGATTCGACCACGTCTTCAGCGCCTCTGCCGAGGACTTTCAGAATCGCTCTCGTGGTTCCGGCCTTGACCGCCGTGGCCAATCCCGCCGCTGCATCTTCCGGCGAAGAAAAGGTCTGCTGAGCTTGGCTCACATCGGCAGACAGTGCAACCGCTAAGATGGCCGCCGCGCCTGTCGAAGCGGCGCGGTACATCCACATTGACATTATCATGGCGACACCTCTCGCAGCGCAGGAATTTTTGCGCCTTCAGCAAACCAGTCGCTGTAGGTTCGCAGCTTCAATCCAAGCTTCTCGTAGTAAACTCTGAGATAGCCGTCGCGACCACGGGTCACGGCCTGCGGCGCCAGGTTTTGCACTTCCTGCGCGATCACGCCGACATATGACTTGCTGCTACCGAGATAGCTGAAGCGGTAGTAGCCAAGACCGTTGGCAAGATAACCCAGCAGTACGATATCGTGTTTCAATTCGACATCGGACCGCCGTCCACCGCCTCGGAAGCCGCCACCACCACCACCACCACCACGGAAGCCGCCGCCATGGCCCCCCCTACCGGCGAATGCCGCGCCGCCACGTCCGGCGAAGCCGCCAGCACCTCGTCCGCCCAGGCTCGCATGACCACGAGCCGAGGCCGCGGCAGCCACCCTGCCCGACGATATGTTCATGGCACCGCCACGACTGGCTGCGCCGCGCGCCGCGCCGCCAGCACGGTTGGCAGCCCTGTTACCCGCTCTGGCACGGTCGCCGCCGCCTCTGGCACGATCCGCTGCGCCCGATCGACCGCCACGACCGCCGCCCGACCGGTCACGTGAAGCCGCACGGTCGTCCGCACGCCCCCCGACTGCGCGATCTCCGCCGCCAGGTCGGCCCTGCTCCGGACGAAGCACCTGCTGCCCATCGCGGCCACGAAAATCCATGCGGTTCGAAGCGCCTGACCTCAGATCGTTGTTGCCGAAACGCTGCTGAACATTCGCATTGTTATATCGCACGCCTTGGCGATGCGCCGGATTATGCTGCCAGTTGTTTCCGACGTTGTTTATTCTGTTGTAGTGATTGACGTAGAGATTGCGGTTACCCCAATTGAACCCGCCGCCCCAATAATTGCCCCAGCGTCCGATAGCCCAGCCCGCACCGAACGCGAGCCCTGCCGCGATCACTCCCGTGCCGATATAGGACGGATATCCGAAGTAGTAAGGTGGATATTCCGTATAGGGCCAAGTCCCGTAAACCGTTTCCGGATCGTAGTAGGGCACGTACATCGTATCGGGACTGGCAGCCTCGATAACGATCGTCTGCCTGTTTTCTTGCGTTTGGACGCTGACCTTCTGCTGCTTGGTGGTAACGAGCTTCTTGTTGTCATAGGCTTTGGTGCGAAGGCGTTGAATTGCATCCATGACATCCGCTTGCTGTGCGAGAACCGCATCACCGAGACGCTTGGTCCAGTCGATCTTGTCGCTCATCATCGCAATGACGTCAGGAGTGCTCGAAAGTGCCTTGACACTATCGTCCCATGATTGCTTTTCAACTTCGCTCTTCAACGCATCGCCTTTCAGCGTTTTGCGCTCCTTGAGCCAGCGGTCGGCCTGCACGACTTCCAGCGGATAAGTCGACGCCGCCAGTACATTTGCCAGCAACTCATCGGGATAAAGCGCAATCGGGGCAACCAGCGCTTCGAGTTGCTCGGGTTTCAACAACTCGGCACCGGGCGACGATTTAGTCGTCGGCTGCGGCTCGTTGCTGGGGCCAGACGATTGGTCTCCCGTCTGGGCGAAGACAGCGGCGGAACTCGCCATTAGCAGTACTAGCACGATCAACGTCTTGCCGCAGCGGAACATCTCGCTTCTCCTCGGGTTCATCGCTGCAAGATGGATCCGGGCCTGGCTCGTACTTTGACAAAAATCAACGAAACTAACGGCGCCGTTTTTGCTGCAACGCAAGACCAGCGTGGCCGCACGTATCATCTCAAAACTGATCATCTCGAAACCGATCGACCATGCGCAGACGGAAGCCTGATCGCGAAAAGTGCACCGCCGGACGATAAGTTTGCCGCAGAAATCTGCCCCTGATGCGCCTCGACAATAGTTCGGACAATCGCGAGCCCCATACCCATACCCTGGGGTTTTGTCGTGAAAAATGGATCGAAGATGCTCTTGAGATCTCCGGCGGCTATGCCGGGGCCGGTGTCGCTGATCCTAATTTCTACGATGTCGTCCGAAAGATTCGTAATTACGCTAACTTCACGCTCATTTGCGTCCGCTTCGGATATTGCTTCTACTGCATTGACAATCAAATTCAGAACGACTTGTTGTAATTGAACGGCATCGCCCTTGACGGTCAGATCGACCGAGGTCGTGACGCATCTTAATATAATATTGCGCCCCTGAGCCATGGCTGTAACAAATCCGATTACCTGCCGCACCGTTTCGTTCAAATCGATACATTTCATCTCAAAGGGTGTTTTCCTCAACAGGCTGCGTAGCCGACGTATCACTTCGCTGGCGCGCTGATCGTCGCGTCTGATGTCAACGAGAATGTCCCGCAATTCATTCAGATCTGGCGAAGAGCTGTTCAGTATGAGTTCGGCCGTCTCGGCGTTGGTAAGGATTGAGCCTAGCGGCTGGTTTAGCTCGTGCGTGATGGAAGCCGTCAGTTCGCCGACAGTCGAGTAGCGATTAATATGCGCAAGCTCCGTCAAGCGGAGCCGCGATTCAACTTCCGCGAGGCGTCGGCGACGCCGTTCGCGGAGCAGTCCGCTGATCAATCCTCCTTGAATCAGGATTACGATCGCAATCAGCGAAAGCGGCCAGCTGTATTTTTTCCAGATACTTGGCTCACGAAATAAAACTTCGCTTCCTGGAGGCAAGCTGCTCTCACTGATACCCCAACGCTGCATTTCGCGCCAATCAAACTTGGGGTTGGCATATTTGATCGCAGCAGGCCTTACGTCGCGAGGCTTTTCTCCACCAAGGATACGAACGGCAACGACAGCCGTAAGCCTGCTAATTTCGAGAACGGAATACATCGGCCCGCCAACGATCTCATTGCCAAAAAAGCCATCGTCGTAGGAAAAAATCGGAGCGTTGGACACTCGATGGAGTTGCCGAAGCGCTGTATTCCCTTCGTAAGAAATCCCTGTTGCGTCGACATTCATCAGATGCCAGAAGATGGCGGTGTTTGGCGGTAGCGTTTCGCTTTTCTTCAAAAACTCCTGAAACGAGATATCCTCGGGCCAGATGAACTCAACTTTCTTCTCAAGAGATGCGGCGGCCTTGCGGAGCTCACCGAGCCAGAATTTCTCGTTTGGTGATATTCCATTCACAACGACAATTCGCTTCGTATCAGGAAGAACCCGAAGGATCGTCTCGAAAGAAAGGCGAAAATTATGAGAAACAGCAATAATGGTGTCGTTATCTAACAAATCCGAGAACTGGATACGACGCTGCTCGACAGCCGTTAGTATCAGGGGAATTTGAGTGAACAAACCTTGGCGGTTATGCTGAATAAAATTCGAGGCAGGGGCGCCAATGGCAATAACGATATCCGGAGGGTGTTTGGAATAAAGTGCGTTCAAGTAAGCAATAAATGGCAGCCCAGGATTTTCATCGTCGGAAAGCGCTGAAACTAATGAGTGGTCTTGAAAATCGATCCGCCATGGCGACAACTGTTCCAGATTTTCGCGAATGGTTTTGGCATATGCTCCCCACGGTCTGAAATCCCGCCCAAAGGAATTCAGAATTAACACTCGTTTGATCTCGCGACTTTGAGCACCGCGCGCGAGTTCGGACGGGATGGTCGCCCAGACCAGCAGGCAGACGAATAGACGACTAACGACACCTATCGCTACGATCGGAACGCATCCGTTCATCTTCGTATCCCGGCGTCTTCACCACGGCAGCGGCAACGGCCTAGCGCATCATCCTCTAAACGACCTCCTCGCCGTAGCTATTCGGCATCAGCGGTCGATCGATACTTGCCTCGACTTCCAAGAATGCTCCAGCCTTAGTTCACACACAATCGATCAAAGGTGCGATTCGCTAGATATGGCACCGATGATATTGGGCATCTATTCCTTCCATGCCCGGGAATTTTCGGGTGATGGTGTCAGCATCGATCACCTTCAGGAAGAACTGGATTTGTGAAAGCATGATACCGGAGTCGCAGGCGACAACGAGATTGATGGTTCGGTCGCTCTCCTTCCTCGACTTGATCAGACAACTTGCGGATTTTCCTCTTAGGCGATTTGCCTCAGCGATGAACCCACTACCGTAAGCACCTGAAAAGCTCGTAAAACTGACCTGACGTGCGCGTCCTTTGCGTGTAAATATCTTATTGCATTGCTTCGCGCTCGTGGCCCACGCCCCGGAAAGGTCGAACGCATTCACCGTCTGCGACGACAGTAGGACGGAACCCGCAGCAACCGCCGCCGCAAAAACATGCTTTCGAAGCACACTCATAGCTTTCCTCCTTGAATCTGTCGCCTCGGAAAGAATTCGTGCCTGGCATTCTGGTTTGCTTCGGTATCATCCGGCGTGATGCCCGCGATTTATCGACCGTACTTGCGATGCTGAGCAACGGCGTACCGAAATCGGTGATATCGATCAGCACAAGCAATAGTCCCGCAATCCAGAACAAGTGGATGTGCAAAAAAGCCAATGAGTAGCTACGATCTCGAATTGCAATTTTTCTGACTTGTGCGCCGTCTACTCCGGTAAGCTATGCAATCGCAAATACAGCGCGCCGAGGGAGCAAGATTGAAGGCGGGTGGTGTGGAACCATGTATCTTCTCGTTCAACTCTCCCCATCCTGGCTGTCCCCAGCCGCCAGAAACCTCAGCGTGCACGGTACGCACCGCCGATGCGAATTGCTTGACTTAGATCAAGGCAACGACGTCGACCCGATCTAGCCTTGCGACAATGCGGGAGTAGACCAAACCGTCAGGAGTCCTCCGTCATGCCAGGTAGCATCGATGACCTCATTCCCAGTGCGAAGCAAATCCGCAAAGAAGCAGCCCTTAAGGAGGCCGAAAGGGCGGATCAATATGCCCGGCTGGCAGCGGCCGCCGAAGCCGAAAAGCAAGCGCTGATCGAACGGCTCAGTCGTCCGTCAGGAAAATCCGAAGACGAGAAAATCCAACTCGCCTCGACGATCATCCAGCGAGCAGTGCGAAACGGACTAACCGAAGTGCAGGTGTATCGGTTTCCCAACTCGCTATGTACGGATAATGGCCGTGCCATCAATCAGCAGGAATCCGGTTGGGAGAATACATTGATGGGGATTCCGAAGGAGATCTTCGAGCTTTGGCGCACTTACCTGAAGCCGCGGGGCTATCGCATTGGCTACCAGATCATCGACTACCCCGAAGGTATTCCGGGGGATATCGGTATCACTATTTCCTGGGGAGATTGAGAACAGTCCAGTGGAGTTTGATCTGAAGCCGCGGAAGGTAAGCATGTCAGCCGACGCAAACGCCCCACGGATGAAACGAAAGGTCTATGAGAAAGAGTTGGAAAAGCTCCAGATTGAGCTTTGCTACCTTCAGGAATGGGTAAAAGCGAATAAGATACGAGTCATCGTCCTGTTCGAGGGCCGGGATGCCGCCGGCAAGGGCGGCACTATTAAAGCGATCACAGAGAAGGTTAGTCCGCGGGTGTTTCGCGTTGCCGCGTTGCCAGCTCCGTCAGATCGCGAGAAAACGCAGATATTTCTTCAACGTTATATGCAGCATTTTCCAGCTGCCGGTGAAATCGTGATATTCGATCGGAGTTGGTATAATCGCGCCGGCGTAGAATATGTGATGGGCTTCTGTACGCCGGTCGAGCACAAACGATTTCTTTCGCTTTGCCCCGAGATTGAGAAATATATCATCGAAGGCGGCATCATTCTGATCAAACTCTGGCTTGAGGTCGGAATGGACGAGCAGGAGCGTCGCTTCAAGGCAAGAATCGATGATCCGTTGCGGCAATGGAAGTTAAGTCCGATGGATACCGAATCCTACCGACGGTGGTATGACTATTCGGAAGCGCGGGATTTGATGTTTGAGGCGACCAGCACGCAACAATCACCATGGTACATCATTCGCTCCGACGATAAGCGCCGAGCACGGCTGAACTGCATTGCGCATCTGCTGAAGTTGATTCCGTACAAACGGATTCATAGAAACAAGGTCAAGCTGCCAAAACGTTCCGTTAAGGATCACTTTGATGACCAGGTTGGCCTCCGTGGGATGACGTCCGTGCCTGAACGCTATTAAATTGATCGGCCGCGCTGCACGGCCGACCTGTTCGTATCTATTTCAAGCGTATCGAGACCCCGCTGACAGCGACCGACATTTCGGCGCCTACCTTTGGACCACTCAATTGCAGGATCACGCCATTGGCATTCTGCAATTGAACTCCACCCGCCCCGACGGCAAGGGCACCCCCCGCTCCGACAGCGGTGTACCTGCCTTCGATCGAAGTCGGCCCCTTCAGATTGATGGCTCGTCCAACGAGCTTGGAGGTCGATGCTCCGATCGTGAAGCCGACGCTCATGCCTGATACTGTGAATGGATAATGATTGCCCCGGAGCGTCAGCACGCCCTCGCCTCCGCCGACTCCTATGACGAATCCGCCCTTGGTGAAGATCACTGCGACGCGACCTATCTCAGCACGCGCTGGTGTACTATTGGCGGCTGCGCCCACGAGCAAGGCTAGCAGAACGAAGCTTATGCGAAATCTGTTCATGATTCCTTTCCCTCTGATGACTCTACGCTACGATGAAACCGGCAGCTTCGAACCGAACGGGACGAGCACTCTGGTCGACCTTTTGTGCGAACTGGTATCGGTAGACATTTTTCATTTTGCCTTTCCGCCACCTTGATCAAAGTCAATGCCCCACTATCGTAACCCAACTCCCGAAGCTGCAGCGAATGTATCTCTGCATAATGCAACGTGGCCAGAAGCGACGGCCGAAGTTCTTTGTCTGCAGGGCACAGGGCATCTGGGTCGATCACCGTCGACCTCGGGAGCGGCTCACTGTTTAGCCAGCCATTCGTCTTGGAGGCCGAGACGCTCGCTGGCATTGTCATCGGCCAGCACAGCGTCAATGGTGCGGAGCCATTCATTGCTGTCCGTCTTCTCCGCTAACCCTTCCGCCTGCAGCAATTCACGCAACTGCGCGTGAGCGCCGACGATGCAAAACGCTATATGGCGTGAGGTCAGTTCATCATAGAGATCAAGTAACATTCGAGCCCCCGCTAAATCGATGTAGGGAGAGGCTGAAAGATCGCAGGCAACCAGCCTCACGTCAGACGACTTTCGTAGCGTGGCCAAAACTGTCTCCAGAATCGTCTCGGCATTGATGTAGAGCAACGAGGCTTCAGGACGGAAGGCAATAACGCCAACCAACGGCTTCACGCCATCGTGCCTGAGGCTGTCGGAATAGCGACCCGATCCAGGAAGCCGCCCCAGAAACGCTATATTGGGCCGCGACGCTCTGATAAGCAGCAGGAGAATGGATGCGAGGGCAGCTAGCAGAACGCCCTGCAGAATCCCAAGCAGCAACACGGATACGAGGGCGATAGCCGCGGCATAGAAGTCGATGCGGCTTACTTTCCACATGCGAAGCAGCGCGCGAACGTCGACCAGCTTGTAAACTGCAACAATGACAATTCCAGCCAATACGGTCCGCGGCAAGTTGGTCAGCAACTCCGTAAAGAAAAGCAGGCAGAGCGCGAGGGTGAGCGAGCAAAACACCAATGCCAGAGGCGTACGCGCGCCCGCCGTATCGTTGACGGCGGACTGAGACAACCCGCCTGCGACGGGATAGCCATGGCCGAATGCAACTGCGAGGTTAGCAGCCCCCAGTCCCAAAAATTCTTGCCGGACGTCAATGCTATATCCATGTCTCGCCGCAAAACTCCGCGCCGCGGAAACGCCTTCTATATACGCCAGCAGCAGACATCCGGCTGCTATCGGAAACAGCTCTTCGAAATCCAGCATTCCAAAAGTTGGCAGCTCCAAGGCAGGCAAACCTCCCGGTATCTTCCCGGTGATAGGCACGCCCAGCGCGGGGAACCCTAGTAACGTTGCCAAGAGAATCGACAGTGCCAACACCACGAGTCCGACAGGTCTGCGGGTCAGGAATCGTTCGCCGAGAAACAGGAGTACGATCGCCACAACTCCTATTGCCAACACAAGTGGGTTGATGTTGCCGATTTGACCTGCAAGTCGAATTGCGCGATCAAGGAAGTTGTGGCCGCCACTGGCTACACCGAACAGGCTCGGCAACTGACTCGTTATGATTGTAAGTCCAGCGCCCGCTTTGAAGCCGACGAGAATGCTGTCGCTGACCAAGCGCACAAGAATGCTCAGCTTGAAAACCCAGGCGATCAGGCAAAGCAGCGCCACAGCGAATGCTGAAAGACTCGCAATCTGCGCGAATCGTACGGCATCACCTCCCGCCAAGGCCCCGACGCCGCCAGCGATCATGAGCGAGATCGCGGAGGTAGGACCGACAGCAAGCTGACGGGACGATCCCATGAGAGCATAGCCCAAGCCGCCAAGGAGATAACCATAGATGCCAACCTGCGGCGGTAATCCAGCAAGGCCTGCATAGGCCAGTGACACCGGGATGGCGTAGGCGGCGAGTGTGACGCCGGCAATCGCATCACGATGGAGCCAGGACGGCTTATATTCGGCAAGCCACGTCAGTGGCGGAAAAATCTCGATCCAACTCGCTCGCTGAAGCGCGTGCAGCTTCATGAAGGCTCCTTGTTGGGGCGCATCTCATAGAGAAACAAGACGATCAGCAAGGCTCCCGTCGGAAAACCAAGAACGTTAGGCATACCCCTCATCGCATAGACTCCCACGGCTGCCCCTACACAAGTTGTCACAGATCTTGATGGCATAGGCGACGCGTCGAGCCCAACGCGAGTTGATCTGGATCAAGCCTCCGACGAATTTCCTAAGCGCCCGAAGATGATCAAGGAATGGCTCTGGGAGGATTGCGACCGCGATCAAACGAACCGACCGATCGCGCTAGAATGACCCACCACGCAATTTCTCGACTGGTTCGATTAGCGATCTAGCCGAAAATGGCTTTGTTAGGTACGCGATACATCCCGACTCGATTGCGGCTGAGCGTTTCGCGTCACTATCGCTGCCGGTAATAAAGATGACTGGCAGCTCGACACCGCTGCCGGCGAGTTGATGACGCAAATCTATGCCAGATTCATTATTCAGATCGATATCTAGGATAACGCAAAAGGCGTCGTCGAAATCAGCATGGCGCAGCAGCGCGGCACCGGAATTAAACACCGTTACATTGAATCCATGCTCTCTTAACAACCGTTTCATGCCCTTGAGCATTGACGGATTATCGTCGACGATAAGAATTGACTTGGATTTCGGCATCATCGGCCTTCCACGAACCTGATGAAGCCCATCGCCACACTGCGCGTCCATTTACATATGACGCCTTGCCTGCCAATATTCATAGTGACCTTTCGTACATGGTACCGAAAGTTGCAGTGAGCAAAAGATTAGCTGCCTGAATTTTCGTGGGGATTAATCAGGCCAAGCCGCTCCGCGAGCGAAACCAGTTCCGCGAGCGAGTGAACCTGCATCTTTTCCATCACCTCATGGCGATGCGCTTTTACGGTCCGCTCGGTTGTTCCCAACTCTCTACCAACTTGCTTGTTGATCTTGCCGCGTACGATCAAATCGAAGACCTGTCGCTCGCGAGGCGTCAATGTCGCAAGGAGAGCGAGACTCGTATCGAGCTTGCCTCGTTGGACGCGGACTAACTCATGGCGTGCCAGGGCGCGCTCGATCGCGTCGATCAGTTGCTCTGACAATACTGGCTTGATCAGAAGATCTTCGGCACCCGCCCTGATAGCTCGTACGATCGTCGGGGTGTCAGCATGGCCGGTGACGAAGACGATCGGCAAGATCGAATGGAGTTCGATGAGACGGCTTTGTAATTCCAGCCCCGTCAGTCCGGGCATTCGTATGTCGAGCAGGACGCACCCCGGTCTTTCAGAGCCCTGCAGACGATCCAGCAGTGCCTCGGCCGATGAATGCTTCTCGACTTCATAACCGGCAAGCTTCAGGCGACGTTCGACTGCTGTCCGAAACGAAGCATCGTCGTCGACAATATAGACAAGGCCAGGCAAGTCCGCCTCCCAGCCGCCACTCTAGTTTGTATCTCGCTCCCGGGATCGCCGAGGGGGCACATTGAGGCAAAACCATACCCCAGCACAAGCTGATCCTCACGCGGCGAGCACTATCTGTCAAACAGAAATGTCGAAATATCCAAACACCGAAGCCGGGACCCAGAACTGTCCTCTCTGACACCCTAATATAAGACTGTCCTTTGGTACAATGACCTTTCAGACAATGGTCAAAAAACGTGTCTTAGCGGAAGCTCTAAGGCCGCGATAAAGCCTTCCTTCCACGGACATACTTCGTAGAGGCAGAGCATATCCAACATCGATACCGTACAGGAGTTGGCCATGTTTGTCCGCGTTACCACCGATCTGGCATATTGGGCCAACTCTCTCGGCGAATTAGGAATAGCTAGCAATTCAAATCGAAAAATAAGATTAAACGAGTTTACCTACAAGAAAGGCACTGAGATCTATGGAGAAAATGAGCCCGCCGACTACGTGTATCAGGTCAAGGCGGGCGCAGTGCGAAGCTACAAATTGCTTTCAGACGGTCGTCGCCAGATCGGCGCGTTCCACCTCGTCGGCGACATTTTTGGCCTGGAAAACGGAACCGAGCATCGCTTTACGGCGGAGGCGATCCTGAACACCACAGTTCGCTTGATCAAACGGCGGAGCCTTGAAATGGTGGCGGAGAGCGATGCGATGGTCTCGCGAAATCTGCTCAGCATGACCACGGACAATCTGCAGCACGCGGAAAATCACATGCTGCTGCTCGGCCGCAAGACTTCTCTGGAGCGGGTCGCTGCCTTTTTGATCGAGATGGACAGACGGCTCAAGGCAGCCGGCGTTATACCGCTGCCGATGTCGCGGCGCGATATTGCCGACTATCTGGGGCTGACACTGGAAACGGTGTCCCGCGCACTATCGCGGCTGCATGAACTCGACATCATCGGGTTTGTCGACAGAAATCAGCGCCAGATCGTTCTCTTGAATCGAGGGCAGCTCGCTAGCCTCGATCAGCAGACCTGAACCCAGGAGCGTCGAGGCGAGATGGCCGAGCGCCGCTTGTCGATTACCCAATTTCGAATGGTGAATTATGGAATGCAGGTCACCTGGCGCGGCGCAAGAGAGTTACGTACTGGCGACCTTGTGAATCGGGAGATTGCATTCCGATGCCGGAACCAACTACGTTTCGTCACTCGTCAAAGCAAGGCCGCGCCAGGTGTCAAAATCGCCGAGTCCTGACGTAACAGACGCTAAACTTGTCTTTCCAACACGATCCCGGAATGAAGATCCGACCGGATGACGGACGCGCAAATACCCAGCCACTTGAACGAGATTGCATCACGCTCGCGCGACCCTTGATTCGATCGGTCATAGGCTCCAAGGATCAGGCAACGATCAACGCGAGTCGCCCGGAGCGCTTCATTGCTGGAGCGACCTCCCTGTTGATAAGCACGTAGCGCCTTCTTGCTCAATTGACACTTCTCCCTTTGTTTAAGGTCAATTGACGGCTTCGAGCGCCGAGCGCAACGCCCGCTGACAACCGATATAGGCGGCACCGACGTGCTCAATCGATGATGTGATAGCCACCGTCGACATAGAGGACGCCACCCGTGATCAGCTTGGCACCGTCGAGCGCCAGAAATGCCGTTGCGTTGCCGACGTCGTCGATACTGACCAGACACCGCGTCGGTGCCTTCGATTGCGCCTTGTCCATCAATTCGTCGAATTCGGGGATTCCCGACGCTGCGCGCGTGGCGAGCGGCCCGGGCGAGATTGCGTGAACGCGGATACCCTTCGGTCCCAATTCCGCAGCCAGATAGCGGACGGCCGCTTCGAGGGCCGCCTTTGCCACGCCCATCACATTATAGTTCTCAACGACCATCTGGCTACCGTAGTAGGTCATCGTGAAAATGGATCCACCCCGTTTCATCAATGGTTCGGCCAGATGAGCCATTCGCATAAATGACCAGCAGGAGACATCCATCGTTTTAAGAAAGCCGTCACGACCAACGTCTACCACCCGTCCATGGAGCGCCTCCTTTGGGGAGAAGGCGATCGAATGCAGCAGGAAATCTAGCCGTCCCCAATCCGTTGCGATCCGTTCAAATACCCGCTCCGTCTGCCCCTCCACCATGACGTCGAGCGGCATGAAGATCGACGCCTCCAATGCTTGCGCAAGCGGCTCGACGTGCTTTTTCGCGCGCTCGTTCAGATAGGTCACGGCCAGTTCGGCCCCGAGCGCACGAAATGCCTTGGCGCATCCCCACGCGATCGATTGATCGTTGGCTATGCCAACGATCAGGCCCTTCTTGCCTTTCAGAGCGACCTTGGTATCCGGGAATTCGGGAATTATAGCGCCTTCTCCTGTCTGGTACTTGAGGATGGTGTGTCCATCAGCAACAGCAATGTGTGCTGCGCGATCATCAACTCCTCATCGGTTGGTATGACGTAGATCGGAATGCGGCTGTCGGAACCGGATATCAGGCGTGCGTGGCGAGAATTCGCGGCAGAGTCCAGGGTCACACCAAGCCAACCCAATTGATCAGCGACGCGCGCTCGAATACGCGTCGAGTTTTCCCCGATGCCGGCTGTAAAGACGAAAGCGTCCAGACCCTGCAACGCCGCCGCAAGCATGCCGGCGTTGAGGCCGATCCGATAGACGAAATACTCAATCGCCAGTTTTGCCTTGGAATCTTCGCTCGCCTCCAGTTCGCGCATATCGTTGCTAACGCCCGACAGTCCTTTCAATCCGCAATCCCGGTAGAGGAAGTCCTGTGCCTTCGCAGGCGACATTCCCTTCTCTGAGATCAGATAGAGCACGACACCAGGGTCGAGTTGCCCTGGACGCGTCCCCATGGGTAGCCCATCCAGGGCCGTGAACCCCATGGTACTCTCGATGCTGCGTCCTTCCTTCAAAGCGCACATAGAGGCTCCGCTACCGAGATGCGCGACAATCACCCGCCTCCTGGCGGTTTCAGGGGCGACATGCGGTAAGGTTTTCGCGACATATTCATATGAGAGACCATGAAATCCATAACGCCGTACACCCTCGGCATATAATTGGTACGGAATTGCATAGCAGTCAGAGACAGCATCATGCGTGCGGTGAAACGCGGTATCGAAACAAGCTACCTGTGGAAGTGTTGGAAAATTAGCGAGAAGCGACCGGATCGGAGCCAGATTATGCGGCTGATGAAGCGGGGCGAGTGCCACGAACCGCTCCAACCGGGCCACGACGCCATGGTCGATCAGCACCGGTTGGCCGAAGTCCGGACCGCCATGAACGACACGATGACCGACTGCCATCGGGCTAATGCGGATTTCGTTACGTAGCCATCCGCCGGCGACACCCATTGCGGCTGGGACGTCCGAAACCGATTCGACCGGATAGACGCGGTCGGCAAGTGGTTGGCCATCCACACCTTTCGCCCGCAGGCGAGGACGACGGCCGATGCCATCCATCTGACCCTTGATCTGCCGCCGCAGCCGCCCTTCTCCTTCGATCGAAAAGACCTGAAACTTGACGCTTGAGGAGCCGGCATTGACGACGAGAATGGTATCCATGGCAATCACGCGGCAACTGTTGGAGCCTGCTGGCGCCTTGCATTCGCGTAGAGAGCACCGACCGCGCAGGAAGCCATCCGAGCGCGCGCCGAGTCTGCACGCGACGTCAGAACGACAGGCACCCGAGCACCAAGCACGATACCCGCGCTATCTGCCTTGGCAAAGTAAGCGAGATTTTTCGCCAGCATATTGCCAGCTTCGAGGTCGGGTACGAGCAGAATCTGCGCTCGTCCGGCAACCTCGGACCTGATTCCCTTGATCCGTGCCGCTTCCGCATCGATCGCGTTATCGAAGGCAAGCGGGCCATCGAGCACGCCCCCAGTGATCTGGCCACGATCGGCCATTTTACAGAGCGCAGCAGCTTCGACCGTAGATGGAATACTTGAAGTCACGGTTTCAACCGCCGACAGGATCGCCACACGAGGCGATTTTCCGAAGCCGGTTTGCGTATAGAGATCAATGGCGTTCTGAATGATATCGCGCTTGGCATCGAGATCTGGAAAAATGTTGATGGCCGCGTCCGTGACAAACAGCGTTTCGGCATAGGCCGGCACATCCATTACGAACACATGGCTGATCCGCCGGTTGGTTCGCAGCCCGCCTATCTTTGCCGTAATGCTGCGCATGAGTTCGTCGGTGTGCAGGCTGCCCTTCATCAACATCTCGCCCGCGGCAGCATGGATGAGCTCAACACCCTTTGCAGCCGCAGCCTCGCTGTGCGCCACATCGACAATCTTGAAGCCGGAGACGTCGAAGCCACACTTGCTGGCCGTATCCCTGATTTTCGTCTCAGGTCCGACCAACGTCGGCCGGATAATGCCTGCCGACGCGCTGTCGACAACGCCACGCAGCGAGGTCTCATCGCAGGGGTACACGACAATGGTCGGTGTTGGCAGAACCGCCTTGGCCGCAGCGATCAGACGGTCATACTTGCTGGGAGAACGCGTTTTTTCTGTATCGACCGGCGAGGCGTTCATAATTCCGCTCCGAATCTTACCGATTCACGCTATGATGCCTTCGCCTGATCGAAGGAGGACAGGCTCGATGCATTGTCCGAAACTTCGTTCGCGTCGACACCGAAAAGTTCCGCAACACGTTTCAGGCGCTGGGCGACCTCACCCGAGATCGTCGCGCTGGCGGACAGCACTTCGCCGACTTTCGCGAAGGCCGTTTGACGGATGTTTGAATCGTCGGGCAACAGTTTCGGTATGGCGGTCAACGCCCCTTCCTGATCCAGCAGAAGCATGAAGAACTGCTCCCGGACCACCATCTTGAACTCGCTCAATGTCAGCCGCGCACCGACGTTGCTCCGGTGAACGTTACGCAGCGCTTCAAGGCTACGCTCGTCCACCATTCCTCTCGCCGACCCGACATAAAGCAGACTGCGAATGGCCGCTTCGCGAAGTCCACCTTCACCAATTCTGGATTTCAGCTCGGCGATCCGCCTGTTGAGCATTTCCCGGTGTGCAGCAGACATCTCCGGCGAGCGCGATGGGGTGGATTGCAGATCGATTCCGGCAGCCGCTTGCAACGCCGGCGAGCCGTAAACCGCAAGAAAGGTCGCCTCGCTGAGCGCCTCCTGTGAATCTCGCCAACTGTCGAGTGCGTGAACAATTTGCCTGGAAGCCTGCTCCTGAAAGGCAAGGAGGGGATTATCCGTCGAGACCTGCTTGCGATCCTTACTCACTTGGTCAGCCAATGACTTCACCATTGACATCAACGGATTCTGGCTGCTGAAAGCTTCATACTGGAGCCGCAGTGGATGCAGATTTCGCGCCAGCTCCGCCATCTGTGGCGTCACCATCCCTCTGATCCAAGGCTGCAGGAACTTTCGGTAGGCGGCCAGATTGATTTCCGATACTCGCTTGGCGGCGGCAAACCGCCGCTCATCTTCAAGCGAATTGCCACCCATGGCGCGGATATCATCAAGCGTCCGCGCCTCGCAACGCATGACCCACTGGCCGGCGGCAAGGTCGGCATTCGTCGTGTCGGCGCCCTTGGCCTCGAAAGTCGCCTCGTAGAGACCGGGTGGCAAGATATCAATCAGATCGATATTGCTGGAAAACTCCGCGTGTTCTTTCTTGGCAATGCCGCCGGAAACGAAGATGCCGAGATGGCCGACACTCTCGTGGACCGTGTAGACGATCGTTTGCCCGTAGGCCCTGATTTCGTCGACGTCTGCATAGAGATCGAGAATCCAGTGCAATGCCTGCTGCGGCGGGGTAATATTATCTCCCTTGGAGCAGAACACCACGATCGGTGATCTGATATTACGCAGGTCGACCGCTTGACCATCAGACATCCTGATACGACCGGCAGCGAGGTTGTTGCCAACGAACAGCTCGTCGACGATGAACTGGATCTCCTCAGCATTCAGATTGACGTGCCCGCCCCACCAGCGTTCGAAGTCGAGATATCGCTCGGCCTCGGTATCGACCTTTGAGTAAACATTGTACTGTTTGGTCCACAGTGTATTCGAAGGATTCTGACTCTCGAAGTTTTGCACGAGCCAGGCGCCATCGAATTTACCGGCTCCGAGATCACACGTTAGCGCTGTTAGCCAGCCTCCTCCCAGCAGACCACCCAAGTAGCGCATCGGGTATTTTCCACGCACCCCCGCCCAATAGGCAAGCGGCGCGCCAGCGATGATGACAGGGCCGAACAGTTCGGGTCGCAGCGATGCAATGATCATGACGGCCCAGCCAGCCTGGCAATTTCCGATAACACACGGCTTGCCGTCGGCTTTCGGATGAAGGCTGATGACCTTCTCGATGAACAGAGCTTCGGCGCGCGCGATCCGCTCGATTGTTTGTCCAGGCATCGGCTCGGGCAGGAAGCCGATGAAATAGCATGGATGCCCCGCTTTCAGCGCAACTCCGATTTCGCTGTCTGCTTTGAATCCTCCGATTCCAGGGCCATGTCCAGCACGAGGATCGACCACGATAAATGGTCGCCGGTCGGGATCAATTTCAATGTCTGTGGGCGGGATAATGCGTACCAGCACATAATTTACCGGTTCATCCAGTTTACGGCCATCGATGATGAGTTCGGCGGCATATTGCAGGACATGCGGTGCTGTCTGCGCGGCGTGTTCCCGATACTGATCGCCGCGTCGCCGCAAGACGTCCAGGAACAGGACGCTGCGTTGACCGGCGTCGATCATGTACTCTACGGCCGAAGCAACAAATCCTGACAAGGGACCGCCCGGCGGCGTTGCTTTGTCCATCAGCATGTCTCGACCTCGCTGTCGTGCAACTCATTCAAGGGGCATCGAGGCATCGAACGTTGATCTAGGTCAACGTTCGCCAATCAGCTTGGCAATGACGCTGTGCCGGCGCGATCGCTACGTATCCAGGCCACCGTCAATTCCCAGGCCAGAGAGAGAATGATCGGCCCTATGAAGAGGCCGACAAGTCCATGCGCGAGCGTCCCTCCGATCACCCCGACAAAGATGACAAGTGTCGGGGTCGTCAGGCCGCGCTTCATCACGAGCGGCTTCAAGATATTGTCGAGTACGCCGACGAGGCCCAGGAACACTGTCAGCAGCAACGCTGTCGTGAAATCCTTGTCCGTCCAGATCCAGATGATCACGGGAACCAAGACGATTGCCGCGCCGACTTGAATGATCGACAGGATCATAACCGCGAATGCCAGCAGGCCGGCGCTGGGGATACCCGTCAGCTTGAAACCAATGCCGGCCAGCAGGGATTGAATGATTGCGACGCCGATGACCCCCTGGGACACCGCGCGGATGGTCGCACCCGCCAGTTCGAGGAAATGTTCGCTCTGCTCAGGCACGATACGGTAGAGGAAGCTTTTGCCTGCCTCTGCAAGCTGCGAGCCGTAGGGGAAGAGAAACCCGACCAGCGCTACGGAGAGGAGAAACTTCAGCATGCCGACGCCGGCATTGCCGGCAAGAGCCAGCAAAATGCCTGCCAATGGCTTCAGATACGGAGCCACCTCACGCATGGCAGCTCGAATGTTGCGGGACGCCTGATCCCAGAACTCGTAAAGATTCGGGCCGATGAACGGCCAGTTATTGACGCTTTCCGGCGGGGATGGAATCACGAAGTTACCAGCGCTCAGATTTCCAGCAAACTCCTTCACCCCCTCCAAGGCATTCAAGCCAAGCCAGGTTGCTGGTCCGATGACAATTCCAAGATTGATGAGGGTGAGAATCGCCGCTGCGAGCTTTGGACGGCCGCCGAGAAACTTGGAAAGGAAATTGAAGACAGGATAGAGCGCAACAGTGAGTACAATGCTCCAAGCCAATATCGGCACGAAGGGACGGATCAGAACAAACGTCCAGTAAATCAAAAAAGCAAGCAACCCGAGCCGGATCACAAGCTGGATGACGTCGTCTCCGGGTAAGTATTGGCGAAAGGTTTTCAAGGATGCACCTCCATCTGAGGCGAACACATCGTCGTCAAGCTACCGGCAGCTCTCGCGCCATAGTCTTGATCCAAATCAAACAGCCGTGAGTTGGCTTGAGCTTCAACGGTTCCGATCACACCGCTGTCCTGGTTTGCCGGAACCAATGACTAAAGCCATCAACTACAGTGCACGCGAGCTTCTGCGCGACGGCAGTCAAGTCGAAATCCGCGCGCTCCGGCAGGAAGATGAAGCCGCCATGCTCGCCGCGATCGAAAGGACCAGCGCACAATCACTCCAGCGCCGTTTCTTCGCCATGAAGCGTCACTTCTCGGAAAAGGAGCGAACCTTTTTCATGAAGGTCGATTTCAAAAGTCATGTCGCGATTGTAGCGCTCGTAGAAGATTCCGGCCGCAAGCTGATCGCCGGAGGCGGCAGGTACATTGTCTTCGAGCATGGGCGAGCCGAGATGGCATTTGTCGTTGTCGATGCTTGGCAGGGACGAGGCGTCGGCTCAATTCTGATGCGCCATCTCATTAAGCTCGCGAGCGATGCAGGGTTACAGGAGTTAACGGCTGATGTTCTGCCCGAGAACGCCGCAATGAGAAACGTATTCGATAAATTCGGCTTCACGCCGGCCGCGCACCAAGACCCGCAGACACTTCATCTAGTGCTGATGCTCTCTTAGAAAGCGCTTCTTAAACGGGGGGCGGGGCAGCGTTGATTTAAAATGAAGCCTCCCGGAACTGAAAAATCCCCTTGCTGCACTCTGTAGCTGGACGTGCCTTGAAGCCTCAATGTTTTGGTGAACGCTTGCGGTGATCCCGTAGCGCGGCTTTTTGCAGATAATTTCGGCTTTCCGTGATCTAGGCTCAGATGGGGTAGACCATCAACTCAAGGAATTTCGAATCTGTGCTGACGGTTGGGTCGCTCAAATCGATTCGAGGACGGCCAGATGGTCAATGAGGACTGCAAACTGAAGCTCGAAAAAAGGGGAGATCGGACCGCTGCTACAAGCGCGGGCGCGCCATATCGGCTGAGCGCTCCCGCTCGCCACGCCGGCTCATTGGCCCACCAATCCAAACTGTCAGATTAAGTCGAGACTTTTACATCGTTGACCGATCGAACAAGATTCAGGAGGCTCCTGAGCAGCAGGTAAAAGTACTAGTCGCCAAGGACACCAGCACGGTGTCCACCGGACTCTTCCAAACATTGAATGAGATGCTCGACGCTCAAAGAAAGCGACTGTCAATCTTACGAAACAACATACCGAACATCGTGCTGCTATTGCTTGTCCGTCGTCGGGGATTTTGGGACCATCGGCGGTGTGAGCTAACGGAGGCTCTGGCCCATCAGGATTGTCATTTTAGGCGGCCGCTTGTCGATGAAGCAAGCGGCGTTGTTTGATGGTTTCGCGTTTGATCCTTTCCCTTTCCAGCATGATGATGTCGCCGCGCCCAATGTAGACGTCGGCGAGAGCGAGATTGCCGATGCTTTCGTGGTAGCGGCGATGGTTGTAGTGATCGACGAACGTCGCGACTTTCGCTCGAGATCACCCGGCAGAAAGTAGTTTTCCAGCTGGATACGGTTCTTCAGCGTCTGGTGCCAGCGTTCGATCTTTCCCTGGGTCTGGGGGTGGCAGGGTGCTCCGCGTGTGTGCTCCATACCCTTGTCGGATAGCCAGGCGGCAAGCTCTGACGAGACGTAGGACGGGCCATTGTCGGACAGTAGCCGCGGCCGCTGCAGGGCTCTGGCGCTGTCGCAGCCGGATGCCTGCAACGCCATGGTCAGCGTGTCGGTGACGTCTTCCGCCTTCATCGTGGTGCGCAGCTTCCACGCGATGATGTAGCGAAAGAAGTCGTCGAGCACGGTCGACAGGTGGGAGTGTCGGAAATTCTGTGTTTGAGGCAGGTGAACCATCATGCGGTGACGAAACGCTCGTTGAACATGATGGCGAATTGAGTCTTCGCCTCGGACCATTCGCGCGGTGGGCGTTTCCACTCAGCCGCGGCGCGGTTGAGACACAGATACAGTAATTTTGTTGCGGCGTCATCGGTTGGAAAATGACCTCGCATCCGCATGGCCCGGCGGGCGTTGATGGCCTCCGGAAAACCCCTCAGTCCATCGACGACGGCAATCAGGATGTCACTGACGTTGCGGCCCTTGAGTTCATTCATGACGCGCAACCAGAACTTAGCGCCTTCGGTTTGTTCGATCCACAGACCCAGAATATCTTTGGTGCCGTCAGGCAGGACGCCCAACGCGATGTAGGCCGCCTTGTTGCGTACGAAGCCTTCGTCGCGAATTTTGACCCGTAAGGCGTCGAAGAACACCAGCGGATAGCTGACATCGAGCGGCCGGTTTTGCCATTCCGCGATCTCGTCCAGAACGGCATCGGTCACCGCTGAGATCAGATCGGGCAAGACGTCGATGCCGTAAATCTCCTCGAGATGGCCGCCGATCTCGCGCACGCTCATGCCGCGGGCGTACGTCGAAATAATCCTGTCGTTGAAATCCGGAAACCGGCGTTGATATTTGGCGATCAATTGAGGATCGAAGGTGCCGGCACGGTCGCGCGGCATCGCCAGCGTGACCTTCGATGTTGCCGTCGAAACCGACTTCTTCGAATAGCCATTGCGGTGATTGGATTTGCCGCCGGCGGTCTCCGCCTCAAGGTGCTCGTCGAGTTCGGTGTTCAAGATCCGTTCCGATAGCGCTCTCTTTAACTCATCGACCAGGCCGTCTTTGCCGAAAACATCCTTCGGCTCACGACCTGCGAGAAGCTGATCCAAAACCTCTTTCTCGATAGCCATATGATGCTCCTTCGCTTCATCAGTATGGCCTCAAACACAAGATTCCTGACAGTCCCTCGACAGGTAGAACCATCCCCATCCGCTGACCTCGAGATAGGTAAAAATCGGTTCTGCCAGAGCTGGTTCGGCGCTGTCGTCTTGTCGTGGAATTCGGCGGCGGCCTTGATGACGATGAAGGCCGGGCTGGTGATCAGGTCATGGGCCTTGAACAGGCGATAGACCGAAGATTCCGACACGAAGTAGCCCTTGGTATCGGTGAAGGTGACCGCCAACTCCCGAGGCGATAGCTCCGGCTCATTTAGCGCCAGCTCGATGATCTGATCTCGCGTCTCCTCGGGAATGCGGTTCCAAACCCGGTTCGGCCGAGGCCTGCGATCCTCCAGCGCGTCGATACCGCCAGTGAGGAAGCGATCATGCCAGCGATTGAGGTCGACCGGGCAACGCCAAGTTTTTGCAGCGTGCGCCGCGCCGACAGGCGCGACTGCTCGACCAGCCGGATGATCTCCAGCTTCTCGGATGCGGGATATCTCATTCGTCGTCGCCCCCATCCGCGATCATGCTTTTTTAAGCAGCCGCAGCTCCAGCGCCTGTTCGGCGACGACCTCCTTGAGATCGCGCGCCTCCTTGCGCAGCACTTTCACCTCGTCGCTGGTGGCCGCCCGCGCCGTATCGCCGGCAAGCCGCTTCTTGCCGGCTTCCAGGAACTCCTTCGACCAGTTGTAGTTCAGGCTCTCAGCGATGCCTTCGCGGCGGCATAGCGCGGCGATCGACTCCTCACCGCGTAGGCATTCCAGTACGATCCGGATCTTCTCTTCGGCCGAATACTGCTTGCGGGTCGCACGGCGGATGTCCTTGATGACCTGCTCCGCTGGCGCTTTCCCTGTCCCGGATTTCTGTCTCATCTTCGCTCCTTTGAAAGGCTACGATGAACCAGAAATCCTCCGTTCGCAGTTAAGCCGCCTTGGTCCCATCAGCGCTGGCGCCGGACACTTCGATTTATGAGCCATCCGCTCCGGTAGGGAATGGAGCTGTAGATAGATGTTGCCGACGAACAGAATGGCCATGAGCAGAACGATGCCCATGACGACCATGAGAATGTCTATGTCACCGGGCGCGGTGATGAAGGGGGGCAAATGATGCGGCGTGAGCGGATGCAGCGACTCGTTCAAGACAGTCCCCAATATTGCTCACCAACAAATTACAATCGGTACAAACCACGGAACTCCATCCTTGCACAAGGTCGGAGCGTGGCAAGTGCAATCGATCTAGGGACGCTTTGGGTGGGGGTTGACGAGAATCGTCGGAACACGCGAAACCAAATTATTCACCGCCCGTTGCTCCCGCGCTCGCTGTCGCGATGAAGTGCTGCAGCGACTGCCGCTGCTCCCTGAAGCTGTGCCGGTCACGCAGTTCAGGCGGCACGCGCCAGCCCGGCTCTATTCCGGTCATGTCCGGAAGCTCGTGCGCTATGCCCTTGTGGCAATCAATGCAGGTTTTTTGACCCGAGACCAGATAACGGGTGTGGATTTCAGCCGCACGCGGCGTCTGTTTAGTGAAATCCATCGCGATCGAGGAATGGCAATTGCGGCATTCCAAAGAATTATTGGCCTTGAGGCGCGCCCATTCGTTCTCGGCCAGCTCAAGGCGCATATCTAAAAATTTCTGCCGGGTTGAAATGGTGCCGAAGATCTTGCCCCAAACCTCCTTGGAAGCCTGCATCTTGCGCGCAATCTTGTCGGTCCAAGCATGGGGAACATGGCAATCCGGACAAGTGGCGCGGACACCGGATCGGTTCGAGAAATGCACGGTGTGCTGCAATTCCTGGTACACATTGTCATGCATTTCATGACAAGAGACGCAGAACGCCTCGGTATTGGTGAGTTCGAGCGCCGTGTTGAACGCGCCCCAGAAGATCACGCCGCACAAAAAGCCGCCTAGGGTGAGAAAACCAAGGCTGAAATACATACTTGGCCGACTGGCGATCCGCCAAAACCACAGCAGCAGGGCTTTCAGTTTTGCCATGTCGCTCTCACCGCTTGGGGTCGCGAATCAGAAGCATGTCCTGGAATGTGTTCGGCACCAACGGTTTAACATTGGTCTGCGTAACATGACAGATCGTACAGAAATAGCGCCGCGGCGTGACATCGGCGAGAACCTGACCATCGCGATCCGTGAAGTGGGTGACGCTGATCATCGGCGCGCCCGATGCTTCGGTATGTTGCCGACTATGGCAGTCGAGGCAGCGGTTGGTTCTTAGCGTGAGCTGATAATTATCGATAGAATGCGGAATCACCGGCGGCTGCTCAGGATAGTTGCGCATCACCCGCCTGTCGTCGGTGATCGGACGCGGGATCGGCGGAACCGGTGGATCGCTCATGGGGTCCGCATTGCCCGTCACCCTCGGCACGATTTGCGGCGCGCCCTGTGGCGCGTTCTGCGCGTAGATCGCGCCGCTCAGTAAAATGACGCATCCGCTCAGCACGGCTCCTAGAAGTGGGCGGGCCCACGGATTCAAACGGCAGTAATTTTGACCGCGCATTTTTTGAAATCCGTCTGTTTGGAAATCGGATCTGTCGCGTCCAGGGTGGTTTTATTGATGAGCTCGCTGGCGTCGAACCAGGGCACGAAAACGACGCCGCGCGGCATCCGATTGCGGCCGCGAATGTCGACGCGTATCCTGATCTCGCCTCGGCGCGAGGCGAGCCTGATTTCAGCCCCCTGATTGATTCCGCGCACGCGGGCGTCTTCAGCGTGCATGAAGCACACCGCGCCCGGAAACGCCCTGAAAAGCTCCGGCACGCGCATGGTCATCGAGCCGGAATGCCAGTGCTCCAGCACGCGTCCCGTGACCAGCCAGATATCGTATTCCTTGTCCGGCGACTCGGCCGGCGGCTCATATGGCACCGCAATGATCTTCGCCCGCCCGTCAGGCTGGCCGTAGAATTCGACGCCCCTTCCGGGCTTCACATACGGATCGAGACCTTCACGGTAACGCCAGCGAGTCTCTCTGTTCTCGACTACCGGCCAGCGCAGGCCCCGCGTCTCATGATAGAGGTCGAACGGCCCGAGATCGTGGCCATGACCGCGCCCGAAGGTGGCATATTCCTCGAACAAGCCCTTCTGAACATAAAAGCCGAACGCTTTCGATTCCTGGTTCTCATATTCAGCGGGAATCTCGCTGGCTGCATAACGATCGACATTGCCGTTCTTGAAAAGAACATCGAACAGCGTCTTACCGCGATAATTCGGATTGGCCTCCAGGATTTCCGCCGGCCACATCTCGTCGGTGGTGAACCGTTTGGAAAACTCCATCATCTGCCACAGGTCGGAGCGTGCTTCGCCTGGCGCATTCACAAGCTGTCGCCAGAAATGCGTTCGGCGCTCGGCGTTGCCGTAAGCCCCCTCCTTCTCCACCCACATCGCGGCCGGCAGGATGACATCCGCCGCCAGCGCCGTGACCGTGGGATAGGCGTCCGAGACCACGATGAAATTATCGGGATTGCGATAGCCGGGATACGTCTCCTGCGTGTTGTTCGGCGCGGCCTGCAGGTTGTTGTTGACCTGTATCCAGTAGAAATTGAGCTTGCCATCGCGCAGCATGCGGTCCTGTTCGACCGCATGATACCCGGGCTTTGGGGGAATGAGTCCATGCGGCACGTGCCAGATTTCCTCGGTATGCTTGCGGTGCTCGGGATTGGCCACCGCCATGTCCGCCGGCAGCCGATGCGCGAAAGTGCCGACCTCGCGTGCGGTACCGCAGGCCGAGGGCTGCCCTGTAAGCGAGAACGGCGAATTGCCAGGCTCGGCGATTTTTCCCGTCAGCAGATGGATGTTGTAGATGAGCTGATTGGCCCAGACGCCACGCACATGCTGATTGCAGCCCATGGTCCAGAGCGACATCACCTTGCGCGAGGGATCGGCGTAAAGCTCCGCCAATTCCTGAAGAAAGCCGCGCTCGACACCGGTGAGCGCGGACACCTTCTCCAGCGTATAATCCTTCACGAACTTCGCATAGGCATCGAAATCGATTGGCTCCGTGGCAGCCGGATTGGCTGTTCCCTTGGCCTTCATCTCGAGCGGATGGTCCGACCGCAAGCCATAGCCAATATCGGTCACGCCCTTCACAAAAGTCGTGTGGTTCTTGACGAAGTCCTTATTCACCCGGCCGGTCGTGATGATGTGATTAGCAATGTAATTCAGAATGGCAAGATCAGCGCCCGGCTTGAACACGATCGGAATATCCGCAAGGTCGGAGCTGCGATGCGTGAAGGTCGATAGAACCGCGACCTTGACATGCGGGTGGCTGAGCCGGCGATCGGTCAGACGCGTCCAAAGGATCGGATGCATCTCGGCCATATTCGAGCCCCACAGCACGAATGCATCGGCCGCCTCGAAATCGTCGTAACAGCCCATCGGCTCGTCCGCGCCAAACGTGCGCATGAAGGCAAAGGCTGCCGAGGCCATGCAATGACGAGCATTGGGATCAAGATTATTGGAGCGGAAACCAGCGCGCATCAGCTTGGTCGCTGCATATCCCTCCCAGATGGTCCACTGACCGGAGCCGAACATACCGACAGCCGTCGGACCCTTGGCCTTGAGAACAGCCTTGAGACGATCGGCCATCACACCGAACGCTTCGTCCCAGCTTACCGGGGTGAACTCGCCGTTCTTGTCATAGACGCCGTTCTTCTTGCGCATCAGCGGTGTCGTCAGCCGATCGCCACCATACATGATCTTTGATAGAAAATAGCCCTTGATGCAGTTCAGGCCGCGATTCACTTCTGCCAGCGTATCGCCGTGGGTCGCGACCACTTTGCCACCCTTGACGCCGACCATGACGCCGCACCCGGTGCCGCAGAATCTGCAGGGCGCCTTCGACCATTTGATCTCGAGCGTACCGATCCCCTGCGCCACAGGCTGTGCGGCTGCAGGTATGACGATATTAGCCGCAGCTGCCGCAACGGCAGCCGCTTGCGCCTTAAGCATGTCGCGCCGCGAAAGACTCATCGTTCTTCTCCATGCCCGGCAGCTTCGTCGAATTGCTCGTAGACCATGTTGGCGGACAGCACACCATTCCACCCCGAAATCTCGGCAAGACGCGCGCCGAGTATGCCGCTGTCTGGAGCTTCCAGAACAATGACAAATTTCGATGGACTGCGATGGTGAATTTCGACTTCAGGCATCGCTGACAATAATTGCTCTACCTCTTCGAGGTGCTGCGGCAAGACCGAGACAACCGCACTCGAAATATAGATGGCCGGCGATCGAAGCTGACCGAATAGCAATGTTCGCCGCGAAAGCTCTGACTCTTTCATGACCCGTTACTCGCTAATCAAACCATCAATTTGGCGGTCCCGGAGACCCCAATATCAACTGCGACATCCAGACCAAAAATCCATAGCCGCCGACCACGCCAACGGCGACGATCGGCCAAATCAGTGCTGCGATTATGAGAAATACGACAAACTCATCGCGCCGCGTGCGCGGAGGCGCGGAATCTCTGGATTCAGACGGGTCTGTCACCCTGTCCACGGTTGCTTCTCTCGCGAAGGAGCACCTGAATTCCATCAAAGGTTATCCGGCTTACATAAGCGCGGCAAGATCAAAAAAATTAGACCCGGATACAGCTTCGCCGACGGCAAGCCGTAATCGCGTAACCGTTGAATCACCTCGGCACGGATTAGCTCTAATATATCCAACCGGCCGGGAACTGGCCTGCCGTCGCGGCCGTTCAAGACGTAAACTCAGATTCTTTCGGATTTGCGAAGATTCGAAGGAGATCACATGGCCTGAACCGAAGTCACTCGTTGCCAATATGACAGGCGCTCACTGCGCTATTCCCGGCCTGAGCTTCTTCGCCAAGGCGATGGTCCATCTCGCGCTTAGCGCGCGTTCGGCCCGCACTTCTTCAGCGAATCCAGAAGTCCGTCATGATCCAGTGCCATCGCTGCATCGCTGCCCGCCAAAAGTTGAAGCTGGTATCGTCGGCTCCTTGCATCGGGACATCATGGGACTTCTTCTCTCCCATTATGCCCGCTCGCACACGGAAATCCTGACAGTCCCGCAGCAGCCTGTCGTTGATTGCGGCAGTGACCCATCAGGGCAAGGTCCGGTTCATGATCTATGCTGGCGGAATCACGCCGCAACGCTTGATCCTGTTCATGCGACGTCTGACCAAGGACACCAAGCGCAAGGTCTTCCTGATCCTCGACAACTTGAGCGTACACAAATCCAGAATGGTCAAAGGCTGGCTGGCGGCGAACGCGAAACGGATCGAGGTGTTCTACCTGCCGCCGTGCTCACCAGAACTCAATGCCAGCGAGTACTTCAACGGCGACTTCAAGGGTGCGATCTAGCGCGATATTCCGCCACGAGATCACGCGCAGCTCAAACGTACGATCCTCACAAACTCGCGCCGCATCCAGAAATCTCCGAATCGCGTTCGAAAATACGAACTCATCCGTTATTCAGCGTGAGTTAATTGTAATCGCGCCGGGACAAATAGCGCCGCACGCGTTGCCCCCAAGTCCCGCAGAGCCTGCCGTCGCAGGCTGCACGAAGCGGGCAGTCGCACGTTTGAGTATCAAGCGCAAACGTGCGGCCTGATCGCATCACACCTACTTAAACCTGATCGTTACCCCGCCTACCGCAGCCGACACTTCAGCGCCGATCTTGGGACCGCTAAGCTGCAGGATTACGCCATTAGCATTCTGCAATTGAACGCCTGCCGCTCCGGCTGCAACTGCACCGCCAGCTCCGATCGCGCTGTAGTTACCCTCAAACGCTGCCAAGCTATTCAGATTGAGGGCTCGTCCAACCAGCTTGGTTGTCGAGGCTCCGATGGTGAAGCCGATATTCATGCCCGAAACGGTGAATGGATAACGCTTGCCTTTGAAGACAAGCACGCCTTCTCCACCGCCGACCCCGACGATGAATCCTCCTTTCGTGAATACAACGGAAACCTGACCAGTCTCGGCCCGCGATGGCGTGCCAAAACCAGCTACGCTAACAAGCAGAGTAACCAACGCGGCAATAAAAGATCTTTTCATGACATTTTCCTCTGAAAAGACGCAATAGAACACATACGGGAGCGAGCGATCATCAAGAATATCAAATAGGGGCGAGCAAAGACGATCTGAGTTTGCCTCTATGCCCGCACTTAATCTCAGCTGGAGCGCCGATGCCGCCCGCCACTGGCTGTGCACCGGCGGGAATCGTTATACCGGCTGCTGCGGCCGCCACAGCCGGCGCTTGGGCCTTCAGTAATTGGCGTCGCGAGAGTGATATGTTTTAGTCTCCGATCTCGGCGAGCCTCCCGACGTGCTCGAACACCATGTTTGGCCGACAGGACGCCTTGCCGGGATGCTATTTTGCCGAGATGCGCTCCAAGAATGCCACTGGCGAGCGATTCTATGATGATGATAATCTTCGAAGCGTTGGCATGACGAACTTCAACGTTGTGAAGCGTTGTGAAGCGTGGTGAGCGTACATAGCACTTCATCTCGATATCGTGGCAGTACGGATATTATGGCGCTCGAAATATAAATTGTCGTCATGAGGTGTTTTCCCAACGCACTGACTGTCCGGTCAGCAGAGGTTCGTGCCGAAGCGGGAGCCACCCGCCAGACTCCAACCAGAACGGCGGCTGCAAATATTCGTCCTGAAATCCGGATTTGATTCTTGTCCGCAACAAGCTGCCTGATGCTTCGCAAGTACCGCCCCTCATCTCTCACGGGACGATCATTCCGCATCCAGTGCGGGCCCGCCTTGATTCAAATCAGGAGGAGAAGCGTTCGTCTTTTAACGCATCCGAACCTGCTATTGCCACAGCTGACGTGCTCTTGGTATCAGGTAGCACGGCAGGAATATTTGAATAAAACCGGGACTTCAGCTTTATCCCTGTCCCAATCGCGTTTAACTCTGCAGGTCGAACCTGGCAAGCCGCTGCCGGTCGAGAATTACGAATTCCCGTTGGGTACCGATAAAATCGATGACGCCAGCTTTATGCAGTTGGGACAGTGCACGCGACACAGTTTCGAGGGTTAAGCCAAGGTAATCCGCAATATCACGACGTGACATGGGCAGCGACATTATCTCAGCGTTACTCAGCCGCCCGTCCATCTCAAGTAGAAACGCAGCAACCCTCTCCAGCAAGGTCTTGCGCCCCAGCAACAGCATATGGTTTTCCGCGTGCTGTAGATTTCGGGTTGTCATGCCGAGCAGGTTGCGTGAAACAACAGCGTCGATCTCGGCCGTCACCTCAAGGCTTCGCCGCCTGCTTAAGCGAACAGTGGTCTGCACGATGGCTTCCGCCGTAAATCGATGCGTCTCACCGTTCTCCAGCCCAAAAATATCGCCGACCAAGTGAAACGCGCCGATCTGACGCCGACCATCGGAGAGCAGTTTGTAACTTCGCACCACTCCCTTCTTAACCTGATAAACGTACTCGGCAGGCTCCTTCTCGCCGTAAATTTCGATCCCTTTTTTGTAAGTAAATTCACTTAAACTGACGATCGAGTTTGAACCGCTCGTTATGCCGAGATCACCTAGCGAATTTGGGCGCGGCGTGCGGTCTGTGGTAATGCTCATAAACATAAATCGAATTCCTATATTAATCGAATTCGGGCCAAATAAAAACGACTCCCCCGGAATGGCGGTAGTCCCGCCAGCTAAATTTCCATGAACCGTGGTTACCTAAACGCTGTCCTTATGACCATTGTACCAAGGTGCAGCTGCAACGATTGCAGCTGACGCAAAGCTCTAAGATCGTGACCAAATGCTTGAGGGGCTCAAAGATGCGTGCGCAGCAGCGACGACGAGACAACGTGCCTCAAAATCAGCTGCGACCCGATCCGTTAAAGCCAAATATGTCGGCGCCAGAACAAAAAGGCCAACGACTTCGAAGGTCTTGCCGGCTGCCGACTCATCCGCCTTGCCCACCAGAACATCGGGCGCTCGCGCCGATTCGAAGCAGGCGCGGGTGCTCGCTCTGCTGCGATCGACGGATGGCTGTACGATCGACGCCGTCGTCAAGGCAACGGGCTGGCAGCCGCACCGGTGCGTGGCTTCTTTGCCGGTGTCGTTCGCAAGAAACTGAATCTTGATCTCGATTCCGAGCTTGTTGACGAGGTCCGACGCTATCGCATCAAGGCTCCAGCGGACGGGGGCAGCAAATCGGCCAAAGCCACATGATCGATGGCGCTCGAAGACAATCACGTCGCAACATTGATGCAGTTTCCCTTGAGATCGAGATCGCGCATCTCGGCGATCTTGATCTCAAGGCCCTGCGGCTCCGATGGCAAGGTGTAACCGGTCGCTCGGCACCCGTTCACCTGCCGAAGCATCTGCTGTTCGCAATGCTGGCCTATCGCATTCAAGCCGATGCCTTCGGTGATCTCGATGCGGGGATGGTACAGATCTTGAAGGCTGCCGTTGGATCGAGGGAACCGGCTACGATCACCAAGCTGATCGACAGGCTCGATCAGCGCAACCAGGAGCTCGCGCCCGGCGCAATCCTGACCCGCGAATGGAACGGGCGAGACCATCGGGTGATGGTGCTCGCCGATGGTTTTGCCCTTGAGGGCAAAACCTATGACAGCCTGTCGAAGATTGCCTTTGCCATTACCGGGACCAAATGGAACGGGCCGCGGTTCTTTGGCCTGCGGGCTGCAACTGTGAGGCAGCAATGAGGCCGGCTGGCAAATCCATCCGGTGTGCGATCTATACCCGCGTCTCGACCGACGCCGGGCTCGATCAGGAATTCAACTCGCTCGACGCCCAGTATGATGCGTCGGAGGCTTATATCCGCAGCCAGGCGCATGCAGGCTGGACGCTGATCAAGATGCGCTATGACGATGGCGGGTTCTCAGGCGGGTCAACCGACCGCCCTGCCCTGCAAAAGCTGCTCGATGATGTCAGGGCACGCAAAATCAATGTCATCGTCGTCTATAAGGTCGACCGCCTGACGCGGTCTCTGGCCGATTTCGCCAAACTGGTTGAGCAGTTCGACGCTCATGGCGTGTCCTTCGTCTCGGTGACCCAGCAGTTCAATACGACCACATCGATGGGCCGGTTGACCCTGAATGTTCTGTTGTCCTTCGCCCAGTTCGAACGCGAGGTCACAGCCGAGCGCATCCGTGACAAGATCGCCGCCTCCAAGCGCAAGGGCTTGTGGGTCGGAGGCATGGTCCCGCTCGGGTACGCGCTGAGCGACGGCAAGCTCTCCATCCACCCGGACGAAGCAAGAACCGTCCGCCTCATTTTCGAGCGCTACCTTGAATTGGGCAGCGTCAATCGCCTGGTCACCGATCTCAGAGCGAAAGAACTGACCTCCAAAGTTCGCAATCTCTCGAGCGGCGCCGTCCGTGGCGGCGTTCCGTTCACCCAGGGCCCACTGTTCTATATGCTGCGCAACCGGTTCTATATCGGCGAGGTGACATTCAAGGGCGAGATCCTGCCCGGACCGCAGCCGCCTTTGCTCGAGCGATCGCTGTTCGAGGCCGTCCAGGCCAAATTGACCGAACAATGGTCCCATCGGACGAGAGCCAGGCAAAAATCTAAAGCGCTTCTCACGGGTCTTCTGGTTGACGATGCCGGCAACCGGATGATCCCGACCCACGCGACCAGGAACCGGGTGCGATACCGCTATTATATCTCCCAACCGTTGCAACGCGGCCGTTCGGATGATCCGGTGGGATCCATATCGCGCGTCCCCGCAGACCAGATCGAGGCGCTGATCATCAATGCCGTAGGTGACCGACTGACAAAGTCCGGGGAACAATGGTCAGGGTCACTCGGAGAGCAAAATGCCATCGCCGCCCGTATCGCAAAGGTCGAGGTTCGCACCAAGCACTTGGCTGTGACCCTCAAGACGATCGAACCCATGCTAACTCATGACCATGAACTGGCTCGACACGACGATGCCGGCACCACGCAAGGCGAGGTCATCCTGATTCCCTGGACCAAGCCGCCGATGCGCAGGTTCCGAGATGTGATCCAACCCGCATCCGCTTCTCTCCGGCGAACACGACCGATCCGCGCCGAGCGTCGCGCCGGCCTGATCCGTGCCATTGCACGCGGCCGGCAATGGCTGGACGAGATCGTCTTTGGACGAGCAACTATCCAAGAGATTGCGGTCGGGCAAAAGTGCAGCGTGCGGCAAATCAATCTGACGCTGTCGATGGCTTTCCTCGCCCCGTCACTGGTCAAGGCGGCGGTCGAAGGTCGCCTGCCTCGTGGCATCGGCATCGCAGAACTCCGCGATGCGCCGCCCGAATGGTCGAAACAGTACGTGAAACTCGGATTGCCCACTTTTTGAAAACAAGGTCGAGGTTTCTATTCGATCCGCATCGTCCCGTGGCCACGTCACGCGCCGGAGTCTATGCGGCGTCCGGCAGGCAGACCTTTGTTCTGAGCTGAACGGAATCCTGCCAGGAACGGGAATTTTCTGACCAGAGACAGCGGCCGAAACCGGCCACATCCACGAGCGGAGACCGCCATCTACAAAACTAGTGTTAGAAAACCCCGCCAACCGCGGGCTTTTCCCGTCAGTCTCCATACAATGGCAGAACAGCAGACTGGGTGGTGGCGGACGTAGTCCGGTACGAACCAGTCTCAAGTCCGATTTCCCTAATAACAGGGAAAAATACAGGGAAAACGGCGTTTTCTTGCTGTGAGCGGCTTGGGGCAGGTCCGTAATATAGGTTTTTCGGGGCTTTTGGAAAATTTTCCCTAGTTAGCTTATCAGGGAAAACTTTGATGCTACCAGGGAAGCTCCTCTGCTTAAATCAGGACCAACAAAATCGAAAATGATCTCTGATGAGAGAGACCACGCAGAATGCCTTTGCTGCTAGATTGCAGGGCGGAATCCATAGAGGGCGTCCTTGCTGAATTTCGACGACGCGGCATCGTATCCGAAGATGCTGAGATCATCCTATCAGTCGGAGCCTACCATGCCGCCGATCGCCGACTGGTGCTATCTGCCGCCGCTTCAATGAAGCATGGCGATGAGGTATTTGTGATACCTCTGGTTTCGTTCAAGGATTTTCAGGCGTCGTTGATCGACGGCACTCCGATGGCTCAAACGGAGATTTTGGCACTCGATGGTGCTCAGATCTTCCTTGACGGATCCGTGAAATTATCCCCGCAAGAGGGCTTGCCGGAGGGTTTGGTTCTCAAGAATATTCGCCTGCGAAAGTCGGGGCCCAGCTATCGCTGGTCAGAATTTGACAGCTACGTCGTAGAATTGGCCCTCGAGGGCCTTCCGCACCGTATATTCCGAGAGTTCGCGCCTGGCATTCTACCTCTTGCAGTTCTTGATTTTGCGAAAGTTTCAACGGTCAAAATCCAGAAACTCAAAAACCTACTCAATCGCTTGGAAGATCGTCTGCGAGAGATATGGGAGGGCAACGATCTGACAGCCGAAGGCCGCGTCGCTTTCAGAAAATGGCAGGGTCGATGCAGCCTTAGACAGGCGATCACCCGTACTCTGAGAGAGTCAGGAATGAGACCTTCTCGAGAACAGGGTTATGGTCGGCGTTCTCAATAGCAGGCCTGAAGTGATGAGTGCGCGGTTCTACGCCCTCTTCCAATGAGCAGCCGTGCGATTTGCCGCTTGTCAGTGGCTGACTCTGCGGAACTCGGCCAGAGTTCCGTAGTCTAACCGCCTATCCAACCCTTAGTAATTGATCCGCGTTTAGCGGAGCAAAAGAGTCATGCGGAAACGAAAGATCATAGCCGACATCCTCCCTTTTCAACATCCGGCCATAACTCATGCCGCTTTAAGCGACTTAAAACTTCCAGATCTCAGGTTGAGAACTCACAACCGTGAGTCTCGCCGAAAGTTGGCCGCAATTCTGCGGACCGTTGGATTTATCGATCCGGTCGTCGTCGATGAAAACAACAATGTTTTAGCCGGAATCCTGCGTTGCGAGGTGGCTGGCGAGCTCGGGCTGGAAACGGTCCCGATCCTCCAGATCTATCATCTCAACGAGATTGAGAAACGAACCTACATTCTGGCCGCCAATCGTCTCGCGGAAGATGCCGGCTGGGACCGGGATCTCCTTGCCATCGAACTCGGCCAACTCGCGATTGCCTTGCCAGAAGCGGGAATTGAACTCGAGACGACGGGATTTAGCATCAATGACCTCGATCAGATCATTTCTGATCGGAGCGACCCCTCTCCTGACCCGCTCGAGCCCGAACTACCGGGCGCCGGACGGCCGGTAACGCGACCGGGCGACCTCTGGATTTGCAATAGAAGCCGGGTGCACTGCGCCGACGCGCTGCAGCCAGCGAGCTATGTAACGCTGATGGCTGGACACCGTGCCACCATGACGTTCACCGATCCCCCATACAATGTCTCGATCCGTAAACACGCTCGTGGGTTGGGACGCAGCAAACATCGAGAATTTGCTGTCGCGTCGGGTGGACTGTCGGATGCCGAGTTCTTGCGGTTTCTTCAAACCATCTTCGACCTCATTGTCAGCGTGAGCATTGATGGCAGCATCGTTTTCTCATGCATTGACTGGGCTCACGTGCGGATCATGCTTGACGCAGGTACAAATGTATTCTCGGAGCTTAAGAATATCTGCGTTTGGGTCAAGTCGAACGGTGGAATGGGTACGTTCTACCGCTCCCGTCACGAATTAGTATGCGCTTTCAAAGTCGGCACCGCGCCACACATTAATACGTTTGAGCTTGGCCAATATGGGCGTGCCCGAACCAATGTTTGGGAATATACTGGATTAAACGCCTTTAAGTCCGGCCGTGACGACGAATTGGCCATGCATCCGACTGTAAAGCCGGTTCGCATGATCGCCGATGCGATGCTCGACTGCTCAAAACCTCAGTCCATCGTTCTCGACCCGTTTCTAGGGTCCGGTTCGACCCTTCTGGCCGGCGAAATGGTCGGCCGGCACGTCTACGGCCTCGAGATCGATGCTGAATATATCGACGTCTCGATTCGCCGCTGGCAAGCCTTTACCCACCGCGACGCCATTCTGGAATCGACCGGCCAAACGTTCGAGGAGGTCGAAGCAGAACGCAATTCTCCTATCACACAGCCTCCTAAAAAGATCCCAGCGTCGCGTCCGGGGGCCTGCCATGGCTAATCGCCATCGATCCGGAAAATATGCGGTGGGCAAGGGACGACCTCCTGTCGCGACACAGTTCAAGCCAGGCCAGAGCGGAAATCCCAAGGGCCGGCCGAAGGGCTCGAAAAATTCTCAAAGTCTGGCAAAGGCGGAGCTCAACCGGAAGGTTGTGGTCACCGTCAATGGCCGAAAAAAATCGATGACGGTGGCCGAAATTGCCTCGCGCAGGCTCGGTGACAAAGCCATGGCCGGGGATGCCAAGGCCTTCAGCTTCTTGATCGCAGTTGCAGGCGTAGGCCACGGCTCTGACGAACTACTCGCCGATCGGATCACAACGCCTGAGCAGGACCAGGCCATTCTGGCCGACTACTTCAGCCGAAACGGGTACACGAAATGAAAAAACGGGAACCTCGAAAGACGATACGCCACACGAATCGACCAGTTCGGAAAAGGGCGTCACGCGCCAAACCCAGCGTTGTTGATGCTCTTGTGGCAGCGGCGCGCGACGACCTGGTCACGTTCGCTCAGCTTTGCTTCTATATTCTAAAGCCGACCACGCAGCTCTTGATGAACTGGCATATCAAGGCGATTGCGCATCAACTCGAGCGTATCAGGCTCGGTCAGCAAAAGCGGCTCATTGTGGCAGTACCGCCCCGACACCTCAAATCAATCATCACGTCGGTCGCCTATCCAGCATTCATACTTGGCCAAGACCCCTCGAAAACAATCATCGTCGCAAGCTATGCGGCAGACCTCGCGATCAAGCATGGCAACGATTTCCGCGCCATCATCCAGTCAGACATGTATCGAAAAGTCTTTCCCAACGTTCATATCGCAAAAAATACCGAGAGCGAAGTCACGACCACCGCGGGCGGGTGCCGGATTGCAACATCGGTGGACGGTCCCATTACCGGCCGTGGCTGCGATATCGCTATCATTGACGACCCCTTGAAGCCCGGCGAAGCATTGTCAGATGCCCGGCGTGAACGTGTCAACGACTGGTACTATCAAACGTTCCTGTCGCGGTTGGACGACCCTCGCAATGCGGCCATCGTCCTTGTCATGCAACGACTGCACGAGAACGATCTCGCCGGCACGCTTTTGCGATCGTCTGAAGAATGGTTTTACTTGAAGTTGCCGGCAATCGCGGCCTGCGATGAGACCATCGTTGTTGGATCAAGTCAGATCTACGAGCGTCGGGAGGGCGAAGCGCTTCATGCGGGGCGCATGCCACTGGATGAGCTTGAAAAGCGCCGAGAAGAAGTCGGAACTGACACCTGGCAAGCTCAATACCAACAAGAGCCGGTGCCTCCAGGCGGCTATATGATCAGGCGCACCTGGGTCCAGCGCTATGACGTACCGCCGCCACGGACCTCTCGTTCACGCGTCATTCAAAGCATCGATACCGCGATAAAGGCCGGCCCCCTCAACGACTACTCCGTCATAACGACCTGGCAAATCGAGGACCATCGCTATTACTTGATAGACGTTGCGAGAAAACGCCTGGAATATCCGTATCTCAAGGCGTTCGTATGGGAACAGATGGAAAAACACCGGCCAAATGAAATCCTGATCGAGGACGCCGGCACCGGCTGGGCGCTGATTCACGAACTCAAATTGACGCGATATAATGTTATTGGTGTACGGCCCGAAGGTGACAAACGCACCAGAGCACAGATCGTGGCAGCAAAATTTGAAAGCGGAAAGATTTTTCTGCCTTTGTCAGCTCCGTGGCTAGCGGAGCTTGAGGCAGAATTGTTCTCCTTCCCCCAATCGCGCCATGACGATCAGGTCGACAGCATCTCTCAGGCGCTCGCCTATGAAAGCACGGGATACGACACCACCATGAGATGGGCCAGATACCTTTGACGACGATAACTCGCGGACATCGTCCGCGAGCCTCGCCCTAACGAGGTGGCTCAGACCGAATCGTATTTTGGAAACGCGCGCTGCAGCCGATCAATGGTGGTGCGCCATTCCGGAATCTTGGGTGCGCAGACGGTGTTGCGGTTGCTGAATAAGCCGCTCTCGTTGATGGCCTTGTCTTCCGGCACGGTCTCGGCCCATTCGATGGCGACAAAGTGCTCCATCTTCTCAGGATCATCCGGCAGCTGGTGTGAAGCCAGGACATCGGAGACCGGCACCTGTTTGCCATCGACGCTGACGCGGAACTCGGTTTGGGGAGTGGAGAATCCGCTCACCCGGCCGACGCCGACATAACCGGTGCGGGGAATCTTGACCCAGACCCGATCGCCGGGCTTGAGCAGTTTCAGCGTGTTCGAATACCATGTTCCACCACCTGCACTGATGAAGCCGTACTTGACCGCCTCCTCCCAGGAACGGCCCTCCCCTCCAAATGAGACATAATACTCGCCATTCCAGGGCCCTGACGGCGATTTTGAGGTGGTCGCACTGGCGGCCTGTGACTCCACGGGATCGCGGAGCCAGGCCCGGCTGAGCAGTTTCTCCACCCCACACTCAAAGACTTTGAAGCAGAGCACATTGATGGCGACCGAGCGCTTGCTGAGATAAGCGACGATCCGCTCGGAAGCGGCGTCCAGCGCGGCCGCCACAATGACGATCTGGTGCTGGTAAGGGAAAACCTCGGTATCGAGGCTCACACCAAATCTGGCTTCAAAATCCTTGGCAAGATCTGCACCCTTCTTGAACCGGGCATAGATCCGGGCCACGGCCTCCGCATCCAGTGCCTCGACCCAGGTGGCATAATCGATCGCCTGGGCGACCACCTCACGTGGCGAGCGGCCACGCTTGAGTTCGATCAGGATCAGGGAGCTATCTGGCGCGATCGCCAAAAGATCGACCCGGCCGCCAAAGCCGGTCTCTTCCTGCTGGCCGATGATCATCCACTGGTCGGAGACGATTTCGGGTTTTGCGACGATCATGTCCTCCAGCTGCCGTTCCGAGGCGAGCCGGGCTTCAGAAAGGCGCTCGGGCGACGGACCGACCCGCCAAATGCGCTGACTGACCAACATGTGTAACCTCCGTGGCTTGAGTGACCATGGCTACAAGCATTTGCTTCGCTGCGCGCCTGTATCCACTCCAAAGCGAGGTAGTCAGCTCAGAACAGCAGGTCAGAGTTAATATTATCCTATTTTGGGATAATCCCGTCTCAGGATCAGCTTCTCCGGGCGATGACAGCTTCCGCCCGCGGGATCGGCAAGACCGTTCACTCCTCAGACCAGGCCGCCTTCTGCGCCCTGATGGTGGCTGCCCGCAAGGAGGCTGGCCTGACCCAGCACGAGCTGGCGCGCCGGCTGAAGCGTCCCCAGTCCTTTGTCGCCAAATACGAGGGCGGCGAGCGCCGCATCGACGTGGTCGAGTTCGTGACGATCGTACGCGCCATTGGCACCGATCCCGTCAAGCTGCTGCGGGATCTGATAGTTGGAAAGCCGCCGGGCAAGCCTCGCCGCGCGTCGGCGAAATAGCTCACCCTCGTATTCGGGGCCCCTGCGATCACATCGTGATCCAATGTCGCTGATCTTCGCCACAAGATTATCCAGTTTTCGCTCGACTTCCAGCGGCAGCAGAGCGGTAGTAGGTCCAATTTTTAGGGAGGGCCCCGATGGAGCACGCCAGCATTGAACCGGCAATCAAACTCATCATTGCCGAGGTCCATAACAAGCTGAGCGAAGCGGCACGAATTGCCAAGGCCGCCGAGGCCTGTGCCATGCTGGCAGCATCACCGAGGGTATCGAAGTCTCCGTACCCGCGTCTCGACCAATGCCGGGCTCGATCAGGAATTCAACTCGCTCGATGCCCAGTATGATGCGTCGGAGGCCTATTCCCGCGGCAGCAGAGGGTCCTATCAGTACAAAACGGGAGTAACCCATGGACCGTGACACGCTCGATCGGACAATCACAACGTTGCTTGACGAGATTCATTCTCACCTGAGTGAGGCGACCCGGATCGCCAAAGCCGCGCAGGCCTGTGCCAACGCGGGCAGCGTCACCGAGGGTATCGAGGTCTCCATGGATATCGAGCAACTGATCCACGAGGCCGGAAGGCTCCATGACGCAATTTCGCTGCTCGACGGCATGCGGCGGGAATCAACTTAGCCGTGATGCACCGACTTCATGGGCTGCGACACCCCGTCGTTCCGTAACCACACGAAGGTCATCAGCGGGGGTTCGATGCGGCGAACAAAACGACGCTCAGACAGAGAGAACGACTCAACTCGTCAGTTGATGGCAACGATGACGTGCGCGGCGTCGAAAAGGGCGAAGGCAGACTTCCCCCGCGACAAGCCAAGCGACTTGGCGCTGTGCGAGGTGATGCTTGACGTAAGCGTCTTGCCGCCGCCGATGTCGAGGACGACCTCCGCGCTTACATCCGACGTCTCGCATCGATTGACGGTTCCCCGGACGCAATTGCGCGCGGACGTCTTCGGCGCTGTCTTGCCGGTCGCGATAGCAACGAACGGCGCCTTGATCAGCAAAGTCACCGATCGGCCCGGGCATAGTCCCAGCTCTTCCATGCTGGCGTGGGTGACGAGCGAATAGATCGTCGTTTCCGGCGAAATCAGAATTTCGACCTCGGCGCTCAGCGCGTCGGAGACAATCTTGACGATACTGCCGCGGATCGCGTTGCGTGCGCTGGTCTTCATGAGAAATCCGGAGACAAGATCCAGGGGTGAAACGCCGGCCTCGGCAAGTTCGGGCTCGACCATCCGCAGGACGCGGACCATTTCCGCTTCCATTCTTCTGAACGCCTCGATGACGGTGTGACCGGTTGGCGTCAGCGTCGCGCCGCCCCCGGCGCGCCCGCCCGCGCGGCTGACCAGCAACGGTTTGCCGAAAAGGTTGGCCATCGCATCGAGGCCATCCCACGCCGCCTTGTAGGTGATGCCGATCGCCCTTGCGCCGGCCGAAATGCTGCCCTCGCGCGCGACCGCCTCGAGCAGTTTCAGCCGCTCGCGCCCGACGGCCGGAACGTTCTCGCTTTTCAGGGTGACCAGCGCTTCAATCGCCATCCAAGCCCGTCTATACGCTATATAGAAGTTATATATAGCGTACGTTGCACCGCAAACGAAAGCCCTATCTGCAAGGGAAAAACCTTTTACGGACTAAGCTGAACGTCCAGAAGACCAAATACGCGGATGTATGTAACGCTCGGCTTCTAAATTGCTTTTCAGGCCGGCAAACAGGAAATGCCACCAGACTGGCGATCTGCGACTTTTCGGAAAGCGCACCTATTTGAAGACCTCGCAGACCGTTGCGCGATCGTTTCGACGCAGGCTGGCGCTGCGGGCCGATACGAGGCGCCACCACGCATCCAGCGATTCGCGGTCGCAGTGCAATTTGACGGTCATGCCGCCGGCGAACGAGATCCAGTCAGAAAAATGGTGGGTCGGCACGGCGATCACGACAGGAATGTCGGCACCGAGCGCGTGTGCGACCAGGTGGGCGAGGCCCTTGCCCTCACGCTCCTGCCGGCCGAAGCGGTTGACGATCAGGATGTCCGCGCCTTCGTCGAGGATCCTCGCAATCCGCTCGCCGACGCCCGTCAACTGTCCGAGGTCGAGCCGGCACCCCGCCGAATAGGTGCTTCTGTCCTGAAATAGTTGAAATTGCTCGCCGGTAGGCACGAGCGTCGCCGACAGGCTGGCGTCGGGACAGTAACGACCGAGTTGAACGATGCCCACGGCCCGGTGGCCGTTGGCGTTCAGACCCGAGGCGAACTCATGCAGGATCGCGTCCGGATCCTGACCTTCCGTATAAACCAGGGCGGCAAGGTCGCATTGGGCGTCGAACATGATTCGCCTCCTCAACATCGCGGCGAGCATTTCCTGACGGCTAAGCAGATTCCGCTTGGCCGGAAAATCGCGGGCCGGGCGTCCGCACCAACGTTATAGCTATATGTATATCACGTCCGGAAGGATCAGGCCAGAGCAGAGCGCTGCGGGCGGTCGACTGCTTCGGCTGAGCCTTGTCGGGCGCCCGACGTCACGGCGCTCCGGATCAACGAGCCCTGGTGTCTTTGTCTCGTTCCGCGCTTTTTTTTGGATGCCGGATGTCGTTACGCAGCGCCTCGAGTTCCTTGTGAACGGCGGTTGAGGCGTCGCGCTCGATCTTGCGATAGCGGGCGACCAGGGAGACCCCGAACGGCGTCAGGACCGCGCCGCCGCCATTCTTGCCGCCGGTCTGCCGCGCGACCGCGGCCTGCCGGCAGATGCGGTTTATTTCATCGACGAGATCCCAGGCGCGTTTGTAGGACATGTCCATGGCGCGTCCGGCGGCCGAAATCGAACCGCAAGCCTGTATGCTCTCGAGCAACTCGATTTTGCCCGGTCCAATCCGGCCTTTTGAGTCGAGATCGATCCGCAAGCTCAATGAGGGGATTGATTTGTTGGATGAAGCCTGCATGTCACGCCCGATGGTATATGAAGACACTGAGTCTCTATATATATTATTCTTCGTAACGTCCGTTTCCAAATGTTAAGCGTGGTCAATTGAGTGCGTTCCGCGGGGTCAATGTCCGCCTTGAGTCGAGCCTGGCCGCAGAGATGAACAATAAGAGGTCCGGTCGATCCAGTAACAGTTCAGCATCCGGACGACGCCGATATAGTTGCCACGCGAATAGGCAGCGTGGGCGCGCGCCAGCGTATCGGCCGAAGCGGCCCGCAGCGGCAGGAGACAGCAGGCGAAAAGAACGAGACCTACCGCCCAGGCATACCGCTGAGAAGGCTTTTGCCTGCGCGCCACACGATTAGTGGACGGTGCGAACCCGAAGGTCATTGATGCTCGCTCCCACGCTGCCGCGCAATTTCGACCGCAGCTCCTCGGCGACGTGATGCGCATCGGTGCCATCGCGGATGATCTGCGGACGGATGAAGATTATCAACTCAGTGCGAGTGCCTTTCTTGTCCTGGTGCGAGAAAGCGTCGCCCAGCCCCGAAATTTCATTAAGCAGGGGAATGCCGTTGCGTCCGCCGTTCTGTTGTTCGCTGATTAGACCAGCCAGCAGCACGGTCTGACCGCTGGCGACCAAGATCGAACTTTTACCCCGACGCTCCGCCACTGTCGGCATCAACATCGAATTGGCGGTCGGCCGGACGCTGCTAATTTCTCGATCTCGAGCCGGACATTGCCGTTGACGTTGATGCGCGACAAGACACGCAGGATGATGCCGGTGTTGCGATGGTCACTGTATCTGAAGAGCGGCAACGTTCCCAAAAGACCCCTGGAATCACCCCTACGTCTATCGCGTGCAGAGCACGACGCTTACGGCATCATCTCCTACGGTTCCGACGGCCAGGAAGGTGGCCTAGTCTCGACTGATCCATCTATAAAGGCGATGTGGCGTTCCATCGGCGGCGATTCAGCAAATCCGACAAACGTTCGATCTTTGAAGAAGATGACGCAGCCCGGCACAAGCGGCAGCGAGGTCACGCCGGCGAAGCCGAAATAGAAAGCCGCCGCTGAGACATGCTTTGCAGATCCTGCTCGGAACGGGTTTGTTGAAACTCCGTTGTAGAACGAGTGGCGATCGCTAGATCGACAGCGGATTTGTGACTGCACACGAGTTGCAGCACACTATTCCGCCGCGCTTTTCTTTTTCTGTCCAGCTCAGAAAACGATGAAGATATGCCCGGATATTGACACTATGAAATATCGATATATACATTAGGATATATCTATAGGATTATATACAGCTACATATATCCATAGGATATAGCCGTGGAGGGGGGCACCCCCAGGGCATCATTTGAATGGTTCGTTTGGGACTCTCGCGTTGAGCGGGAGCGTCCGACAATGCGAACGGCTGGGCGGTAGTCAGGGACTGGGGAACGTTTCTTCGAGTGCTTGCGTAAAGCGGCTTCGGAGCCTGCCCTACCAAGCAACTTGGAGGTTTGAGATGAAGTTGATGAAGAGCCTTTTCCTCGGCTCGGCGGCAGGGCTGGTCGTCATGAGCGGGGCGCAGGCTGCTGATCTTCCACTGAAGGCGAAAGCGGTCGAATACGTGAAGGTCTGCTCCCTGTATGGCGCGGGCTTCTATTACATCCCAGGCACCGACACCTGCATCAAGCTCGGCGGCTATCTCCGTTCCGACCTGGGCGTCAACACCAACGCGATCTTCGGCGGCAACACATCAGGTCCCGCCGGTGCGCAGAACCGCTTCAGCAACGCTTTCACCTGGCGGTCGCGCGCAGACCTGACCATCGACACCCGCACCGCGACCGAATACGGCGTGGTCCGCACTTATATGGAGACGGCCTTTTCGTGGACCTCAGGCGGCTACGCCGGTTCGGCTACCGGTGCGACGACGTATAACGGAAACCCCAACGGCGCCGTCTCCGGCGGCCAGCTTGGCGTGTACTTCGCCTTCATCCAGTTCGCCGGCTTCACGATGGGTAAAGCCGTCTCGCAGTTCAGCGCTCCGTGGACGGAGTTTCCGGGCAAAAACATCTTTACCGGTCTCGTCGGCGGCGGCGGCACGAACACGGGCGTGAACCAGTTCACCTATACCGCGGAGTTCGGCGACGGCGTGTCCGCCTCGGTCGGTGTGCAGGATCCGAGCGCGTATTACCAGCCTGGCCTTTTCAACCTCGCCACTGCGACGCAGGGCAATTTCGGCTACGGCGCCAGCGCCTATGGCGGGACCACCGTTCCGGACATCGTCGGCCAGCTCCGCGTCGATCAGGCGTGGGGCCTGTTCCAGGCGTCGGTTGCGGCCCATGACAACAATCCCGCTTACTACGGCGCCGCGCAAACAAGCGGCGGACCCGGAGGCAAGTGGGGTTGGGCTGGTCAGCTCGCTCTGTCGATCAAGAATATCCCGACCGGGCCGGGTGACACGATCAACCTTCAAGGCGTCTACACCGACGGCGCGACCAGTTACAACATCCAGGATCAGGCCTCTCCGGCGGCCGCTGCCACGATCTATTCCAGCGTGACCGGCGTTGGATATGGCTTTGCGCCGGATTCGGTGTATGGCCCGGGTGGATCGCTCCAGCTGGTTTCGACCTGGGGCATGCGTGGCGGTTTCAACCACAACTGGAATCCATACTGGAGCAGTTCGGTTTTCGGCGCCTACGCATCGGTTCGATACACCGGCGCCGCCAAAGCTGCGATGTGCGGCGTCGGCGGCACGGTTCATACCCTGATTGGTGCGCGCGCGGGTGGGAACATCACCGTTTGCAATCCGGACTACAACATCGGTCAGGTTGGTGCGAACCTCCGCTGGACTCCGGTCAAGAACCTGACGTTCACAACGGAAGCGGTTTACACCATGTTGGATCAGAAGTACGACGGCGTCGCGGCTCTTGCTGCCAACACCGGCATTGGCAAGCCTGCGGGTCACTATACCTTGAAGGATCAGGACACCTGGACCGTCATGCTCCGCGCACAGCGCAACTGGTAACATCAGGCTATCGACATCCTGAAGCGAACCCCCGGCAGGAAACTGCCGGGGTTTTGTTTTGCCGGCGTAGAGGAGATTGGTGGCGTGTTTTCTAAACGACTTCTTCGATCGCTCTATCGCAGTTGGATAACTGCAGCACAATCCTTCTGTAGGTACGATTTTTCGAGGTGCATATCATGACGGTCGCGAGCTTCGCCTAATGATTCAATATGGGTGAATTCATTCAAGCTCGCTACGTTACCCGTCGACCAAGCCTTACGCGTTGCCCTTGAGCAGGCTTCAGAGCATCGTTCCGCAAGTTGAAACTTGGCCATTGACATCGATCGAGTGGATGGTGGCGCGACCTACGGCTCCCCAGTACGATCGGCCATGACGCGGCAGAGGCGTGGAAACAGGGTCTGTCGTGAGCTCACATTGAAGATATTAATTCAGGAGGCACAGCCTCGCATCCGCGAGAACGACAGGCAGTCACATTGTATATACTCATATATATCGTATAGGATTGTGCGCCGGCTAACCTCCTCCGGCACGAGGCTGCCGGTCTTTCTCTTGATGCCCCCGTCAGACCGGCAGCCTCATGATTACGCACTAGGTCACGAACCCGTAAATGGGATTCCGTTTGAGCGGGCGGCATGATCAATCTCCGGCGAGGGAGGATTGAATGGCTCGTTTTGATCTGACGGATTTTGAATGGTCTGTGATCCAGCCGCTTTTACCGAACAAATCGCGCGGTGTTGCACGGGGTGGATGACCGGCGGATGCTGAACGGGATTTTCTGGCGGCAGCGCCGGTGCACCGTGGCGGACATTCCGGCGCGCTACGGCCCGCAGACGTCTCGTGATTTCCCGGCAGCGCACATTTGCAGTCGGCCGAATACGGACCGAAGGCGCTTACATAGACTTGCCAAGGTACTCCTGGAGAATAGGCAGCCCCCACCTCATCATCGTAAACCCGCTCGTTGCCATGGAGAGCGGTGAGCGGCATCGGTCAAATTACGGGCGCCCTGGTGCCCAAACCAGCGCGAGACGCTGACCTTCGTGAATTTGCGCAGGCGACATCTTCGAGGCCACTGCGTTGCGCAGCCGCAGGAAATAGTCGCGCTCGCGCCGTGGCGCGCGGGCCGCCGCCAGATTCAGCCATTTATAGGCCAGCACGACATCCGATCGCATACCGTGGCCTTTGTCATACATCAGGCCCAGCATGGCTTGCCCGAATGGATTTCCCTGGATCGCCGCGTCGAGGTAGAGATCGACCGCGGCGTCGTAGGCTTGCGGCGCGCCGAACCCGTTTTCATACATAAATCCAAGAAGGGCCTGCGCTCTTGGATTGCCCCGCAGGGCAAGCGGCGTCAGCATCCGGACGACGCCGATATAGTCACCCCGCGAATAGGCGGCGTGGGCGCGCGCGAGCGCATCGGCCGAAGCGGCCCGCAGCGGCAGGAGACAGCAGGCGAAAAGAACGAGACCTGCCGCCCAGGCACGCCGCTGAGAAGGCTTTTGCCTGCGCACCACACGATTAGTGGACGGTGCGAACCCGAAGGTCATTGATGCTCGCTCCCACGCTGCCGCGCAATTTCGACCGCAGCTCCTCGGCGACGTGATGTGCATCGGTGCCATCGCGGATGATCTGCGGACGGATGAAGATTATCAACTCCGTGCGGGTGCCTTTCTTGTCCTGGTGCGAAAAAGCGTCGCCCAGCCCCGGAATTTCGTTAAGCAGGGGAATGCCATTGCGTCCGCCGTTCTGTTGTTCGCTGATCAGTCCGGCCAGCAACACGGTCTGACCGCTGGCGACCGAGATCGAGCTTTTCACCCGCCGTTCCGCCACTGTCGGCGTCAGCGTCGAATTGGCGGTCGGCTGAACGCTGCTGATTTCCTGCTCGACCTCAAGCCGGACATTGCCGTTGACGTTGATGCGCGGCGAGACACGCAGGATGATGCCAGTGTTGCGATAGTCGATGCTGTTGACCACGTTGTTGGCGCCGTTCAGGACCGTTGCGGTGCCGGTCGAGACCGGAACCACGTCGCCAACCTGCAACGTCGCCGTCTGGTTGTTGATCACCACGAGCGAAGGATTCGAGAGCACCTTGACGCTGGTGACTGCGTGCAGGGCATCGAGAATGATGGCAGGCTGCGCTTCCGAGCCGACCAGGAAATTGAAGCCGGGAAGCGCGCGGTTAATGAAGGCGTTGGCGACCGAGCCTGCCGCCGCGGCAACATCAGTGGCACTACTTGTCGGCCTCGGCGCGGCGCCTGACTGCGTGTTGAGGAGCGACCCCTGGTCCGCCTTCAGACCGAGGTTCTTGCTGGTCAGGTAAGACTGCACACCGTAGCTCAGCTCGTTGGTGAGCGTCACCTCCGCGATCGTCGCATCAATCGCCACCTGCAACTGCGGCTGATCGACCTGATGCAGCGTCGCCTCAATGATCTTGTAGTTGGCTTGATCGGCGTAGATCAAAAGCGTGTTGTTGACGACGTCGGCAGTGATGCGCACGCCTTGCATGAGCGGCTGTCCGTTGCCGCCGCTCGCAGTATCGAGCGCGCCGCCCGAAGCGGCAGCGGTGCCGGCCCCCGCGCCGCCGCTGGCCGCCGTCCGCTGCCCCGTCCCCGAAAACCCGCTGCCGGTCCCGCCCACTCCGGATGAGGAACGCGCCCCGGAACTGCCGGCCGAGGATGACGAATTGGTGTTTCCCGATAGCCTGTCAACGCCGGACGTCAGCGACAAGCCCGAGCCGGGCGCAAGTTGATCCTCGGCGCTGTCGAGCGACGACGACGACCCGCCGATGAACATCGCGGTGAGAACGCGCGCGATCTGCTTCGCCTCCCCATATTTTACCCGGTAAACATGCACGCTGTTACGCGTGGTGTCGGCTTGATCGAGCCGCCTGATCCAGGTCGCAGCGGTATGCAGCAACGGCGGCTTCCGGCTGACGACGAGAATGGCATTGAGCCGGCTGACCGGCTGGAACTTGACGACGCTGTGGCTAAGGCCGCTGTCGCCCGAATCCATGATCTTTTCCAGTTCAGTGATGATCGGCTCCGGCGCGCTGTTGCTGAGGGGATAGATGCCGACCGATTGGCCGCGCATCCAGTCCACGTCGAAGCTCATGGCGGTCTCGACCGCAGCGCGCCGCTCGGGCCCGGTGCCCTGGATCAGCAACAGGTTGCGCGCTGCGTCGGCGCGCACGCTGCCAGCCTTTGTTGCAAAGGAGTCCATCAACTTCAGCAGGGTTTGCGCAGAAACATATTGCAGCGGCACGACGGAAACGCCGTAGCCCGGCTCCGGACTCGCCGCCACTGAATCCACCTGCCCCGCCCCGACAGCGTCGCCACGCGGCGTCAGTCGATACCCGGTACTGTCGCGCAACAGCACGACGCCGGAAATCCGCAGCGCGTTCTCCAGCACAAACACGATATCGGACTTCGGCACCGGGCGGACCGACACCAGACTGACCGTGCCCTGCACACGCGGATCGATGATGTAGCCGGTATTGAGGATGTCGCCGATCATGACTTTCGCGACGGTGGCGATCGGTGTGTTCTCGAAATTCAGGTCATAGCCGCCGCTGCTACCGCCGCCGCTCGTCGAGGATTGCGGTCGCGCCTCCGCGACCTCCGTGATTTCGGTGCCTTCGAATACCGCAGCGCGGCCTCGCTCGCCGACATTCGGCTGCGCTGTGTTCACGCCCTGCGCCTGGCGCGGCATGATGTCAACCGACCGGACCTTGTCGAGCACGTCGATATCGCCGGGCGCCGTGGCGCCGGTCGTCGCGGCATTGCATGAGGCAAGAAGACTGACGATGCAAAGTGCCGCCGCGATAACGCAGACGTTGTGTATAATCCCTGAGCGTCTGACACGATCGCTGAGACGTCCCATACTTACGCCGATCCAATCCCTAGCGAGTACATCGCGGACCAGGCACCAGGACCGATCCAAGGTAAGTCCATCCCTAACGAAAAAGGAAGAGATTTATCTAACGCCGGCTATTCGTTGCTTGTTCATCGAACACTTGATACGATATAGTCGTATAAATATAGCGTTCGCACGTGACCCGCTAAGAGTCAATTGTTAAGTTGTGAGAGTCCAGCGGCGTAACTGTTGTCTGCGGCGCTATCACAATCCAGGAAGGCGCATGACCGCTCACTCCCTTCAATTCGTCGAGCATCTGCGGCGGAACAGACACCTGAAAGCGGCAGATCAGGAAGACGTTGCGCCTGGCGATCCGGCGCAAGACAGCATCCGGTCTGCTGCACCGGTAACGCCGCACGCAAAACTCTGGGAGCTCACGAACCTGTCGCCAACCGATTTCGCCGATGAGGCGGCGAACTTCTTCGGTCATCGCCGTGCCGGCCTGCAGGATATGCTCTCGGCAACGCCGCTGGTTTCAGCCTTCTCGCAACGTTTCCTGCGCGAGACGCTGATGTTTCCCTACGAGGTGGCTGATCGCGGCGTCCACCTCGCTGTCGCCGACCCGACCGATCTTGCGGCGCGACGGGCAGCAGAGATCGTGCTCGGCACGGATATCGCGATCACGCTGGCTTCATCGGAGGATCTCGCCGTTGTGCTGGACCAACGGCTCGTCGACCATGATCATGGCACCCACGTTGAAGCCGACGGTATGTCCGCGCTGCGCGAGGACGACGTCGAAAGCCTGCGCGACCTTGCAAGCGGCGCACCGGTGGTGCGCGCTGTCAACGACCTCCTTGAAAAGGCCGTGGAACTGCGGGCCAGCGACATCCACATCGAACCGTTTCAAAGCGGACTCGTGGTTCGTCTGCGGATCGACGGAATACTCCGGTCGATCACGCCGCCCGCCGGCGTTCTGCCGCAGGCTGTGATCTCGCGCATTAAGATCATCGCGAGCCTCAACATCGCCGAACGGCGGCTGCCGCAGGACGGCGCCGCACGGCTGCGCGCCGGCCGCACCGACATCGATATCCGCGTCGCCATCATGCCGACCCAGCACGGCGAATCCGCCGTCATCCGCATCCTGCCGAAGGATCGCGGACTGCTCGTGGTCGAGAAGCTCGGCTTTGCGCAGACCGACGAGACCAAGCTGCGGCGGCTGTTGGAGCTGCCGCATGGCATGATCGTCATTACCGGACCGACCGGCAGCGGCAAGACCACGACTCTTGCAACCATCCTGTCGATCCTGAACGAACCGATGCGGAAAATCCTCACCGTGGAGGATCCGGTCGAATACGAGATCCCCGGCATCAACCAGTCGCAGATCAAGCCCGCGATCGGACTGACCTTTGCGAGCGCGCTGCGCGCCTTCGTGCGCCAGGACCCCGACGTCATCATGGTCGGCGAAGTGCGCGATTCCGAGACCGCGCATGTCGCCGTGCACGCCGCACTCACCGGCCATCTCGTGCTCACCACTTTGCATACCGAAACCGCCGCCGCGGCGCTGCCACGCCTGCTTGATCTCGGCATCGAGGGATACCTGCTGCGCTCCACCTTGCGCGCAGTGATCGCGCAGCGCCTGGTGCGCCAGCTCTGCGAACGCTGCAAGTCACCAAAAACCCTGACGGAGGCCGACCTTTCTGAGGATCCGCGGCTCGCCACACTGGGTTTCCAGCCGGGCGAAACACTGCATGTGCCTTGCGGATGCGAACGTTGCGGCAACACCGGCTATCGCGGCCGGCTCGGCGTGTTCGAGGTGCTCGAACTCGACGGCTCATTGCGCGATCTGATCGGAGAGAAGACCGACGGGCTGAAGATCGATCAGGCTGCGATCCGCGGCGGTATGACCACGATGCTCGACGACGGCATCGCCAAATGCCGCGCCGGATTGACGAGTCCAGCGGAAATCCTCCGCGTCACGATCGCGCGCTGAGGACCAGGCGATGCCGAATTTCCGCTACCGTGCACTGACGCAGAACGGCGAGATTGTTCACGGCACGCTGTCGGCGCCGAGTGCGGCGGAGGTAGCGGTCAGAATCGAATATCTGCGCCTGCTGCCGATTGAAACGGTCGAGGAAAAGCGATCCGTCTCAGCTGGCAACGGCTTTTCTCCGTTCAGCCGGCCGAGCCGGACCGAGGTGACGACCTTCACCCGCGATCTGGCGCTGCTCCTGAAAGCCAGCGCACGGCTAGACGATGCACTCGAACTCTTGTCGGGCGACACCGACGTCGGAAGGCTGCGTCCGGTGGTCGGCAAGTTACGCGAGGCATTGCTCGGGGGCGAGAGCCTGGCCGAAGCGATCGCAGCGCATCCAGCTTTGTTTCCGCCGATGTATGTGGCTCTGGTGCGGGTCGGTGAAGTGTCCGGCACGCTTGACCAGGTGCTAGAGCTGTTGGGCAGCGAGCGCGCTCGCGCCGAGCAGATGCGCCGCAAGCTGACGGACGCGATGCAATATCCCCTGTTTGTGCTGGTCGCAGCCGTCGGCGTCATGTTGTTCTTCATCCTGTTCGTGCTGCCGCAGTTTTCCGTGGTGCTGCAGGATTTCGGAGGACAGTCAGACTCGGCGCTCAGCGTGTTCCTGCGCCTTTCGGACTTCATGCGTGACAACGCCCCCGCGCTTCTGCTCGCAACAGCCTGTCTGATCGGCGCGATTTGGCTGACTTTGCGCCGTCCTGCCGCGAGAACGGCTGCGATCGGCGCACTGGCGCAGCTGCCCGGCATCGCCGCCATGTTCAAGTTCTACCGCACCAGTTTGTTTTGCCGCAATCTCGGCGTCCTGCTCGGCAGCGGCGTCAGCCTGACTGCTGCCTTGCGCATCCTGATCGACATCATGGCGACGACCGGCAACCCCGACGTCTGGATTGCAGCCGCCGAACGCGTGCGGCACGGCGGCAAACTGTCCGAAGCGCTGTCGACCTCGAACAGCCTGCCGCCCATGGCGGTGCGGATGCTGAGGCTGGGCGAGGAAACCGGCCAACTGCCCGCGCTCGCCGGCCGGGTCGCCGAATTCTATGAAGCGAAGCTGCAGCGCAGCCTCGACCGCATGGTCGGCATCATCGGACCGCTCGCGATCGTGGCGATCAGCACGGTGGTCGGCGGGCTGATCGTCTCGGTCATGACCGCGCTGCTGTCAGTCACGCAACTTGTTGGATAGATGAAGGGATCAAACGATGCCGGGTGCAATCTCCGAATTCTTCGATCGCTCGCGTGTCGCGAGGGAGAGCGTCCGATATGCCGAACAGGGTTTTACCCTGGTCGAGATGCTGGTGGTCATCACCATCATCGGCCTGATTATGGGCCTGATCGGCCCGCGCGTGCTCAACTATCTCAGCGAGTCGAAGGTCAAGGCCGCGAAAATCCAGATGCAGAGTTTTTCCAGCGCGCTCGACCTGTTCAACCTCGACGCCGGCCGCTACCCCTCGGCCGCCGAGGGTCTCGGGGCCCTTGTCAGCCGTACACCGGGGATCGAGGCCTGGAACGGACCGTATCTGAAGGGCGGCAACGTTCCCAAAGACCCCTGGAATCACCCCTACGTCTATCGCGTGCCGGGCGAGCATGGCACCTACGACATCATCTCCTACGGTTCCGACGGCCAGGAAGGCGGCAGCGGCACCGCCGCCGACATCTCGCTCGACGGCTTGACCACCGCCAGGAACGAGTGAACCGCGTGAACAACCAGCAGGGCTTTACGCTGCTCGAGATGGTTTGCGTTATCGCGCTGATCGCGCTGATGGCTGCGGTGTTGCTGCCGTTCCTGCCGCAGCACACCTCTCGCGCCCGTCTGCAGGCCTACGCACTGGAAGCGGCGGGCCTGCTGAAGGCCGACCGCAATGCCGCCATTGCCCGCCGCGCCGACGTCTCGACGCTGGTCGATCCGCCCTCGCGTGCGATCCGCTCCGGCGTCTCCTCGCAATTCCTGCGAATCCCGGATGACGTACGCTTCGATGCGCTGCTACCCCAAACCTGCCGCCACCGCGCCGCGCTGTCGGCCATCAGCTTCTTCGCCGACGGCATGTCGTGCGGCGGCACGATCGCGCTCGCCCGGCTGGATACGACCTACGAAATTCGCGTCAACTGGCTGACTGGAAGGATAGAGATTGTCAACCGTTCGACACGCAGCAATTGACCGGCGCGATGCCGGCTTCACGATCCTGGAAGTGCTGATCGCGCTTGCGGTCGTCGCTGCCGCGATCGTTGCGATCGGAATGGTCATGGCAACAAACACGCGCGGCGTGCGCAAGCTGGAACAGCACTTCGCCCTGATGCAGACGGCGCAGACAGTGCTGGCGACCGCAATCCTGCCGCGCAGGGATCTGGCGAAGGGGCGGCTTTCCGGCGAACTGCGCGACTATGGCTGGCAGGTCGACATCGGTCCGATCAACGGCGACTTCATCATCGGAAAGGAGGTGCCATGGACTCCCGAACTCGTGAAGGTTCGGGTCCGGTCGCCCTCCGGCGCCATCGCCGAACTCTCGACCGTTCGCCTGATGCGCAAGGAACGCAAACAATGACGAGCCAGCGCAAACCAGGCGGCGACGCAGGCTTCACGCTGATCGAGGCGCTGGTGGCGCTTGCGCTGACCGGGCTCTTGCTGTCGGCCCTCGCCACGCTGACGGCTCAATGGCTCCCGAACTGGAATCGCGGGTTCGACCGCATCCAGAACAACGAGCAGATTGCGATCGCCATGCAGCGGATCGCCGCCGACCTTTCCGCGGCCGAATATGTATCACCGAGCCGTGAGCAAAAAAAACCGTTGTTCAACGGCTCCGCGCTGGCGGTGACCTTCGTGCGGACCGCGTTCGGGCCGAACGCCGATATCGGGCTCGACATCGTGCGGATCGGCGAAACCACTGACCACGGCCATCTGGTCACGATCCGAACCCACGCGCCGTTCGCGCCGTTTCCACCCGATGCTCCTCCACCGGAACAGATTCATACGAAAGACCCGGTCGTTCTGCTGCGCGCACCCTTGCGCCTGTCTTTCGCCTATGCCGGAGCGGATCACATCTACCGCAACGACTGGCACGATCAGAACGTGTTGCCGAAGACAGTCATGCTCACCTTGCGCGAGGCCACCAGCGATCGGGTGCTGTCGGTTTCAACCGTGACTCCGGTTCACGTTGATGCGGCGGCCGGAAAAGCCGGCAATGCATCGAGTAATGATGCAAAGGAACGCGGTCAGGACGACAATAAGAATAGCGGCAAGGAAGAAAGCGAAGCGCCCAACGCACCGAGGCAGGGTGGCTCATGACGTCGGAATCGGATTCCGAAGCGGTTTCAGCCCGACAGGAAGGCCGTCGCGGCTTCGTCATCGTCGCCGTCTTGTGGCTGCTTGCCGCGCTCGCGGCGCTGGTCACGATCTTCTCGGTCTATCTGTCGAACTCGGCGCGGGCGCTGGCGCTCAACGATACTCGCCTCAAGAGCGAGGCGCTGTTCACGGCCGGGGTCGAACTCACTGTCTACAGGCTCATGAGCGCGGAGAAGGACACGCGTCCGCCAATCGGCGCCTTCCACGTCCGGCTCGGCGGAGCGAGGCTCGAAATATCCTACGTCCCGGAAACCACGCGGGTCGACCTCAACGCCGCGCCGAAAGAGTTCATTGCCGGACTGTTGTCGGTGCTCGGCGCAAGTGAGGAGGATGCGAAAGCGACCGCCGACCGCATCGTCGCCTGGCGCCACCGCACAACGACCGCAAAGGCCGGCGACGAGGACGCACTCTACCGGGCGGCCGGAAAATCCTATTCGCCGCGTCAGGCGCCCTTCCCCCATGTCAACGAACTCGCCCTCGTGCTCGGAATGACACCTGCTTTGGTCGAACACGCTTTGCCCTTCGTCACCGTGTTCAACGGCACCCCCGGCGTCGACGCTTTGACGGCGCCGCCGGAGGTGATCGCGGCGTTGCCCGGCATGACGCCGCTTATTTTGAAAGACTTCCTGGACACCCGCGCCACCTTGCCGGACGATCCCGCCGCGATCGCGAAGGCGCTCGGCCCAGCCGCTTCAAAAACCGCGACTGCCAAAAACAGCAAAGCCTATCGTATCCTGGTTCGCCTGCATTTTCCTGACGACCGCGAGGCTGCCTCGGAAGTCGTGATCCGGATGGACGGCAGCGACCCCTATCAGGTGCTGTCCTGGCGGAACATCGGGCAAGGATAAAAAGAAGGAATTTGAACGCATGATGGCCGATGCGAACAAACTGTTCGAGGACTGGATCGGCTCGGTCGCCATGGCGTTGCGCACAGCCGCGGCGCGTGTGACGCCGCGGCCGCGAATCCTGCTCAAGCAAAACGACGCCGGCGCTTTTGTCGCGCGTGTCGTTTCAAATCGAAACGGCGTGGCATTGCCGCAATCCACGTTTCGGCCCGGACAAGAAGCGGCTATGACCGACGAGTGGCGCGCGGCACTGCGCGGCAGCCAACTCGAAATACATATGCGAACGGATCAGGTATTGTTCCGCGCCATCGATTTCCCGAAACAGGCGGCGGATTTCCTTGACGGCATGGTCCGCGCCCAGATCGATCGGCTAACGCCGTGGACAGCCGATGATGCCGCATTCGGCATGACCGGGCCAGTGCCGGTGGCGAGCGAGCGGATCGCGATGACGCTCGCCGCGACATCAAGGCGGACCGTTCAGCCGCTTTTAGATCTTGCGGCCGATCTCGGCGCAGCATCGGTCGAGGTTATGGTCGAGCCCCCGGGCACGGAGACCGCGTTTCAACCAATCATGATATTCGAACAAAAACTAACGAGCCCAATGAGGCTTGCGACCGACGTGCCGCGACTGTTGCGTCTGACGCTGCTCGGCGCTGGCGTTGGAGCGGCTGCGATGCTCGTCGTCTCTGCCTATCTCGGCGGTGCGTATGACGACCAGCGGCAAGAACTGCAACAGCGCATCAGTCAGCGCCGTGCGGCACTCCGGATTGACCAGCCCGGCGGATCGGCCGCGAGCTTGCTTGCCAAACGCAAGCAGACATCGCCTTCGAGCGTCATGGTATTGGAGGCAATCTCGCGCGCGTTGCCCGATACCACCTATGTCACGGAATTACGGGTCGACGCCGACAAGATGCAGATCGTCGGCCTGACCAGGAACGCGCCGTCGCTGATCCGTCTCCTGGAGCAGTCGCCGCAATTTTCGCGCGCCATCTTCTTTGCACCCACCACGCGCGACCAGAACGATCCGGGCGAGCGCTTCCATATCGAGGCTCATGTCATGCCCTATTTTGGGACTGGATCATGAATCTTACCCCACCCTTGCGGAAGCTGGCGACCGCACAGCTGCCGGCGGCCATGATCTATCTTGGAGTTCTGATCTGCCTGGCATTCATCATCGTAAGTTCGTTATCCGATCTGCTCGGCAAACGCGCCGAAGTGGCGACCGCGCAAACCATGCTCGACCAGTTCGAAAGCCGACGGCCGGCAACGACAAAAGCCGGACTCACCGGTGCGCCCGCCGGCTCGCCTTTCCTGGAGGGCGCAACCGTAACGGTTGCGGGCGCAGCACTTCTGCAACGCGTCTCCGCCGCCGTCATCAAATTCGGCGGGAACATGCTGTCGTCCCAGATCGACCTGCAGGGGGCGCAGTCGAAGGCCGGCTTCCTCACGATCATCGCAAGCTGCGATATCGGACAGACGGGCCTACAACAACTGCTCTACGACACCGAGGCCGGCATGCCGTTCCTGTTCGTCGATCAACTCGTCGTGCAGACGCCTGCGGGTTTCGCCGCTTCCGGAGAGGGCAAGCTGCGCATCCTGCTCACAATATCCGGACAATGGCGAGGCGCGAAATGAGATATCGATCGTGTCACAGGATTCCCGTAGCACTGGTGTTGCTTGTGGTTACGCTTGGTATTCCCACCTCGATCTTCGCAATGTCCGACGCCGGCGACATCGACCTGGATACGCCGCACCGTGTCGACACGCCTGCGCTCTCGCCTTGGGATCGACCCGCTACGCCGCAGCCGACGCAGGTGAGACCGCCGCCGCAAGTCCCGCAACAGGCGGACAAGCGAACACCGAGCGCTAATCCGCTCTGGGCCGTCCCGCTCGCGACACTGTCGAACACGCGTGCTCGGCCGATCTTTTCATCGTCGCGACGGCCGCCGCCGGCTGCCGTTGCAGCCAATCCTGTCGCCAAGGCGTCACATTTATCCTCACCGCAGGCGGAGCGCCCGCAGTTATCGCTGGTCGGCACCGTAATCGGCGACGATACGAGCCTGGGGGTTTTCATCGATCCGGCCACGCAAGCAGCCCTGCGCCTGAAGGTTGGCGATTATTTCCAAGGCTGGAAGCTGCAATCGGTGCAAGGTCGCGAGGTAACGCTGATACTTAACGGCCAGACCGCAATCCTGAGCCTGCCGCAGCCGGACGCGATCAAAGCGGTCGAACCCGTGCGCAAAAACACCGATAAGGCAAACGCCCGGCACAGCACCGAGAACGCCCGCGCGCTGCGGCAGAAGGGCCAACGCTGATGCTTTTCCTTTTCTGATTCCGTCAGAAGCGGGCGAAGCTCTAACCGATCAACCCGCGCCGCTGCAATACGATTACCGCCAGCAAGCCGAACGCCAGAAACGGACCGAACGGCAACGCCGTTTGCCGCGTCACTGGACGGTTCGAAAGCTGCATGAGTCCGGCGGACGCAAGCGCAGTAAGCGAAGCGATCAGGAGCTGCATCGGTACGCCGGCAACGCCAATCCAGACGGCGGAAGCTGCAAGCAACTTGACGTCGCCGAGCCCAAGTCCCTGGATCTTGCGCCACTTGAAATAGAGTCCGCGCAACAGCCAGACAGCAGCGCCGACGACCATGCCCTCGCAAAACGCAAAGGCCGACTGCTCCCAGCCCGCAAGCGCCGCCATCCACACCACGCCGGCCGCAGCCACCGTGAGATTGAGCCGGTCGGGAATGATGCCGTCGCGAAGATCGATCCATGCGAGCCAGACGCACGCAAGACAGAGCAGGATGAGAGACGCCGTCGCGATCATCATGAGCTGACTCTCGCTCGACCAGAGCATTCGGCAAGATGCCTTATTTCTTTTTGCCGTAGCCGACGACGAAGGCAAATTTCATTTCGCCTGGCGGCCGCTCGAAGGGCGCGCTGGCGCGGACGGTTGCGAGCGCACTGGCGTCGAGCCTTGGCTGGCCGCTGCTTTCCGCGATCGTCAGGGTGCCGGGCTTGATCTGCCCGTCAGCAGCGAGCGTGAATGACACCTTCGCATTGCCATGCAGGCCGGCTTTACGGCCTTCGTCCGGATACACCAGATGGCTCTGGACTTTCTTGGTCAGGCGCTTGACGTATTCGCGCATGCGATCCGCCTCGAGATCCCGCTCAGCCTTGAGGATCTTTGCCTTCTGCTGTTCATCGGGATCCTGCACCTGACGGGCCTGCGGGGTGACCTGCGGCTGGAGCTCCGGCGGCCTAGCGCCATCTTCCTCCTGTTGTTCCGGCGGGGGCGCTTCCTGCGGTGGTGGGGGCGTCGGTTGCGGCTGCTGCTGCGGCTGGTCAGGAAGCTGTGCCACCTTCTCCTCGGCCTGTGCGTCGGACACTACGCCCTGCAACTGGATAACCAGCATCGGCATGTCGTCATCGGGCGGCGGCGACAGCTCCACGACAAACGGCAGCGCCAGCGCCGAATGCAGCGCGAGCGAGGCGGCCAGGCCATGCCAGATCGTGAACTTCAGCGCCCGGTTCATGATCTCTTGTCCAGCGTGCGCCAGTCGGCACCGCAGCGGCCACGCCTCGTCATGTCATCTCGCTGTATTCTGAGTCTGCACCGCGACCTTGGTGAACTTGAGCTGCTTGAGCACGTCGGTGACGTCGATGAACTGCTGAAACTGGATCGCACGGTCAGCGCGGATCAGAAACGAGGTCTCCTGCGGAAGGTCCTTCGCCTTCTCCGCGAGCGTATCCTTGTTGACCGGTTCGCCGTCGAAATAGATCGCACCGCCGACGGCAAGCTCGATCGTCCTATTCTTCTGCTGGCCGGTCTCCGCATGCGCGGTTTGCGGCAACGCCACTGGAATACGGCCAGTGGCGATGAAGCTTGCGGTCGTCAGCACGATGGTCAACAGCACCAGCATGATGTCGACGAAGGGAATGACATTAAGCGCGGCGATAGGCTCTTCATCCATGGGCGATTTCCCATTGAAGCATGAGCACCTTGGCCTTGCGCAGCAGCGTATTGTAGATCACCACCGAGACCAGCGCCACGATCAGGCCGGCGGCCGTGGCCTTTAGCGCCAGCGCCAGGCCGATCATGATCTTGCTGGTGTCGATGGAGGTGTCGAGGCCGAGATTATAGAACGTCAGCATGATGCCAAGCACGGTGCCAAGCAGCCCGATGTAGGGCGCGTTGGAGGCGACCGAAGCGACCACCAGCAGCCGCCGGGTCAATTCCAGTTCCAGGACCTTGAGGTTGGAAAAATTCTTCGGATCAATGCTGCGATAGAAGAAGATACGCTCAAACGCGATGGCGACCACGACAATGCTGAGCGCCAGCAGCAGTCCGAGAACGCCATAGTCGACCGCCGCCGACAGCCACTCCACTTGCATGTCAGATCACTTTCCGTCCTTGACCGTTCAGAATGTGGCCCCGACCTGCACCAGCCCCTTGGTTCCGCGGTCATAGCTCTGGGCGCCGTCGTTGGAGCCATAGGTGTGCGCGACCATCGCCTTGAGCAGCAACACGCGGCCGGGAAAGTATTCATAGGTGGCGTAATAGCCGAGTCCGACATCGTTGATCTGGGTGTAGGCCTTCTGCAGAGTCGTGTAGCTGGCGTTCTCGATCCACGCCGCTCCGACGTCGGTGAACAGGCCGATGGAATGGCGATAATTGCGAATGTCCGGCAGCGCGTATTTCAGTTCCGGCGTGATGATGAAGCCGCTGTCGCCGGCAAGGCCTTCGTCGAACGAACGCACGCCCCAGATCCCGGTCAGGCTGAGCTGCTCGCTGGTGTCGAGATTACCGGACAGCGACTTCTGCGCCCTAATATCGGTGGACAATGACAGCTTGTCGGTCAGGCCCAGAACCGAATTAAACACCAGGTTGATCTTCTCATAGTCGCCGACCGTATTGACGCCCGCGATGTTGATCGCTCTCTGGACCGGATCCGGAAAGTCGACGTTACCGCCGGTAAAGGAGAACGTCGTGCTTGTGGTGACCGGATGACCGAAAATCGAACCGAAAGTGTCGCGCGTGATCCCGATCGTTCCGAGATCCATGGTCCTGTTGGCCAGCGAAATTCCGAAGACATTATCGTTCAGCGTCTTGTGGGTATAACCGCCCGACAGGTAGATGCTGTCCTCGCGCGTCCGTCTCAAGGCGTAGACCAGCGTGGCACTCACACCATCGGCGGTGCCGGTCGCATCCAGCCCGCTATAGATGCCGCCGAGCACATAGGTGGTGCGGAAGCCCGCGACCTCGGCCCGCAGCCCGGTATATCCGATCGGCAGCGAATAGGCGACGCGGCCGTTCGCCAGATTAATGTCGTCGGATACGATACCGAAGGCGGACAGCCGGTCGCCAATGCCAAGCGGCGAATTGACATTGAGACCGATGCTCAAGCGCTCCCGACCGGTGTAGGGCGAACCGAAATTGTCGAAAAGCTGGTAGCCGTCGATACGCCGCGCCGCCGGCACGTCGAAGACGAAGTCGGAGGTTTCCGGCTGCCGGCCGGCGTTCACCGCCACCCGCGGCATCCCCGCGCCCGGCAAGTCGGAGATCAGTAGCATAGTGCGCTCGAGCTCGTCCTTGTGGATCAGCGCCGAAGTGGCCAGCGCATGATCGATTACGCCGTGCAGGAAGGCGTCGCGCACAAGCGAATTGTTCTGGACTGCGATTGTCCCGTATTTGCCAGGAACGACCTTGATCCGCAGGGTGCCTCCCGTCGCGTTTTGCGCCGGCACATAAGCTTTGGCGAGCAGGTAACCCCGGTCGCGGTAGAGCGTGGTGATCTTGTCGGCCGCTTCATAAATCTGCGCCAGCGTCAGCTTGCGGTTCTCGTAAGGCGCGAGGATGTCGCGGATCTCGGCCTCATTCACGAGCTCGGTGCCTTCGACTTTGAAATGACGCACCAGCAGCGTCGACTTGTCCTTGAGCGAAAACGGCGGCTCGACCAGCCGCGGCAGCACCGGTGCCGCCGCCTCGCGCGGCTGCGGCGCAGCCCGGCGCGCCTCATCCGCCTGTCGCACCGCGTCGCCGATATTGTATTGCGGAATGACAGGCGGCACCTGCGCCAGCACGGGTGCAGCCGTCGCGAGCAAAGCGCCCACCATCGCGCCGGAAAGGAACAATGTGCTGAGCTTCATCGATGCAATGCCTTGTTGAAACGGATCGACATCCTGAAACGGACTGACATCATCGCGGAGCCCGCGCCGGCGCACCCAAGGTCGGGGCAACCGCACGCGTTTGCCGCACTCCAGCCAAATCATAACAAGCCCCCAACCCCGCGACGCCAAAACTATATATTTATACGTATATAACGAGTAGAAGCCATAAAGCCAGAGTCAAGTTTCGCATCTCGCTCAGCTATCTGAACTGTCGCGTCTGTTGCCGTTCTGCATCTATTGCACCTGTTCTTCGCGTGCAGCCAGCGCCGCCGGCAATCCCTTGAATGACACCGGCAGCTTCACCTGCTGACGCGTGCCGTCTTCGAACTCCAGACGTCCTGGCTCAGCCTTGGTTCTGCTCTTCAATATCTGGATGACGTCTGGCTTGATCTCGGCCTCAGCCATGCAGGTTTGAAGGCAGCGGGTGAATGTCGCGGTAAGCGGCGGTGTCTTGTCGTCGACGACGAGGCGGATTCCCGAAGGCAGATACACGCCCGGCGGCACCTGAACGACAAGCTTGAACGGGTCGGCCTTGGCTAACCGGCCAAACACAACCTCGGCGATGGCCCTTTGCTGTTGCTGCTGATTGCGCGCCGCTATTGTCTGCACCACCTCACACACTTTGGGCGCCGGCGATTTGGTTTCGCAGCGCACGACCCAATCTTCAAACGTCGCAGTCGAAGTCGATACTTGCGGATTGTTGCCTGTTCCCTTGCCGGGTGTGGCCGGCGCAGCTATTCCGGGAGCTGTCATCTGTGACAGGGCGCAAACGACCGACGGCAGGATCGCCGTCAACAAACCGCCTCGATATATATACATGAACATCACGCAACGCGCATTTCGAGAACCAGGACGACGCATAACCATCCCTTGTCAGGACCAGACCTGGACAGATCGGGAGCAACTCCTGAACACGATTCCGCGTCGCTCATGAACGCGAAACTCATGACGCAGGAGCGGCATCATTGCGGAGCCTGAACTGGTGCGTCCTGCTTCGGCGCGCCGTCCTGCAGGTTGAAACGCTGGCCATCGACGTCGATCGAACGGATCGTCGCGCCGAAGTTGCCGCCGCTGCCCGCCCTGCCGTCCCCCCGCTGCTGGGCTGCCGCACGCCGCTGGCGTTCCTGGCGCTCGCGCTCCTGCCTGGCCCGCGTATCGTCGGCTTTGACGGCGTCGTCGACCGACTTCACCGACTCCTCGACCGCCGCCGACTTCGCGGTCTTCGCCGCCGGCGTGCCGGCGTTAGCCGTCCCGGAATTGGGCGGCGTCTCTGACGAGTTTTGCGTATTGCTCGCGGTCACGCTCGCCGAGCGGGCTCCCTGTTCTCCCTGAGCAATATCTGCCTGCCGGGCGGCGGCGGCTTCGGTTGCGGCCTGGGCCGCCTGCGCAGCCACAGCCCGACTCGCCAGCACCTGACTGATGGTGCCGTTGGCGTAGAACCGGGCATCGGCAAGCTGGCTGCCGGTTAAGCCCTGGCTGTTGTTGACCTCGCCAGTCACCCCCCCAAAGAATGCCGCACCACCGAGGCCGACACCGCCGGCCGTCTCCCCGTTGTAAAAGACGTTCGGACCGATCGCCGCAATGTGCGCTTGACCAATGAGCGCGCCGACCTGGAGCGGGTCTGGATTGGTCGCCGTGACCGTTGACGTGGTCCACGAGTTGTCGATCGTTGCGATAAGGGCTCCGCGCGGCCCCGACGAGCCGAGGAACATTCCGACCAGGCCGCCCACGACGTCCTTGCCGATGACGGCGCCCGTGGAATAAGAACCTTTGATATCGACGCCTGAAAAGCGGCCCCCCAACCCGCCTACCGGTTGCACCGTGGCTGCCTGGGATGCGTCCACCTTGCCCGTGGCATAGGAGTTTTTAATCAGACTGCCGCCGCTAGTGTCGTAAAACTGCCCGACAAGACCGCCGAAGGCCGCGGTGAGGTCGGGGCCCGGACCATAATTGAGACTGGCAATAACGTCGCCGGAGGCATGGGCGTTGGTCACAATCACATTGCCTGCATTGATAGCGACGACGACGCCGATCAGCCCGCCTACTCCGGGCCCCGGATCGACGAGCCCCAATGCCCCAGGAGTCATCGCGTGTACATCTCCAGTCGCGTAGACATTGCTGATAACTGCATCGAAATCCCCGGCGGTTAAGGTTCCGATCAAGCCACCACTGGTAGACCCTCCGAACACATCGCCGGTCGCGAACGAATTGGATAGGGTTCCTGTTTGAAAAGCGTAAGGACCCCAATCCCCGAACAACCCGCCGGCCCCCAACCTGGTGGTAACAGTGCCGGTCGCATATGAATTGAAAGCATCACCCGCGGCCCCACCCGCCAAGCCTCCAGCGGCCTGACCCTGTACATTTCCCGTCGCATGAGTATTGGTCAATATAACGTTGGCTGCGGTGCCGATCAGTCCACCAACTGTGCCCTGAGTCAAAGCAGTCGTTACGTTCACCGTGGAGAATGCATTCGTTACCGTGTTGACAACGTGCGTGGTGCTATTGCCTAAATCATATCCGATAAGACCCCCGAGCCTTGTAAATTGGGAGGCCGTGATCTCTCCGCTGCTATAAACATTATAGACGGTTGAAGGAGTGGCACCGGATATACCGACAGATCCCGCAAGCGCACCAACAAGGGCGCTATAGAAGACTGCAGGAGCGGAGACGTTGATGTCAACGTTGGTCACTCCGAGATCGCGCAGTGTGCTGCCTGTGACCTTCCCGAACAAACCAGATGTTTGACCGACTGCTGCGGCCGAACCCCTGATCGTGAGTCCATCGATCGTGTGACCCAGACCCGTGAAGACGCTTCCGTCACCCAGGGTTCCGACAACCACATAGTTATAGGTTGTGGCGCCAGCATCCAGATTAGTCGCCAACGCGTATTTATTGGCGATGTTATTAATCGCCGCCAGTTCGGTCATGCTGTGGATCAGGCGGTAAGGCTGTCCGTTGATGACCAGGCCGTTGGGGTTCATGCTGAAGGTATTCGCACCGTTGGAAAACGTGATGCTGCCGTAGACGCCGCCGCTGGTGTCCTGCTTGGCGACCGGGCCGGTCGCTTGACCTCCCTGGACCAGTTCATAAATCGGATTGCCGTCGGCGTCATAGGCCGGCCCGGGCGCGGGCGCGCCGTAGCTCGCCTTGGTGCCGCGGGGATAGGCGAGCGGGGGATTGACCTTCTGGACCGCCACCGGTTCATAAACCGGATTGCCGTCCTTGTCGTAGATCGGTCCGGTGGTGGTTCCCGCGTAACTCGCCGGGGTGCGGATGTTGTAGTCGCCGCCATAGGTCATCGCCAGCGTGGCGGTCGCACCGTCCAGTCTCACGGCGTTGTTGACGTTGATGTCATTGCCGGCGGTGAACACGAGCCCGGCGCTGGCGCCGGTCGCGGTAATCGCCTTGTTGACATAGAGATTGTTGCCCGCCGTGAGCGTCAGCGTCGTATTGGCCGACCACGAGACCGCGTCGTTGACATAGAGATTGTTGGTGGCGCTAAAGCCCTGACTCGTCATGTTCAAAAGCGAGGACAGCGTTGCGCCGGAGATGTCGCCGCCCGCGGCCGCGATGGTGAAGTCAACGGGATCAATCAGCCACATACCGGTGGCACCATCAGGCGCAAGCGTGGTGATGACAGCGCTGTCAGCGATGTTGACCTTGTCGCCGCTGGTCTCGATGAAGCCGCCGTCGCCGCCCTTCGGCGCCGAAGCATCGAGCTTGCCCGAAACGCTGGTGGTGCCGCCCTGCGCCAGCAGCTTGATCCTGCCGATCTTCACCGTGCCGTTGGAGCCGCCCTTTAGCGCGGCCATGGTGCGGGCCTGGATGATGCCGCTATTGTTGACCTGCGCCGAGAGCACCTGATCGGCCGCCCTCGCGGTCATGATCACCTGCCCGCCATTGGCGATGATCGCCCGCTTGTTGGCGATCAGCGCGTTCAGGGTGCCCTTGTCGATGGTCACGTCCAGAAGCGAATCCCCGCCGAAGTTCAGAGTGATCTGCTCGCCCGCCGCCATCGCCACCGTGCCGAGCTTCGCCGCGATCACGCCCTCGTTCGACACCGTCTTGCCGAGCAGCGCGACATAGCCGCCACCCTGGCCATCGCCCCGCGCGCGGATGCGGCCCTGGTTGACGACGGATGCGTTTGAGGTGCCGGAGAATTTGTAGTTCCCGGCCATGAAGTCGCTGTTGGAGATGTCGAGCGTCGAGGCGACGAGGCCGCCGACATTGACCTGCGCGCCCTTGCCGAACAGCACGCCGTTGGAGTTGACGATGAAGACCTGACCGTTGGCGTTGACGGCGCCGTCGATGACGCTGCGCTCGTTGCCGATGACGCGGTTCAGCGTCGCGGCCGAACTGTTGGGCTGGTTGAAGTTGACGGTGTTCTGCGCGCCGACCGAAAAACCCTGCCAGTTGATGATGGCCTTCTGCGACGACTGATTGATGTTTGTGACCGCGCCGGCCTGCGAGATGCCGGCGGTGCCCGCGACCACCGAACCGCCGGTCGGGCTCTGCGCGGAGGCCGGATGCGGCAACGCCATCACCGCGCAAATCGCGGTGGTCGCCAGCAGGGACACCCTGAGAGATCCGATCGAAAACGGAGACGACGAGCGCTTCACATATGAATGAACCGCAACGCAATCACGCGCACGCATCGAGTCCGCAACAATGTCACGCATCGTTAGCCCCTGCCCCGTTTCCGCGACTCGAACACCATCACTCCGAACCACTTGGATTCAGGCTCAATAATGATAGGCGCGCATAGCCGGGTCCCTCCCCGTCCACGTCTATATTTATACGTATACATCGCTAGAGGGTCAGGAAATCGGAGTCAAGCCCCGCTCCGCGCGCAGCGGGACAGAATCATCGCTCCACCCCGAACATCGAGCGGAATATTCCAATGAATACTCCGCTAAAGCTTGAAGCTTGTCATGAGTCAAGCATCTCAGAAGAGAAAGTCGAAGATTGAAACAAGAACGCCAGCCCGCAAAGGGCTGGCGTTCAGCATCTTCTTGACATCGAAAGGCGGTTACCGGCCTTTCAGACACCCGGCTCCCGGCTTTTGCATGGTCCGCAGCGTGGTTGACCCCTCCGGCTCAGACCGACTGCGCGGAACGTAAGGAGTCGTTACATATAACAATGAGCACTGAGAAAGCTCGGCCAAGTGGTCGGACCGTGAGGATTGTTCAGCATATAGTCGAAGATATCAGCTCCTATGGGATCTTGAACGGTGGGGTCTCCCGACTTAATCAGAATGCCCCTTTGATCCAAGAGATAGTTCGAGCCGGTGAACTGAACATAGACATAGGCTGGCGATCCGCCGCCTATGCTACCACAAATTTGGCCTTTCGAGACAAATCCGGATTTATTCGTACCGTCATCGACCGACTGTAAGGTCAAGTCGATGTTGTCATAATACGGGTCGGATAGAAATGCCACAGATGGATCTCCCGCAGGCGGCTCATCACCTGGGTTCACATAGTTGCTTACCAGGCCCATGCCAGGAGTACCCGATGGTTTGTCTGACATAATCTTGAAAGCGGCATTTCCATAAGGTGCCGGCGCCGGCTTGGCAACAGCAACCGTTGGCGCGGTGACGAGATTAATCGTATAGGGACTCAAGTCGTTGGCGGTGATATTTGCCGCGACGCCCGACAGGGCAGGCGTCGTCGTCACCAGACCACTAACGTTACTGATCGTCGCTGGGAGTGCAACCATTACCGGAATGCCAAAGGCGTAAGTTTTAGCGGTGGCTCCGGTTTGTATATACGTAGCTGACAAGCCTGCCGGCGCGGTGGCATTCGCCGCCAGGAACAAACTATATTGGTTTGTATTGCCGCCGGTGATTTCCGAAGTGAGTGTTCCAGTTGAGTTGTGGCAGATGCGGATATGTTTTCCGGCGCCGCGCTCCGGCGAGGTCGTGTAGATTCCAATCAGATCCTGCATCGGCCCATAAAAATTCGACGCCACGGCAACAGTGGCATCCCATGTGGCGTTTGACGGCACGACGGTACATACGGTCGCCGCCGCCCATGCAGGGGATCCGGCCAAAGCAAAGATCACTCCAGCCGAAGCGACCCCCGCTCCTCTAACGATATTGTTGAAGACATTTCTGGACATAGTTTTCCCTTTCCCGATCGAGACGTCCGGCCGGCCCCTTGCCGTCCGATGCCGCTCGTCGAAGACGTGAGTGAACATCCAATTTGACACGATATATATACTAGAATATATCGCAATCCACAGCGATATATTCAAGCCGATATAACGTACGCGTGAGTGATTCAGGAGTCAATCGAGAAGTTGCGCGCGAGGTTGAAACAACCTTCGGATGCGGACCTGCCCTTGAATCAAATTGCGGAAATCAGACCCATTCCCTCTTCCAGGAAGGAGAGCCGAAGAACGACCCAAGAAGAAAGACCACCGGGCCAGACCATGCAGGAGCTGACCGACGAGGCGGATAAGCACCTCTCCGAAAGGAAAAGAAGAGCAGCGAGAGCATCAAGCACGCCCGGCCTAGCAGGAGCGACATCATTCCGTAGAACGCGAAGCTAAGTGCCGAGGAAGCCGTCAGCGCTCGAATAGGGGCTGGCGGCTTTCGTTTGCGCGCCGAGCCCATCACTGCTGAGGCTGCGTTACTGCGCTCGGCGTCTTCTCGCCCGGATGCTTGCCATACCCGTTGTAGTCTGCGAGACCTATCAGCAGCAGGACTATAGCAACACCGATAGCCCAGCCGACCGTGACTTTGTTGACGCCATTCATATGTTCGCCCTCTTGGGTGATCGTTCATTCGGAAATATCATAGGCGATCACTCGTTACAAAGCCCTTTGCCGCAGTATGATTGCGGCATGAGCGGGCACCAAGCTTGGGACATTCTGCGGAGGTAAACGGCGGCGCCTCGATAGGCTCGACCATCCTCTTTCAGTTTCTCAATCTTGCGAAAGCGGTGGTTGAGCAGCTCAGGCCGTGGATGCTCCTGCGCTACACGGACACGTCAAAGAGCGTGACAGCCAGGAATACGTGGCAGACGGCGATAGATCTTTCTTCGATAGAGCGCGCTTCAACCGTTTCTATGGCGATGTGCCCGTCAAGCTCTTCGACGGCGCGAATGGCACTCAAAGATTTAAGCAAGCCTCTTTCGAAAAACTCGCCGACTTCCAGTTCGATGGCACGCCGATCAACCAGACGCTCATCAATGACCTCGCTGGCGGCGGCTTCATCGCCCAGCAACGCAACGCCGTCCTAGTACCGGCACCGGCAAGACTCATCTGGCCATCGCAATCGCCAGAAGCTGCAGCTCCGGCGCCCGCGGTCGCTTCTACAACGTGGTTGACCTCGTCAATCGCCTCGAGATCGAGATCCGCAATGGACGACAAGGTCGTATCGCCGAGCATTTGACCCGGATGGACTTCATCGTCCTCGACGAACTCGGTTACCTGCCATTCGCTCAATCCGGCGGCCAGCTCCTGTTCCACCTCGTCAGCAGGCTCTACGAGCGCACGTCCATCATTGTCACCACCAATCTCGCCATCAGCGAATGACCAAGCGTATTCGGCGACGCCAAGGCGCTGCTCGACCGTCTGCCCCACCATTGCGACATCGTCGAGACCGGCAACGACAGCTGGAGATTGAAAAGCCGCGACGACGATCACACAGCCTGCGTCATGACGCCCGCCTCGCACCACCCCTCACGGTTCAAACTCACACAGTCATCGAAGGGCAGCCGTCAGCGTCGATCGGCAGGATACTCGAGAGAAGTGGAATCCGGTTCGCTCGAAAACGCTACAAAGGCGCATTAGGATTGTTCTTTTAGGCGGCCACTTCTCGATGAAGCAAGCGGCGCTGTTTGATGGTTTCGCGTTTGATCCTTTTTCCTTTCCAGCATGATGATGTCGCCGCGCCCGAAGTAGATGTCAACGGATGTGAGGCTGCTGAAGATCTCATGGTAGCGGCAGTGGTTGTAGTGATCGACGAACGCTGCGACCTGCCGTTCAAGATCACCCCGACGGGAATTAGTTTTCCAGGGATGCGGTTCTTCAGAGTTTGGTGCCATCGTTCGATCTTGCCCTGAGTCTGGGGATGGCAGGGCTCTCCGCGGGTGTGGTTCATGCCTTTGTCAGATACCCACACCTGCCGGTTCCTCGTCACCCTTCGTGATCCGGGTCCCGATATCCGGGTGATCCTGCTTCGCCATCTGGCCGCGCCATCGGATCATCCTGCATCTCATGTGAAAGGAAGGCGATCACATGTGGTAAGGCGGCAAATGAGACGCTGAACTTTCACACCCCGCGCCATACTGATCCGAAAAGCGAGCAACAAGATTGCTCAGAAAGGACTGGCATTACTGCGGCAACGGAGCGTTACTGTGGCTGTCATAGCGAGCGACCAGGCTCGTCAGGATCCTGCCCCGCCGGCCCTTGGTCACTGCGGGGCCGTGGTGGTGGGGCGCGATGGATGCCCCGCAACGACGGAGATCCTCATGACGAAGACCAAAGCAAGGCGGCCAGCGACGACGAGACAACGTGCCTCAAAATCAGCTGCGACCCGATCCGTTAAAGCCAAATATGTCGGCGCCAGAACAAAAAGGCCAACGACCTCGAAGGTCTTGCCGGTTGCCAAATCATCCGCCTTGTCGACCAGCACATCGGGCGCTCGCGCCGACTCCAAGCAGGCGCGGGTGCTCGCTCTGCTGCGATCGACGGATGGCTGTACGATCGACGCCGTCGTCAAGGCAACGGGCTGGCAGCCGCATTCAGTGCGTGGCTTCTTTGCCGGTATCGTTCGCAAGAAGCTGAAGCTTGATCTCGATTCCGAGCTTGTTGACGAGGTCCGACGCTATCGCATCAAGGCTCCAGCGGACGGGGGCAGCAAATCGGCCAAGGCCACCTGATCGATGGCGCCTCGAAGACAATTACGTCGCAACATTGATGCAGCTTCCCTCGAGATCGAGATCGCGCATCTCGGTGATCTTGATCTCAAGGCCCTGCGGCTCCGATGGCAAGGTGTAACCGGTCGCTCGGCACCCGTCCACCTGCCGAAGCATCTGCTGTTCGCAATGCTGGCCTATCGCATTCAAGCCGATGCCTTCGGTGATCTCGATGCGGGGATGGTACAGATCTTGAAGGCTGCCGTTGGATCGAGGGAACCGGCTACGATCACCAAGCTGATCGACAGGCTCGATCAGCGCAACCAGGAGCTCGCGCCCGGCGCCATCCTGACCCGCGAATGGAACGGGCGAGACCATCGGGTGATGGTGCTCGCCGATGGTTTTGCCCTTGAGGGCAAAACCTATGACAGCCTGTCCAAGGTCGCCTTTGCCATCACCGGGACCAGATGGAACGGGCCGCGGTTCTTTGGCTTGCGGGCAGCAACGCAATCTGCGAGGCAGCAATGAGATCGGCAAGCAAATCAGTGTCTGGCCAATTCGTCCGATGTGCGATCTATACCCGCGTCTCGACCGATGCCGGGCTTGATCAGGAATTCAACTCGCTCGATGCCCAATATGATGCCTCTGAGGCCTATATCCGCAGCCAGGCGCATGCAGGCTGGACGCTGAACAAGGTGCGCTATGACGATGGAGGGTTCTCGGGCGGGTCGACCGACCGCCCTGCCCTTCACAAGTTGCTCGATGACGTCAGGGCGCGCAAGATCAATGTCATTGTCGTCTATAAGGTCGACCGCCTGACCCGTTCCCTGGCGGACTTTGCCAAGCTGGTTGAACTGTTCGACGCTCATGGCGTGTCATTCGTCTCGGTGACCCAGCAGTTCAACACGACGACATCGATGGGCCGGTTGACCCTGAATGTTCTCTTGTCCTTCGCCCAGTTCGAACGCGAGGTCACGGCCGAGCGCATCCGCGACAAGATCGCCGCCTCCAAACGCAAGGGCTTGTGGGTCGGAGGCATGGTTCCGCTCGGGTATGCGCTGAGCGACGGCAAGCTCTCCATCCACCCGGACGAAGCAAGAACCGTCCGCCTCATTTTCGAGCGCTACCTTGAATTGGGCAGCGTCAATCGCCTGGTCACCGATCTCAGAGCGAAAGGGCTGACCTCCAAAGTTCGCAAGCTCTCGAGCGGCGCCGTCCGGGGCGGCGTTCCGTTCACCCAGGGCCCACTGTTCTATATGCTGCGCAACCGGTTCTATATCGGCGAGGTGACATTCAAGGGCGAGATCCTGCCCGGACCGCAGCCGCCTTTGCTCGAGCGATCGCTGTTCGAGGCCGTCCAGGCCAAATTGACCGAACAATGGTCCCATCGGACGAGAGCCAGGCAAAAATCTAAAGCGCTTCTCACGGGTCTTCTGGTTGACGATGCCGGCAACCGGATGATCCCGACCCACGCGACCAGGAACCGGGTGCGATACCGCTATTATATCTCCCAACCGTTGCAACGCGGCCGTTCGGATGATCCGGTGGGATCCATATCGCGCGTCCCCGCAGACCAGATCGAGGCGCTGATCATCAATGCCGTAGGTGACCGACTGACAAAGTCCGGGGAACAATGGTCAGGGTCGCTCGGAGAGCAAAATGCCGTCGCCGCCCGTATCGCAAAGGTCGAGGTTCGCACCAAGCACTTGGCTGTAACCCTCAAGACGATCGAAACCATGCTAACTCATGACCATGAACTGGCTCGACACGACGATGCCGGCACCACGCAAGGCGAGGTCGTCCTGATTCCCTGGACCAAGCCGCCGATGCGCAGGTTCCGAGATGTGATCCAACCCGCATCCGCCTCTCCCCGGCGAACACGACCAATCCGCGCCGAGCGTCGCGCCGGCCTGATCCGTGCCATTGCACGCGGCCGGCAATGGCTGGACGAGATCGTCTCCGGACGGGCAACTATCCAAGAGATTGCCGTCAGGCAAAAGTGCAGCGTCCGGCAAATCAATCTGACACTGTCGATGGCTTTCCTCGCCCCGTCACTGGTCAAGGCGGCGGTCGAAGGTCGCCTGCCTCGTGGTATCGGCATCGCAGAACTCCGCGATGCGCCGCCCGAATGGTCGAAACAGTACGTGAAACTCGGATTGCCCAGGTTTTGAAAACAAGGTTGAGGTCGTCTATTCGACTCGCATCGTCCTGTGGCCACGTCCCGCGCCGGGGTCTGCGCGGCGTCCGGCAAGCAGGCCTTTCTTCTGAGCTGAACGGAATCCTGCCAGGAACGGGAATTTTCGGACCAGAGACAGGGGCTGAGAAACGGCCACATCCACGAACGGAGACAACGGCGCACAAAACCGGAGTCAGAAAACCCCGCCAACCGCGGGCCTTTCCCGTCAGTCTCCATACAATGGCAGAACAACAGACTGGGTGGTGGGCGCGACAGGGATCGAACCTGTGACCCCTACCATGTCAAGGTAGTGCTCTCCCGCTGAGCTACGCGCCCGAAAAACGTCCACATGGGGTCGCCGCGACCTATATCGGCTCCGGTGCTGACAGGCAAGCACGGGCGAGCATGAATTACGCCGCCAGCATCTTGTTCACTTCGCTGACCAATTCGCGCAGGTGCACCGGTTTGGAGAGCACCTTGGCGTTCTTGGGCGCCTCGGAATCGGAATTCAGCGCGACGGCGGCAAAGCCGGTGATGAACATGATCTTGATATCGGGGTCGAGTTCCGACGCACGACGCGCCAGTTCGATCCCGTCCATTTCCGGCATCACGATATCGGTGAGAAGCATTTCGAATGGCTCCTCGCGCAGCCTCTGGTAGGCTGACAGGCCGTTGTCATAGGACGATACCTTGAAACCGGCGTTTTCCAGCGCCTTGACCAGGAATCGGCGCATGTCGTTATCGTCTTCGGCAAGGAGGATTTTGTGCATGGCGGTGGTATCGGGCCCGACTTGGAGGAGTAGCCGCCCCTACTTAGCCTGATGATGGTAAATTTGGGGTGAAAGCGAACTTTGGCTTGGCAGAATGGCTGCGATTATCGACAATGCAGGCTCGAAAAGCGCCTGTCCAGACGACATTCGACAGTAGGCTGCGCAATTTCAGGATGACGCCCGGCAATGACCCAGTTTGACAGCGGCCAGCCGCCCCCTTTCGAGATCGCTGAGCCGGCGACGTGGCGGTCTCCCATCATCTTCAATTCCCCGCACTCCGGCTCGAACTATCCGGAGCAGTTTCTGGCCGCTTCGCGGATCGACCTGGCCAGCCTTCGCCGGTCCGAAGACTCGTTCATGGACGAACTGATCGCCGGCCTCGTCGACGCCGGCTTTCCGGTGGTTCGGGTCAACTTTCCCCGCTCCTATGTCGACGTCAACCGCGAGCCCTATGAACTCGATCCAAGGATGTTCACCGGTCGGCTGCCGAGCTTCGCCAATACGCGATCGATGCGGGTGGCCGGCGGCCTCGGCACCATTCCGCGCGTCGTCGGGGACGGTCAGGAGATCTATCGCGAGCGTCTCAGCGTCGACGACGCCCTCGGCCGCATCGAACTGCTCTACAAACCCTACCATCGCGCGTTGCGGCGGCTGATTCACAAAGCCCACCAGACGTTCGGAACGGCCATCATCGTGGATTGCCACTCGATGCCCTCGACCGGCATCTCGCACGATGAACCGAGGCGACCCGATATCGTGATCGGGGATCGCTACGACACCAGTTGCGCGCCGCTGCTTCCGAACATCATCGAGGACGTGATGAGCGGCCTCGGCTATTCGGTCGGCCGCAACAAACCCTACGCCGGCGGGTTCATCACCGAACATTACGGCAATCCGGCCAGTGGATTGCACGCGGTTCAGTTCGAACTCAACCGCGCGGTCTACATGGACGAACGCCGCCGCGAGCGCGGCCCGCGCTTCCGTCAAGTAGCGGCGGATTTCATGACGCTCGCCGACGCGCTGGCCGCGATTCCCCTCGGCGATCTCGGGACGTTCAGGTCGGCCGCCGAATAAACCGTCGCCTGCGAGGCGGCGAGGACTTCGAAACCACCGTCCCCTTGCAGCCAGGCGCCAAGAAAAAGGGCCGCTCGTCAAACCAAGCGGCCCAAGTCTGGGAGGAAACGCCCAAGGAGGGCAGCGGCAGCGCGAGGGCTACCGCACCGCAACAATATGTGGCCGCGCTGCACAAAAGGCAAGAGGTTTCATAACGATTTTCCTCCGATTAGGCATATTCTGATTTTGTCGCAAAGGCGACTGACGACTAATTTATTAAGCAAAACCAATTTCTTAATACGAATTTCCAGGGGGAATCGCCTCAGTCCGGACAAAAGACGCGGCACGGCCGATTCCCCTCCGATCAGCGCGGATATCCCTCATGTCCGGCACCCCAAAGCGGGATAACTGCCGCGCAATGGATCGCAAACGGTGCGATTTCGGATTCCTGCATGTATAGGAGGCGCTCAACTTGGGGGCGCGCGGGCGCGCGACGCGCAGCCATCGCCCGATGAGGTAAAGACGTGACGGTGATCGATTTTACCGCCTTCATAGACCGTCTCGCGACGGCCGCGGGCGAGACCATTCTGCCGTTCTTCAGAACATCTCTTCTCGACGTCGAAAACAAGTGTGACACCCGGGGCTTCGACCCGGTCACGGAGGCGGACCGGGCCGCCGAGGCGGTCATGCGCCGGATGATCAAGGCGAGCTTTCCGCAGCACGGCATCGTCGGCGAGGAATTCGGCAATCAGAACGAAGACGCCGAATACGTCTGGATGCTGGACCCGATCGACGGCACGAAGTCCTTCATCGCCGGCTTTCCCATCTGGGGCACGCTGATCGCGCTGCTCCATCGCGGCATGCCGGTCTACGGCATGATGCACCAGCCCTACATCGGCGAGCGGTTCAGCGGCGACAACCGCTCCGCGCGCTATCACGGGCCATCAGGCGAGCGCAAGCTCGCGGTGCGCCGGTGCGCATCGCTGAAAGAGGCGACCTCGTTTACGACCAGTCCGCTGCTGATGAATCCCGACGACCGTGCAGCCTTCGGCAAGGTCGAGGCCGAGGTCCGGCTGACGCGCTATGGCGGCGACTGTTATTCCTACTGCATGCTGGCGGCGGGCCATCTCGATCTCGTCATCGAGACGGAACTGAAACCCTATGACATCGCAGCCTTGATCCCGATCATCACCGGGGCGGGCGGCGTGATCACGACCTGGGAAGGCGAGCCCGCGCAAGGCGGCGGCCGCGTCGTCGCCGCCGGCGATCCACGCGTGCATGAGGCCGCGCTGAAACTGTTGAATCACTAGGTCGGCGCGCTCTGGTCGGGAAGACGCGCCTGACACCGGATTCGAGACGATTGCGGCCGCCAATGCAACCCGTCGCAACACCCGCGCGGGATGAAACTATACGCCGCTCTCCCGCTCAACCGCTTGGAAGCCGATGTCGCGGCGGCAGAAGCCGTCGGGCCATATGATGCGATCCACCGCCTCGTAGGCGCGCGCCTGCGCCTCCGCAACCGTCTTGCCCGAAGCGCAGACATTCAGCACGCGCCCGCCATTGGCGAGGATGCGACCGCCCTCCTCCTTCGTTCCGGCCTGGAAAATCTCCACGTCCTCGACCTTGGCTGCCTCGTCGAGCCCTTCAATGGGCGTGCCCTTTGCATAGTCGCCGGGATACCCTTTCGCCGCCATGACAACGGTCAACGCCGGATCGGGAAACCAGCGCAGGCTGAAATGGTTCAACTGTCCGTCGCAAGCGGCAAACAGCGCCGGCACGATGTCTCCCATCATCCGCAGCATCAGCACCTGGCACTCCGGATCGCCGAAGCGCACGTTGTATTCGATCAGCTTCGGCCCATCGTCGGTGATCATCAGGCCCGCGAACAGCACGCCCTTGAAAGGCGCGCCTCTCGCGCGCATGGCGCGCAGTGTCGGAAAGATGATCTCGTCCATGGTGCGGCGGCACATCTCGTCAGTCATGACGGGCGCCGGCGAATAAGCGCCCATGCCGCCGGTGTTCGGTCCCTTGTCGCCGTCGAAGGCGCGTTTGTGATCCTGCGCCGTCGCCAGCGCCAGCGCGTGCTCGCCGTCGCACAGCGCGAAGAACGACGCCTCCTCGCCGCGCATGAACTCCTCGATCACCACTTGCGCGCCGGCCGCGCCGAAACCGCCCTCGAATATCATGTCGACCGCCGCGTTCGCGTCCTCGACCGTCATCGCGACCACGACGCCCTTTCCCGCGGCAAGCCCGTCAGCCTTGATGACGATCGGCGCGCCGTTCGCGGCGATGTAGGCCTTCGCCGCCGCGGCATCGCTGAAGCGCTCATAGGCGGCGGTCGGAATGTTGTTGTCGCGGCAGAGATCCTTGGTGAAGCCCTTCGAGCTTTCAAGCCGGGCTGCGGCCTGGCTCGGCCCGAACGCCTTGATGCCGGCGGCCGCGAGATCGTCGACGATGCCGGCGGCAAGCGGCGCTTCCGGCCCGACCACCACCAGATCGATCTTGTTGGCCTTGCAGAATGCGATCACCGCGGCATGGTCGGCGACGTCGAGCGATACGCATTCGGCGACGCGCGCGATCCCCGCATTGCCCGGCGCGCACCAGAGTTTCGTCAGCAGCACGGAGTCGGCGATTTTCCAGGCCAGCGCATGTTCGCGGCCGCCGGAACCGAGCAGGAGAATATTCATGGACGACTGCCGATAAGGATTTTCGATGGTTGACCGACGCTTTAGCATGGTAAGGCGGAGGCGCAACAGAAGGGAGCCAGATGCCCGCAGGCCCTGCACAATTATTGCCGAACGCGCCGGAATATACCGTCTCCGAACTGTCCTCGGCGCTGAAGCGCACCGTGGAGGATACCTACGGCCATGTGCGTGTGCGCGGCGAAATATCGGGCTTTCGCGGTCCCCACGCCTCGGGCCACTGCTATTTCGCGCTGAAGGACGAGAGCGCCAAGATCGAGGCGGTGATCTGGAAAGGCGTTCATGGCCGGATGCGGTTCAAGCCGCAGGAAGGCCTCGAAGTCATCGCGACCGGCAAGCTGACGACCTATCCCGGCTCGTCGAAATACCAGATCGTGATCGAGGCGCTGGAGCCCGCCGGAATCGGCGCGCTGATGGCGCTGATGGAGGAGCGCAAGAAGAAGCTCGCGGCGGAAGGACTTTTCGACGAAGCCCGCAAGCAACTGCTGCCCTGGTTGCCCGAAATGATCGGAGTGGTGACCTCGCCGACCGGTGCGGTGATCCGCGATATCCTGCATCGGCTGGAGGACCGTTTTCCGCGCCGCGTGCTGGTGTGGCCGGTGCGGGTGCAGGGCGAAGGCTCGGCGGAACAGATCGCGGCCGCCATCGACGGCTTCAATGCGCTGCCGGAAGATGGACGCATTCCGCGTCCCGATCTTCTGATCGTCGCGCGCGGCGGCGGCTCGCTCGAAGACCTGTGGTCCTTCAACGAGGAGATCGTGGTCCGCGCGGCCGCGAACAGCATGATCCCGCTGATCTCCGCGGTCGGCCACGAGACCGATATCACGCTGATCGACTTCGCCGCCGACAAGCGGGCTCCGACACCGACCGCGGCGGCCGAAATCGCAGTGCCGGTCCGCGCCGACCTGTTTGTTGAACTCTCCAACCTCGCGGCACGCGCCATGGTCGGCTGGCGGCGCGGTCATGACGACCGGCGCACCGAATTGCGCTCGGCCGCCCGCGCGCTGCCGGAAGCAGGCGAGTTGCTGGCGATCCCCAGGCAAAAGCTCGACGGCGCCGCCGCCGCGTTGCCGCGTGCCTTGCGTGCGAGCACGCACCTGCATCATCGCCGCTTTACGCAAATCTCGAGCGGTCTCACGCTGCGCGTTCTGCGCGCGCAGGTCAGCCACGCCAAACAATCCGTCGCCGCGACCGGCGCGCGGCTCGCACATTGCACGCAGGTCGTCTTGCGGCATCGCCGCGATCACTTCACCGGACTGGCTGTGCGGCTCACGGCTTCGCGCCTCGCCAATGCGCAGGCGCAGCACGCCCAGATCGCACGCGCGAACGAACGCACCCAGCGCCTCGCCGAGCGGGCGCGGCGGGCCCTCGTCACCTTGCTGCAGCGGCATGAGGCCCGCATCGCGCATTCCGGCCAGTTGCTGGCGGCGGTGTCCTATCGCGGCGTGCTCGCACGCGGCTTCGCGCTGGTCCGCGACGACGCCGGGCAGGCGTTGCGAAGCGCATCGGCGGTCGATCCCGGAGCACGACTCACGCTTGAATTCGCGGACGGGCGGGTGAACGCGACCGCCGACAACGATCGGCTGGCTGCGACATCGTCCGGCTCGAAAGGCCGAACCAAGGCCGCACCCGCCCGCCGCATTGCGAAGCCCGGCGATCAGGGAGATCTTTTCTAGAGCATGATCCCGAAAAGTGGAAACCGGTTTTCGGAAAAGATCATGCTCAAACAAAAAGATAGGCGATCTGATTCAATGCAGTTGAACCAGACTCTAGTGGTCCAATTCTAACATTTGCATCCCGTTGCCGCAGGGAGTTCTTGCAAATGTTAGAATCACAGGACCACTAGCAACTATCAGGTTTCTAGTGGAGTTTTGAATTTGACATTCGCCTGACAGGTTCGCTGCAAAGTGGGTAGCGAATGTCAAATTCACTCCACTAGGTCTCTAACGCGCCAGCCAGCCCGCGACCCGGCTTTGCGAGTCCGCTCGTGCCTTAAGATCGGTCCCGATGTGCCCGCGCTCTCCGGCAACAACATGGACCGGCGCATTCACCCTGTCGAAACCATGGTGGGCGTTGGGATAGACGACGATCCGGGCGAGCGCGCTACGCCCACGCGCATCATCAACCATCTGCCGGCAAGCGGACGGCGAACTGAGATCATCATCTGCGCCGATCAGCAGCAGCGTCGGAACGCGCGCGCTCCACCCCAAACGCGACGAGATCCGGCAGTCCGGATAAAACGCAACGGCCGAGCGGAAATCGTCATGCCGGCCGGCCCATGCGATTTGCGGGCGGACTGCCCATAAAACGGCGCTGGCGCCGTCGTCCCATCCGAGCAGGCGGGTACGGCCATGCAAAACCCAGGGCTGCTGCATCAACCACTGTTGCGCGTCGTGGATGTCGGCGACGCGCTCCCGGCGCGCGAAGATCTTGCGCTGTTTGGGCTGGCATTGCTGACCGGCGCCCCGCGAACCATAACTGTCCGGGAACAGAACGGCGTTGCCGGCTTTCAAAAGCCGCTCGGCCCAATCCAGATAGCGCGGCTGGATTTGCCCACCGTGTCCAAGGCCGCTGCAGCCATGCAACGCGATGACCGTTGCGAACGGGCCGTTACCGTTGGGTTTGTAGAGCAGGCCATGCAGCACGCCGCCCTGCCGCGGGATGGCGACCCGCTCAGACTGCGGAGATGGGCCGGGCGCCGCGAACGCTGCGACGGTCGAAATAGACATCACAACCGAAACAAATGCTGACAGCAGGCGCATATATCTTGCCGGACGATCTGGTATGCTGCAAAAAGGAACCTGAATTCAGACCTATCATGTGGCCGAACGCGCAATTCATCACAAATCGGTGGGTTTGACGCAGCCTTTTGCGAGCCTATCTGTGGAGAATAAAAAACCAGCCGGCATGTTGAAGGCCGGCGATTCGGGAGAGAGACGTGCTGAACAAATTTGGCCAGTCCGGCCAGGGCGAAGCGCGGGTGCAATATCTCGACGGCGATTTCCGCGTGCTTTCAGCGGGAACCTATGTGCGGTGCGCCATCACCGACGCTCACATCCCGCTGGACGAGTTGAAGTACTGGAGCGTCGACCTGCAGGAGGCTTACGCTCTTCCAAGCGCGGTCCTGCAGCGGCATTACCCGGGCGCGCTGAAGTAGCCGACGCTATCGCCGTGCCTGTGCGATCCGGCCCGCGAGGAACGACCGCAGCGCCGGCTCGTCGTCGAACGCCAGCGTGACCGCGAAGGGAACGACGTCCTGAGCGAACGCTTTGAGGCTTTCGCTGTTGCGCAGCCGCGCCAGATCCTTTTCGGTCGTCACCAGCGCAAGACCGTCGCGCGCAGCAACCTCCCGCAACTCCGCGACGTCACTTTGCGAAAACGGATGATGATCGGCGAATGCCCGCTCCGCGGCCACATCGACGCCGCAGGCGCGCAGGCTGCGGAAGAACCGCGCCGGATCGCCGATGCCAGCAAAGGCACAGACGCGCCTGCCGCGCAGTGCCGCAACAGAGCCGTCATCGGGTACGAGCTTCGCCCGCAACACAAGGCCTCCCCTCGCATTGATGTTTGCCGCAACGCCGTCCGCGGCGGCGCCAAGGCCGATGATCACGAGCACGTCGGTGCGGGACAATTGCGCCGGCAGAGGCGCGCGTAACGGCCCCGCTGGAAACACCCGTTTGTTGCCCAGGCCGCGGGCGGCGTCGATCACGATCAGCGAGGTGTCCTTCGCAATCGCCGGGTTTTGAAAGCCGTCATCCAGCAGGATCACGCTCGCGCCCAGCGCGCGAGCCGGCGCGGTGCCCGCCGTCCGCTGTCGTGACACGATCACCGGGATCGTCCGCGCCATCATCAACGGCTCATCGCCGACTTCAGTGGCAGTATGCCGGTCCGCATCGACCTGCAGAGGGCCGTGCAGCCGCCCGCCATAACCGCGGCTGAGCACGACCGGCGTTTCGCCGAGCGAGCGGAGAATGCCGGCCAGCGCCATCACGGTGGGCGTCTTGCCGGCGCCGCCAAGACCGTAGTTTCCGACGCAGATGACGGGCACCCCGGCGCGAAGACCTGTCCGCATCAGCCGCCGCGCGGCGACCGCGCCGTAAAGCGCGCCAAGGGGCGCTAACAACTGCGACCGCAGCGATGACGGCCTGTGCCAGAAGGCCGGCTCACGCATCGGCCGCTCGCCTTTCCAGCCGCAACTGCAGAAGATACGGCTCAAGCGCGGCCAGCGTCCGCTCCAGCGCGCCGCCGAGCCGATCCACCACGTCAGCCGCGGCTACCCTCGCGGCATCGCGGGCGGCGAGATCACTGAGCAGATGGCCGAGATGCTTGACCAGCGCATCGCCGTCGTCGGCCCGGCGCGCGCCGCCGGCGCGGTCGAGCGCGTCATAGACCTCAGTGAAGTTGAAGACATGCGGGCCGTGCACGATGGCGGCGTCGAGCTTGATTGCCTCGATCGGATTCTGGCCGCCATGCGGCACCAGAGAGCCGCCCATGAAAACGATCGGCGCCAGCCGGTAGAACAATCCCAGTTCGCCCATGGTGTCGGCGATATAGATGTCCGTCTGCGCCGTCGGCAATTGCTCCAGCGAGCGGCGAGCGGCGCGTGCGCCGGAGGCTGCGATCATGCGGGCGATCGCCTCGCCCCGCTTGGGGTGACGCGGAACGATCACGGTCAGCAGCGAGGGGAAGTAAGCCGCCAGCGTCCGGTGCGCGTTGAGCAGGATCTCCTCCTCGCCCGGATGGGTCGACGCCGCCACCACCACTGGACGGCCGCGGGTGACGAACAGCAAACGCTCCAGCCTACTCTCGTCGGCCGGGGGCGCCCGCACGTCGAGCTTAAGATTGCCCGTGACGGCGACGCGGCCGCCGAGCACGGCGAAGCGCTCCGCATCGGTTTCTGACTGGACGAGGCAGATGTCGAACCGGCCCAACAGCGCCGCGATCGTTCCCGCCATCCTGCGCCAGCGCGGAAACGAACGTTGCGACATCCGCCCGTTGATGAGCACCATCGGCAGGCGGCGCGACGCGCCTGCCAGAATCAGATTGGGCCATAGGTCCGATTCGATGAACAGTGCCAGACCCGGCCGCCAGTGATCGAGAAAGCGCGCGACGAAGCGCGGCGAGTCGTAGGGAATGTACTGGTGAATGATATCCGGCGGAAATCGCTTCGCGACGATGGCAGCCGAGGTCACGGTGCCCGAGGTGAGCAGAATGCGCAGGTTCAACGCCCGCAGCCGCTCCATCAGCGCGGCTGCGGCCAGCACCTCGCCGACGCTTGCGCCATGGATCCAGACCAGCGGGCCTGCGGGACGCGGTCGGCGGGCGATACCCCGCCGTTCGTCGATGCGCGCGGGATCTTCCTTGCCCTGCTTCAGCCGGCGTTTCAAAAGCACGGGCGCGAGCGCGCCGGCGGCGGCGGACAGTCTGCCGTAGAGGCGCAGCGTCGCCGGCACCGGGCTAGTACCCGCTTTCCGAAGTTCGTGAGACATTGCAGCACCTTCTTAACGAACTTCGGAAGGCAAAGGCTACTAGCAACTTTATAATTCCAGTACCGCTTTCGATTTGAAATTCCGAAAACCAACCCGCTGCAGGTGCTGCGGGAATTTCAAATCGGCGGGACTAGAGCCTTTCCGCTTCTGATGGAATCAGAAGCGGCTCTATGTTTTTGATTCGACGCGTTTTCTTTACGCGAACCGGTCGCCACTTCGCTTGAAAACGCTCTACTACCCGCTTTCCGAAGTTTGCGAGACATCGCACCTCACCGCCTCAAGTTCGGGCCGGCCTATCCTGGCGTAAGCACGGCGCGTAGCGTCGTTCAGCGTCGCCTCGAGCCGAGCCCTCAGCGTTTCCATCATCTCGGCGTCGGCGTCGGCAGGAACGAAGATCGGCTCGCCGCCGACCAGGGCGCCGCGCCCGAACGGCAGGTTGATGGTGGTGCGGTCCCAGTTGTTCAGGCGAATGAAGCGGCTGGTCGCCATCGCAAACGGCATGATCATCCGCCCGGATTCGCGCGCCAGCATGATGACGCCAAGACCCGCGACGCGCGAGCGCTTCGGCACATCGGCGGTGAGCGCCACGTTGTAGTTCTCCTCGAGCGCGCGAACCATTTCCTTGAAGGCGCCGACCCCGCCCTTGCGATTGAACGCGGAGCCGTGGTCGCCGGAGCCGCGGATGGTCTCGATGCCCAGCCGCTCCGCCGCCAGCGCATTGAACTCACCGTCACGATGGCGCGAGATCAGCACCTTGCCGCGATGGTGCGCCCGCTTGATGAACGGCGTCATGAAATGCTGTCCGTGCCAGAACGCGAGGATGACAGGCATCTGCGGCTCGACGATGTCGTAGACATCGTCCGGATCATAGCTGAATCGATTGGTTGTCCAAACCAGCCGCAGAAAGCCCGCGGCCAGGAGGCCTGCGAACTGCTGAAACCAGCGGGCGCGCAGCAGAGTGCGGAGCAGCTTTCTCAAAGGGCGGGCTTCGTGTCTTGACCCGGATCGAGAAGCCGGTGGAGGTGCACGATGAAGTACCGCATATGGGCGTTATCGACCGTCTGCTGCGCCTTCGCCTTCCAGGCGGCGTAGGCCGATGCGTAGTTCGGGTACAGGCCGACGATCTCCACCTCGTCGAGGTTCTTGAACGTCGTCTGCGCGAGATCGGCCAGTTCGCCCCCGATCACGAGGTGGAGCAATTGCTGGGGCGGAGTGTCCGGCGGCATTGCGCGTTGTCCTACTATGTCGGCGGCCGTCAGGCAAATCCCGAAGTCAGCCCCATCCCTTAGGGCACCGGAGGCCCGTGAAAATGTGCGAGAATGCGCGCGTGGCGAAGGCGACCCGCCGCCAACAGCACGTCGTGCGTCACCTGGGCGCGGTTATAGAGGATTGGCTCGCCCCCGATCGATGTCAGCCTCCCATTCGCCTCCTGCACGATCAAATCGGCCGCGGCGATATCCCAGTCACAGCTATCGCCGCCCGCAAAGGCTGCGTCGATGCGACCGTCCGCGACCCGGCATAACCGCAGCGCCAGCGAAGCGATCCGCGGATGAGGCGCGGCATCGCTCCGGTCGAGTTTGTCCACAAGCGGCTTCGGTCCCGCGATCTTCGAAAAATCCAGATCATCGCCGGGTGTCGCCTGCACCGGCACGCCATTGCGGGTCGTGCCCTGCCCGCGCGCGGCGAGGAAAAACTCGTCGATGGCCGGCGCGAACACGGCCGCGAGCAACGGCGAGGCGCGCTCGACCAGCGCGACGCTGACGCACCAGTCGTCGCGGCCGGCGATATAGCCGCGCGTCCCGTCGATCGGATCGACGATCCAGACCCGCTGCCTGTCGAGCCGCGAGGGATCGTCGGCGCTTTCCTCCGACAGCCAGCCATAGTCCGGCGTTGCTGCGCGCAGCTTGTTTTCGATGAGATCGTTGACGGCGATATCCGCTTCCGACACCGGCGACGAGATACCCTTGGTCCAGGTCCGCAATCTGGTGCGGAACATCGCGCGTGCCAGTTCTCCCGCCTCGCGCACCGTTTCGATCAACAACGCGCGGTCCCGCGCCAAATCGTCGTCGCGGCTGTCGGCCTTAGCGCCCGCCAACCGTCAGCCCTTCAATGCGCACGGTCGGCGCGTTGGTCGCATAGCGGAATGCAAGGTCATTGGCGGGCGTCAGCGACTTGAACATCTCGATCAGATGTCCGGCGATGGTGATCTCGCTCACGGGATAGGTGATCTCGCCGTTCTCGATCCAGAATCCCGACGCGCCGCGGCTGTAATCGCCGGTCACGCCATTGACGCCGGAGCCGATCAAGTCGGTGACATAAAAGCCCTGCTTGATGTCGGCGATCAGCTCACGGGGCGTCATCGGCCCCGCCTCGAGATGCAGATTGTACGGTCCCGGCGACGGCGACGACGAGACGCCACGATGAGCATGACCGGTCGTCGTCAGGCCGAGTTCGCGCGCGGTCGCCGAATCCAGCAGCCACGACGTCAGCACGCCGTCGTCGATCACCGCCAATTTCTTCGTCACGACACCTTCCGCGTCGAAGGCCTGCGAACGCAGTCCGCGCACGCGCAGCGGATCATCGACGATCCGGATTCCTTTCGCGAACAGTTGCTGGCCGAGCCGATCTTTCAGGAAGCTGGTCTTGCGCGCGACTGACACACCGTTGGCCGCGCCGACGACATGACCGACCAGCGACCCCGCGACGCGCGGATCGTAAACCACCGGCACCTTGCAGGTGGCGACCTTGCGCGGATTGGCGCGCGCCACCGTGCGTTCCCCGGCGCTGCGTCCGATGCTGGCCGGAGACATGAGATCGGAGCCATGAAGCGCGGAGGAGAAATCGTAATCGCGTTCCATGGCGGTACCGTCGCCGACGATCGCCATCATCGAGATGCCATGGCTCGAACGCAGATATGATCCGTGAAAGCCGGTGCTCGTCGCCAGCACCATGCCGCCGATGCCGGCCGACGCCGACGCGCCGCCGGATTTGGTGACGCCCTTGACCGCAAGAGCCGCCGCCTCGGCCTCGACCGCGCGGCGCTCGAGTTCCGCTGTCGATGGCGTCACGCGGTCAAGCAGATCGAGATCGGGAAAATTCCGCGCCAGCAATGCCGGATCGGCCAAGCCGACATATTGATCGTCGGGCGCGACGCGCGCCATCGCGACCGCGCGTTCGGCGAGTTTCGCGACATTGTCGCCACCGACATCGTTGGTCGAGACCGTGGCCTGCCGCCGTCCCACCAGCACGCGCAGTCCGACGTCGTCGCTCTCCGAGCGTTCCGATTCCTCGACGCGGCCGTCGCGAACCTCGACGCCTTGCGAGACGCCGCGCACCGCGACCGCATCGGCGGCATCCGCGCCCGCGCGCTTCGCAGCCTCAACCAGCCGTTCGGCGAGTTCACTGAGCGCGGATTGATCGAAGAGTTCGGATTCGGCGGATTTCGGTAATGATGTGTTTGGTGAAGAGATCACGAACAAAATCCCGGGAATTCGAGGAGACCGGCGCGCAAGCGGTCCCGTCATGAGATGTGCTTGTTTTATGCGGACTTCAAGCGTGACATGCAGCGGGTGTCGAAGATTATCAGCGCCCCGGCAAGGACCCGTCAAGCATGTCGGCCAAGGGTCTGTCAATCATGCGCGCGGATGAGACGCGAGGTACCTTCGATTAACCAGCCTTTTTAAGCAAATCCGGACCGCGTGCTGGCATGCTCTCGCCCATCGACCGGGAACATAATCCCGGCGGGGAGACAAAGCCGTGAGGCGTCAAACATCAACAGGCGGACTGGATTCCGCCGGGTCGAGCTGCGCTTTGCGGCTCGACCCCCTCTCACTGCCCGTCAGTTTCGCCGCGCGCGACAGCCGCGCCGACGGCGGCATCCGGCAGATCGAACTTCATCGCGAACGCGTGACGCTGCATCGCGCCGTCCGTGGCATGCAGATGACGATCAGCGTGCGCGTCAGCGAATTCGCCGGCGTGACCGTGCGCGACACCGCCGACGGGCGAGCGCTCGTTCTGCTTCACCGCGATCCCTCGCTCGCCATTCCCCTTCTGGTGACCGATGATGTCGCTGAGCGCGACGCCGCATGGCAAGCCTGGAGCGAGATCCTGGCGCTTCCGCAACTCGCCGACGACAGGCGAGATCCGGCCCCGCGCCGGCGACGGAGCAACGTCATCAATGCACGGCGTCCCAGCTTCCTGATGCGGCGGCGTGGCGGCAACCTGCTCAACCCGGCGGCCATCTATCGAGGTGAACGCGAGATCATCGCGCGGAATTAGTTGGAGCATAATCCCGAAAAGCGGAAAACGGTTTTCGGATAAGATCATGCTCGATCAAATATAAAGCTAGTGACTGGTTCAACGCGGTCGAATCTGATTCTAGAGCCCGGCCGCCGCAAGCAACGCGCTACCCAATAATCCCGCAAACAACAACAGCCCGGCGTCGCGGTTGGATTTGAAAATCTGCAGGCAGAGTCGGGAATCGCCGATGTCGATTCGCGCGCCCTGCCAGGCGAGGTGTGCGGCAAAAGCCGCAAGGCCGATCCACGCCGGCCATCGCGCGGCGGCCAAATGCAATGCGACGCCGATGAGAGCGACGGCAAGCCCGTAGAAGATCGCAAGCGCCCGACGCGTGCGTTCGCCGAACAGCAATGCCGTCGACTTGATCCCGATCAGCGCGTCGTCTTCCGCATCCTGGTGCGCATAGATCGTGTCATAGCCGATTACCCATGCGATCGAGCCCGCATACAGCGCCAGCGCGGCTGCATCGATGCGGCCCAGCAGCACCGCGAATCCCATTAGCGCACCCCACGAAAAGGCGAGGCCGAGCACGACCTGTGGCCAGTAGGTAACGCGTTTCATGAAGGGATAGACCGCGACGATGGCGAGCGAGGCTATTCCGGTCGCAATGGCGAAGCGGTTGAACTGCAGCAGCACGACAAGCCCGACCAGCGCCTGCGCCACGAGGAAGATCATGGCCTGCGCCACCGTCACTTGCCCTGCAGGAATAGGGCGCGACCGCGTCCGCTCCACGCGCGCGTCGAGATCGCGGTCGGTGATATCGTTCCAGGTGCAGCCGGCGCCGCGCATCGCGAAGGCGCCGATAAAAAACAGCACGATGGTCAGAGGCAGCCGGCTCGCGTCACCGGCGACGCCCGCAGCCAGCGCCGCCGACCACCAGCATGGCAGCAGCAGCAGCCAGGAACCGATCGGCCGGTCGAGCCGCGACAGCCTCAGATAGGGCCGCGCCCACAAAGGCGCGCGCGTGTCGACCCAGTTGCCGGCCGAGTCCGCGACGCGTGCCGCCGCGTCGCTCATCAGAGGCTCGTCATCGGGTGAGAACGTTGCCGTTCAGGGTGTCGAACGTGCTGCCGCCCCTCTTCGGCGTAGTGGCCTCCGGCAATCCGCCGGATGCCGAACCCAAAGCCTCGCTCAGGCTCGGCCCGGCGGGGCCGCGCATCCTTGCCTGCTTGGCCACGTCGCAAACCTTCTGATGCATGCTCTCCGTGGCCTTGTGGTTGGCGCGCATCTGCGCTCCAACGTTGTCGGGAATTCCGCACTTCTGGGAATTCTTGTCGACGAATTTGAGCATCTTGACTTCCGCCTGCGCGTATTGCCCGATCAGCTTGCATGCTTCGTCGGGCGGCGCGTGACGGGCGCTGGCAGCCTGGATCAGCTTGCCGCGCTTCTCGGCCGCTTCGCGCAGCGGCATGAATTCCTTCATGCAGTCGGCGCCACCGGGCGGCCCCGCCTGCTGGCGCGGAGCCCCAAATCCACCCACGGGAGCGGCGCCGCCCGAAGGAAACGCGGAGGGCGCGCCGATCGTCGCCGACGGGGCGCCATTGACCGGGGGAAATGCGGAATCCTGAGGCGGCGCGGAGAGCCGTTGCGCAGACGCGCCGTTGACGGGCGGGAACGCCGGGTCATTGACCGTCCCGGCCGAGCTATTGGGCAATGGCGCCGGAAACGGGGTCTGGCCGGGCGCATCGGTGACGCCGATGGCAAACACCGCAAGCGTCAATGGAACGATCAGGCGTGGGGTGATCACAGCATTTCTCCGGCAGAGTCAACTATCCGCGACATCTTTTGCCACGAATGCAACGAACGACCTTCCATGATTCACACACTTTTACGATTGCAGGCGATTCCTAACAACCCGACGAATCGGGCAACAGCGCGACGCATGGCCGCGCCGGTCAAAATCGGAAACCCCCGACCGTTCCGTCTCGCCGTTTGAGGGCCGGAGTGGGTTGGTTTATAGCGTTTTTCCGGCGACGAGGTGGTCGACAAAGTACCGGTTCGCACGAGGAAACCGCCGTGGAAAGCCGCTCCCGCAGGATTTCAGTTTCAGCCATGCCCGTCTGATCATGCCCGACACCGACTTTCGCAGTCCCCGGCTCTACGTCGACGCACCGCTCGCCGCCGGCGGCAGGGTTCCGCTCGAGCGCGACCAGGCCAATTATCTCGGCAATGTGCTGCGCCTTGGGACGGGCGCGAACGTGCTGGTCTTCAACGGCCGCGACGGCGAGTGGCGAGCGGCGATTGCCGGTCGCAAGCGCCCGGAACATCTGGATATCGTTGCCGCGACCAGGGCTCAGGACCACCTGCCCGACCTGCACTACGTGTTCGCTCCGCTGAAACACGCCCGGCTCGATTACACGGTTCAGAAGGCGGTGGAAATGGGGGCCTGCGCGCTGCAGCCGGTTCTGACCCGCTTCACCCAGGTGACCCGGGTCAACGGCGAGCGGATGCGCGCCAATGTCATCGAGGCGGCCGAGCAATGTGGCATTCTCAGTCTTGCCGAAGTCGACGAACCGGTCACCCTCGAGCGGTGGCTCTGCGGACGCGCGCCGGAACGCCTGCTGGTATTCTGCGACGAGGCCGCGCCGGTCGCAAATCCGGCGGCGGCGCTTGCGCCGATGGGCAGCACCGAACAGGGCGTTGACGTGCTTGTCGGACCCGAAGGCGGCTTCGCGGAGGACGAGCGGGCAAATCTGCTCCGCCAGCCCCATACGCTGCGGCTATCGCTGGGTCCTCGGATCCTGCGCGCCGATACCGCAGCGGTCGCCGCCCTTACTCTGGTCCAGACCGTGCTGGGCGACTGGACGCAGTCCGAAAAACACGCAACTCGTTAAGCCACTTCCCGAATCATGGTCGAAACCGTCATCCGGCCATGCTAGTGGTCCGATTCTAACATTTGCATCCCGTTGCGGCAGGGAGTTCTTGCAAATGTCAGAATCAAAGGACCACTAGCTCCACTAGGTTTCTAGTGGAGTTTTGAATTTGACGTTCGCCTGACGGGTTTGCTGCAAAGTGGGTAGCGAACGTCAAATTCACTCCACTAGAGCCTTTCCGCTTCTGACGGAATCAGAAGCGCGGCTCTATGATTTTGATTTGACGCGTTTTCTTGACGCGAACCGGTATCCACTTCGCTCGAAAACGCTATAAGGGCTTGCCCGGAAAACACCTTGGAATCCATGGCCTTCGATATGAGCCGCAGCGCGGAAACTCCTGCAACCCGATCGCCCCCCTGGGCGGACGGTCTGCTGTCGTCGTTCGCCCAGGCCGGCTACGTCAAGGCGGAACCTGCGATCCTGCAACCAGCCGAGCCGTTTCTGGACCTGTCGGGCGAGGACATCCGCAAGAGCCTCTATCTGACCTCGGACGCGGGCGGCGAGGAACTCTGCCTGCGTCCCGACCTGACCATCCCGGTGGCGCGGGACTACCTCGCCTCTGAAAGGGCCGGCCAGCCGGCCGGCTTCTGCTATCTCGGGCCCGTGTTCCGCTACCGCGCGGGGCGGCCGAGCGAGTTCCTGCAAGCCGGTATCGAATCGTTCGGGCGTCAGGATCGCGCCGCCGCCGACGCCGAGATGCTCGCGCTCGGCCTGGAAGCGGCCGCGGCTTTCGGCATTACGGATGTGGAGATCCGCACCGGCGACGTCGCGCTGTTCACCGCACTGATCGATGCGCTCGACCTTTATCCGGTCTGGCGGCGGCGGCTGATGAAGGACTTCAATCGCAAAATCAACCTCGCGCAGGATATCGAGCGGCTGACACTCGCGACCGGAACCGGCCACAACGAATACGAAGGCGTGCTTGCGGCGCTGGCGGGGTCCGACCGCAAGGCGGCGCTGGCGCTGGTGACCGACATGATGTCGATCGCGGGCGCGACCATTGTCGGCGGCCGCACCCTCGACGAGATCGCCGACCGCTTCCTCGAACAATCCACGCTGAAGAGCGGCGCGTTGCCGCGCGACGCGCTGACCATCATCAAACGCTTTCTCGCAATATCGGGCGATCCCGATGATGCGCTCGGCCAGTTGCGCACGCTCGCCTCCGACGCCGGGCTCGATATCCACGCCGCGATCGATCAGGTCGAAAGCCGCACCGGCTTCATGGCCGCGCGCGGCGTTGAAACCGGCGAGATCAGCTTCGCCACCGCGTTCGGCCGCGGCGTCGACTACTATACGGGCTTCGAATTCGAACTGCAGCGCAAGGACGGCGGCGACGAGCCGCTGATTGCCGGCGGCCGTTACGACGGTCTGATGACGCAACTGGGCGCAACGACGCCGATCCCTGCAGTCGGCTTCTCGATCTGGATCGAGGCGGTGACGCGATGCGCAGGCAAGGCCTCGACGAGCCGCACCGGCGGGAGCGCGTCATGACCGCACCTCTCGTCCTGGCGGTGCCGTCGAAGGGACGCCTGCAGGAAAACGCCGAAGCCTTTTTCGCTCGCGCCGGACTGACGCTCGCCAAACCGGGCGGCGTGCGCGACTATCGCGGCACTATCGTCCAACTCGACAACGTCGAGATCGCCTATCTCTCGGCGAGCGAGATCGCCTCGCAGCTCGCGCGCGGCTCGGTGCATCTCGGCGTTACCGGCGAAGACCTGATCCGCGAAAGCATCGTCGATGCCGACAAGCGCGTGGCGCTGATCAACGGCCTCGGCTTCGGCAGCGCCAATGTCGTGGTCGCGGTGCCGCAGTCGTGGATCGACGTGCGCACCATGGCCGACCTCGACGACGTGGCGACCGGATTTCGCGCACAGCACAACCGGCGCATGCGGGTCGCGACCAAATATATCAACCTCACCCGCGCGTTCTTCGCCTCGCACGGCGTGGTCGATTACCGCATCGTCGAGAGCGCAGGCGCCACGGAAGGCGCTCCCGCCGTCGGCACCGCCGAGATGATCGTCGATATCACGACGACCGGAGCCACGCTCGCCGCCAATGGCCTGAAGGTGCTGGACGACGGCGTCATCCTGCGCAGCCAGGCCAATCTGGTCGCCTCGCGCGACGCGGACTGGTCGAACGGCGCGCGCGAGACCGCACGGATCATTCTCGACCACATCGCGGCGCGCGCCCGCGCCAGCCAATATCGCGAGGTGCGGACCCGCTTCGCAGGCTGTGATGCGGCGCTGCTCACCGAGGCAAAGGACCGCTTCGGCGCGGTCTCGCCGTTCGGCGGACCGACCTCTTCGGGCATGATCACGCTGCACTGCCCGCCCGACCGGCTTTATGCGCTCGGCAGCTTTCTGCGTCAGCACGGCGCCGAAACGGTGTCGATTGCATCGCTGGACTATGTCTTCGATCGCGACAACCCGCTGTTCGCGAGACTGGAAGCGTTCCTGCGGATGTGATCCGTGCAATGCGCCCGTTGAAGGGCGCGGCCGCACTCACTACCATAGGAAGATTGATCACGCCGGACCCGACCGATGACGTCAACGCCGAGCCTTCCCGGTCTGCCTGCAGATGCGGCCGCAGCGGCCGCGCAGGGTCTATCGATCGTAATTCCCATTTACAACGAGGCCGCCGGGCTCCAGCAGCTTCACGAACGCCTCGGCGCGCTGGCGGCGAAACTGCGGCAGCGCTTTGGCCTTGCCTGCGAGGTCGTCTACGTCGACGACGGTTCGACCGATGACACGCTGAGTCTCGCCCGCACGCTCCCTGCCGGCGCGCTGGACGTGCAGGTGGTGTCGCTGTCGCGCAATTTCGGCAAGGAAGCCGCCTTGATGGCGGGTCTGGATCACGCGCGGCGCGGCGCGCTGCTGTTCATGGACGGCGACGGCCAGCATTCCCCCGACCTCGTGGAGCGGCTGGTGGATCACTGGATCAACGGCGGCTACGACGTCATCTATACCGCAAAGGCGCGCCGGACGAACGAGTCGCTGCTGCGCCGGATCGGCGTGCACAGCTTCTACGCGATCATCAACTGGGGCGCGCGCCAGCGGATCCCGGAGGATGCCGGCGACTTTCGCCTGTTGTCACCTCGCGCCGCCGCCGCGCTGCGCCAGATGCCCGAGCGCAACCGCTTCTTCAAGGGGCTGGCAAGCTGGATCGGCTTCCGCCAGTTCCGCGTCGACTACGAGCCCGATGCCCGCGCCCACGGCATGTCCACGTTCGGTGCGGCGCGGCTGCTCGGCCTGTCCATCGAGGGGCTGACATCGTTTTCGGTGGCGCCGCTGCGGCTGGCCAGCCTGCTCGGCCTGCTGCTGGCGCTTGCCGCCTTCCTGTTCGGTCTCTCGATCCTGTGGGAAACCTGGGTCGATGGCGAAACGGTCCCCGGCTATCCGTCGCTGGTGGTCGGCCTCATGACCCTCGGCGGCGTGCAGCTCCTGATGATCGGCATCATGGGCGAATACATCGGCAAGATCCTCTCCGAACTGAAGGCGCGGCCGATTTACTTCGTCGCCGAGCATAGCGTGAAGCAGGCCGACAGCGAACCATCCGCCGGTGACCCGCACCGGACCGCCGCCGAATGAGCGGCGATAAATCGCAACGCCGGATCTGTCTGTGCGCTGACGATTACGGCATCAGCCCGGGGGTCAACCGGGCGATCCGCGATCTGATCGAGCGGGAGCGCATCAACGCGACATCGGTGATGGTGGTTGGTCCCGCCGCCGGACGCGAAGACGTCCAGGCGCTGGAGGCGGCAGTCGCCCGCAGTCCGCATTGCGTCATCGGCCTGCATGTCACCCTGACCGCGCCGTTTCATCCGCTCACCCTGCATTACCGGCCGCTTCAGGGCGGGCTGTTTCCGCCGCTTTCGAAGATGCTGCGCGCGAGCCTGTCGCGCCGGCTCGAGCCCGAGATGATTTTCGACGAGGTCAAGGCGCAGATCGCAGCGTTTGCCGAGCGGTTCGGCCGCGCCCCCGATTACGTCGACGGCCATCAGCACGTGCAGATTTTTCCGCAGGTGCGCGACGCCTTCCTGTCGGCGGTCAAGAGCGCCGCGCCCGGCGCATGGGTGCGCCAGTGCGGCCGCCGCCGCCCGCCGGCCGGGCGGCTCGGCCCGCCGAAGGCGCTGCTCTTGGATATTTTAAGCGCCGGCTTTCGCCGCCAGGCCGCGCGCGCCGGCATCCGCTTCAACCCGGCATTCGCCGGCGCCTATGATTTCACAAAGGCCGACTTCGGCACACTGATGCAGGAGTTTCTCGACGGCTCGCCGGGCGGCGGCCTGATCATGTGCCATCCCGGCTTTGTCGACGACACGCTGATCGCGCTCGATCCGGTTACCGACCAGCGCGAACGGGAATATGCGTTCCTCTCCGGGGACCGCTTTCCCGACATGCTGGCGGCGAATCGGGTGACGCTGGACTGATCCACCCGACCGCAAGCCCCCGCCTCAATTGTCGCACACTGAAATTTAATCGGCCGCGACACTGTTTGCGACAAAAAGCGCGCCTACATCCCACCGGCCACCTTATCGGGAGAGCGCCATGACACCGCAAGAACGCCAGTTGGTCGACGACCTCTTCACCCGCCTCGCCGGCGTCGAAAATACGCAGCGCGATCCGGCCGCCGCCGCTGCCATCGCCGAGGGCCAGCGACGGGCGCCCAACGCGTTATATACGCTGGTCCAGACGGTTCTGGTGCAGGATGAGGCGCTGAAGCGCGCCCACGACCGTATCCAGCAACTGGAAAGCGAAGGAGCCGCCGATCAGGCGGCATCAGGCGGGTTCCTGGATCAGATGCGCGACAGCCTGTTCGGCAAGTCCCCGCAGCGCGGCTCGGTCCCGAACGTCCAACCTTCCCCAACGCCGAACCGGCCGGCCTGGAACACGGGGGAGGCGTTGCAGCAGACCGGTGGTCAGCCAGGCCGCTACAATCAGGGGCCTGCCGGTTCGCCCGGTCAGCCCTACGGTGCGCCGCCGCAGGCAGGCGGTGGCTCGTTTCTCGGAACGGCGGCGGCCGCCGCCGCGGGCGCCGTGGGCGGCGGACTGCTTCTCAGCAGCATCCGCTCCATGATGGGTGGCCCTGCCCATGCCAGCAGTTTCGGTGATGGGGGCGGCCTTGGCGGTTCGCCCGGCCCGTGGGGCGGCGGCGACCAGTCCGGAAGTAACCTGGCGCGCGACGCCGGCGTCGGGGACATCGGGTCACAACACGACAGCACGTCGCAACCGTTCGACCAGGCCCAGGCGGATGCCGACCAGGACCAGGATCAAGACCAGGACGATGACGACGAGATGGACATGGACTCCGACGACTTCGCCGACTTCGGTGACGGCGACGATTACGCCTAGTCTCCTCCACGGTCCCGAACACTCAACATGCCCGGCTTTATGCCGGGCATCCACGTCGTTGGAATTCAGCGAAGTAAGCAACCCGCTGAAGTAAGCAACCCGCTATGGAGTCTGATCCAGCTTTGTTGGATCAGACTCCATAGCTCATCCTTTGATTGAGCATGATCTTATCCGAAGCCGGTTTCAACTTTTCGGGATCATGCTCCAAAATTGACGCGTTTCCTTCACGCGAACCGGTGCTCATCCTCGGGTCGAGCCCGAGGACATGCTTCGCTCGAAAGCGCAATATCATTTTGAATCGAGATCAAATCGCTACGGGACTGCTGGCATGAGACGCCGCTACAGGCTTCCGCCCTGCCCGATCGCGATTTCGCTCTATGGTTAGAAACGTTTTCAGATCAGTGGTGCAGCTTTCCGGTCTGGTAGCTTCCGTAAGCCAAGCTGAAAATCAGCACCAGAAAAACTGCGAGAAAGCCTCCGACAACGAGCCAGAAATCATGCGGCATGTTTAGGGTCTCCTAGTCTCAGGATCGCCCCCTTGGAATACGTACGCCGCTATCCCAGCTCACGCCAATCACGGCTTCGGGACTGATTATCGACATGATTGCCAATGTTCGAGTTTGAACATATCGCGCGGCCAGTCACGACCATGAAGAAAAGGCCGCCCGACAGGGCGGCCTTTTCAATCTCCGACGACGTCCTGCGTCAGATCACCACCACCTTGGCGCCGACGCGAACCCGACCGTAAAGATCGATCACGTCCTGGTTGCGCATCCGGATGCAGCCGGACGACACGTTGGTGCCGATCGTCCAGGGCTCGTTGGAGCCGTGGATGCGATAGAGCGAGGAGCCGAGATACATGGCGCGGGCGCCGAGCGGATTCTGCGGGCCGCCTTCCATGTGGCGCGGCAGATCGGGACGACGCTTGAGCATTTCCGCCGGCGGCGTCCAGTCCGGCCATTCCTTCTTGGCCGTGATCGTCTTGACGCCGGCCCACAGGAAGCCCGGTTTGCCGACGCCGACCCCGTAGCGCAGCGCCCTGCCGTCGGCCTGCACGAGATAGAGGAACTTGCTCGACGTATCGATAACGATGGTGCCGGCGGCTTCCTTGCCGTGATAATCGACAAGCTGCTTCTCGAACTTCGGATCGAACGCGGGATGCGCCGCCTCGCTGGCGTCCTGCTCCGGCATCGCCTGCTCTGGCTGCATCGCCTGCGGCTGCGGTGCATAGAGCGGGCGCGGATCATAGGGCTGCTGCCGGTAGCGCGATCCCTGCTGCTGTCCGTCACCGAACAGGAACTCGATGAACCCGCCGCCCATGTTGCTGTCCGCGTTGGAGCGCTCGGCAGAAGCAACGCGCTGATCAGCCGGCTGCGGCGCGGACCGATCGGCATAACCGACGGCAGGTTCGGTGAAGAACCTGGCTTGCGGTTCTCTGGCAAAGGCCTGCTGGACTCCGAGCCCGGCAAGCGACGCGCCCGCGAGGAGCGCGAGGGATAGTTTTCTGAACATCGACGTACTCTGTACTGTTTCGCCGTGAATGGTCGCCACGGATGCGCCCCGATAACGCGCATCGCCACGCGAGCGAATTAAAATCAAAACCGCATCGGTTTGGTAAACAGAACCGGCGTTTCGATTCACCACGTCGTCAACGCAGCGCGGTTTTATCCGGTAGCGTTTATTTTCGATGAACGGGCTTTCGACGTGTTAATCGCCGGCCGGAGACAACGGATGGACCACGGTTCCCCGCGTGAACCCGTCGTTAAACCACGTCGGTATACAACGGATGATATAGCGTGACGGATTGATTTAGAGCTGGGGAATCTGATGCCTGTTCAACGCAAGCGCTTTCGCGTCGAGGAAATCCTGAGCGGTGGCATGCCGGTTATCACAGCAGCCGGTGACAACGCACCCATGCCGGTGCATCGCGAGATCATGGCGGAGCTGCGGGCCATCCGCGAACAGATCGGAGCCCCACGCGGCAATGGCGCGGACGAAGCGGCTGCGGTTGACACCGAGGTCAGCCGCGATGTCGCCGATGCGCAGGCCTTGTTGCTGACTTATCGCGCGCAGATCGAACAGTGCGAGAAGCTGAAGACCGAGCTCGATCTGATCTACGACGCCATCACCCGCACCAAGCAGGAAATCGCGGTTCTTCACGGCAAGAGCTTCAGCGGCGACGAAATGTCGAAGGTGACTGACGAGCTTGGCGCCGTGGTGGGCGGCACCGAGCAGGCGACGCAACGGATTCTGGAGGCGGCCGAGGCGATCGACCAGTCGGCCAGCGCCCTGTCGAAGTCTGCATCCCCTGAGCAGACACAGTTGCAGAGCGAGGAAATCCAGGAACGCGTGATCGCGATTTTCGAGGCCTGCAACTTCCAGGATCTCACCGGCCAGCGCATCGCCAAGGTGATGAACACCATGAAGTTCATCGAGCATCACATCAACGTCATGATGGACATCTGGGGCGGCGTCGACGCCATCCGCGCCCATGCTCCGCCGATCGTCGACGATCGCGTGGGCGATGCCAAGCTGCTGAACGGCCCGAAGCTCGATGGCGACGAGGGACACGCCTCCCAGGACGATATCGACGCGCTGTTCGGTTAGGGCATGATCCCGGAAGGCGGAAACCGGTTTCCGGACAAGATCATGCCCGAAGGATTATAAGGGACTCTGGCGGCCCTGCGTCCGCAGGATTCGGGGCTGCGCCCGGAAATCCGTAACCGGCGATTCAACGCTGCGGCGCGCAGCGGACATACACCATGTTGCCATAGCGGGTCGCCGCATCGGGATCGATGAAGCGGGTGACGAGGACGCGGCCGTCGAAAGAAACGATCTCACGATCCTTCGCACCGCCCGCCGGCCCCTCCGGTCCGATATAGTTCTTGCCGCTCTGGCTGCCCTTCAGCCGCAATTCCTGCGGGGTCGCCTCGTCGGCGAGGTGCATGATCACGCCGCCGTTGCTGCCGGCGCCGATCACGTAAGGGTTGCGGCATTGCGCCTTGGCGGCAGCCTCGGTCCGCGCCCGGTCGTTCGGGTTCTGGTAGGATGCAAGACCCCAGCGCCCGACGAGTTCGTCAGCGCGAACCGTGGCCGGAATTTCAGGCTCGACGGCCGGCTGCGGCGGCGGCTGCTGGGTCGACAGTCCGACCGATCCGATCGACCCGCACCCGCCGAGAAACATCGCAAGGGCCGCGATCGCCCCAAGGTTCAAAGCCGCGCGTCCGCCGTCTGATCTGACCATCGTATTTCCCCGACCGAATTCGCGACCGCCTTGCCCCCGGCGACCGAACTTAGAAATGTCACCGCGGCCACACTTATTATCCCGCGGATCGCGGGGCCGCGACATGGTTTGCACTATCCTACACGTCCCTCACCAACGGCTTAAGGCGCTTGCTTGACAGCATGGCTGCCAAGCCATATCCCCGCCAACGATTAGCACCCTCGGAGCATGATTGCCAAAGATACCGTTCGGGCGCTTCGAATCCGGCCGCGCATTCCATCGATGGCGATTTCCAGAGTCCTGCGAACCCCCGGAGGAGCCGTTATGGCTAAAACCACATTTCGTCCGCTGCATGACCGTGTCGTGGTCAAACGCCTCGATGCCGAGGAAAAGAGCAAGGGGGGTATCATCATTCCCGATACCGTCAGGGAAAAGCCCTCTCAGGGTGAGGTCGTGGCGGTCGGCCCGGGCGGACGCGACGAAGCCGGCAAGCTGGTTCCCATCGATGTCAAGGTCGGCGACAAGGTGCTGTTCGGCAAGTGGTCGGGCACCGAGGTCAAGCTCGATGGCCAGGACCTTCTGATCATGAAGGAGTCCGACATCATGGGCATCGTCGGCTGAAGCGTTTCTGAGCGAAGCATGTCCTCGGGCTTGACCCGAGGATGGAATCCGGTTCGCGTGAAGAAAACGCGTCAAATCAAGAAGCTAGTGGAGTGAATTTGACATTCGCTACCCACTTTGCAGCGAACTTGTCAGGCGAATGTCACATTCAAAACTCCACTAGAAACCTGATAGTTGCTAGTGGTCCTTTGATTCTAACATTTGCAGGAACTCCCTGCCGCAACGGGATGCAAATGTTAGAATCGGACCACTGGAGTCTGCCACCGTCCATGAAACGGTGACAGACTCTAGAACAGCCTCTAGAACAGCGGCGACCCCGGCACGAAAGCGTCGAACGCGGCCCAGAACTGCGCGCGGTAGCGATTTTGCTCCTGCAGGATCTCGTGTTTGGATCCGGCAATGACGAGGTGCGAGCCGCTGCGCAGATGATAGGCGAACTCCTCGATCGCCGGAGTGGAGACGATGGCGTCGTCGCCGGCCGCGATCAGCAGCAGCGGCTGGCGAATCCCCGACGGATAGTTCACGGCGCGAAATTCGTGCATCGCCCGGAAGGCGGTATCGGCCCACGCCACGGTCGGCGAAGCAAGACCCAGCGTCGGGTCTTCCTCGAGGATCGCGACGTTGCGGGCGAACCGGACCGGATCGCTGGTCAAGGGATTGCCGATGAAATCGGTGACGCCGGTAAGCTGATCGTTGCCGCCGGGAATGTAGCGCCCACCCTGCCCGCACAGCCGCATCGCGTGCAACAGCGCGCGCACCGGAAACGAGGTGAGGTGTCCCGGCAGATCGATCATCGGCGCCGACAGCACGATGCGGTCGAACCAGCGCCTGCCCGCGTGCGCGACCCGCAGCAACACCGCGCCGCCCATCGAATGCGCCAGCGCGAAGTACGGCGGCGGGCAATCCGGCAGCACCACCTGCTCCATGAACGAGCGGACATCGATTTCGTAGTCGGAGAAACGGCGCACATAGCCCTTGCGCGGCTCGGGCAACTGCCGCGCCGAGCCCCCCTGCCCCCGCCAGTCGATCATCGCCACTGCAAAACCGCGATCCCGCAGGTCGCGGACGGTCTCGAAATATTTTTCGATCTGTTCGCCGCGCCCGGTAAACACGCAGACCGTTCCTTTTCGCCCCAGCGGCGGGGCCCATCGGGCAAAGCGCAGGTCGACCCCGTCGGAGGTCCTGACGGCACCGCTGACGTAATCTTCCGGAACCGGATTGGCGGGTATCGAAACAAGCCTCATGACCGCACAGGCTCGAGGGAAAGGCTAAGACGCAAGAAAACGGACTTCAAAAGAGGGCGCACCCGCCTCTTGAAGGCGTTTGAAGCCCTCCCATATCATTTCTGTGCAGGCCGCTACCAGTGCTCCGGAACCGGATCATCAGGCTGCACACAGATGAAAGCCCGGCCCGATTTGGCGGGCGGGTCCATTCAACGTCGCTCCATGGAGGACTGACCTATGCGTACTTTCGACCTCACCCCGTTTTATCGTTCCACCGTCGGTTTTGATCGCCTCTTCAACCTGCTCGACCAGGCCAACGGCGATGCGTCGGGCTACCCGCCCTATAACATCGAGCGTACCGGCGAGAACGCGTACCGCATTTCCGTTGCCGTATCCGGTTTCGCACCGAACGAGCTCTCCATCGTCGCGAAGGAAAATACGCTGACGATCAAGGGCGAGAAGGTCGCCAACGAAAACGGCAAGGACACGTCCGAGGTGCTGTATCGCGGCATTGCGGCGCGCGCCTTCGAGCGTGCATTCCAGCTCGCCGATTTCGTACAGGTGAAGAACGCCTCGCTTGAGCACGGCCTGCTCCATGTCGATCTCGTCCGCGAGATTCCCGAGGCCAAGAAGCCCCGCACCATTCCCATCGCAACCAGCGCGCCCGCCGCGCCCACGGTCGAGAAGGCGGCGGCCTGACGAACCTTCGCAGGCGAACTTCAAGCGCTGAACGCAGGACGCCCCGGGCAGCCGGGGCGTCCTTGTCTTGAGCAGCATACCCCAAGAGTACCGAGCCATTGAGGCGTCCCCCCGACCGGCGGATCCCATGGCGGGCTTTGGGCATAACTTCCATGCACTCAGGGACTCCCGGACGCTTGTGTGATAGAGAAAAGTTTGGCAATGTCCGGGTTAGGACAGCAAGACTGTCTTAATTTTGACGGCCGCCTGGTGTCGGGTTTTTGCCGCAAATGCAGGCGTCCGATGTCCGGCTGTGGACATGGCAAACCGGCTTTCCACCGAATACGTTGGGCGCCTGGTTTGACTTCTCAAAACTTCGGCTCGCGGCGTGCGAGTGGTGGCCCCAAGATTTTCAATCGGGGTGCCGCGACCGTCCAAGGTGCGCCATGGATACGGATTGCGTTTCGGGATATCTCAAATCCCGGCCGGGAAAGGTACTGGGCTTAAGATGAGCGGGCCATCGTTCGAGCGGGAGAACATCGGGCTGGAATCACTGACAGGGGATTCGGTCGCGAAACAGCTCGAACCCGCGCATGAGCAACACGCGTCACGCGAACACACGCTTCACGAACATACTTGTCATGAACATACTTGGCGTCCGCCGGCGGAAGGCCTCTACGACCTCGGCCAGGAGAAGGATGCCTGCGGCGTCGGCTTCATCGCCGACATCAAGGGCAGGAAGTCCCACCAGATCGTTTCCGATGCGATCAGCATCCTCTGCAACCTTGAACATCGCGGCGCGGTCGGCGCCGATCCGCGTGCCGGCGACGGCGCAGGCATCCTGGTCCAGATCCCGCACGGTTTTTTTGCGCGCAAGGCGAAGGAACTCGGCTTCACGCTGCCCAAGCCCGGCGAATACGCCGTCGGCGCGCTGTTCATGCCGCGCGAAGCCGCCTGGCGCGAGGTTATCCGAAGCATCATCACCGACCAGATCAAGGCCGAGGGCCTGACCCTGCTCGGCTGGCGCGAGGTGCCGACCGACAATTCCTCGCTCGGCGAAACCGTGAAGCCGACCGAGCCCGCCAACATGCAGGTGTTCATCGGCCGCAACGGCACGGCCGCGACCGAGGACGAGTTCGAGCGGCGGCTCTACATCCTGCGCAAGTCGATCTCGCAGGCGATCTTCGAGCGCCGCGAACGCGGCCTTTCCGGCTATTATCCGGTGTCGCTGTCCTGCCGCACCGTGATCTACAAGGGCATGTTTCTGGCCGACCAGCTCGGCAGCTACTATCCCGACCTGCACGAGCCGGATTTCGAATCGGCGCTGGCGCTGGTGCATCAGCGCTTCTCCACCAACACATTCCCGACCTGGTCGCTGGCCCATCCCTATCGCATGGTCGCGCATAACGGCGAGATCAACACGCTGCGCGGCAACGTCAACTGGATGGCGGCCCGGCAGGCGTCGGTGCATTCGGATCTGTACGGCAAGGACATCAGCCGGCTGTGGCCGATTTCCTATGAAGGCCAGTCCGACACCGCCTGCTTCGACAACAGCCTCGAATTCCTGGTGCAGGGCGGCTATTCGCTCGCGCATGCGGTGATGATGATGATCCCCGAGGCGTGGGCGGGCAATCCGTTGATGGACGAGCAGCGCCGCGCGTTTTACGAATATCACGCGGCGCTGATGGAGCCGTGGGACGGTCCGGCCGCGATCGCCTTCACCGACGGCCGCCAGATCGGCGCCACGCTCGACCGCAACGGCCTGCGTCCGGCGCGCTATCTCGTCACCAGCGACGATCGCATCGTGATGGCGTCCGAAATGGGCGTGCTCAAGATTCCGGAAGACCAGATCGTCACCAAGTGGCGATTGCAGCCCGGCAAGATGCTGCTGGTCGACCTCGAACAGGGACGCCTCATTCCCGACGACGAGATCAAGGCTACTCTGGCGAACAGCCATCCCTATCGGGAGTGGCTCGGCCGCACCCAGATCCAGGTCGAGAATCTGCCGGACGCGCCGGTCAAGGCGACGCGTTCGAACCTGCCGTTGCTGGATCGCCAGCAGGCGTTCGGCTATTCGCAGGAAGACGTCAACATCCTGATGACTCCGATGGCGTCCATCGGCGAGGAAGCCTCGGGCTCGATGGGTAACGACACGCCGATCTCGGCGCTGTCGAGCCGGCCGAAGCAGCTCTTCACCTATTTCAAGCAGAACTTTGCGCAGGTGACCAACCCGCCGATCGATCCGATTCGTGAAGAACTGGTGATGAGTCTCGTCTCGATCATCGGGCCGCGGCCGAACCTGTTCGATCTCGAAGGACTCGCCTCCACCAAGCGTCTTGAGGTGCATCAGCCGATCCTCACCGACGCCGACCTCGAGAAGATCCGTTCGATCTCCGATGTCGCGGACTCGCACTTCGTCTCGCGCACCCTGGACATCACCTTCCACTCGGGCCACGGCGCGGCCGGCATGGAGCAGGTGCTCGACGAGCTTTGCGCGTGCGCAGAAGCTGCCGTGCGCGAAGGTGTCAACATCATCATCCTGTCCGACCGCATGGTGGGCACCGACCGGATTCCGATCCCCTCGCTGCTCGCCTGCGCGGCTGTGCATCATCACCTGATCCGCGTCGGATTGCGCACTTCGGTCGGCCTCGTCATCGAATCCGGCGAGCCGCGGGAAGTGCATCACTTCGCCTGCCTCGCCGGCTACGGCGCGGAGGCGATCAATCCCTATCTCGCGTTCGAGAGCATCATCGCGATGAAGGACCGCCTGCCCGGCAGCCTCGACGACAAGGAAATCGTCAAGCGCTACATCAAGTCGATCGGCAAGGGCCTGCTCAAGGTGATGTCGAAGATGGGCATCTCGACCTACCAGTCCTATTGCGGCGCGCAGATCTTCGACGCTGTCGGGCTGAAGGCCGAATTCATCGCCAAGTATTTCGCCGGCACGCACACCCGCATTGAGGGGGTGGGCCTTGCTGAGATCGCGGAAGAAACCGTGCGCCGGCATGCGGACGCGTTCGGCGACGTGCAGATCTACAAGACCGCGCTCGATGTCGGCGGCGAATACGCCTACCGCACCCGCGGCGAGGATCACGCCTGGACCGCGGAGTCGGTCGCTAACCTGCAGCACGCCGTGCGCGGCAATTCGCAGGAGCGCTATCGCGCGTTCGCGAAGATCCTCAACGAACAGTCCGAGCGGCTGCTGACGCTGCGCGGCCTGTTCAAGTTCAAGACCGCCGAGGATGAGAACCGCAAGCCTGTCGCCCTTGACGAGGTCGAGCCGGCCAAGGAGATCGTCAAGCGCTTCGCCACCGGCGCGATGAGCTTCGGCTCGATCTCGCGCGAGGCGCACACCACGCTCGCGATCGCGATGAACCGCATCGGCGGCAAGTCCAATACCGGCGAAGGCGGCGAGGAAGCGGACCGCTTCAAGCCGATGCCGAACGGCGATTCCATGCGTTCGGCGATCAAGCAGGTCGCCTCCGGCCGCTTCGGCGTCACCACCGAGTATCTCGTCAACTCCGACATGATGCAGATCAAGATGGCGCAAGGCGCCAAGCCTGGCGAAGGCGGACAGTTGCCCGGCCATAAGGTCGACGCCACCATCGCGCGCGTGCGCCATTCGACGCCCGGCGTCGGTCTGATCTCGCCGCCGCCGCATCACGACATCTATTCGATCGAGGATCTGGCACAGCTCATCTACGACCTGAAGAACGTCAATCCGCAGAGCCTGGTCTCGGTGAAGCTCGTCTCCGAAATCGGCGTCGGCACGGTCGCCGCCGGCGTCGCCAAGGCCCGCGCCGATCACGTCACCATCGCCGGTTTCGAGGGCGGTACCGGCGCAAGCCCCCTCACCTCGATCAAGCACGCCGGCTCGCCGTGGGAGATCGGGCTTGCCGAGACCCATCAGACGCTGGTGCGCGAGAGGCTGCGCTCACGCATCGCGGTGCAGGTCGATGGCGGCTTCCGCACCGGCCGCGACGTGGTGATCGGTGCCCTTCTTGGTGCAGATGAATTCGGCTTCGCCACCGCGCCGCTGATCGCCGCCGGCTGCATCATGATGCGCAAGTGCCATCTCAATACCTGCCCGGTGGGCGTCGCCACCCAGGATCCGGTGCTGCGCAAGCGCTTCACCGGCCAGCCCGAGCACGTCATCAACTACTTCTTCTTCGTCGCCGAGGAAGTCCGCGAGATCATGGCCCAACTCGGCTACCGCACCTTCAACGAGATGATCGGCCAGGTGCAGATGCTCGACCAGAGCGCGCTGGTGACCCACTGGAAGGCCAAGGGGCTCGACTTCTCGAGGCTATTCTACCGGCAGAAGGAAGCGCCCGGTCAGAAGATCTATCATGTCGAGGCGCAGGACCATCACCTCGACAAGATACTGGACCGCAAGCTGATCGCGGAGGCGAAACCGGCGCTCGACCGCGGCGCGCCGGTAACGATCGAGACCGCCATCAACAACACCGACCGCTCGGCCGGCGCGATGCTGTCAGGCGCGGTCGCGAAGGTCTACGGCCATGCCGGCCTGCCACTCGACACCATCCAGGTCCGCCTCAAGGGCACCGCCGGACAGGCGTTCGGCGCGTGGCTCTGTCGCGGCATCACCTTCGATCTCGAAGGCGAAGGCAACGATTATGTCGGCAAGGGCCTCTCCGGCGGACGCATCATCGTGCGTCCTCCGGCCAACTCCGGCATTGTGCCGGAGGAATCGATCATCGTCGGCAACACTGTGATGTACGGCGCGATCGAGGGCGAGTGCTACTTCCGCGGCGTCGCCGGCGAGCGTTTCGCCGTGCGCAACTCCGGCGCGGTCGCCGTTGTCGAGGGCGCCGGCGATCATTGCTGCGAATACATGACCGGCGGCATCGTCGTCGTGCTGGGCAAGACCGGGCGCAACTTCGCGGCCGGCATGTCCGGCGGCGTCGCCTACGTGCTTGACGAGGCCGGCGACTTTCCGAAGCTGTGCAACCTCGCGATGGTCGATCTCGAGCCGGTGCTGTCGGAAGAGATGATCAATGCCGGCACCTATCACCACAGCGGCGACCTCGAGGCGCACGGCCGGGTCGACGTGTTCCAGAACCTGCTGAACTCCGACGTCGAGCGCCTGCACGTTCTGATCACGCGCCACGCCAAGCTCACCGGATCCAGGCGCGCCGCCGACATCCTTGCGAACTGGAAGGCTTATCTGCCGAAATTCCGCAAGGTGATGCCGGTGGAATACCGCCGCGCGCTGAAGGAAATGAAGGCCAACGCGGACGCCGAACCGAAAATCGCGATCGGGGCGTAAGCCGGGCCGGCGTATTCCGGACGCTGCGCGCCACGAATGGTGCGCTGCTGATCCGGGGCCGTTGCGGGAATGGTCTGTGTGACGATCCCGGTTCTGCGAAGCGGCGTGTTGCGCCGCATCGCGCCCGGGACAACTGGATCAGAACGAGACGAACTTTAAAGGCATCAGGTCCGATGGGAAAGATCACGGGTTTTCTGGAAATCGAGCGGCACGACCGCAAGTACGCGCCGGTCTCGGAGCGGGTGAAGAACTTCAAGGAGTTCGTGATTCCGCTGTCCGAGAAGGAGACGCGTGATCAGGCCGCGCGCTGCATGAATTGCGGCGTTCCCTATTGCCACGGCACCGGCTCGGTCGCGCCCGGCACGCCCGGCTGCCCGGTCAACAACCAGATCCCCGACTTCAACGACCTTGTCTATCGCGGCGACTGGGAAGAAGCCTCGCGCACACTCCACTCCACCAACAACTTTCCGGAATTCACCGGCCGCATCTGCCCGGCGCCGTGCGAAGCCTCCTGCACGCTCAACATCGACGACAATCCCGTCACCATCAAGACGATCGAATGCGCCATCGTCGATCGCGCATGGGAGAACGGCTGGCTGAAGCCGGAAATCGCGTCGCAAAAGACCGGCAAGAAAGTGGCCGTGGTCGGCTCCGGTCCAGCCGGCCTCGCCTGCGCGCAGCAACTCGCGCGCGCCGGTCACGAGGTGCATGTCTACGAAAAGAACGCCAAGGCCGGCGGTTTGCTGCGCTATGGCATCCCCGATTTCAAAATGGAGAAGCACATCATCGACCGCCGGCTGGCGCAGATGCAGGCCGAAGGCGTGATTTTCCATTACGGGAGCCCGGTCGGCGGCGGCTCGGCCGGCGCGATCGATCCGCAGCAGCTGGTCAAGGATTACGACGCGGTGGCCCTGACCGGCGGCGCAGAAGCTCCGCGCGATCTGCCGATCCCCGGCCGCGATCTCGACGGCATTCACTTCGCGATGGATTTCCTGCCGCAGCAAAACCGCCGCAACGGCAATGAAAAATTCGACGCGCCGGATATTCTCGCCACTGGCAAGCATGTGGTCGTCATCGGAGGCGGCGACACCGGCTCCGACTGCATCGGCACCTCGTTCCGGCAAGGCGCAAAGTCAGTGACGCAGCTCGAGATCATGCCTGCGCCGCCCGAGCATGAGAACAAGGCGCTGACCTGGCCGAACTGGCCGTTGAAGATGCGCACGTCATCGAGTCAGGCCGAGGGCGCCAAGCGCGACTACGCGGTGCTGACACAGAAGTTTTCCGGCACGAACGGCAAGGTATCCAGGCTGCATTGCATTCGCGTCGACGACAAATTCCAGCCGGTCGCCGGCAGCGAGTTCGAACTCGATGCCGATCTCGTGCTGCTTGCGATGGGCTTTGTGCATCCGGTGCATGAGGGCATGCTCACGACGCTCGGCCTCGAACGTGATCAGCGCGGCAACGTTCGCGCCAACATGCAGGACTATCGCACCTCGCTGCCCAAGGTGTTTTCGGCGGGCGACATGCGTCGCGGCCAGTCGCTGGTCGTCTGGGCGATTCGCGAAGGGCGCCTGTGCGCACGCTCCATCGACCAGACGCTGATGGGTACAACCACGCTGCCGCAGTGAGCCGCACGAAGCTGTTCTTTGCTGCGGTTACCGATCAAACCTCGATCATAACAGACGCAAACAACGCTCGCGTAGCTGTCGGGAGTTGCAGATAATTGCGTCGAGAATGTTGAACCTGTCCGGTCATCCACACGCGCAAACGTAACAGTGCACAGAGACAATCTGTGAATTGATCGTGATCCGCCGCACGTTACTCTCACGCCAAAGTGAGGGGGCGGCGAAAGTGGCGGCATCGCGTTGGATCGTTTTCTTGATCGTCGTCATCCCAACGCCGGGATGGGCGATGTCGCGTAGCGTCGCCGTCAGCGCCGGTTCTTTTTTCGCGGCCGCCGCACGTTGCGAGGAGCAAAGCCTGATCACGTCCGGTCAGACCGACGATCTCCTGAGAGCGCTGGCTCCTTATCTTTCCAAATCCGACAAGGCCAATATGGAGGTCGGCCGCACGCAGGGCGGGAAGGATTCGCAAGTGTTCGTCGAGTCCGAAAAAAAGTGGGTGAGCTTCACGCCCGATGTCGCGAGTTGCTACCGCGTGCAGGGCGTGCTCGACGACTACAGAATGCAACTCGGGGAATAAGATCGCGACAGACCTCATGTCCGCCGATCGACTTTCAAACGCAGGATTTCGTCGCGCGCGCTCACAACAAAGCCGGGCCAAGCGTTTTGGTGCGCGGCCCCGATCTATAGCGTTTTCAAGCGAAGTGGCTACCGGTTCGCGTCCAGAAAATTCTTCAATCAAGAACATAGAACTCCGCTTCTGATTCCATCAGAAGCGGAGAGGCTCTAGCGTGAGAACAGGTCCGAGAAAAACCCAGCCGGTCCGGAATTGCCGGGCGGACGCGATGCGGCGTGCGGTCTCGACGCCTGCTGGGAAGGTGGGGAAGTGCGGAATCCCGGTGATCCATCCGGACGGGCCTGTCCGGCGGAATGCGCCGCGCGCGGCTTCTTCGGCTGCGATGCCGGAGCCGGAGCGGAGTTATTCGTTGCAACCGGCGCGTCGGCCTTGGCTGGCTCAAGCCCGACCTCGCGGCGCGGCCAGACGAAATCGTCAGCGCGCCCGGCGGGCGCGGTCAACGGCTCGCCCTTTACCAAGGTTTGCGCCGCCAGCGCATCAATTGCGGCGGAATGGCTGCCGGGACCGCCGAGCAACTGGTCGCTTCCGACCGAGGACAGCGTCAACGGCACGATCGGTCCGGCGAGCGGACGCGGCGCAGGCTGTCCCGGCTTGACGTCGGTGTCGGGCGTGCCGGGTTCGGTAGGAATTGCAACCGGGCCGGACCGCGCCGCCAAAACGCGCGTGATCTCGCGCTCGACATAATGCGCGAGCTTGCGCGCGCCCGCTTTGGTGAAGTACACGCCGTCGTAAGAGCGCAGCCGCCGGATCTGGCCTTCAAAGTCCGGTCCCTGCTGGATGTAACGACCGCTCTCGTCGACGAAACCGTCCCAGATATCGACGTAGGTAATGCCCGCTTTGTCCGCGGCGGCGCGATAGAGCGAGTCGAGGTACAGCATGTCGGATGTCGATTTCGTCCCGCGCACCGCAGGCAGGCCGACCCAGAACACTGGCACGCCCTTTGACTTGAGGACCGCGATCATCTCATCGATCTTCCTGCTGTAGAGTTCGGCCCAGCGATCACTGTGGAACTCGGCGATGCCGTTGGGTGAGCGCGCGCTTTTCTCTCCGGTCGAAGGCGAATCGTCCTCGACGTCTTCGGGCGGCAATTCGGAATCCGCCTGCTTGTCGTCGGGCTTGGCGGAAACCGCATCCACCTTGTCGGTCTCCGTTTCTTTCTTGTTCGCGTCCTTCGTGTCCTTGCTCGCCTCCTTCTTGGCATCCTTCTTGTCGGTATCGGTCTTCTTCTTGTCCTCCGCCTTGCCGCTTTTCTCCTTCTCCAGCGCCTCGCGAATCGACACGCGGTCGTGCAGGCCGAGCATGACCACGATGGCTTCCGGCTTTTCGGCCGCAAGAATGGCCTTCGCCGCAGCCGCCCAATCCGCGGGTTCGCCCTTTGGCTGATAGTGAATAAGGCCGGAGACGGTCTTGTGCTTGCGGATCACGCCCATGTCGGGTGTTTCGCTCAAGGCATCTTCGAGACCGTAACCAAGCCAGTCGGCCATGGCGTCGCCGAGCACGACCACGTTGCGCTCGGGCACGGTGTCGCGTTTTTCAGGCGGCGGCGCGTGCGAATAATTTTCCGCCGGCCGCTGCTGGCGTTGCGGGCGCTGTTGCCTCGGCGGCGGTTCCTGAAAAGGGGAGAAGAACGGATTGTCGGAGCCGAACCAGCCCCCGCCTCCGCCGCGATGCGCCGGACGCTGCTGCTCGAATCCGAAATTGAAGAATTGCGCCGATGCCGGCGCGGCGATCAGCGTCGCAACGATGGCCAGCGCGATCAATGGCCCTCGCTCGGTCAGTCTGCGGAACAACGATTTCGGTCCGGGCATGTGCGCGATCGAAAAGAGAAGCTGGCAACGACTATAGCAGCAAAATCGGGCCGCAAGCAGGCGGCCTTCGCCTCACAAGCCGGGCATCGGCCCATGGCGTCAAGAGCACGGCAGGCGCGCCGTTTCAGGAGATCGATGCCGACTCCTGACGACCCTACCGCTGCCGCAGCCGTTCCAGCACGTCGGACGATGCAAATCCATCGGCCGGCGCCCCGATCGAGGCCTGGAAGCTGCGCAGCGCCTCCCGCGTCAGGCTGCCGAACTGGCCGTCGGGGGTTCCGCGATAGAAACCCCGCTGGACCAGAAGCTGCTGCAGTTCGAGCCGCTCGGCGCGGGACAACACGCGTTCCTGGCGCGGCCACGGCTGCACGAACGGCGCTCCGCCGCGCAGCCGGTCGGCAAAATGACCGATCGCCAGCGCATAGGCTTCCGCGGGGTTGTACTTCATGAACACCCGAAAGTTCTGCAACATCAGGAAGCCCGGCCCCTCGGCGCCGGCCGGCGCGAGCAGATAGGCCCGGTCCGCCGGATGCGGGAAGGCCTTGCCGCCGGCACGCCGGATGCCGAGATGCTCCCACTGCGCCAGTGTCATCGCCTTGGCGCGATCGGCCATCATGTAGTTGAAGTTGGCAGGCACCACGACCTCGTAGCCCCAGGTCTTGCCGGTCTGCCAGCCGTCCTTCTTCAGGTTGTTCGCGGTGGAGGCGATCAGATCGGCGGGGTCATCGACCACGTCGCGGCGGCCGTCGCCGTCGCCATCGACCGCGTAGCGCTTGAACGCCGTCGGCATGAACTGCGTGGGACCGAACGCGCCCGCCCACGAGCCGCGCATCTGCTCCGGCCGCAGGTCGCCGCGGTTGAGAATTTCGAGCGCCGACAGGAATTCGTCGCGGAAATAATTCTGGCGGCGGCCGATGCAGGCCAGCGTCGCGGTGGATTGCAGCACGCTGCGGTCGCCCATCTGGGTCGAATAGTTCGATTCAATGCCCCAGATCGCCGCAATCGCGTAGCGATCGACGCCATAGGCTTTCTCGACCGCATCGAATTGCGGCTTGTAGGTCGCAAGGATTTCCCGCCCGCGTGCAAGACGCGCATCGCTGACAAGAATATCCAGATAATCCCATATCGCCTTGGTGAATTCAGGCTGTGAATCCATCAGATCCATGATGCGCAGATCGGGCGACAGTCCCGCGGTGAAGCGTTCAAAATTCTCACGTGTGACGTGACGGCGCGCCGCATCCGGCCACATCGCGGCAACGCAGTTCGGGAAATTCGCTGCCGCCTGGCGGATCGCGCCCGCGGTCATGAGCGGATGGCCCGACGCCCCATCCTCGCCGCTCCATGGCAAGGCGGCCGAACTCGCGGGCTGCTTCGGGGCGGGTTGAACCTCCTGCGATCCACCGTGCGGCGCCAGGGACGCGCCCTGTTCGCGCTTTGCAAGCGAGCCGGTGAAGAGATTGTCGAGGAAACCCTGAATGCCGTTGCCGTTCGATGCCTGCGCGCGCACCTCGGCGGGCAGCGCGGGCACCGCAAGCGTCACGATCGCCGCCGCCATTGCTATTCCGCGCATCCTGAACTGCATCGCCGTCGTGATCATGGCTGACCCATTTCGATGAGTATCCCCGATGTCAGGAGGCCCTGTCACGGTTTCCATCGGCTTAACGGATGGTCTTTTTTAAGGCGGGTGCGGAAATCGGTCGCGGTTTTCGCCGATTCGCGCTCGCGGCATCCGGAAACTGTTCAACCCACACGCGGCCGCCCCCGCCCCGACCACAGATCCGCCTTTGTTCCCGGATGCAAACCGGCTAACAAGGTACCACTGATCGCGCTCCTTCCCGCCCGCAAAACAATCCTTAAAGACTCCGACATGAAAATCCGCAAAGCCGTTTTTCCGGTCGCCGGCCTCGGCACCCGGGTCCTTCCCGCCACCAAGGCGATGCCAAAGGAAATGCTGACGATCGTCGATCGGCCGCTCATTCAATATGTCTTCGATGAAGCAAGGGAGGCCGGCATCGAGCACTTCGTTTTCGTCACAGGCCGCAACAAAGGCGCGATCGAGGATCACTTCGACCGCCAGTTCGAACTGGACGAAACGCTGAAGGCGCGCGGCAAGAAAGCCGAGATGAATTTGCTGGCGCAATTCCAGCCAAAGGCAGGCGCCGTGAGTTTCACCCGGCAACAGGCGCCGCTCGGGCTCGGCCACGCGGTGTGGTGCGCCCGCGACATCGTCGGCGACGAGCCCTTCGCGGTGGTGCTGCCCGACGAACTGGTGCTGAACACGCCCGGCTGCCTCAAGCAGATGATACAGGCGGCGGAGCAGCTCGAACCCAAATCCAATATTGTCGCAGTCGAAGCCGTGCCCGACGACATGACCCACAATTACGGCATCTGCGGCGTCGGCAAGCGCAGCGGCAATATCTTCGAGATCGACGGCATGGTGGAAAAGCCGGCAAAAGGCACGGCCCCCTCGAATCTTTCGATCACCGGACGCTATGTCCTGCAGCCGGAGATCTTCCACATTCTGGAAACCCAGGAACGCGGCGCCGGCGGCGAGATCCAGCTCACCGACGCCATGATCGGCCTGTCGAAATCGCAAGCCTTCCACGGCCTCGAATTTGAAGGCGAGCGCCACGACTGCGGCTCGCGCGCCGGCTTCCTGCGCGCCAACATCGCGTTCGCAATGGCACGCGACGATCTCCGCGACGGCTTGCGCGCTGACATGCAGAAATATCTCAAGGCGTAAACGCCGTGCCGGACTACGATGCGCTGCGGGACTATCTGAAGCGGCAGACGCAGGTCGAGTTCGTCCTGAGCTTTGCGCAGATCGAGGACATTATCGACGGCGATCTTCCGCGCGCGGCCCAGCGCGCCTCGTGGTGGGACACCATGCGCGCGCCGGAAGAACGGATGCCGCAGCGCCAGGCCTGCATCGAGGCCGGCTACGTCGCAACCCGTCTTGGCGACAAGGAAGGCGTGCGCTTCCGGCGAGCCGACGCCCGACGACCACGTTTCAAGTAGCGCGCAGCCGCTGACCGATCCTCGAGGGAGTGCCTTCACAGATTCGTGTGCCCGGGACAGTGCCGCCTGCCGGCAACAAACCGGCCGGCTCCCTATATCCTCGAATGCCGGAGCGACACGGTGAGGGCCGCACATGGCGCGCACTCCGAATTCAACCGCGCGAAAGGAAGCGTCCATGAACCGCAGCCCGTTCGGCCGTCATGCTCTCGCCGCTGCTGTTGCCGGCATGCTCGTACTGTCGGGATTTCTTGCCGGACCTTCCCGCGCCGCCGAAGACGCCGTGATCATTCCGCCTCCTGCACTGGACGCGAAGGCCGCTTCCGGAATCCAGACCGCCGTCATCGCCGGCGGCTGTTTCTGGGGCGTGCAGGGCGTGTTCCAGCATACCGCCGGCGTGCTCAACGCGGTTTCAGGTTATGCCGGCGGCGCCAGGGAGACCGCGAACTACGACAAGGTGAGCACCGGCGCCACGGGGCATGCGGAATCGGTTGAGATCAGGTTCGACCCGAAACAAATCAGTTACGGAAAAATCCTGCAGATATTCTTCTCGGTGGCGCACGATCCGACCCAGCTCGACCGCCAGGGGCCGGACAACGGCACGCAGTACCGCTCGGAGATTTTCACGCTCAACGACGAGCAGAAGAAGGTCGCTGAGGCCTATATCGCCCAGCTTGATGCAGCAAAGGTCTACAAGAAGCCGATCGTCACCAAAGTGGGAACGCTAAAAGGATTTTTCCCCGCAGAATCCTATCATCAGGACTACCTGACGCTGCATCCCAAGCAGCCCTATATTGCTTATTATGACATTCCGAAGATCCGGAACTTGAAAAATCTTTTCGCGGACAACTACGTCGAGAAGCCGACGCTGGTCGGCCGCGCGAAGGTCACGAACTGACTGCGGAGCAAAGGAAAAAACTCATGCCAGACGCCAAGACGGCGAAGGTCACCAAGAGCGACAACGAGTGGCGCAAGGACCTGACGCCGATGCAATACGCCGTGCTGCGCGAGAAGGCGACCGAGCAGCCCTTCTCCGGCGAATATGAACATGAGCGCCGCGAAGGCACTTATGTCTGCGCCGGCTGCGGACAGACGCTGTTCGAATCTGAAACCAAGTTCGATTCAGGCTGCGGATGGCCGAGCTTCACCGCGCCCACGGCCGAGAGCCACGTCGACGAGCAGCGCGACACCAGCCACGGCATGATCCGCACCGAGGTCCTGTGCTCCAGATGCAGCGGCCATCTCGGCCATGTCTTCAACGACGGCCCTGCTCCGTCCGGCCAGCGCTACTGCATCAATTCGGCGGCCTTGAAACTCGAGCCAAAATAACGGGTTCCGGCGTCCCGATGCGGCCTTTGTCCCCGCAAACGGTTTCCGGTCACGGGGGATAGGCTCCGCCCCTCCGCCGCAATGCGGCCGGAACACGGCTCGACTGGCCATTGTCTTGATATCAATATCTTATTTCCGCCCGCGCCGAATTTCATGATTCCGGCCCCGGAAGGTCGCAATTTCCGCTCTCTACCCTATATAAATGGGGCATCACGGACATGCTGTATGCCAAGCGATCGCCGACGGGCTTCGCTTTCAGCACTGGTTCGTTCTCCAAAAGCATCATCGTAGAGGTTCCCGCCATGGCATTCAGCTTCAAGAAATCCGCCGAACTGTTTCCAGCCGCGATCCGCAAGAAAAAGCGCGCCGGCTTTGCCTACCGCCGGTTCGACACTGCGGCCGACGCGGTGCGCTTTGCGATCGAGGAGCTGCCGGCCGATTCGCTGAACGGCGCCTATCTTCAGGTGGACGAAGCCCGCTTCGACCAGAACGGCATCCGCTCGCTCTATGAGAGCCGCGATTTTCCGCTACCTCGCAGCAAACCCAAGAAAGCTTCCGCTGAGGCAAGCGCGTCAAAAGACGCCGCCTGACCGTTTCGGCAAGGGGGCTTAAAGGGATTTGCGTTCGCGACCACAAAAATCCCGTTCACCTTTCCGCCTCGACATCTCCCTCTCCCTGACCCAACTCCGCCCGATTGCGAAGCCACCATTCGCACCGCAATCGAGGGAGGGCATCGCATGGGTCAGGTTCCGCCGCAGAAGTTCGACGCCGAATATGTTGCGCACCTGCGCGAACTGCTCGACATCGCGGTCGAGCAGATCGGACCCGAGCATCGCACGCCGGCGGCCAAAGCAAGGATGGCGGAGACCCTCGTGCGCAATGCCGCCGATGGCATCACCGATGCCCATCACCTGATGGAAGTGACCGTGCGTGCGGGCGAGGACGCCGCCAACTGAGCGTGCGTCAACGCAATCCCGACATTGCGCGGACAGGCTTCATCGTTTCGGGACTTCGCGTCGAAGGCGGCCTTACTTACCCGTTCAAAGCTATTCGCCCCAGGCGGCGAAAGCCTCGTTGAAGGCGCGCTCACCCGGAGCGCCCTTCTCGACCGCGATAATAGCGCGGCGCTGGTTCGTATAAACCAGCGGTACGTCGAACCATGAGCGTTCCTTCAGAAGCTGAAGATTGCGCGCGCGATCGGCCTCGACGTTGGACAGTCCGACCAGGAAGAAACCGTCGGTGACCTTGACGGCGAGTCCCGCCAGCGGCGTGCCGCGCGCCTGCTCGTTGGACTTCATCAGAATGCCGGGCACGTTGGCGACGCCGCCGCCGTCAAAATCCTGCGGCAGCACGAATGTCAGCTCCACTGTATGGCTCGCCGGTAGCGACGTATCGGTATTGCGGCGGAACGACATCGTCATCTTGAACCTGCGCTCGGGAATCTCGATGTCGGCGCGCACGGCGATCTCCGGCGTCTTGCCGGCTGCGCCTTTCACCTCTTCGGTGCGCCACACCACCGATCCGACATACTGCCTGCCCTTGGGATCGGACGGATCCTCATCATACAGCACGACGCGCTGCGCCACCGGCGCCACCGTCTCGGACGACGGTGGCTGGCCGACCCGATCGGTGATCTTCGGCTTTAGTCCCGGTGTCGCCGGCTTCGGTATCTCGGCAATCCGATCTGTCGACGAACCGAACAAGCCGCGCACCGCCGAGACCACCTTCGGACCCCATACGATGCCACCGCCCGCAAGGATCAGCACGAGGCCGACCGCGATCGCGGTCTTGAACGGAAAGCCATCGCCGAACAGACGCTTCGGCTTGTCGCGACCGGGTTGCGGCCACGAACGCGGCAGCGGGGGCGGCTGGTCTTCCGCGGCCCCGCCGGATGATTCATCGTAGGGATATGCTCCCTCAAAGGCACCGCGATTCTCGAGGCTCGGCTCCAGGCGATCGAACTCGGGTGACGGTGAGGGCACGTTGGCATAGGTGCGGCGAGCCGAGCGGTTGGCCTGTGCCGCCGCGCGGCCGAGATCATCGGCATCCGCTGTGACATCACGGAAGCCCGGCACCGGCGGCGGCGGCGGCGAACGATCGGGCTCCGGATTGCGGCGCGGCTGGCCCTGCCGCTCCCGGATAGGCGGCGCATCCTGCATCGGATCAGGCGGCGCGGACGGTCGCCATGACGGCAACGGATCGGCAGGCGGCGGATCAGGGCGCGGGTTGCGCGGTTGAGGCGTTATATTCGCGCGCGGGCGCACATGCGGCGGCGCAGCCCTGTCCTGTGACTTCGTCGCCGCGCGGGTCGAGGCGCGGAAGGCATCGCCCGCTCGCGCACTGCCGACGCGCGAGGCTTCGCGGGCGCGCTGGGCGGCCTCGGACTCGACTTTGCGCACGGCCTCCTCCAGCGACAGCCGCTCGCGGGTGATCTCCGATTCGCTTAATGGCGGTTCGACGCTGCGGAGTTGCGCGATCAGCGCGGTCCGCGCCCGCTCGTAGAGCGCACGCCTTTGCTCGCCGGGCGCATTGACGTCCAGCCCGGCGATGGCGCGCGCGATGAGCGGGTAATAATCAGCCATATCTCTTCAATGCCGCGAACATCAGAGCCTGATTCGACCAGGTTGAATCAAACCCTAACCTATCCTTCCGGTTAAGCATGATCTTATTTGAAAACCGGTTTCCACCCCGGATCACGTCCGGGGCAGGCTTTTCGGGATCACGCTCTAGCCTTGAACGCATTCCCGTAACATCATCTTATCAAGTCTCGAACGGGTTCTGCACCAGAATGGTATCCTCCCGCTCGGGGCTGGTGGACAGCAGGGCCACCGGACAACCAACCAGTTCCTCGATCCGGCGAACATATTTGATGGCTTGAGCCGGCAGATCGGCCCAGGACCGGGCGTTGGCGGTCGGCTCCTTCCAGCCTTCGATGGTCTCATAAAGCGGCTCGACCCTGGCCTGCGCCCCCTCTCCGGCCGGCAGATGGTCGATCTCCTTGCCGTCGAGCCTGTAGCCGGTGCACACCTCGATGGTGTCGAAGCCGTCGAGGATGTCGAGCTTTGTCAGGGCCAGCCCATGGATACCGCTGGTGCGGACAGTCTGCCGGACCAGCATGGCGTCGAACCAGCCGCAGCGGCGCTTGCGCCCGGTGTTGACGCCGAATTCCTTGCCACGCTGGCCGATCAGTTCGCCGACCTCGTCGGTGAGTTCGGTCGGAAACGGCCCCTGGCCGACGCGCGTGGTGTAGGCCTTGCAAATGCCGAGCACGTAGCCAAGCGCACTCGGCCCCATGCCGGTGCCGGTGGCGGCCTGCGCCGCGACGGTGTTGGAGGAGGTGACGTAAGGATAGGTGCCGTGATCGACGTCCAGCAACGCGCCTTGCGCACCCTCGAACAGGATACGCTTGCCCTCGCGGCGCTTGTGATCGAGCAGATTCCATACGCTGTCAGCATAGGGTAGCACCCGCGGCGCAATTGCGGCGAGATCCTTGAGCAGCGCACGACTGTCCACTTCCGCGATGCCGTGGCCGCGACGCAGCGCATTGTGATGGGCGAGCAGCCGCTCGATCTTGTGCGGCAGCGTCTGCGGATCGGCGAGATCCATCAGGCGAATGGCGCGGCGGCCGACCTTGTCCTCATAGGCCGGGCCGATGCCGCGCTGGGTGGTGCCGATCGCCGTCGCCGCGCTGGCGTTTTCGCGCAACGAGTCCAGTTCGCGGTGCAGCGGCAGGATCAGCGTGACGTTCTCGGCGACGCGAAGATTGTGTGGACCGACATCGACGCCCTGCCCTTTCAGCTTCTCGACCTCGCCGGCGAAGGCTTGCGGATCGAACACCACGCCGTTGCCGATGATCGACAGCTTCGACGCGCGAACCACGCCCGAGGGCAGCAGCGCCAGCTTGTAGGTGTTGCCGTCGATAACAAGCGTATGACCGGCATTGTGGCCGCCCTGGAAGCGAACGACGATATCCGCCTGCTCCGACAACCAGTCGACGATCTTGCCCTTTCCCTCGTCGCCCCATTGGGCACCGACGACGACAACGTTGGTCATTTTCGCGGAAATTCCTTGCAAAGGTGAGACGCGGCTAGTGCAACTAGTGGGGTGAATTCGGCATTCGCGACTCACCTAGCCGCGCATCCGGGAACTCGCAAGGCCATGAAGCGAGCTTCCGATCCACCACACCGGCCGAAACACGACAGACGCAATTCGGACCCGCCAGCATGTGAGGCGTCTCATCGGATAAAGGATGCGTGACGCGGACGCAAGCGGGAACGGCCCTTCAGGAGCGTTCAAGACCTCGTCCAAACTATTGATTCGTCCTAAAAATCCATCCCGTAAGTCGGCCCCGGAAGCCTCGCGCCGGCGCACGGGTTGAGCGGCGTCGGCGTGGCGTCACCGGGCTGCGACAATCGCGCATTCTTCCGCCGCCACGCTCTCCGCGGCCCCGGCTCGATGCGGCCAGCCATTTGCACCAGGTCCAGCGCCTGCCATAGTTTCAGGCAACGCTCGGCCGCAAGTTTGCCGCTCAAACGGCGAGACGCATAGGGAGTAGCAGCAAATGCCCGGTCGGATGTCCCGTCATGCCTGCGTCACAACGATGCTGTTGGCATTGGTGCTTGCCTCTGCCGTGCGCGCCGACGATACGGCCCACGTCGCGCCGCCGCATCAGGCAGAGGCGAAGCCGTCCGCCTCAAAGGCCGACGGCGGCAACGCGCACGGCGGACCCACTGCTACCGCGAACGATCATCGTTTGCCGCCGGCCTCCACCACCAGGCACAAACTTGCGCTGCCCGGCCGCACGCTGGCTTTCACCGCAACCGCGGGCGCAATTCGCATTTTCAACGACAAGGGCGAACCGCAGGCCGACATCGCCACGACTACCTATCAGCTCGACGGCGCCGATCCCCGCAGCCGCCCGGTGACCTTCTTGTTCAACGGCGGGCCCGGCGCCTCCTCGGCGTGGCTGCAATTCGGCAGCAACGGTCCCTGGCGCATCGCGATGGACCGCGCGATCGCCAATGCCGCAACCCCGCTGGCGCTCGAACCGAACGCGGAAACCTGGCTCGATTTCACCGATCTGGTCTTCATCGATCCGCTCGGCACCGGCTACAGTCGCATGATCGCAAGCGGCGACGAGGCGCGGAAGCGCTTCTTCACGGTCGACGGCGATGTGGCCTCGATCGCGCTGGTGATCCGCCGCTGGCTGGAGCAAGCCGATCGGATGCAGTCGCCGAAATTCATCGCCGGCGAAAGCTATGGTGGCATTCGCGGGCCGAAGATCGTCCGTAATCTCCAGACACGGCAAGGCGTCGCCGTCAACGGGCTGGTTCTGATATCGCCGGCGCTCGACTTCGGCGACGTGCTGGGCACCGGACTGTCGCGGTTCGTAACAAGTCTCCCGAGCATGGCGGCGGTCGCGCGGGACAACGAAAAGCGCGGAGTGTTGACCCGCGCCGACATGGCCGACGTCGAAGCCTATGCGAGGGGCGAGTTTCTCAGCGATCTCATCAAGGGGCAGGCCGATGCGGAGGCGACGCGACGGCTTGCCGACCGCTTCGCATCATTGACCGAAATCGATCAGGCGGAGAGCCGCCGCCTCGCCGGGCGGTTCGACGTCAGCGAATTCCGCCGTGCCTTCGACCGCCGCAACGGCAAGGTGACCGGGCGCTACGACGGATCGGTTCTCGGCTTCGATCCCTATCCGGACTCGACTAACAGCGACTTCAACGATCCCTCGGAGGAACCGCTGCTGGCCGCACTGACATCGGCGGCGTTCGAACTTTATGCGCACAAGCTGAACTGGCGGCCGGACGGCTCCTATGAACTGCTCAGCCGCGCCGTCAACCGGGAGTGGGATTTCGGCAAGCACCGGACTTCCGTCGAGTCGGTGTCCGACATCCGCGAACTGCTCGCGGCAAGCCCGCAATTCAAGATCCTGGTCGCGCATGGACTGTTCGATCTGGCGACGCCCTATTTCGCGTCCCAAATACGTCTCGATCAACTGCCGACCTTCGGCTCGCGCGACCGCGTCAGGCTCATGGTCTATCCCGGCGGCCACATGTTCTATTCGCACGACGGTTCGCGTCAGGCGCTACGCGACGAGGTTCGCACGCTGATGAAGTGATACGCTTTGTGGGATGATCACCGCGTTATCGCGGAGACACATCGATCGGTTGGCAATTGGACCGGCCGGACATCACGCAATCCTGGATGCGGCTGGCAGATCCGAGTTCGCGCGCGAGCCAGAGGCCGACCACCAGCAGCACGACGACAATGACCAGTCCCGCCACCGCGCCGCGGCGGCTTCCCCCGCCGGGCTCGGGATCAGGTTGCGGAGCAGGCTCATCCATCAGGAAACTCCTTCACGGATCGAACGCCGCCGGCGTGGCAGGATGCGCTTGGCATTTTCGCGCCAATGACTTTCGCTGTCAGAACGTCAGCGCCTTCACCTGCTTGACCTGCGGCAGCGCCTTCACCTTCGCGAGCACATTCTCCGGCACATTGCCGTCGACCTCGACCAGCGCGATGGCGTCGCCGCCCTGGCTGTGACGGCCAAGATTGAACGTCGCGATGTTGACACCCGCGTCGCCGAGCAGCGAGGCGAACTTGCCGATGAAACCCGGCTTGTCCTCATTGGTGACATAGATCATCGACTTGCCGAACTCGGCATCGACGCGGATGCCCTTGATGTCGACCAAGCGCGGCTTGCCGTCGGCATAGACCGTTCCCGACACCGAACGCTCCTGCCGTTCGGTCGCGACCGTCACCGTGATGACGCTTTCGTAGTCGCTTTGCGCTGCGCGCACCACCTCGTCCACCACCATGCCGCGCTCCTTGGCGACGACCGGCGCGGACACGACGTTGACGTCGCCCAGCATCGGCCGCAGCAAGCCCGACAGTGCGGCCGACGTCAGCGCCTTGATCTTCATTTCGGCGACCTGCCCCTCATAGGTGATGGTCACCTTGGAAATTCCGCTCTCGGTGAGCTGGCCCGCGAACGAGCCGAGCTTTTCCGCAAGCTCGACGAATGGTTTCAGCTTCGGGGCCTCTTCCGCCGTGATCGAGGGGAAGTTGATGGCATTGGTGATCGCGCCGGTGAGCAGATAGTCCGACATCTGTTCGGCGACCTGCAACGCGACGTTCTCCTGCGCTTCCGTGGTGGATGCGCCAAGATGCGGCGTGCAGATCACGTTGGGGTGGCCGAACAGCACGTTTTTGGTAGCGGGTTCCTCGACGAACACATCGAACGCCGCGCCCGCGACCTGCTTGGCATTGAGCGCATCGACCAGCGCCTGCTCGTCCACCAGACCACCGCGCGCGCAGTTGATGATACGCATGCCCTTCTTCATCTTGGCGATGGCGGCGGCATCGATGATGTTGCGGGTCTTGTCGGTGAGTGGCGTGTGCAGCGTGATGAAGTCGGCGCGCTTGAACAGATCGTCGAGTTCGACCTTCTCCACGCCGAGGTCCTTGGCGCGCTCCGGCGACAGGAACGGATCGAACGCGATCACTTTCATCTTCAGGCCGAGCGCGCGATCCGCGACGATCGAGCCGATGTTGCCGCAGCCGATCACGCCGAGCGTCTTGCCGGTGATCTCGACACCCATGAAGCGGTTCTTTTCCCACTTGCCGGCCTGGGTCGAGGCATCGGCAGCGGGAATTTCGCGCGCCAGCGCCAGCATCAGGGTGATCGCATGTTCGGCGGTCGTGATCGAGTTGCCGAACGGCGTGTTCATCACGATGACACCCCTGGCCGTCGCCGCCGGTATCTCGACGTTGTCGACGCCGATGCCGGCGCGGCCGATCACCTTCAGCTTCCGGGCGTTGGCAAGAATCTTCGCGGTCGCCTTGGTGGCGGAGCGGATGGCGAGGCCATCGTAGTTGCCGATGATCTCAGCGAGCTTGTCCTTGTCCTTGCCGAGGCTGGGCTGGAAATCGACCTCGATGCCGCGATCCTTGAAGATCTGCACGGCTGCGGGGCTCAGCGCATCGGAAATGAGAACCTTGGGTTTGGTCATGGGATGATCCAACAAAACGAGGAGCTGATGTTCAGCGTCCCCTCTCCCCTTGTGGGAGAGGGTGGATCGGCCGAAGGCCGAGCCGGGTGAGGGGTTGTTCAAACGTGAGGGTTCACCCCTCACCGCCCGCTTCGCGGGCACCCTCTCCCACAAGGGGAGAGGGAAGTAAGAGCGTCACGCCGCTTTGGCGAGCGAGGCCTTGGTCTCGGCAAAGGCCCAGTCGATCCACTGCGTCAGCAATGCGACGTCGTTCGCCTCAACGGTGGCACCGCACCAGATGCGCAGGCCCGGCGGCGCATCGCGGTAGTAGGCGAAATCGTAGCCTGCGCCCTCTTTCTCGACGGCGGCCACGAGCTTCTTGACGAAGTCGGATTGTGCATCCGCCGGCAACGACGTGATCGCGGAATCTATGAACTTGAGACACACCGAGGTGTTGGAGCGGATCGCCGGATCCTTCGCCAGGAAATCGATCCACGGCGTTTTCGCTTTCCAGTCGGCAATCACTTTGGCATTGGCGTCGGCGCGCGCGATCATCCCCTTGAGGCCGCCGACCGACTTCGCCCAATTGAGCGCATCGAGATAATCCTCGACGCACAGCATCGACGGCGTGTTGATGGTCTCGCCCTCGAAGATGCCGTGCATGAGCTTGCCGCCCTTGGTCATGCGGAAGATTTTCGGCAACGGCCATGGCGGCGTGTAGCTTTCCAGACGAGCGACCGCGCGGGGGCTGAGGATCAGCATACCATGCGCGCCCTCGCCGCCGAGCGCCTTCTGCCAGGAAAAGGTCACGACATCGAGCTTGGCCCAATCGAGCGGCTGGGCGAAAGCAGCCGAGGTGGCGTCGCAAATCGTGAGGCCCTCACGGGAGGCGCTGATCCAGTCGGCGTTCGGCACGCGCACGCCCGAGGTGGTGCCGTTCCAGGTGAAGACGATATCGGAAACCGGGTCGACCTTGGAGAGGTCGGGAATTTCGCCGTAGCCCGCCTTCAGCGTCGTAACATCCTTGAGTTTCAACTGCTTGACGACATCGGTGACCCAGCCTTCGCCGAAGGATTCCCAGGCGATCATGGTGACGGGCCGCGCGCCGAGCAGCGACCACAGCGCCATCTCCACTGCGCCGGTATCCGACGCCGGCACGATACCGACCTTGTAGTCAGATGGAATCTCCAGAACCTCGCGCGTCAACTCGATCGCGAGCTTGAGCCTAACCTTGCCGATCTTCGCGCGATGCGAGCGGCCAAGGGCTGCGTCCTTGAGATTTTGGGGGGTCCAGCCTGGGCGCTTGGCGCAGGGGCCGGAAGAGAAATGCGGCACGGTCGGCCGCGAAGCGGGCTTCGCAACGGTCATGATCTATCCTTCCAGATAGCAAGCCTCCCGTTGGGGGGAGGTGTCCCGCCGCCGGGGATATGGGAATCACCCGCTTTCGTCAATGATTTTTCTGGCGATCACGCGCGAGTGACGATCCATCGGCTGGCATCCGCGCAGCGCCATCCGTGGAAAGATCAAATCATGAGCCGCGATAATGTTCTCGAGCAAACGCACGTCCCCGGGCTTCACCCGAGGATGGCATTACCGGTTCGCGCGAAGAAAACGCGTCAATGAAAAAATATAGGAGCGTGCTTCCTAATTCCATCAGAAGCTAAAAGAGCTTACTTGCCGACGCGGCCGGGATAACCGGGCGCGTTGGGATCGTCACCCGGCAGGCCGCTCGGCGATGCACCGGTACCGATGTGGCCCGGCGTGGACGTGTTGGGAACACCGGACTGATTTCCGGGGCCTGTACCTGTCGTCATGCCAGTCGATCCGCTTGAACCAATGCCGGTGGTCGAAGAACCGCCGGGCGCAGGCTGGATTCCGGCCGAACCGGAGTTCTGGGAATTCACCGAATCCGCGCTCGGCATACCTGATGCTCCACCTGTCGCACCCGGGCCACCAATGCCCGCGCCATAGGCGCTCAGTGCAAGCAGACTGATGAAGGTTGCGACGACAACCGCGGAAAAAGTCAGTCGGGATTGCATGCGTTGCTCCATCTCTATGGATGGAATCAACAGGTGGCATTCATTGCCGTTCCTGTTCCCCGGCCGCAAAAACAAACTCACAATCCGGAGAACAGCGGGAACTCGCCGCGAGCACAAGCCACGCCGCCGCTTCGAACACGCATGAGCGAGACGTTCTCATGCGTCGTCCGTGATCAGAACCTGTAGCCGACGCCAGCGCGCACGGTGCTGATGATGGTATCGACGGGAGCCGTAAACTGGAGGTATTCCCATTCGGCGCGCAAGAACAGACCGTCGAAGATCATCATGTCGATACCCAGTCCACCTGCGTAGCCGTAGATGAAATGCGCATTGGCGTTGTCGGACAAGGAGCCGGAGCCTGCATAGTTGGGAAGCGGTGGAACCTGCGTGCCTACGTATTGGTAGAACAGATCGTAACTGGCGGTGCGCCTGATATCCGCGCGGCCCATTGCCACTCCCGCGAAGGCGTATGGCATGAAGCAGCCGAACGAATAGCCGCCTCGGAAGCGGAGCGACCCAAAGTCGGTGACATTCATCGACGAACTCGATGCCAACGAAGCCGACGTCAGATAGTTTGCCGGGTAATTGAGCGACCGGGCTTGGCTCCCCTCTGAGGCTCCAAAAAAATTGCCGTGCGTATAGTTGAGTTCAATACCTAAAACGATATCGTCGTACTGGAAGTTATAGCCCAGGAAGCCGCCAAACCCGCTATTCTGCGTCGTCGTCTTGCCGCCCAGCGGCCAGCCTGAAAGGTTGAACTCGTTCTCCACGTCGACGTTGTTCAGAAGTCTTTGCAGCAAATCCTTTCCCGAGTCCTTGAAATCCATATCGCTGGAGCCGTAGCTCGCCTGCCCGCCGATATAGAAGCCCTCCCACACCGTACCGGAACCGCCAGGCAGCGATCCGCGCAGAACCGGAAGGTCGGGCATGTCCGCGGCATGCGCGCACTGAGCCGTCCCAAAGATGACTGCCGCCAGTAGAAGTCTACGCATTGCAACGCTCCATCGACACAGCTTGGTTGTTGCAATCATCGCCTGTTAACCTTAACCAATCGTTGTCGCGCCGCATTTTCGGCACGATCTTTTCTTCGACGGCCGATTGCGCTCGCGCTGATCGCATGCTCCGCGAACGCAAAAACGGCGCGGAAAATTCCACGCCGTTTAGAGGTGTTAAGACGAAAGTTTCGCTCAGCCTTTGGTGACCAGCGGCGGCGCATAGACCGGCGGGCTGCTGAGATCCCAGCGTACGCCGAGTTTCACGTCATGCGAGGTGATATCGTGGAACTGCATCGGAACGCCGCGCGTGAAACCGGTGTAATCGGACACCGCGCCCGTCGTTCCCGAACCGAGATTGACGTAGCTGTAGGCCAGTTCAAGCGTGAGGCCGGGATTGACATGGTAAGCCAGACCTGCGTGAGCCGCCCATGCGAAATTCCACTTAGAGGCGGACGGCGCGCTGGCATAACTTGGGAACGTACCGAAGCCGTTTCCGTTGTTGTTGACAGAACCGGTGTCAGTGTAATTCGCGATGGTCACATTTGCCATGCCGACGCCGGCACCGATGAACGGCGTGACGCACCACCAGGTGCCAAGATCGACATAGCCGTTGGCCATTACGAGCCATTCCGACTTGGTGGCGTTGTAGTTGTTGATGCCGTTACCGATGATGCCGCCGCCAGCCGGATAGGTCAGCAGGTCAGTGCCCTTGAAATTCGAATTGCCGCGATACTGGCCGGTGATATCGCCACGGAACCAGTTGTTGAACTGATAACCTATGCCAACGCCAAAGATGCCGGCGCTATCAAACGCAGTACTCTGATCGAGTGACACAAGCGCCGCGTTGCGGCCGTCCGCCATCGCGATGTTTTTCACGCGCTGATTGCTGAATCCGATATCGCCGCGCAGATACCAGCCGCCGAAATCCGCGGCCGGCGGCGGAACATATGGCGGGGGCGCAAGAGGCATGTCGGCGGCGAAGGCGGCCGACGACAACAGTGATGCCGCTCCGGCGGCAAGGAGCAATCCAACTCTACGCATCAGCTTCGTCCCTTTGTCCGGTGAGGCGGCGAGGCCCCACTCCCGAAATCGAACGGACGATGACACCAAATGCTTAAGCGCTGCTTAACCCTAATTTTTAAGGTTGATATTCGGTGACGTTTCTTTGGCAAGTAAAGTACGGCGGCACAAATCGCCGCGCGACCGCCGCACTTGCTAACGGTTCGTTGACAAAAGACCCACGACGACGATTACGCGTGCGGGATTTTCGGCATCTTCGGCAGGAACATCGCCAGCAGGCCGATCGCTGGCAGGAATGAGCAGATCTGATAGACGAACTCGATCCCCTTCGCGTCCGCGACCTCGCCGAGGACCGCCGCACCAATTCCCGCGGCGCCAAACGCGAAGCCGAAGAACATTCCCGAGATCATGCCGAGCCGATGCGGCATCAGTTCCTGCGCGAACACGATGATCGCCGGCATCGCGGACGAGATGATGAGGCCGATGATCACGGTCAACGCCACGGTGCCGGGAAGATTTGCAAACGGCAGCAGCAGCGTGAACGGCAGCACGCCGAGAATCGAGAACCAGATCACATAGCGCCGTCCGAAGCGATCGCCGAGCGGGCCGCCAAAATACACTCCGACAGCCACCGCGGCGAGAAACACGAACAGCAGCAGTTGGGAAGTCTGCGTCGAAACCTGAAACCTCTCGATGAGATAAAACGTGTAGTAGCTGGTGAGACTCGACATATAGATGAATTTCGAGAACACCAGCACGATCAGGATCGCCAGCGCGGCCGCGGTTCGTGCGGGCGTCGGCGCCTCAGGCGACCGCACTTGCATGACGCTGCGACGCGGCGCAATCCGCGGCTTGTACCAACGGCCGATCTGAAACAGCAGCACGATCGCGACGAAGGCGATCGATGAAAACCACGCGATGCTCGGCTGCCCGAAGGGCACAATGATCAACGCCGCCAGCACCGGTCCCATCGCGGCGCCGAAATTTCCGCCGACCTGAAAAACCGATTGCGCGAATCCATAGCGGCCGCCCGAGGCCATTCGCGCGATGCGCGCGGACTCCGGATGGAACACCGCCGATCCCAGACCGATGAGACCGGCGGAGACCAGGATCATTCCGTAGACATGCGCCACGCTGAGCAACAGCAATCCGACGAAGGTGGAACCCATGCCGATGGCCAGCGAGAACGGCTGCGCCTTCCTGTCGGTGACATACCCGACCACGGGCTGCAGCAGCGACGCCGTCACCTGAAACGCGAGCGTGATCATTCCGATCTGGGCGAAGTCGAGCGCGTAGTTTTCCTTCAGAATCGGATAGACTGAAGGAATCAGCGATTGCATGGTGTCGTTGAGAAAATGCGAGAAGCTGATGCCGCCGAGCACGAGATAGGCGGGACCGGCCGCTGCCTTCGCGGCGATCCCTTTCACCGGTGCGACCGGTCTTTTCTCGACGAGCTTGTCCACGACGGATTCCGGAATGTTATGACCTGCGCCTGTTACGACGCGAGCACCCGGCCGACCAGCAGTATTAGCTTATAGCAGGAATGCGCCGGAAAGTGTTAGCAAGGGCGGAACCGCGATCATGACGATCGGCGACTTCACGCCGCCGCCTGACCGCCCAGCGCCGAAACGATCGTGTCCACGACTTCCTCGACCAGGGCACGGTCGTCGCCCTCGCCCATCACGCGGATCACCGGCTCGGTTCCGGAGGAACGGACCAGCAGGCGGCCATGACCGTTGAGACGCTTCTCGCCCGCGGTGATCGCCGACTTGACCTCGGCCCGATCCAGCGGCTTGCCGCTGCGGTAGCGGAAGTTCTTCAGGATTTGCGGGAGCGGTTCGAACTTGTGGCACACCTCGGAGACCGGGCGGCCAAGCTTCTGCACCATGGCAAGCACCTGAAGCGCGGACACGAAGCCGTCGCCGGTGGTCGCATAGTCCGACAGGATGATGTGACCCGATTGCTCGCCGCCGAGGTTGTAGCCATGTTTCAGCATCTGTTCGAGCACGTAGCGATCGCCCACCGGCGTCCGCACCAGCGCCAATTCCTGATCCTGCAGGAATCGCTCAAGACCGAGGTTTGACATCACGGTGGCGACAATTCCGGGCCTGGCCAGCCGGCCGTCTTCCTTCCAGCTCTGCGCGATCACGGCGAGAAGCTGGTCGCCGTCCACCACATGGCCACGCTCGTCGACGATGATGACGCGGTCGGCGTCGCCATCGAGCGCGATGCCGATATCGCCGCGCATCTCGCGAACCTTGCGGCACAGCGCCTCCGGCGCGGTGGAACCGCATTCCTTGTTGATATTGAAACCATCGGGCTCGACGCCGATCGGAATGACATCGGCGCCCAGTTCCCACAGCGCTTCAGGTACCACCTTGTAGGCGGCGCCGTTGGCGCAATCGACCACCACCCGCAACCCGTCGAGACTGAGTTCGCGGGGCAGCGTGCGCTTGGCGAACTCGATATAGCGATCATGCACGCCGTCGATGCGGCGGGCGCGACCCAGGCTCGCGCTCTGCGCCAGCTTCCTGTCGAGGTTTTCGTCAAGCAATTGTTCGATCTTTTTTTCGACCTCGTCGGACAGCTTGAAGCCCCGCGGTCCGAACATCTTGATCCCGTTGTCCTCGAACAGGTTGTGCGAGGCCGAAATCATGACGCCGAGATCAGCGCGCATCGACTTGGTCAGCATCGCCACAGCCGGCGTCGGCATCGGGCCTAGCAGCAGCACATCCATGCCTACCGAGGTGAAGCCCGCAACAAGCGCATATTCGATCATGTAGCCGGACAGCCGGGTATCTTTTCCGATCACGACGCGGTGGCGGTACTCGCCGCGCTGAAATACCAGTCCGGCCGCCTGCCCGACCTTCATCGCAAGTTCCGGCGTGATCAGGCCATTGGCACGACCGCGAATGCCGTCGGTTCCAAAATATTTGCGGCTCATCCTACCCCCACGACGTCTTCAAATCTCACGCCGCCCTGAAGCTGGTCCGCCGAATCGTTGGGCCACAAGCATAGCGCGAAGCCGCTTATAACGCCCGGATAGCTAAAACGACTTCAAAAAATATAATGAATCGTTACCGACACAGGACTACAAAACGACTGTTCCTCCGAAGAAGGTACATTAACCTCCGTTTCGGAGCAAACTTCCGCGCCTGAGGTTCGGTTTGAGTTCCGTTCCACCGCCTCTGCTTCACCGCCTATTTTAGTGGCGACCAGCCGATCTGTCCTTTGTCTGCCGCTTGGCGGGTGTCCTTGCGGGGGCCGGCTGGGTTACACTCACGGGGTCAGAGCCGGGAAACGACTCTCTCAGGCCACGATCGAGTTCCTCATCCAGTTCCTTCTTGGATTTCGCCCTTTTCTTCTGGTCGTCCTTCACAGCGTGGCCGCTCGTCATGGCGCTCTCCTGTAACGAAGGTATAACGACGCGCGGCGCGCTCCGTTCCTCCGCGACGTGGAATCGGGCCGATTTTCGCGAGACTCCGCTCTCAGCCCCAGCCCAGCGCCAGGGCGATGCGATAAGTAACGAAGGCGGCGAGATAGGCCAGCGCCAGCATGTAGAAGAACGTAATCAGCATCCAGCGCCAACCGCCGGTCTCGCGCTTGATGACGGCCAGCGTCGAGGCGCATTGCGGCGCGAAGACATACCAGGCCAGGAACGCCAGCGCGGTCGCAAGACTCCATTGCGAGGCAAGCATGTGACCGACCTGGTCCGCCGCCTCCTTGCCACCCTCGATCGCATAGACGGTGCCGAGCGAGGCCACCGCCACCTCGCGCGCGGCCATGCCGGGAATCAGCGCGACGCTGATCTGCCAGTTGAAGCCGATCGGCGCGAGCAGCGGTTCGATCCAGCGGCCGATCATGGCCGCAAGGCTGAAATCGATGGCGGGTTCGGTCGCGCCCGCCGGCGGACGCGGAAACGACGCCAGAAACCAGATCAGCACCATCATGGAAAAGATCGTGGTGCCGGCGCGTTTCAGAAACGCCATCGCGCGCTGGTAAAGATTCATCAGCACGCTGCGCAATTGGGGCAGCTTGTAATCCGGCAGTTCCAGCATGAAAGGCGGCGTCGCGCTGTCACGCCAGAAAAAGCGGTTGGCCACGAAGGATACCGCGAGCGCGCTGAAGATGCCCATCGCATAGAGCCCGAACATCACGAGCCCCTGCAATCCAAGAACGCCCAATACCGGCCTGTTCGGTATGAAGGCGGCGATGATCAGCGTGTACACCGGGATGCGTGCCGAACAGGTCATCAGCGGCGCGACCATGATGGTGGTCAACCGGTCACGCTTGTTGTCGATCACCCGCGTCGCCATGATGCCCGGAATCGCGCAGGCAAAACTCGACAACAGCGGGATAAAGGCGCGACCGTGAAGTCCGGCGCCGCCCATGATGCGATCCATCAGGAACGCCGCGCGCGCCATGTAGCCGAGATCTTCAAGCAGCAGAATGAAAAGAAACAAAATGAGGATCTGCGGCAGGAACACGAGGACGCTGCCGACGCCGGAGATCACACCATTCTGGACGAAGCTCTGCAGCAATCCCTCCGGCAGCACGGTCGCCGAGAACGCCCCGAGCGCATCGAAACCTTGCGTGATGAGTTCCATCACCGGCTCGGCCCAGGCGAACACCGCCTGGAACATCACGAACAGCAGCAGCAGCAGCGCGACCATCCCCCACACCGGATGCAGCAACACGCCGTCCACGCGCGTGGTCCACGTATCGGGTTTGGCGGGCTCGCTCACGGAAGCGCGGATCACGCGATCAGCTTCGCGCTGCGCCGCGCGCAGGTCGGATACGGCGGGCGTCGTCCAGTCGCTCGCGACGATGGCGCCAGCCGGCTTGCCGACGATGTCATCGATATGCCGCAGCAGATCGTCGATGCCGCCGCGCCGCACGGCGGTCGACGTTACCACCGGCACACCGAGTTCGGCGGAGAGCTTGTCGAGATGGATGTCGACCCCGCGCCGCCGCGCGATGTCGATCATGTTCAGCACCAGCAGCATCGGACGGTGCACGCGCTTCAATTCGATCACGAGGCGCAACGCCACGCGAAGATTGGTGGCGTCGGCGACGCAGAGCAGGAAGTCAGGCGGGCTTTCGCTCGCAAGCTTGCCGAGAATGACGTCGCGGGTGATATCCTCGTCGGGGCTGCGGCCCCGCAAGGAATAGGTCCCCGGAAGGTCGATCAAGTTGACCCGGTGACCGGATGCGGTTTTCAAAACCCCGGACTTCCGCTCCACGGTGACGCCGGCGTAGTTGGCCACCTTCTGCCGGCTGCCCGTGAGCGCGTTGAACAAGGCGGTCTTGCCGCTGTTCGGCGTCCCAACCAGGGCGATGCGCCAGTCATTTACGTCGATAACGCTCATGCTGTGGTTTTCGCCGCTCGCTCGAGAGCGCCGACCATGATCGCCATGGCTTCGCGCCGACGCAGCGCGATCGTCGTGCCGTTGACGCGAACCGCGATCGGATCCCGGCCGATCGGCCCCTCATGCAGGATCTGCACCGACGCGCCTTCGACGATTCCGAGTTCGAGAAGGCGCCGCTCGATCTCGACCGCCGACACCCCGAGGTGATCGCCGTCGACCATGATCGCACTGACCCGGCCGCTAAAGCCGCGTTGTGCAAGGCCCAGCGGAGTGGTCTCCGCGGCGTCAGGAATGATGGTATCAAAATCGGGCATAATGGTCGCTGCTTTGGGTAACGCTTCTATCAAGTGGATCAAGCTCCCGTGGGGGTCAAGACAAAGAGCATTGATTGGGCGCCGATTAGAATAGTTAAAAATGGAGGACACTCACGTCGCGAATTGAGCCATCCGGAGATCGGCCTCGACCAGCGCGCGTAATTCCGGCGTCACCACGGGACGTCGCCCGAACCACAGTTCAAATCCGCGCACCGCCTGATGCAACAGCATTCCGAGACCGTCGGCGGTCTTAAGGCCGAGCCCCTTCGCCGCTGCGAGCAGCGGCGTTTCCAGCGGAACATAGACCAGGTCGGCGACCACCGCATCCGATGGCAACAGCGGCAGTTCGACGCTCAGCGGAGGTTGCCCTGCCATGCCGAGCGAGGTGGTATTCACGAGCAGCCCGGCGCGCGGCAGCACATCATCGAGTCCGTTCCAGGCCAGCGGCATGACCGATCCGCCAAACTGATCCGCAAGCGCGTGCGCCCGTTCCATCGTGCGGTTGGCGAGATGGATGCGTTTGATGCCGCGTTCGATCAGGCCGAACACCACGGCGCGCGACGATCCGCCGGCGCCGAGCACCAGCGCATCATCAGTGCTATCCCAGCCCGGCGCAGCGACATCCAGATTGCCGATGAACCCCTCGACATCGGTATTGGTAGAGCGCAACGCCTCGCCTTCATAATAGAGCGTGTTGGCGGCGCCGACCGCTCTTGCGCGCGCGTCGGGTGCGGTCAGTTGCAGCGCCCGCTCCTTGTGCGGGATCGTGACGTTGGCGCCGACGAAGCCCTGCTTTGACAGATTCATGACGAATTCGGCCAAACCCTCGGGCGGAATCGCCTCGATGCTGTAACCGCCTTCGATGCCGTACAGGCGCAGCCAGTAATGGTGGATCAGCGGCGAACGCGAATGCGCCGCGGGCCATCCGATCAAACAGGCGGCGGGGACTTTACTCTCGGCTGACATGACTCTCGACTGACATGGCTCGTCCCATCGCAGGGCGCGCGCGCCTGACGATCGGGCGGCGCGACCGGATGAGATCATGCAAGGCGCGGCCGCTGTCAATGCCGCGGGCCGCAATCGCCCGTGGCAGCGGATACCGCAAGTCGCCCGGCGCGGCTCAGGGCAGCGGTTGCGCTTCCTTCGCGGCGTCGGATAGCGCATGGCGGGACGCCTTGATGTCGGCGACGGCGCGCGCGATGCTCTCCCGGAATTTCGCGCGCGGCGGCCTGACCCCATGGGTCAGGAGCGCCCGTCGCACCGCCGGCGACGCTCCTGTGACGAAAAACGGAATGCCCTGCCGCCGCGCCTTGGCGGCGATCCGGCTGATGGCGTTCGCCGCGGTGGAGTCGAGGAATGGAACTGTGGCGAAATCCACGACGAACGCCTTTTGTCGTTCCATGATCGCATCGAGGACCGAGCCGATCTCGGACGCCGCGCCGAAGAAGAATGCCCCGGTGATGCGGTAGATGACGACGTCCGGATCGGCCACCAGCGTGGCATCGTAGGGCTGGCGATCGCCATCGGCATCGTCGGCCTTGTCCTCGGCCACCAGCGGCACATTGGCCTCGACGCTGGTGGTCTGCGCCATGCGGTTGATGAACAGCACCGCGCCGAGCGCGAACCCGACCAGAATGCCCTCGGTAAGATCGCGGAAGATGGTCAGCAGGAAGGTGGCGAGCAACACGACGGCGTCCCCCCGCGATGTGCGGATCAGGGTCGCAAATTCGTGCTTCTCGACCATGTCCCAGGCGACAACCGCCAGCACCGCGGCCAGCGCCGCGAGCGGAATGTAGCTCGCCAGCGGCGCTGCGATCAGCATGAACAGCAGCAGGAACGCCGAATGCAGCATCCCCGCCACAGGGCCGCGAGCGCCGGCGCGGATGTTGGTCGCGGTCCGCGCAATCAGTCCGGTGACGCAGATGCCGCCGAACAGCGCGGAAGCGATGTTGGCGACGCCCTGGGCCATCAGTTCGCAATTCGAGCGATGCCGCCGTCCGGTCATGCCGTCGGCCACCACCGCCGACAACAGCGACTCGATCGATCCCAGCAGCGCGAACGCCACGGCGTCGGGAAACACCGCCTGCATTTTGTCGAGAGAGAATGTCGGCCAGACCGGCCACGGCAATTCACGCGGAATCCCACCGAAGCGCGTGCCGATGGTCTCCACCGGCAACGACAGCGCCCATGCGGCCCCGGCGGCGATCACAATCGCGATCAACATGCCGGGCCACGTCGGCCGCAGCTTCTTCAGGCCGACGATGATAACGACTGCGATGACGCTGACCGCGACCGCGGACATGCTGACGGTGTCGCCGGCCCGCGCCAGCGCCGCGAGCTTCGGAACAAGCCCACTCGGCTCCTTCGCCAGCGTGATTCCAAGAATATCCTTGATCTGGCTGGCAAAGATGACGACGCCGATACCGGCGGTGAACCCCACCGTAACCGGATAGGGAATGAACTTGATGTAGGTGCCGAGCCGCATCAGGCCGGCGGCGATCAGCAACACGCCCGCCATCAAAGTCGCGAGGATGACGCCGTCAATCCCGTGACGCTCGACCGTCAGCGCAACCAGCACGATGAACGCGCCGGCGGGACCGCCGACCTGAAACCGGCTGCCACCGAACAGCGAGATAAAGAATCCGCCTATGATGGCGGTGGTCAGGCCGCGATCCGGCGTGACGCCGGAGGCGATGGCGATGGCCATCGACAGCGGCAGCGCCACGATCGCCACCGTGAGTCCAGCGACGACGTCGGCGCGGAAATCGGCGCCGCGATAACCCTCACGCAACACGGTGAGGAGTTTCGGCGTGAACAGTTCTGCGAAACTCGGCTGGCGGATAAGGTGGGGTCGTCCCTCAGCAATGTTCATCCCGCACTCAGTCCTCGCATCGCGCGCAGGTCGCCGATAAGTGCGGTTCGGTGACCGTATCAGCCGCCGGGACGGCGCGGAGGTCCCGGCTGTTTCAGGCGCACACCGCGCCCGCCATCGTCGCTGCGCGCATGTTCTCCGATCAACTCGACGCCGGCGCGATTGAACGCGTCGACCACTTTCACCAGCGTATCGACGACGCCGCGCACCGGCCCCTCGCTCGCCTCCATCCGCTGGATGGTCGGCAAGGACACTCCCGCCAGCGCGGCGAGCGTTTTCTGGTCAATGCCCAGCAGCGCACGCGCCGCTCGCATCTGAAAGGATGTGATCAACGCTCGATATCCATATCTAGGCTATTATAAGTGATGTCTGAGATCATGACAATAATGTAAAATACATCATTACCATCGCCAGGACAAGGCGGCCAGCGAGGTTCCGGCGATCAGGCGCGCAGAACTCCCGGGCGGCGGCGCATATTTCGCAAAAGCGGAGACCGTTTTTGGCCGTTAGCGAAGCGGCTACCGGTTCGCGTCAAGAAAACGCGTCAAATCAAAAGCATAGAGCTCAGCTTCTGATTCCATCAGAAGCGGAAAGGCTCCAGTGGCCGCGTCCTTTGCGATCAAAACACCCGCAAATTCTCGATGGAGAGCAAAGGCTCTAGGCGGCGACCCGACGCGCGGCAATGATCTGGTCGGCGGCCCGGCCGTTGACTTCGGCCATGCGATCGAACTGGCGGGTAAAACTCCCCGCTCCCGCCGTCGCCGACCGCAGTTCGACGATGAGATCGCCGATCTCGGCTTCCGGCATCATCGCACGCACGCAGTCCCAGCCGGTCCAGCCCTCACGGGTATCGAAGCCGAGAATCTGGCCGCGCCGCGCCGACAGGATGGCATTGATCTTCGCGGTCGCCTCGCTTGGACAAACGATCTCGACGACATGGATCGGCTCCAGCAGCACCGGCTGGCATTGAGGCAGGGCCTCGGTCACACCGATGCGCGCCGCCGTGCGGAAAGCCTGATCCGAGGAGTCGACGCTGTGATAGGAGCCGTCGATCAGCGTCACCTGCACGTCGATCACGGGAAAGCCGAGCGGGCCGCGTGAGAGTCCGTCCACCACACCTTCCTCCACCGCGCCGATATAGTTGCGCGGCACCGCGCCGCCGACGATCTTGTCGATGAAGACGAAGCCTGAACCGCGCGGCAACGGGGTGATTTCCAGAACCACGTCGCCGAACTGGCCATGTCCGCCAGACTGTTTCTTGTGGCGTCCGCGCTGGGTCATGGATTTGCGGATGGTCTCCTGATAGCCAATCGCAGGCGGGTGCGATTTCACGTTGACGCCGAAACGATCGTGCAGCCGCTCCAGCGCAACGCGCAGATGCATCTCGCCCTGCCCCCACAGCACGGTATCGTGGGTCTGCGCATTGTGAACGACGGCAAGCGAAGGGTCTTCCTCGTTGAGCTTGGCGAGAGCCTGCCCGAGCTTGACATCGTCCTTGCGGTCTCCGGCCGCGAGCGCGATCGCCAGCACCGGCGCGGCCGCCGCGACGCTGACCAGCGAAGGCGGCGCGACCTTGGCGGTCGTCAGCGTATCGCCGGTCTTCACGGCGTCGAGCTTGCCGAACGCGATCATCTCGCCGGCTTCAGCCGACGCCCGCCTGGTTTCCTGCGCACCGGTCGCGGCGAGAATGCCGGAGATTTTTCCGCCCTCGCCGGACGACGCCAGCACCGCGGCGCCATCGTCGAAACGGCCCGTCAGCACCCGCGCCAGCGACAGCTTGCCGCCGTGCTGAAGGTGCACGGTCTTGAATACGTAGGCCAGCGCTTCCTTGCTGTCGGCCACGCCCAGGCGCTTCGCGGTCGCGCCGATGCCTGGAGCCTCGTGCCGGAGCGCCTTCATCAGACGCAACACGCCATTCTCCCGCGCAGCCGAACCGAGCAGCACCGGGCAGATCTGGCCTTCGCGCAATTCGCGAGAGAGATCGTCGAACACAGCATCACGTGGCGGCGGGATATCCTCGAGCAACTGCTCCATCAGCGCGTCATCGTGATCGGCGAGTTTCTCCAGCATGGAGAACCGCGCTTCTTTTTCACGGTCGAGATCGCCACCGTCCAGTTTGACAATCTCGGAGGCCATGTGCTCGCGATAGACGAAGGCGCGCTCCAGCGCGAGATCGACGAAGCCGGCGATCAGGTCGCCGTTCCAGATCGGAATCTGGCGCAACACCAGCGGCGTCCGTGACGCCGGCTGCAACGTCGCCAGCGTTTCGCGAATGCGCTTGTTCGCCTTGTCGATTTTGTTGAGAAACAGAAATCGGGGAATGTTCAAATCTTCCAGTTCGCGCAGAATAATCTGCAACTGCGGCAGCTTGCGTTCATCCGCCTCGCACACCACGACCGCAGCATCGACCGCGGGAATCGCGGCGCGCATGTCGTGCGCGAATTCAATCGAGCCCGGGCAGTCGATAAAGGAATAGGTTTCACCCATGAAACGGGTGGCGGCCGAGGCCAGCCCGACGCCCATCTTGTGCTGGCGTGCTTCGACACTGGCGTCGCCGACGCTGGTGCCCTGATCGACGCTGCCTGCTTTGGGGATTGCGCCCGTTCGGGCAAGGATGGCTTCGAGAAGTGTGGTTTTACCGCTTTGGAAAGGGCCCACCAGTGCAATGCACCGGGAGCCCTGTGCCTGGGTGCCCTGGGGGGTACCTTGTGGACCTCTAAGGTCTGGTCCCATCGCCGCCTCCTGATCGGGAAGTCGGCCCATGATTGGGTCGGCGCAGTGATGCTCCTCCCGCGCTCAGGTTTTGGCAAGCGGGAAAACATCGTGCGGCAAAGTGAGGCGCACCAATAGCGGTTTCAAAATGCTGCGGGGAGCCGACCCGCACGACTCACCAAAAGTTGTCAACGCCCCGGACGCAATTCCAGCGCAGCGAGACCGGCCGCAATATTGAGACCGACCTGCCCCTGTATGCTGAGCGGTTGCAGGGCGATCGAATTGGCGGAGCCGCCGATCAGGACGTTGCCGCCAAGTCCAATGCCGACCGAAGCACTGCCTTGCGCGCCCGCGTAGTCGCCGGAGAGATCGCCGGGGCCGAGCCGCGCCACCGGCGCGTAGACGGCCCAGGCCAGCGCCGATTCCTCGGTGATGCCGAGATCGACGCCGACTTTGCGGATCGTGGCGACATAGCGATCTTCGGGCATGCCATTCATGTGAAACACGCAGCCGAGATGGGTCACGGAGCCGACGATAAACCCGACGCTGGCTCCACCGCGGCATTCGAGGACGCCGACCTTGACGCGCTCTCCGGGCTGCTGCGCAAGAGCACCCGCGAGCGACACGACTAACGCCGCCGCGACGCCGATCAGAACTGGAATACCGCGCATGAAAAACTCCGATGAATGTGATGCGTCCCCTGTCTGCCGCGCATATGGCGGAGATATTTTTATTGCATACCCACCCGCCTCTCGCCAGACGCGAACTTGCGACCATGAACACTAAAAAAGAGGCCCGCTTATCGCGGGCCTCTTGGTCTCGATCCGATCGGCACGGGTTGCCGGTCTGTATGGCGGGGATGATGACGACGGTGATGCCGCTTATGGTAGCGGGGAGCCGGTCGCACATTCGCCGGCCGCAAGTCGACATCCACAATGCCGGCCACGGCGCTGAGGCCAGTCTGGCCCTGCAGGCTCAGCGGCTGCAACGAAATCGAATTGTCCGATCCGCCGACCAGCAGGTTGGCGCCGATGCCGACGCCGACCGTGGCGTTGGCGCCGACCCCGCCGAAGTGACCGGCCAGCGCGCCCGGGCCGATGCTGCGGCTCGGCGCATTGACCACCCAGGCGAGCCCGGTCTGCGCCGTCACGCCGAGGTCCAGGCCAAAACGCTGGACCCGCGCGATATAGGGCTCAGGCGGCGCGCCGGTATTGCTGCGGAAGATGCACTGCAATTCCGTCGTGGAGCCGACCACATAGCCCACGTTCTGGCCGCCCTCGCATTCGAGGATTCCGGCCTGAACCTGATGACGCTGGGCATGGGCGCCCGCAACGGACACCATGAGCATCACGGCGGCCACGGCGGGAAGTCTTGGGAAACGCATGAGTTGATCTCCGCTGGGAAAAATTGGGAAGGCGGGTGAGCATGATGGAACCGCCGTGTCCAAAACAAGGCGGCTGTCACATCGTGGCATCAAAATGCCGGCAACGTTGCTAAAACTTCCTGAAAGGTCGAAAATGGCGACAGCTACGCGAAACACAGCTCCGCGAAACAAAGCATGGCCGTACCGTGTACTTCAGCCACTGCCGTCGTCGTCGCGAACACAAGGCCCCATAATCCGCGACATATGCAAGATGGCGCGAGGCTGAGCCAATCTCGCATCTTCGCCTGACGACAGCACAGCTTATGGGTCGCTGTTTGGGCGAGTGACGACTTGTGGTAAAACGCGACGCGGAGCCCGCCCTCAGCGCAAGCTGTCGCAGAAGCGCTGGATGCGTTTGCAGGCGTCCTCAAGATCCGCGGTTCTGGTCGCGTAGGAAATGCGGAACGCCGGCCCTAAGCCAAACGCCGATCCCTGCACCACCGCAACCCCTTCGGCCTCCAGCAGTTCGCTGACAAAATCCTCGTCGGTCTCCAGCTTCTTGCCCGATGGCGTGGTCTTGCCGATGGTCCCGGCGCAGGACGGATAGACGTAGAACGCACCTTCCGGCCGCGGGCAGTCGATGCCCTTGGCCTGGTTCAGCATCGCCACCACGAGGTCGCGGCGCTGCTTGAACACCTTGTTGTTGACGTCGATGAACTCCTGCGGCCCGTTCAGAGCCTCGACCGCGGCCCATTGCGAGATCGACGACGGGTTCGAGGTCGACTGCGACTGGATCGTCGCCATCGCCTTGATGAGCTGCGCGGGGCCGCCGGCATAGCCGATGCGCCAGCCGGTCATGCAGTAGGCTTTCGACACCCCGTTCACCGTCAGCGTGCGGTCGAACAGTTTCGGTTCGACCTGCGCCGGCGTGGTGAATTCGAAATCATCGTAGATCAGGTGCTCGTACATGTCGTCGGTCATGACCCAGACCTGCGGGTGTCTCACCAGCACATCGGTCAGGGCTTTCAGCTCGGCGCGCGTATAGGCCGCGCCGGTCGGGTTCGACGGCGAGTTGAGGATGATCCACTTCGTCGTCGGCGTGATCGCCCGCTCCAGCGCTTCGGCCTGCAGCTTGAAACCGAACTCCGCCGTGCAGACCACAGGCACGGACTCGCCGCCTGCCAGCGCCACCATCTCGGGATAGCTGACCCAGTACGGCGCGGGAATGATGACCTCGTCGCCCGGATTAATCGTCGCCATCAGCGCGTTGTAGAGAACCTGCTTGCCGCCGGTGCCGACGATGATCTGGTTCGGCTTGTAGGTCAGGCCGTTCTCGCGCTGGAACTTGGCGATGATCGCCTCCTTCAGCTCGGGGATGCCGTCAACCGCCGTATACTTGGTCTTGCCGGCCTCGATCGCATGGACCGCCGCCAGCTTGATATTGGCCGGGGTATCGAAATCGGGCTCGCCAGCGCCGAGGCCGATGACGTTCCGTCCCTCCGCCTTGAGCCGACGCGCTTTATCCGTGACCGCGATCGTCGCGGACGGCTTCACACGATCGAGCGCAGCGGCAAGAAAAGGCATTATCGTCTCCATACCGGCGCTGTGATCCAGCAACGCCGCGACTGTCCCAACTCTTCATGATGAGATCGACGCACCCTAAAACGCGTTCCGCTGCACCGCAAGAAAATTGGTTATAATTTTTGGTCGCTGCACTTCAGAAAACATTAAAGCGCCGCGTCTAGGGTGCTGACGTCGCATGTCTTCGCGGCGCGAAATATTCGTAAATTTCCCGGGCCGAACGGCTTATTTCTGGCAACCCGCTTAATGGAAAATCTTCGGACCGGGGCGTGGCTGACGACCGAGCGCATCCGCGGCTACAGCCTGATGCTGCTGGGTTTCTATGTGATCGCGGCGGTGGCCTGGATCGCGCTATCCCATGGTCTGATCGACCTGCATGGCAAGCCGCTCGGCACCGACTTCTCCAGCTTCTACGCCGCCGGGTCGCTGGCTCTCGAAGGGCGCGCAGCCGAGGTCTACGATATGGCCGCGCACTACGCGCGCGAGCAGCAGATCTTCGGCGCCGGCATACCCTATTACGCGTGGTTCTATCCGCCGTTCTTTCTGCTGCTCGCAGCGCCGCTGGCGCTGATGCCCTATCCGATCGCGCTCGCGGTATGGCAGGCGGCAACGCTCGCCTTTTATCTCGGCGTAATCGGCGCGATCCTCCGGCCACTGCGGCAGGCCCGCGGTTCTCCGGCCGCCATCTGGATCTTTCCGGCGCTCGCCTTTCCGGCCATTTTCATCAATGTCGGCCACGGTCAGAACGGCCTGCTTACCGCCGGCTTGTTCGGCGCGGCATTGCTGACTTTGCCGACGCGGCCGCTGCTCTCCGGCCTGCTGTTCGGCTGTCTCGCCTACAAGCCGCAATTCGCCCTGGTGATCCCGGTCGCGCTGATCGTATCCGGCCATTGGCGAGCTGTTGCCGCGGCGGCGTTCGCCGTGATCGTGCTCGCGTTGGTCGCTTCGCTCGCATTCGGCACCGATGTGTGGTTCGCATTTCTCGCATCGACCGACATGTCGCGCCGGCTGTTGCTGGAACAAGGCAGCGTCGGCTTCGAGAAACTGCAAAGCGTGTTCGCCGCGGTCCGAATGTGGGGCGGGGGCTTGCCGCTCGCGTATGTCGCCCAGGGCCTGACATCGGCCGCAACGATTTGCGGCGTCGCATGGATCTGGCGCGGCCGCTCCGACGACAACCTCAAGGCCGCGACCCTCATCATCGCCGCTCTGCTGGCTTCGCCGCACACGCTCGACTACGACCTGACGATCGCTGCACCGGCGCTCGCATTCCTGACGGCTCTCGGGTTTGCCCGTGGCTTCCGCGATTTCGAGATCAGCGTGCTGGCGGCGGCATGGGCGTCGCCGCTGCTTGCCCGCACCGTTGCCGGCGCGACAGGCATCCCGCTCGGCGCGATCGCTCTGCTCGCACTCTACGCGCTCGCGCTTCGCCGCGCGTGGCGCGACCGCCAGGACCGGCGCGCCGGAACCGCGAACTTGCGCATGCATCCGCGCGGGTTGCCGACATGATTTTTTCCTGAATCGCGCACCCGGCAGCAACTCTCGGCCTTTCGCACGCATCGAACGATCGGGCTGTTCCCTGCTCTTGCGGCGCATCGCCGGCGGCATCATTGTTTACCAGTATCATTTACCCGCGCAGCAAACCGGCGCGCTCCTTCGGCCCGAACGGATCCAGCCTTCCCGCATGTACAAGCTCTATTCGATGCAACGCTCGGGAAACAGCTACAAGGTTCGCCTTGCGCTGGCCTTCCTCGGCGAGCCCTATCATGCCGTCGAGGTCGATATCCTGCGCGGAGAAAGCCGCACGCCGGATTTTCTCGCCAAGAATCCAAGCGGACAAGTGCCATTGCTGGAAGTCGAGGAAGGGCGCTACCTCGCGGAATCCAATGCGATCCTGTGGTACGTCGCGATTGGAACCGCGCTGGCTCCGGACTCCCCGATCGAGCGCGCCGAGGCGCTGCAGTGGATGTTCTTCGAGCAGCACGCGCTGGAGCCCAATATCGGCGCGGCCTATTTCTGGCTCTCGCTGGTGAAAGGTGGCCGCGATCTGCAGACTCACGCGCTGGACGACTGGATGGAGCGCGGCTATGCGGCGCTTCAGGTGATGGAGAATCATCTCAAAACCCATGACTTCTTCGCCGCCGGCCAGCTCACCATCGCCGACGTCGCGCTTTATGCCTACACCCATGTCGCCGACCGGTGCGACTTCGACCTCACGACGTTTCCCTCGATCCAAGCCTGGCTGCGGCGGATTGAACAGCAACCCGGCTTCGCCGATATGGACGGGCGTGCTGCTCCGCCGGGGAATGCTGCGGCGGGCATCGCCGCCGGCACCTGATGGCGTTCGGCCGAAGCGGCACGGCACCCGCCCTGCTTTGGACATTTTTCATACCGGTCGCTGCCCCAATCCTGCCCGCGCAACGTGAAAGACTCCCGCATTGCGAGTGATTCGTCCTCGAAGGATTGATGAACGATGCGATCGCAGAGCACGAACCGCGGTTTTGAGGCACGCGTGACACGCCTTGCCTCCACGCGCCTGACCAACGCAGTCGCCGCTTCGCTGGCGATCGCGGCCGTCGCCATCTGCCTCTGCCTGGCCTTTGCGGCGATGTCGATCAAGGCCGCGATGGCGGTGCCGATCCCCGCCTGAACCGATCCGGTCTCTGGCGTGTATACCGCATCGTGATCTTTTTGCGGTTACCGGCGTTTGTCGTCGTGACCGCCCGTTCGACAACAGGACGATTCGATGAAAGCATCCAGTGCATGGACCACGGCCGTCCTGAGCGCGGCCATCGTGCTGACCGCCCCCTTCGTGATCGCCGCCGCCGCGCGCGGCGAAAGCACGATATTCAAATCGTCGGCCGGGCCGCTTAGCGTCAAGACCATCGCCAGCGGCCTGGTCCACCCCTGGGGCCTTGCCTTTCTGCCGGACGGGCGCATGCTGGTGAGCGAGCGGCCGGGCCGCATCCGCATCGTCACTCCCGACGGCGTATTGTCGCCACCTTTGAAGGGCGTGCCGAAGCCCTATGTCGGCGGACAGGCGGGCCTGCTCGACGTCGCGCTCGACCGCGACTTTCCGAGCAGCCACACGCTCTATTTCTGTTACTCCGTCGACAGCGGCGGCAACGCCGCCGTCGCGCGGGCACGGCTGAACGAGGAAGCCGCCGCGCTCGATGAGGTGAAGGTGATCTTCACGCAGGTCGGTCCCGGTGGCCAGGCCAATCATGGTTGCCGGATCGCCCAAGGCCCGCGCGACGGCAATCTTTACGTCACGCTCGGCGATCATTTCGGTCCGCGCGACGAGGCGCAGAACCTTCGCGTCGACAACGGCAAGCTGGTCCGCATCGCACCTGACGGCTCGGTGCCGCCGGACAATCCATTCGTCGGCCACGACAACGCGCGTCCGGAAATCTGGAGCTATGGCCACCGCAACGGACAAGGCCTCGCGTTCAATCCGGCAACCGGCGATCTCTGGGAGATTGAGCACGGCCCGCGCGGCGGCGACGAGGTCAACATCATCGGCAAAGGCAAGAACTATGGCTGGCCGGTGATCGGCTATGGCATCGATTACAACGGTGCGAAGATCCATGAAAGCACGTCGAAGCCCGGCATGGAGCAGCCGATCAAATACTGGGTGCCGTCGATCGCCCCCTCCGGCATGGCGTTCTATACCGGAACGCTGTTCCCGGCATGGCAAGGCAGCCTCTTCACCGGCGCGCTGGCGGGCAAGATGCTGGTGCGGCTCTCGCTCAAGGGCAATGCCGTCACCGGCGAAGAGCGGCTCCTGCAAAATCTCAATGAGCGCATCCGCGATGTCAGGCAGGGGCCCGACGGGGCGTTGTGGCTTTTGACCGATAATGCGGCCGGGCGCATCCTGCGGGTCTCGCCAGCGGGGAAGTGAACCACGCCACGATCAAGGTCATGGCCCGCGTTATGGACTCCTGAGCGCCGCGACCAGTGCGAGACCGAACAACCCGACGACGCCGGCGATGAAGCCGAACGCGAACGCCCAGAGGCGGTCGCGGCGTGGCTTCTTCTGTCCGCCTTCCGTGCCTTTCTCCTGCGGCCTCCCTTGCTCGGGCAGCGATGTCGCCATCGCGCGCTCACGCTCGATCATGCGGCGGGCGACATAATCGGTGACGGCATTCACGACGACGGTAACGTCATGAGATTCCGCGAGCACGACCCGGCCATGGCGGGTATCCTGGACGAAACGGTACATGCGCTTGTCGCGGCCCATGAGAACATGCGCCACGAGATCGATCCACAGTCGCGGCATGTCTCCCTGACTGATCCCCCGATCGAACAGGTCGACCTGATCGGGGATCTGGGCGAACAGAGGATCGAGCGCTTCGTTCAGGATCTCAAGCCGCGCCACTTCCGCGTCGCGCAGGTCGACAACGACGCCGGTGCGGTCGGCAGCCTCGATCCGCGCCTGGCGCAGGGCGTCGCGCAGCCGCGCCGGCTTCGCGGATTCCGCCCCGCCTGTCCCCACGCCTCCTGCGCTCGGCATCGTGCCCTTCCGTTCCGGCCACCGTTAACCTGCCGGTAACTCCGCAGCTTAACAGCAACCCCGTTTCGAGCAACGAGCGTTTAATTACAAAGGCTTAATACGCGCATCCCGCTCCCGTCCGCCCTGTACTTCCCGTCCCCAAAAAACAAACGGCCCGCCCGGTCTCCCGGGCAGGGCCGTCCGTTTCCCTGGACGTTTCTTCTTGAAGATGGGCGCGTCAGCCCGCCATGCGGTTCGGTTCCTCCACGATGGAGAAGCGCACGCCGGCGCGGTGACGGTTTTCCTCGGACACCACCCGCCAGGCATCCTCGGCTTCCTTCCGCGTCTTGAACGGGCCCTGCACCTGCGCCGAGCCTTCCACGAGCTTGTGGAAGTTCATCGAACCGAACTCGCCGCCAATCACCCAGAAATTGCTGCCGGTCATGAGAGCCTCCTTTTATTTATTCGGCCGCCTGAGCCCTGATCTTCGAACCCTGCGGCTTGAACTGCGCGGCTTCGGTGGAGTCGTGAAGCGCGGTCGTGGACGACTGACCGCCGCTGATCGTGGTCGAGACCAGATCGAAGTAGCCGGTGCCAACCTCGCGCTGATGGCGCGTCGCCGAATAGCCGAACTGCTCCGATGCGAACTCGGCCTGCTGCAAGCGGGAATAGGCCGCCATGCCTTCGGCCTTGTAGCCACGCGCCAGTTCGAACATGCCGTGGTTGAGCGAGTGGAAGCCCGCCAGCGTGACAAACTGGAATTTGTAGCCCATCGCGGCGATCTCCTTCTGGAACTGCGCGATGGTGTCCTTGTCCAGATTGGCTTCCCAGTTGAACGAGGGCGAACAGTTATAGGCCAGCAGCTTGTTCGGATAGACCTTCTTCACGGCTTCGGCGAACTTGCGCGCGCCGTCGAGGTCGGGCTTGGAAGTCTCCCACCACAGAAGGTCAGCGTACTTCGCAAACGACAGCCCGCGCTTGATGCAGTGATCGAGACCGCTGCCGGGCCTGAGGCGATAGAAGCCTTCCGCCGTGCGCTCGCCGGTGATGAACTCGTGGTCGCGCTCGTCGATATCCGAGGTGATGAGCTTGGCGCTCTCCGCATCGGTGCGCGCCAGCACGAAAGTCGGCACGCCGCAGACGTCGGCGGCGAGCCGCGCGGCGATCAGGTTGCGCTCATGCGCGGCGGTCGGGATCAGCACCTTGCCGCCCATGTGGCCGCACTTCTTTTCTGATGCGAGCTGGTCCTCGAAGTGAACGCCGGCCGCGCCAGCCTCGATATAGGCCTTCATGATCTCGAAGGAGTTGAGCGGTCCGCCGAAGCCGGCTTCCGCATCAGCCACGATGGGCACGAACCAGTCGATCTTCGCACCGCCTTCGGCGTGCTCGATCTGGTCGGCGCGCTGGAAGGTGCGGTTGATACGGCGACAAAGCTCCGGCCCTGCATTGGCAGGATAGAGGCTCTGGTCAGGATACATCGTGCCTGCGGTATTGGCGTCGGCGGCGACCTGCCAGCCGGAGAGATAGATCGCGGGCAGGCCGGCGCGCGCCTGCTGCATTGCCTGGTTGCCGGTGACGGCGCCGAGCGAGTTCACATAGGGCATCTCGTTGAGTTGCTTCCACAGCCGGTTCGCGCCTTTTTCCGCGAGCGTGTACTTGATCTCCAGCGAACCGCGCAGCCGCTCGACCTCCTCAGCGGTGTAGGGACGGCTGATTCCCTCAAAACGGCCCTTGGGGGCGGGAACGAGCTGCTCAAACGTCTTTAGCATCACTATCTCCAGTGCCACATTCATGACATTGCATTGCAAAACGTGGGTCTAGATAAACGCCAATCAAATCAATTCGTATAGGTGTCTTGATCTCAAATGATGATGTCATGTAACATATGTTCATGTCATATATGTTATTTTGTAATTATTGTCATAATCGGATGTCAAAATGGCAACTGTTCCGGGCAAAAAACTCTTCGTCGGCCCGCGGTTCCGGCGTATCCGGCAACAGCTCGGGCTGTCGCAGACCCAGATGGCGGAGGGGCTCGGCATCTCCCCGAGCTACGTCAACCTGATCGAGCGCAACCAGCGCCCCGTCACCGCGCAGATCCTGCTTCGTCTCGCGGAAACCTACGACCTCGATCTGCGTGACCTCGCAACCGCCGACGAGGACCGCTTCTTCGCCGAACTGAACGAGGTGTTTTCCGATCCGCTGTTTCGGCGGATCGACATCCCGAAGCAGGAACTGCGCGATCTCGCCGAGCTGTGCCCCGGCGTGACCCACGCGCTGCAGCGCCTCTATGCCGCCTATACCGAGGCGCGACGCGGCGAGACGCTTGCCGCCGCGCAGTTCGCCGATCGCGATGAGAATGCGGGGGCACGCTTCGAGGCCAACCCGATCGAGCGGGTCCGCGACATGATCGAGGCCAACCGCAACTATTTTCCCGAACTCGAACAGGTGGCGGAAACCCTGCGCGACGAGATCAACGCACCTGCGCAGGATGTATTCGCGGCGCTGGGCGCGCGGTTACGGGAAAAACATTCAATTCAGACGCGCATCATGCCCGTGGATGTCATGCGCGAGACGCTGCGCCGCTTCGACCGTCACCGCCGCCAGCTTCTGATCTCTGAACTGGTGGACGGACCTGGCCGTGCGTTCCAGCTCGCGTTCCAGATCGGACTCGCCGAATGCACGCCCGCCTTTGATGCGATCATCGCGCGCGCCGGCGCGCTCGACGACACCTCGCGGCGGCTCTACCGCATCACGCTCGCGAACTATTTCGCCGGTTGCGTGCTGATGCCCTACCAGGCCTTCCATGCGGCAGTGGAATCGCTCAGCTACGACATCCACGTTCTGGCTCAGCGATTCAACACCAGCTTCGAACAGGTGTGCCATCGCCTGACCACGCTGCAGCGGCCGAACGCGCGCGGCGTGCCCTTCTTCATGCTGCGCGTCGACAACGCCGGCAACGTCTCCAAGCGCTTCTCGTCCGGCACCTTTCCGTTCTCGAAATTCGGCGGCACCTGCCCGCTGTGGAACGTCCATTCCACCTTCGACACACCCGATCGTCTCTTGAAACAGGTGATCGAGCTGCCCGACGGCAGCCGCTACTTCTCGATCGCGCAGATGGTGCGCCGCCCCGTCGCGCCGCATCCGCAGGCACAGCCGCGCTTCGCCATCGGCCTGGGCTGCGAAATCCGCCACGCATCGAGGCTGGTCTATGCCGCGGGCATGGACCTCGACAACGCCGAAGGCACACCGATCGGCGTCAACTGCCGGCTGTGCGAGCGCGAGAACTGCGCCCAGCGCGCCGAGCCGCCGATCACCCGTACGCTGATCCTCGACGAGAATACCCGCCGCGTGACCAGTTTTGCGTTCAGCAATGCGAGAGAGGTGTAAGGTATTGCGATCAAATCTTCAAAGTGTATCTTTCCGGCATGGGGCAACTTACTTCGAATTTGAACAATCTAAGTTTCTCGGGCCCATTTGAACGGCCCGATCTCCGGCGGATTATGGCCGCCTTGCACAATTTGCGGAAAGCGGGATACCGGTCAGCCAATCTGGATTTAGGCGGGCTAACTAAAGGGTATACACCCGAATTTCTCCCTTTATCTGCCCACTGTCGAAGCCTAATGCATCAAGGCTTTGAAATTATGCTAGAATTGCCCCAAGATCCAAAGTTGAACCGTCTTTTCCAAAACTCGAATTGGGCATATTTGATTGATCCAAGGAGCTTTGACCGCTCTAAATTCGAATCCCCAACTCATCTACCGGCAATTCTTTACTCAAACCCCTATGAGCAATTCGAGGCAATCGAGAAGATAATCGATCTGAGTTTGAGAAATCTAGATCTTGTCGACCGGCAGCAAGTGGCAAGCATAGAGTGGTCCGTAAATGAAATCGCTGACAATGTACTGAACCACGCAAATAGTCCTATTGGCGGAATTGTCCAAGTAAGTGCTCGGCCCAAAGATAATATAATCGAGTATGTGGTTTGCGATGCCGGCCTCGGCATCCCGAAAACGTTGCGCGACGCTCATCGCTCTATAGCGACCGATCTAGGGTCGAGACTCAATTGATCCACCAAGTCAGGGTAGCGGCCAAGAGGATTGTAGAGAGGAAGATATCGGCCCGCTTGTCATAGCGGGTGGCGATGCGTCGGAAATCCTTGAGGCGGCAGAAC